>Ga0187851_10003928_pt1 | contig 12329 bp, 11 predicted proteins | sample June2016WEW_6_10_FD_132997 | JGI IMG/M metagenome (GOLD analysis project Ga0187851, IMG submission 132997) | Peatland microbial communities from SPRUCE experiment site at the Marcell Experimental Forest, Minnesota, USA - June2016WEW_6_10 | ecosystem: Environmental > Terrestrial > Soil >... | reverse complement strand
CGCAGGGACTCCGACGGGGCTATGCGCCGCTACGCGCATCTGGGGACGGGAAACTACAACCCTGCGACAGCCGCGTTCTATACGGATCTGAGCCTGCTGACGGCAAACCCGGAGATGACCTTCGCGGTACACAACGTCTTCAACTATCTGACCGCCTATTCCGAACAGCCGAACTATAATCCGCTGCTGGTTGCGCCCGTGGACCTTGCGGAACGGGTGGCCAACCTGATTGCGCGCGAGGCCGACCACGCGCGGGCGGGCAAACCGGCGCGCATCATCGCCAAGGTCAATTCGCTGCTGGACAAGAATGTGGTGCAGGAGTTGTATCGCGCATCGCAGGCGGGAGTGCAGGTGGACCTGATCGTGCGCGGCATCTGCTCGCTGAATCCGGGCATTCGCGGCATCAGCGACCGCATCCGGGTGCGCAGCATCGTGGGCCGATTCCTGGAGCACAGCCGCATCTATTACTTCCAGAACAACGGCGAAGAGGAGATTTACCTGGGCAGCGCGGACTGGATGCCGCGCAATCTGCACGAGCGGGTAGAGGTGGTTTTTCCGCTGCGCGACGCCCTGCTGCGCGACCGGGTTAGGAACGAGATATTGGCTGCGTATCTGGCCGATAACGTGAAGGCGCGCGAGTTGAAGCGCGGGGGCAGCTACATTCGCGAGGATGCCAAGGGCAAGGTTGCGCCCTTCAGTGCACAGGATTTTCTGATTGACGCGGCGGAGGGCAAGCGCGACCTTTCGGCGATTCCGGTGGCGCCGGCCAGGCCGCTGCGCCGCATAGCCAAGCCGCGCGCCAAGGTGACGCGCCAAAGGTGATAGACCGATGATCATATATTTTCTGCGCCATGCAAATGCCGGACAGAAGCGCCTCAACGTGGGGCAGGACGAAAAACGTCCGCTCGACAAGGAAGGCATTGAGCAATGCCGTTACATGGGGAGATGGCTGAACTCGCTGGACACGCACGTGGACTTGATTCTCTCGAGTCCGCTGAAGCGCGCCACGCAGTCGGCTGCCCTGGTCGGGAACGAAATTGCGTACGAGCTGCGGATCGAGCGGACTGCGGCGCTGCATCCAGGCGCCACTTATGAGAGCTTCCGCCTGCTGCTGCAGAAGATCCGCGGGCTGGAAGCGGTGATGGTGGTGGGCCACAATCCGAACATGAGCAAGTTTCTTTCACTGCTGGTGACGGGCGGGCTTAGCGAGCGTGGGATCGAGATGAAAAAAGGCAGCGTGGCGCGGGTGGAGCTGGGGCCCAAGCGCGGCGTGCTCAACTGGCTGATGACCCCGCGATTGATCAAGGGCGCTTATAGCTCGGCACAGGTCAGCTCGCGGCCAAAGACTTCGAAAAAATAATCACGTTCCCTTTGCAGCGCCCATAACTCCAGTTCGGCACCGGTGGGACGGGAGATGAGGGTGAGGCGTACGCTGCCGGGCTCAAGCCGGGCGCGCAGGCTAAGGACCGAACCTCGTCTTCCCTGCTCAACCGCCCTGGCCAGCCGCAGTAACATCACTACCCGCGGCAGCAGGATGCGGTCGGCTGGAGCCAACACGCGGACCGACGGGCTGGCGGGAATAATTTTTGACTTGCCGAGATAGCGCGCGATGGCCGCGATGAAGCGGCGCTGCGAGAGATTGAAGCCGAGCAGCTCCGAGTGCGCCAGGATGTAAAAGGCGTGGCGGCGACGTCCGGCACGGCTTATAAACGAACCCGCCTCATGGAGCATGGCGGCGGCGTTCAGAAGGCTGGCGTACTCGGGTGGGAGACGATGCACCGTCGCCAGGAGCTTGAAGAGGCGCTGGGCATGATCGGCGACCCTGGTGGCAAAGCGCAGATCGACCTGATAATGCGAGGCAAGGTTGAGCACGGAGTTGCGACGCTCGCTCTCGAGTTGCTTGCGCAAGCCGATGTCCTCTTCATCGGCAGCCATCTGGGCGAGAATGCCGTCGCGCAATCCGAAGGGCAGGTAACGAAAGCTGGTCAGCTCCAGCCCGGCGAGAAGTTCGGCAAAGACATGAGCTCCGGCGATGATGATCTCGGCGCGGCGCGGACCGATGCCCTTGAGCGAACGGCGCTGCTCGACATTCAAGACGGCGATCTTCCTGGCAAGGCGGAGCAGTCCGTTGCGGGGCACGCTGGCGACTGCCTGTGGCTGTCCCGCGGCCCAGAGTTCACTGAGCGCGGCTGGGGTTCCGGAGGTGGCAACGGTGAGGTTGATCTTGTGCGCTTTGAGTTCGCGGCGAATCCGCCCGACCTCTTCTCCAATGTAGCTGCGCATCTGGTCGAGTTCGGTGTGGGTGGGCGGGTCATGCTGGAGAAACTCGCGGGTGAGACGCACGGCTCCCAGAGGCAGGCTGAAGATATGCTCGATCTGTCCTTTGAAAGAGACGATCAGCTCGCAACTGCCCCCGCCGAGATCAATCAGCAACACGCGTCCGGTGCCGATGCGGGTGTTGGCCATGACGCCGAGGTGAATGAGGCGGCCTTCTTCGACACCGGTGACGACCTCGACGCGCCATCCTGTCGCGGTATGCACCCACTGCACGAAGGCGGCGGCGTTGTTGGCGTCACGCAGGGCGCTGGTGGCAACCACGCGCACCTGGGTGGCACCGTGAGCCTGCGCCGCCTTCTGAAAGCGGCGCAGCACGCGCACCGTCTGCTCCATCGCCGCAGGGTCCAGCGATCCGGTGAGGAAGACGCCTTCGCCCAAGCGCACGACCTCGCGATCCTCATGGAGCACCTGAAGACGCTTGCGTACGACGCGCGCAATCTTTAACCGCACCGAGTTTGCGCCGATATCGACGGCGGCCAGGGTTGCCATCGGTCTAACCTGCCTTAGGAATCCGTTTCATAGAGTTAGGGGCTGCGGAAACAGATGCCGCGGGCTTGCCACCGGCCATCCATCTTCGCGCGCTTTCAGCGGCACGGCGCGCCCTTCGATACTGGCTCCCGGAGCGCCTGCTGAGCGCGGCGCACAATGGCTCAGCCTCACCGGAGTGCAGCTCGTGCCGAGCCAACTGCGAGAGGGTTGCCCAGTCGTGCCAACGTCCGATGGCGTCCTGCACCTGCTTCAGCTTTGCCGCGAGTTCGACACACTCCGGAAAGGCCTCCAGCGGCTCCAACGAATAGCGCAGTTTCTTCGTCTGGATGCGCAGTTGATGGAGTTTGATCGCATCCTCGGGGACGTGGCGCGTCCAGCGCAGAAAGTGATCACGAGCCTGGCGGGCCTGGCGGTGGGCGTGGAGGGCAGGGGTGGAGACTCCAAGGGTCGAATTCGCGGCGAGCACGGGGAGCCTGGCCTGAAGCAAAGGCGCGGCTGCGGCCAGGGCGTCATGGAGAGAATCTAAATGGCGCTCGCGTTTGGCCTTCAGAATTTGCCGGAGCTCGTCCTGCATGACAGAGGCACGATCGCGACTGGCCGACGATTTTGGAAGCAGTGGCGACTTGAGCAGCCCAAGATGCACGTCAATATCGCGCACCCTGCCGGCTTTCTTGCGCAGATCTTTAAGGGCCTTTGCAATTTTTGAAGGAGTGTTGCCGAGCTGCACCTCCAGCCGACGGATGGTGGTGCGCAAGAGATGCACTTCCTGCTTACGGGCGGGAGATTTTTCGAGCAAAGAGAGCAGCCGGCTGCTCAACGCGGCGGTGCTCGTCCGGCTTGTCTTTGCTGGCTCCACGCCTGCCATCACTCGCCTATCACCAAGGCGGAACGATACGCCATTCGGCGCGACTGGGGCAAATCGAGGCTTCGCAGCAGAGGGCGCAGATGAGTTCCTGTAATTGGTGTGTCCTGCCCGTCCCACCTTAGCCGCGCAAAAACAGCGCGCCGAAGGTGGGGCACCCGCGGATACATCTTTTAGGGAACCGGACTAACGCGGGGCTTCCGCATAGAGATTCGCCGGAGCCGCGGCGGCGTGCAAGCGCAGGAAATCAGCCACGCCCTGCTTGCCAAGATAGCGCGCCAGCAACTCCGGCCTGGCCTGACGCAAATCCACCAGCAACAGACCGTCGAGGACGCTGGAGAATTTGGCATCAACATTGAAGCCGAGGAATTTGCCGCCCAGCTTCATGTAATGCCTGACCAACACTGGAACACCCTTGCCATCGCTCTCAAAGATGCTGATCCAATCGGAGATGTCATCGAGGGAGAAGACACGCGCGAACATCTCCGGCTCATGCATATTTTCGGCAGCCGGCCGGGGCGGATGCTTTGGCCGCAACATCTTGAGCAGCTCGGCATCGACGGTGTGGGCGCTGAGGTAGTTGGCGAGCACTTCGCGCGAAGCCATGGAATAATCCGCGCTTATGCTGACGGCGCCGAAGAGGACGGGGGTTTCCGGGTGGCGCACGAGGTAGGCGCCAATCCCTCTCCAGAGGACAAGCAAGGGCGCGTACTGGCGCTGGTAATCCAGACGCACGAACGAGCGCCCGAGCTCGAGCGCCGGACCGACCCTGGCAAAAAACTCCGGCTGAAAGCGGAAGAGCGATGCGGTGTAGAGACCGCGCAAGCCATAGCGGCGCAGCACGCTCTGCACATTGGAGATGCGATATGCGCCGGCGATCTCCTGGCGCTGGTCATTCCACAGCACGAGATGGGTGTAATAAGCATCGTAGCGGTCAAGATCGCGCGGCTTGCCGGTGCCCTCGCCGGCGGCGCGGAAGGTGAGCTCGCGCAGACGACCGATCTCGCGGACGATGCGCGGGGCCTGACGCGAGGTGAGAGCGTAGACGTGCAGGTTGCCGACAGATTCCAGCCGCGCAGCGGCGGGCAACGACTGCAACTCGCGCAACAGGAGGGCGGAATTTTCCGCCGGAGCGATGGCGAGCCTGGGCTGCCAGCTGGCGGGAAAGAAACGGACGTGGGGCGAACCAATGCGGTCACGGAGAGCTAAGAGCGAACTGTTCCAGCGCAGGAGATCGATGGCTTTGTCATCGTCGCGAATGGCCCCGAGGGTTTCCCGCTCGACGGGAGCGCCGAGGCGAATCTCCATGCGCCGTCCGCGTTTGTTGATCAGTTCATGGGGCAGGAAAAGGGTGCGCAGGCGGGGATTGATCAATCCCGCGAGGTGAAACCCGACACTGTTGGCGCCGGAGATGAAGGCGGGAACGCTGGTGGCGCCAGTCATGCGGGCCAGGCGCGCCATGTTGCGATTCCACTGCGGATCGAGCACGCGGCGGTGATGGCGGCTCCAGGAGGCGACTTCGCCGGCGGGAAAGACGATGAGCAAGTGTCCCTGCTTGACCCACTCGAAGGCTTCGCGAATGCCATGGCGATTGGCCGACTCATGGCCTTCGCCCATCATGTTGTCGACCAGGATGCAATAGGGCGAAAGCTCTTCCATGCAGGCGAGCAACTGGTTGGCCAGCAACTTCACGTCAGGCCGGAGTCGGAGGAGCAGCGCGGCCATCAATATGCCGTCCAGCATACCGAAGGGATGATTGGCAAATACCATGGCAGGGCCTTCGAGAGGCACATGCTTCAGGTCTGCTTCGCGCACCGAATAGGTAACCTGCATCTCGCGCAACATGCCGTCAAAGACGCTTCCTCCGGGATGGGTCAGGGCACCGGCGTAGATGCGATCCAGACGGCGGATGGGAAGAAAGGGACGAGCCCAGGGAATCTGCTTCCCGAGTTTTGCGAATGGAGCTGGGGAGTGCTGTGTCACTTCAGCGCGAAGCAGCATTCATCAATAGTGCCCGCACTTCCTTACTGGGCAATGACACTGGTGTAAATCTTTGATGAATGGCTCATCCAGTGGTGTGCTGCCCTTGACTGAATCGCTACCTGCACCATCTTTCATGCAACATTCATGAAGGGTTTACCGCCCGGTAACCGCTCTCGATCATGATAGTTACGTTATGGCAGAGCAGATACTGGATACCCTGATTCTTTCCGACCTGCACCTGGGCAGCGAAGTGAGCCGGGCGCGCGAGGCTACCGAGCTGCTGACAGACACTGCCTTCCGCAGACTGGTGCTGCTGGGCGATATCTTCAGCGACCTGAACTTCCGGCGGCTGACCAGCGAGCATTGGAAATTTCTTTCGCGCATCCGCAAGCTCTCCAACCCGAAGCGCAAGGTGGAGGTTGTGTGGGTGGAGGGAAATCACGACCAGGGACTTTCGCAGATTATGTCGCACCTGGTGGGCGTTCCGGTCTATCAGCGCTATGTGTGGGAGTTCCAGGGCAAGCGACATCTGGCTGTACACGGACACCAGTTCGACCCCTTTTGCCTGAAAAATGGGTTCGTCAGCCGGGTGGGCGAGCGCCTTTTCTATACGCTGCAACAACTGGACGGCAACAGCAAACGATTTTCGCGCTTGATCGACCGGGTGAATACACGCTGGCTGCGCATGGAATCGCGGGTGGCGGAAGGAGCGCTTCTTTACGCGCGGGCTGGACGGGTGGAGCGCATCTTCTGCGGACATACTCATGTGGCCACGCACCAGAGGCGGCACGGAATCGATTACTACAACAGCGGAAGCTGGGTCGACGCGAATCCGACGTACCTCACGGTGGATGAAGCGGGCGTGCAGATGCGCAAGTACGAGGGGCCGATGTACGAGTATGCGAGCGAGGCGAAGAGCGATGCCGAGCAGCTGCGGCTGGGCGAGATGCTCGATCCGGCGAGCCTGCTGGAGCCGGCCTTTGGGAGCTACGAGAGCTTGCGCTGCTAGGAAGTCCCGAATCAGATTCTCTGCGAAAAGAGACTTGACTTGGCGTCCTCCAAGTTAGAACATATGTTCTAACTTGGAGGGCTGTTATGCGTGCTGCCGTGACCCAGATTGGCAATTCAACCGGAGTTATCCTGCCGAAGGAAGTCGCCGCGCGGCTGAGGGTGAAGAAAGGCGACAGCGTATTTTTGACCGAAACGCCTGATGGTTATACCGTAACGCCCTATGACCCGGAATTTGAAGCGCAAATGCAAGCTTCGCGGCGTGGCATGGCTAAATATCGCAACGCCCTGCATGAGCTTGCCAAGTAATGGCATGGCGCTGGCTTCTGGAAGAGGCGGTCAACGCCATGCACGGCGAACTGATTGCCGAGTATGGTGGAGGCCTTGGCGTCCGCGATGCCGGGTTGCTGTCATCGGCGCTCGCCCGTCCGCAAAAACAGGCGGCTTATGGTAAGCCGTCCGTATTCGACTTGGCTGCCGCCTATGCGTTTGGCATTATCCGAAACCATCCCTTTGTGGATGGGAACAAACGGACTGGTTTTCTCGCTGCTTATGCGTTTCTTGAGCTCAATGGATGGGAGCTGAGGGTGGCAGAGGCTGACGCCGTGGCTGACGTGGTGGCTCTGGCAGCAGACGAGATGGATGAGGCTGGATTTTCCGACTGGATCAAAGGCAATTCTGTGGTGCGCGAGGCGCATAAATAGCGGCGAGCGGGTTGTGCTGAGAAGTTGGGCAAAGGGTTGATTTCTACTCGGGAGCTTTCTCCCAGCGCTCCAGGGTCTCGCGGCGGATGCCTTTGTCGGCGATGATCTGGCGGTAGATTTCGGCACTGGGACGGGCCGTGCGCTGCTGGGTCGCTTCGTCGAGGGCGTAGAGGCCGAAGCGCAGATGCCAGCCCTCACTCCATTCGAAGTTATCGACAAGACTCCAGTGGAAGTAGCCACGCACGTCGTAGCCCTGTTGCCACATGCGCCGAAGTTCACATAGCGAATTCACCAGCAGCCAGGGGCGGATACGGTCGGAGCGGTCGGGAACGCCGTTCTCCATGACGTACATGGGACGGCCGAGGACGGCGTAGGTTTCTACGGCGGCTGAGACCACCTTGGGGTAGGCCTCGCCGTAGGGCGCAGCGATGCCAGGGTCTCCCTGGGGGACGGCTTTGGGGACGAAGAGACCGCCTGGGCCGAACCTTTCTCCGAGCGGGGCGCGCACGTGCAAGCGGTTATAGACGTTGAGGCCGACGAAATCGATCTTGCCGACACATTCGGGGACGGCGGCGGCCATCATGGCGAAGGGCAGAGGCAAGGGCTCGCCTTGCAGATAATTGAGCGCGGCACGATTGAAGAGCGCGTCATAGATGGAGGCGAGCTGGCGGTCAAGCACATTGTCACGCGCGGGTTCGAAGACCGCGTAGTTCAAGGCCAGGCCGACATTGGCCTCCGGCTGCTCGCGATGGAGCACGTCATAGGCTGCGGCGTGCGAGCGCATCATGGCGGAAAAGACGCTGAGAGTTGAAGTCAGCTCGTTGAGGCGTCCGGGAGGAAACTCGCCGAAGAGATAGCCGAAGGCGGCATAAACATTGGGCTCGTTGAAGGTTACCCAGTCGGTGACGAGATCGGCAAAGGAGCGCACGGCGCGCTTGGCATAGTGGCGGAAGAGCTCGGGGGCCTGCGCATCCAGAAAGGCTCCGCGAGCCTCAAACCAGCGCGGGTGGGTGAAGTGGTGGAGGGAGACGAAGACCCTCATGCCACGGCGGCGGGCTTCGCGGATGATCTCGCGGTAACGGATGACGGCGTCGTCGCTCCAGTGGCCGAAGGCAGGCTCCATGCGGCTCCACTCCAGCGAGATGCGGATGGCGTTGAGACCAAGCGCAGAGCAGAGTTCGAGATCGCGCTCGGCGTTGAGCCACCAGTCGCAAGCCGCGCCGCAGACATAGCCGGAGCGAATGCGTCCGGCACGCTCCCAGTCATGCCACTGGTTCAGCGTGTTGCCCCCTTCAAACTGGTGCGAGGAGGTGGAAACGCCCCAGAGAAAATTATCCGGAAACGAGATGGGGATGGCGAGCATGAGCGGCTCTCAGGAGATGCCAGACTAGCACAAAGCGGGCGGGACACCGCTCGCAACGAACCCATCAACGGCTCATGCCAATAGCGGAGCGGCCTCACATAGAAGCACGAAGTTGGCGAGGATCTGCATTCCATGGCTGGTGAGCACGGACTCGGGATGGAACTGCACACCCTCAATCGGCAGCGTGCGATGGCGCACCCCCATGATGATCCCGTCGGCGGTGGATGCGGTGACCTGGAGCGCCTGCGGGCAGGAGTCAGGCTCGATGACCAGGGAGTGGTATCGCGCGACATCGATCTCCTGGGGCAGGCCGGCGAAGATGCCGCGTCCGTCATGCTGCACCCGGCTGGCTTTGCCGTGAATAGGCCTGGGAGCACGCACGATTCGCCCGCCAAAGGCTTCGCCGATGGCCTGGTGGCCGAGGCAGACGCCGAGAATCGGCAGGCGGCCGGCGAAGCGGCGAATTGCCGCCAGGGAAATTCCCGCGCCCTTGGGCTCGCCCGGTCCGGGTGAGATTACAAGGCCGCGATATCCGCCGTTGGCAATCTCTTCCACCGTTACCTGATCGTTGCGGCGCACCACGGGTTCTGCTCCCAGCTCGCCCAGAAACTGCACGAGGTTATAAGTGAACGAATCGTAGTTATCGATTACGAGCAGCATGGTTATGCCTCACGGTCATCCCTCAAACTCGGCGTTATTCCTCAAACTCTGCGTTATTCTTCAAACTCAGCCAAGGCCACGGCGCGGCGCAGGGCACGCGACTTGTTGATGGTCTCTTCCCATTCCGTGGCGGGCACCGAATCGGCGACAATTCCCGCGCCCGCTTGCACGCTCAATTGATCGCCCGCCAGTTCTATGGTGCGGATGGTGATGCAGGAGTCGAGATTGTTAGCGTAATCGGCATACAGGACCGCGCCCGCGTAAGCTTCGCGCGCGCCACGCTCCAAATCGGCAATTCCCTGCATGGCGCGAATCTTCGGCGCGCCGGTTACGGTACCGGCTGGAAAACATGCACCAAGCGCATCAAAGCGATCGAGCTCAGGCCGCAACTCGGCTTGCAGCTCGGTTACCAGGTGCTGGACGTGCGAGTACTTTTCGACGGTCATCAGCTTCTTCACCTTGACGGTGCCGTAGCTGGCCACGCGCCCAAGATCGTTGCGGCCCAGATCGACCAGCATCATGTGCTCGGCACGTTCCTTTTCATCGGCGAGCAATTCTTCGGCGAGGCGAGCATCCTCATCGCCATTGGCTCCGCGGACGCGCGTGCCGGCAATGGGACGGTAGGTCAACTCACGGTCACGGCAGCGCACCAGCATCTCCGGCGATGCGCCGATCAGCGCCCGCTCTCCGTCGCCCTCCGGAGAGGCACCGAAGTTGAGCAGAAACATGTATGGAGATGGATTGGTGGCGCGCAGGGCGCGATAGAGCGCAACCGCATTGGCCCTGGTCCGGTGCTGGAAGCGCTGCGAGAGCACGATCTGAAAGCACTCACCGGCGAAGATCAACTCCTTGCCCTCGGCCACGGCGCGCTCAAATTCGGCGCGAGAGAAGTTCGACTCGAAGTCGGCCTCGCCCGCACCGCTGACCGGCATGGCCTTCAGTGGCAGCTCGACGGCGGCGCTGAGCTTGCGCACTACTTCGCGATTGCAGGCCGAGGCCGCATCGAAGTTCTGCCTGAGCACGGCAAGGCTCGCGCCCGGCTGCACTTCCGCGAGAGTACGGATCTGAATCTGCTGGCGGGCGTGGTCAAAGGCCAGTACGGTGCGGAAGATGAGGAAGCAGGCATCGTCGCCGGAGCCTGCGACTGCCTGCATCGCGGGATCAAACCAGCGCGAAGCGGCATAAGCGAGGTAACCGACGCAGCCTCCGGCCATGGGGGCGATGTTCTCCGGCGCGGCCAGCTTGCGATGAGCAAATTCGCGACGCAGAACATCCACGGCGGTGCCCGGTTCTTCGCGCTCTCCGGCTGCATCCTGGACAGTGGTGACGCCGTTGCGGCTGCGTACCACCATGGCGGGATCGGCACCGAGGAAGGAATAGCGCGCGAGATGCTCGCCGCCCTCGACGGACTCCAGCAGAAACGAAGGCTCGGCACCTTGCGCGATCCGCAGATATGCGGAGAGCGGCGTCAGCAGGTCAGCGGAAACCGTTTCCGCAACAGCAACCAGAACGCCTGAGGAGGCGAGCCTGCAAAACTCCGCGAACTGCGAGGCTGCGGTCAACGCTGCACCGCCGCAGAGGCAGGCTTGAGTTCAGGCTGCGGCTGATACATAGTGCGACCGACGATTTCGGCAATTCTGCGCAGCTCGGTCACCATGGCCGCGAACTGATGCGGGTAGAGCGACTGCGCTCCATCGGAGAGCGCGCGGTCGGGATCGCCATGGACTTCGACGATGAGGCCATCGGCTCCCACCGCAACTCCCGCGCGCGCCAGCGGAGCCACGTTATCGCGCTTGCCGGCGGCGTGACTGGGATCGACGATGATGGGGAGGTGAGTCAATCGCTTCACCGCCGGGACAATGCTGACATCCAGCGTGTTGCGAGTGTGGTCGGTAAAGGTGCGGATTCCGCGCTCGCAGAGCACAACGTTGTAGTTTCCCTCGCTCATTATGTATTCGGCGGCCATCAGCAATTCATCGAGGGTGGCGGCGATACCGCGCTTCAAAAGCACAGGCTTGGCGGCGCGTCCGGCCAGCTTGAGCAGCGCGAAGTTCTGCATGTTGCGTGCGCCGATCTGAATCATGTCGGCGTATTGCTCGACAAGCGCGAGCGATTCGTGATCGACAGCCTCGGTGACGATCAGCAGCCCAAAGGCTTCACGGGCGGCGGCCATGAGCTGCAATCCCTCCTCGGCCATTCCCTGAAAGGCGTAGGGCGAGGTTCGGGGTTTGAATGCGCCTCCGCGCAGGAAGCGCGCGCCCGAGTTGGCCACCGCCTCAGCGGCACGGAAGAGCTGATCGCGGCTCTCGACCGCACACGGCCCGGCCATCAACGCCAGTTCGGCTCCGCCGACCGTGGCATCGCTACCGGCAAAGCCAACGATCGTGTCTTCGGGCTTCATGTCGCGGCTGACAAGCTTGTAGGGCTTGGAGACCGTAATTAGCTCGGCCACGCCGGGCAACTGGCTCAACGCATCGGCATCCACCGCGCCCTTGTTGCCGGTGATTCCAATCGCGCAGCGCGTTGCGCCGGGCAGCGGATGAGGCCTGTATCCAAGCTCTTCCACGCGTTTACAGACCGCCTGGGTCTGCTCTTCCGTTGCATTTACATTCATCAATACAAGCATTGACCTACGCCTCCACGGCCTGTGCTGCGAGCAATTTGCGCACGAAGCGTTCCACTTCCGCAGGAGCACTAGCTCCGAATTCTTCAATCCTGCGCACAATTGCCGAGCCGACAATCACCGCGTCGGCACCCTGCGACCAGGCCTGGCGCGCCTGCTCCGCATTGCTGATTCCGAAGCCAACCGCAACCGGCAGTTGCGTAACCCGCCGGATGCGTTGCAGCAAGGAAGCGGCATCGGCGCTGAGCTGGTTGCGAGTGCCGGTGACTCCGGTGACCGAGATGGCGTAAAGAAAGCCGG
>Ga0187851_10003927_pt1 | contig 12330 bp, 9 predicted proteins | sample June2016WEW_6_10_FD_132997 | JGI IMG/M metagenome (GOLD analysis project Ga0187851, IMG submission 132997) | Peatland microbial communities from SPRUCE experiment site at the Marcell Experimental Forest, Minnesota, USA - June2016WEW_6_10 | ecosystem: Environmental > Terrestrial > Soil > Wetlands... | reverse complement strand
TCTCTCCATTTGGCCGGGATAAGTTGCAGGATTCGTTCGTATTCGGTCCGTTGTCTACTAAGCTCGTCACCGCTGTTGATCAACTCTGTAAACTCGTCCCGCGTCAGCGAAGACTCGCCATGCTGCAATGCCCGTTGCATCCAGGCTGGCTTGGACGCAAGGAACTCTTCAAGCTCCTGTTGCGGACTCTTGGCCACCGTGCCACCTCCCGTGTGGTATCCCGGTTTTGAAGAGATCAGCGGGGCAGGCCGGGAGAGCCTGCCTATTCGGGAATGACCCTAGCCGAATCAAGAAAATGGTACCTCATGGCGGACAGCGCAGCCACCAGTCCAAGATCGGACACCCCACAGGACGCGCCAGAACGCGGCGGAGGTCCGCAACAGGTAGAAGGCGAACGGCCCTGTTTGTAATCGTCCCGCTACAGCAGCGCGACGTATGCCTGGCGGCAAGTCAGGTAAACCCTCGAAAGGGTCTGAAAACGCCAGATCGTCAAATGGGGCTGTCCCCACGCCGGTTCGCGTCCTACTGCCACGCCATGCCACGGAGGGCCGTTCGCTGACAGGAATTGTATCCCCTTGCAAGCACCCCCGGAGCCTCACCAGAGGGCAACAACTACGATTGCAGAGCGGGCATCGCAGTGCTGCGTTCACCGTGAAGGCCGGAACGATTGGGCGGTATAGGAGGTCTATGGGTTGATTTCTGCGAGTGGATGGTTGGCCGTGACAGCGTTCTGTGCCCGCGCCAGACATTCGAGCGGCTGCTGGACGTTGCCAATTTCCTCTGCGCCGAGGGCATGGTTTCCGGCCTGATCCTCCGGAAGCATATTGAGGGCGAGCGAATCGACCCTGAGGTGAAGCGCCTTTATGCGCAGAGTACCCGCCCGGAGCCCTAGGATTTTTTTACCGCATCCGCGAAGATTGAAAGCACCTTCGCAGACGGATATGTAGAGAGCGACGCGATTGAGTGGGCCATCTGAATTGGTAGGAGAGCGCTTTCGTACTTCGCGCTCAGAATTTCAGGGATAGTACTGAAAATTGCGGCAGAACCGATCAGGTCCTTACTTTGCGGGTTTAAGGTGCTGCCATTTGGTATGTTGAGTACAAACCTATGACGGTCGTCCAGCTTCAGAAATATCTTAGCCCCATAGTTTGTGTAGCTTCCGTAGAGATCTCCGCCCGCTGGTCGATTCTGTATCTCTTCTTTGATATACGTGTCGGTTGGTACGAAAAAGGACCCACTTGGTGCGTAATCTCCGATTAGGTCGAGATGCTCCCAGAACCGCCCGCTCTTTTCTTGCCCTAACACGCAAACATCGATTCCCCCGTCGTGTGCGAATTTGAGAAAGCGTCTGATTGGATTAACGAGCTTCGAGTATTGCGCACGGATCGATAGGGGACCGTCTTTGACAAATAGGGCGTCCTGCAATGTCTCTTTGCTTTTCTCCCAAAAATAGCGGATGGCGGTAAACAGGAGAAGCGTTTCATGCACTAACATATAGTCGGCTGCTATGCTATCTGGAGCCGCTTCCTCACTCATAATTTGATGAAAACCAAGCATGTCGGAGAGATACAAATCGCCCTTGCACGCGGGACACTGTCCGACGCTGCTATCGTATGTCAACGTCGCCTCAGTCTTGTGGCAATGTGGGCACGCGAATGGCGGCACATCCCTTGTCTTACCGTCCCATTTCTCGTAGACGAGCCATTTCAGCGTCTCAAATACCTCTCCATCTAGACTCGGGTCTCGAAGAGAATCGTAGATTATTCTAGAGCGTGTTTCATAAACACCTGCGCAGGGTAATCCAGAAGCAGGCGAGGTAGAAGAAGGCTCTATAGGTAGCGATCAGATGCTCATGACGAACCAGCAGGCGGCGGAACTGACCGAACCATGCGTTGGTGCGTTCGATGATCCAGCGGCGTTTGTATCGCCGCAGCTTGCGCCCATCTTCATAGCGTCGCTGCTTGTTGTTGCTCCGGTAGGGCACGATCAACTCGATGCCCCGCTTCATCAGCCGTTCGCGCAGCGGGTCGGAGTCGTAGGCGCGATCTGCGATCACCCTTTCCGGCTTCTGTCGCGGACGGCCTTTGGGACGGGGGACGCGGACCTCTTGAAGCGTGGCTTCCGCAAGCGTAGCTTCTCCCGAAGAGGCACTTTCCAGCCGAACTCCCAGCGGAAGCCCCTGACCGTCGACCAGTACCATCCACTTCGTGCCCTTGCCACGCTTGGTTTTACCGACTGCAGCGCCCCCTTTTTGGCCGGAGCGAAGCTGCCGTCCAGAAAGCACTCGTCCCATTGCAGCAGGCCTTCGCCGTCGAGCGCTCCCAACAGTGCGCGCCACGCATCCAGCCACACGTCTTGCTCTTCCCACTGCTTCAATCGCCGCCAGCAGGTGGGTGGAGAGGGATACTTGTCGGGCAGAAACCGCCATGCCGAGCCGGTCCGCAAAATCCAGAGAATGCCCTCGAAGCAGGTCCGGTTTGAAGCCCAGGGGCGTCCCCGGTTGTCTTTGCGCCGCTTCGGCTCAGGCAGCAGCGGCTCAATCAACTCCCACTGCGCATCGTTCAACAGCTCCAATCGCTTCTTGCTCATACAAGAAGTTCATCAAAGCAAAACCCTCATGCAAAGAACCTAGTTTGAGGCCGTATCTATTTATGAAACACACTGTACGAATTGCCGAATAGTTCGTAGTTCCGTCAATATGGACATTTCGCAGCGGAAAGACTGTGGCATGATAAATTTGTGACTTTTCAAGCAAGTCTCTAATAGCAAAAGGGTGCGGCTCGTTCTTATCTAACATGTCCAAAGCACTCTTATCAACGGTAACCATCGCGGTTTTGACAAATGCCAGCGTCCGCAGTGGCTTGTCATGTGACTCAATAACCTGAACAGAACCATCCACCCCCAGAATCAACTTTAAAGCGTTCCCCGGTGAAGGAAGCTTAGACCAGTGTGTTGGCAATGTCTGTTGTAGAGCTATCGGCTCCTCGAACGACTTACAAAGCGCACGGACAAGTTCGCTCTTTAGAACGTCTAAATGAGCTAGCTTGCTGGCTCTCTCAGCCGGCAATTTATCGCTGCCTTGAAACGGCATTTATGCCTCTTTTTTGGGGGGAGTTGCTATCTGAAATCGATGAGCTTGCATCGGCACTACGAACCGATGCGAACGGGTCAGCATCCTCATGTAGCCCGGCGTCTTCGTGAGCATAATGTCTTCTCGCATCGACTCATAGGCGATATTCATCTTTGCGAGGGCATTAACTTCGTCTTGAGAAGCTAGGTGGGCAATGAAGAAATTCTCCGTTTGTGCTAGCAGATCTTTGCTAACACTCGTCACTGACTGTGTCGAATAGACCATGCCGATGTGGTACTTTGCCCCTTCTTTTGCTAGGCGCCTATAAATCTTAGTGCTTTCGTCGGTATCGCTTGGGGCAAAAAGATTGTGCGCTTCCTCGAAGTAAAGCTGTACATATTTGTCTCCCAGCTCGTTGTTCGAGAACTTATCTACCTGATCCGCGAAAACTGCCGTTGAAAGATGCTTAGAGAAATACTCCATGAGCTCTGGGGGAGCGTTGCCCAAATCGATGATAACGGTTTTCCCAGCTGCAAGGAGTTCGAGGATTTCCGTAACGAAATTGCCTGCGTTCTTATCGTGATAGCGCCGATATTTCTGAAGTATCTTAGTTCCGCTGCTCGTGGTAGACGTTGGCGACAGAAAACCGAGAAGAGCGCGATCATCCGCATCGAATAAGGTCTTTCCTGCCGTTGAGGAGAGCAGTGGCTGCTCCCGGTCTGCTATGGCGAATCGCGTTAGCATGTCCACCAAATCATCCAAGGACGCGATTTTGGGGTGCTTGCTAGTATCGTCGCCATAGACGCGTTTCATGACGGTACTGTTGTACTTCGGATCGAGTAAAGGAATCAACAGTCTGAGCTTGGATTCGTCATTTGTGAAACCAGCGCTTTGTAGGATTGCCCAGTAGATCAATATCTTTCTTTTTGCGCGAAGCTGATCGCCTGGGCTCATTTGATCTATAGCCTCAAAGGATGGCAAGTCTACTGACAAAAAAGCAGAAATATAATTTGCTGATGTTTTCTCGTCCGTAGCCAACAGGCTCGAAATAATTGGTAAAGAAGCAGAAGGGTGTGCGTAAAAATTCAACTTGAGAGGTTTTGAGGGTGTTTTCTCTTTAGGGGTTAGTGCATAGATGACACACGTGTCTTTGTATGCAGAGGCTAGAGAAGTGTTGCCGTCTTGGGGATTGTCATTTGCGTACTCGCCGTTAACATCAAAGATCAGTTGGCCTACGTTTTTCGTGATGAGTGTCGTTTCGATAATGCTCTGCGCGATTATCTTGACAACATTGCTCTTTCCGAGCCGGGTCTTGCCAAACATCGCAGTTCTTGAGCCCATGAAATCTTTTGTTGACACGCAGACCTTTACCGGAGGGATCGATGATATTTGAACCGGCAATCTGCATTCGGTCAGCCGCAGGTCTCCAATCTCGAAACGATTCTCAGTGGGAACGAGTGAGTTGACGACTAACTTCAGCAGCGCCTCAGTAGGAGCGTAGACTTTGTATTTGTGGGCACTAACATAGTTGTTAATATCCCCTGAGAATTCGACGGCGTTCTGGACGTCGGGGCTAGCATAAAACATTCCGAGCACTCCGGTCTTGAGCGCTCCCCACTGAAGCTCGCTCTGCGTGAAGATATCGAGTTCAGGCATGGACTTTTTCTGGAGTTCGAAATAAGTCTGTTGTGTCTCACTCGAAAGGGGTGTAGAAGCGGCCTCAAGTACTCGCAAGAGAGTGAAGTGTGGGGGGATAGTCTTCGAAGGAATCGACGGTGTCATAATAAGCATGGAATTCCGTGGAACTCCGCCAACTACGACCTTGAAACGGTCAGAAGTAATAATTGTGACGGTGTCGAAACCTATATCCATCACATATCCGACGAAGCGGAGTTCGTCATATTTCTTCGCTATCTCGCTCGCCTCTTCGGCTTCCAAGAATTGTGTGAGTGCGCGGATAGGGTGATTCTGGAGTGCAGCTTGGTCGAGAAAGCTCTTCATATGACCTCAACAATTTGTAATAAGTACCTCGCCACCAAAATGTGAGAAGCTGCCGATGCTGTTGCCAGTGCCACGGGGAATGGCCAACTTCCTAAAATGTTTATAAAGCGCTAGGATTTCCGGATGGTCTGAAATAGTGATGGCCCATGGGACCCGACGGGTGTCCGCTCTCTGTAGGGCCTTGGATAGACGCTGATGATCGCAAAACTTGAATTGATGAGAGTCATAATGTGCGTGTATCTGTTCCTTCGCTCCTGGTCGATAGGGCGGGTCGAGGAAGACATAATCCCTTGGCCTGCTCGCGTCGATCATTGTTTCAAAGTCGCAACATCTAATTTGGGCATGTTCCAGCTGGCCAGCAACATGGAAGAGATCAGCTCGCGAGATTGACCAGCGTCGATCCTGTCCGCCATATCCGATATTGAATTGCCCTGCTAGATTATGCCGCCACATACCCTTAAAGCATGTCCGGTTTAAGAAGAGCGAACGAGCTGACCGCTGCAATATCGTTAGGGAGTCTCGTCTGGCTGCCCGAATCCTCTTGTAACCTGATTTTGTGCTGGGAAAGCTTTTATACAGTCTCCATACGCGGTCCGGGCTCAAAACTATCCCCTGATAAAGATCGATTAGTTCACGATTGATGTCCCCGAGATATGCTCTTTTCGGTGATATCGCAAAATAGACCGCACCCCCTCCCAGGAACGGCTCCACAAATCGACCCTTGATAGAATCCGAGTCAGGAAGATTTGCGAGCAAAAACGCCAACATGCGTCGCTTGCTGCCAGGATATCGGAGGAATGTGGAAATCTCGGGCATGGTTTGTCCATGCCTTTGTACACCATACAGTCAACTTTTGAACAATTATTGACGATGACGGGTTTGATTAGGCTGTGGGGTTGGTCTACGTCGCAGCCGCTGCGTACGGCAGGCGTACGCGCGTGTGAGTGCCGCTGTTTGTGCACCAGCATTTTCTATATGTCACAAATTTTGTTACATACTTACGCAGCCCTCACTTTTTTCCAGCGTGCTCGCATTTGAAAGTTGGCTGTAAAGCTCGCATTCGATGAGATTTATCTGAGTCGCAGTGGTACTTGCGCCGTGCTTGCGCGCCCACCTTCCTTGCAAAATCGTTTGCAAACCGAGAGACGCAAATTCGTCGCTGCCGTTTGCGACACCCCCACCCCGGACAATCAACCGCTCTCCGCAAACGACCGGACGCCCACCGGCACAGCACCTCCGCTAGCACTACAGATGGCCGCCGTCGCGGTCCTGTGACGCTAGATGCGTTCGAGACATGGCCGTGAGGCCCAAGGGCTCAGCCGGATGCTGTGCGGCCCTCTGTGGCCGCGCAGCGCCTCAACTCAGTGGCGCGTGCGGCAGACATCCCCTTGGATTACCATCCCAGCGATTACAGGGGGCCATAGCAGCCCAGAACTCATACCCCCCTTCCCATGGAGTAGCGACGGAGAAGGACCTGGCGGGCAAGGCGCGGCGGGGCAGAGCAGGGTAGGTGCTCACAGTCGCTAGGGCAGGCGTATCGCGCTACGGCGGGCGGGCAAGGGATGAGCTGGGATGGGCCGGGGGAAAGTTGGGGGGCCGAGCTGCCCACCGCACCCCTTGGAGCGCCGTCCCGGCGGTCGTAGGGGGCAAAGCTGGAGGCAGACCGGAGTGATGCTGGCTCTGTCGCAACAAGGTCGTGCCAAAGTGTTGATCCTATCCAATACCTTCCCAGCTATCTACTGGTTTAGTTTTATTCTGCCCTACTGGTCTAGTTTTGCTCCGCCCTTGACACCGGTTGAAAGCATGGCTGGAACCCGATTGAAGCAAGTAAACATAACGGATCCAGTTGGCGAAGAGAACAAGACTGAAGTCTTCCCGCAAGCCGATCACACCACTTCTGACGCCAATCGCCCCCCCGCCTGTGACAACAGTCACAGTTGCCGCATCGCCCTAAATCCAACATATACTTTTTCTTTCAAGCAAGCTTTAATTGAGGATATTCTTGCCTAAATTCTGTCGCTTATCGACTGCCTCCGCATACCTTCTGATAGCAATAGTGAGAACAATTGTATATTTACTATTGTGTCAATATCGCGGTTACTATGTTTTTTCCCACAGATCTTTTTCTTCTTTTTACTTGACAGTATGGCAACTGGTGTTATCGTTGCACTCTGACTCCAGAATCAGACATCGCAGAGCATCATACTGTCGCGCTATTGTCTTCCCCAGGTACCCCACACAATTCAGAGGATGTCTATGTTGAGGACACGAGTGCGTCCTGCGGCGCTGCTATGCCGCGGTGGATTCTTGCTGCTGTTTGCGGCGTTCAGTAGCCCGCTTCACTCTCAGTCTGTGCCCGCTTCCAGCCCCAGCGCGGCAGGTTTACAACCGTCTGCGACAACGTCCGCTTTGAATAACCCACGCGCGGCGGTGGGTCCAGCCGCAGTTACTCTGATGCAACAGGTCTTGAGTTCTCTGGGAGGGGCCCGCGCATGGCAAGCTGTGGGTGCAGCAACGAGCAACGTGACTGTGCCGCTTCCCGACGGTACGCAGCGAAAGATTCGTTGGACCGATGATTGGAGTGGATCTTCTGTGCTCTCAAGGAGAGACGCTATTGATTCTATGCAAGGCTCAAACACAGTGATCACGTCTGGTCAATCGCAAATCCATTCACAGTCGAGCGGGACACAAAAGCACTACCCAAGAGACCCTGATCTTGTATTACTGGCCGTAGGCTATCCTGGAGCGGCAATTGCTCGTTCGTTGCAGCGTCAGGATTGCACATTTTTCAGCAAGCCAATACAAGGTGGGCGCTGGACGATTCGCTATTACTTGACTCTGTTCGATGCGAGGTTGCTATGGTTCGTGTTGTAACATCACCCGCGCGGATGCTCCCGTGCCCGCTACTTTATCGCTGCATCGCTGCCATGGTTTTGCTGCTCCCCCTTATATGCGTAGCGCAGGTCAACAATGTCACCAACGACCAGTCGACGCCAGCGCCTGGTCGCGGGCACGACTATATCGAAGGTCTCGACGAAACCGTCAACCCGGCCAACGGCTCGCTCAGCCTGAGGATTCCACTGCCCGCACCGCGCGGCGGCCGAGGGGTCTCACTGCCCCTACAGTTCACCTATGACTCGAGCGGCATCATCACGTTATATCCATACCTCGTTGGTGGCACCACTAACGGAATTGGATTTATCAATGGGGCTATTGAGGTAAACCCCATCAACTACCCTGGCGGAAGCAATGCATTGACCTCCGGGGGGTGGGGGTACGGACTCCCGAATATATCCGCTGAATATATCCAGGTTCCTTGGAATGTTGACTGCCCTCCCAACCTTGATAACTGTCCCGCCCCTTCCCCGCCGTGTCAGATATGGACCGGGTACGTTTTTCAGGATCCCGTCGGGTCCAGGCATGCCCTGCAACTGGCGGACACTGATTACTATAGCTGCAACCCGAATCCGCCCTCGGGTTATATGTTCTCTCCGGTGTCTAATTCGACCTATGATTCTGACGGCTCCTATTCCGCCTGGTGGAGCCAATATGACGGGACGTCGGTAAGCGGCCCGCTACTTATTAGCGACAACGACGCGACTACCTACTCCTTTGGTTTCTACCCGTACTATAATCAATCTAGCCAGTGTCTTCATGACGGTTGTCCTATCAGCTCGTTACCCAGCTACATCGAAGACCGGAATGGGAATCGGATTAATTTCACTGTGGGCCAAAATGCCGTCATAAATGTCACGGATACTGCCGGACGAGATCTGGTTTCCATTTCAAGCCTTCAATCCGCCGCCGGTGACCGGATTTCCATCTCTGGTGTGAGTAACCCCTACATCGTCCACTGGACAACCACCCCTCTCAATTTTTCCATTCCCATAACCAACGTGTCAGGCCAGCAGCCTTTGTGGTGCGGCCCGATAGTCAACACCGACACATCCAGTACACTGTTGGTCGTCTCCTCAATCGAATTGCCGAACGGTGAATCCTATCAGTTTGACTACGATCCCACCTATGGATTGTTGAGCAAGATCATCTACCCGACCGGGGCCTATGTCCAGTACACGTGGGGGCCAAGCACTCAACTATCGGACGCGGTGCACTACCCGCTAATGACCTATACTATCCCAGGGAATTCCCTCGATCCAAGCATTTTCGAAGCGTGCTCGGCCCTCTACGCGGCGCCGTCCATTCTCCACCGGTATGTGAGCTATGACGGAGTGACGGTCGCGCAACAGCAGGATTTCAACTACTCCACTGCGTTTACTGGAGGAGCGTGGACTTCGAAGAATACCTTTGTTACGACAACGGATAAGATACGGAACCGCGCCCTCACTACGTCATATACCTATTCACCGGCAACAGTGCAAAATCCTCCCGATATCTATTCGACTGCTGCCAACCAAGTTCCGCTAGAAAACACCGTCACGCATTTTGATTCCAATGGGTTAGTGCTTCGTACCGAGACGAAGACCTGGAGCGGAACCGGCAGCAATCCGTTTTTGAAGGAAGAGGATGTCACGCTCCCAAATGGCCAGACATCGAAGACGGTGTATAAACCCGACGCTAACCTTCCACAAGAAATTGACGAGTATGACTTCGGCAATAGTGCGCCGGTGAGGATCACGACTATTCAGTATCAGCAATTCCCATCGCTTAATTACGGCAATTTAGGGAATGCTCCTCCGCAAGTTTCACCCACTACGCCGCCGCCCATTCTTGATCGACCCTGCCAAAAGAAAGTTTATCTTGGCAGCACCGGCACACTTATGGCCGAAACGGATACCTGGTACGATGGCGGAACTTCATGCGCAGCGCCGGGGTCCGCTCCGGTAGCCGCTGTAGCCAATCTCCCTCCAGGAACCCATGATGAAACCACCTACGGCGCGTTGTCATCGACCTCGCGCGGCAACGCCACTACAATTACCGAGCATTGCTTTATTGGGGCCGCTCCGTGTTCCAACTCCGTAACAGGCTTCACTTACGATGAGACTGGCCAGGCGTTGACGAAGACAGACGGCAACGGCAATGTTACCAACTACACCTATACTGACAACCCCCCTTCTTCTGGGTCCGCCAATACCAATACGAACGCATATCTCACTAAGATTACATATCCAACCGTGAATGGTATTGCGGCTACACATCTATATTCTTACGACTACGCAAGCGGTTTACTTGCCTCATCGACGGACGAGAACAACCAGGTTACGAGCTACACCTACGCGGATCCGTTCAACCGTCTCACGGAGATTGTCGGCCCGTCCACAGGCGGAGCTAGCCCGACAACGACATATGGATTTAACGACTCATCTGCGCTCTCTCCGCCGTACAACCCAACCGTAACCACGACGGAATTGCTCAATGTGAACGGAGCCTCGGAGGTTTCCACGCTCACTATGGACCCAATGGGACATCCGATCGAGACCCAGATGACCTCTGATCCTGATGGCACCGATACCGTACTGACCTCGTACGACGGCATGGGCCTTATCTATACCAAGACCAACCCGTACCGTTCCACATTGGACCCCACTTATGGAGTTACCACTAACTACTATGACGGAATCGGCAGGCCGATCAAGGTACAGGAGCCTGACGGCAGCTTCCTGCAAATGTGCTACAACGGCATGGCATCGGTGCCCGTTGTCTCTAATTGCAGCTCCCTTTTGAGGTCCAGCACCGTAGCGGGAAGTGTTACTGGGAGTTGGGTGGATTCAACGGATGAGAATGGAAATCACTGGCAGCGCGCTTCTGATGCCTTCGGCAGGCTGACACAGGTCATGGAACCGAGTGGGAGCTCTCAGGTTCCTACGATGAAGACGGTTTATAACTACGATGTGTTAAACAATCTCCTTTCGGTGACACAAAACGGTGTTGGTGGCCAAGATACTCCGCGCACGCGGGTCTTCACCTACGATTCGCTTTCGCGGCTGGTTCAATCGCATAACCCTGAAACGGGCTGGCTTTGCTACGGAACCACGCCCAATGTGCCTCCTGATGGTAGCAACTGCACATCCGGTTACGACCCTAACGGCAACCTACTGTTCAAAACGGATGCGCGCGGAGTCACGACCAACTACACCTATGACAATCTGAACCGGCTGGTTGCAAAGACGTACTCACCCAATGCGCCAGCAGGATCGTTATCGTCTTGCTATGCATTCGACACAGCTACGAATGGAATCGGCAGGCTTGCGGCAGAGTGGACAAAGGCGGGTTCATGCACCACAACCTCGGGTTATCAAACAATGAGACAGTACCTAGCCTATGATTCCATGGGACGGTTATGGAACGAGCAGCAATGTGTGCTGGGACACTGCACGAGCGGACCAACTCCTCCATGTGCAGCGAGTGGCAATAGCGCTCCTTACTACCAGACATACTGCTACGATCTTGCGGGAAATATGACCTGGAACGTTAACGGTGTCAGTAATGTTCCCAATGTTCCCGGTGCGAATACCATCGGGTTTTCTTATACATATGACGCGGCTGGGCGACTTTCAACACTGGGCAGTACCTGGAGCGATGGACTGCATCCATCGCCATTGTTTACAGCTGATCCCACCATCGGCTATACAGCAGCCGGGGCGCTTCAGAATTTCACTCTTGGGAACAGTATTTCTGTGATTAAGACATACGACAATCGTCTGAGAGCAACCGGGGAAACGGCAAAACAGCAATAGACTTACTGGATTATGACGGCTCCGGAATTGAATAGGAGCTGCGAAACGGTTGAGCAACGTCGTCAACACAGAGCGTTCTGACGAAAGGGCTGAACAACGATGGTCAGGAAATCACAATACACTTCAATATCGATTCTATTTGGATTCATGCTGATGATTTGTGGACTGTCGCATCCCGCAATGGGTCAGGCGACTCCGGCTCAACCACAGCAGCCTTCCAGAGGGCCTTCTCAGTTCAAGCCAGTATCGCTGGAACACCTCTATTGGCATTTCCTGGTCCTTCAGAATTATCTGGATACAAAATCCGTCGAGCTGGAATCAAATGGAAAAGACGGAAGAGGGCTGCGCAATAATCTGCAAAAACAACTTGGATGGTCTGACGCGGACTATGCTTTGATCCGTACCTCCTCCGTGCGGTTGACTGCCGAGTTGAAGGATCTGGACGCGCAGGCTGCATCGATTCGGGCTGCCGGCACGTCTTCATCGAGTCACGAACAATTGAAGGCGTTGACTGTTCAACGGGAAACGAGCATCAACTCCGAGATTACTTTTCTAAAGCGGAAT
>Ga0187851_10003924_pt1 | contig 12336 bp, 11 predicted proteins | sample June2016WEW_6_10_FD_132997 | JGI IMG/M metagenome (GOLD analysis project Ga0187851, IMG submission 132997) | Peatland microbial communities from SPRUCE experiment site at the Marcell Experimental Forest, Minnesota, USA - June2016WEW_6_10 | ecosystem: Environmental > Terrestrial > Soil >... | reverse complement strand
GTAACGGATGAGATGACTACTGCGGGAATCAAAGTTGCGCGGCTTGCGTTTCAGGGAAACGGAGCGCAAGCAGAGCGCGATGAGAGCTAAGTTATTGATTTATTGGCTCCTCAGGTAGGACTCGAACCTACAACCCTTCGGTTAACAGCCGAATGCTCTGCCATTGAGCTACTGAGGAGTGTGTGGCAGGGTATTGTCCTTAATTAAGTTAGCAGAGCCTTGATCGTGCGTCAAAATGGCCGACCCCGGTTTCACCCCTCCCATCGGCTTCTCAGAATCGCAGACCCAAATGCGGAAACGATACCATGGGATCAGACCCATAGGAGGCCGTATGTCCCGAATCTCACGGCTTGATCGCAGCGAAGTCGCCCCTGAAATCGCATCGCTATACGACAAGATCTTCGCCGTCCGCGGCAACGTTCCCAACATGTTCCGAGTGATGGCGCACCGGCCCGAGATTTTTGCCACCATGCAGGCCCACTTTGCCGCTGTTCTCAACACCGGCACGGTTTCGACCAGGCTCAAAGAGCTGATCATCGTCCGCACCAGCCAGGTGAACCAAACGCCCTACTGCCTTGCCAGCCACACCGTCCTGGCCCGCAACCTTGGCTGGTCCGACGATCAGCTCGCGCATCTCGCCGACTGGCCTGCGCGCCCCGACTTCACGCCCGCCGAAAAAGCCGCGCTCCGCCTGGCTGAAACCGTCACCCGCGATGCCAACAGCGTCAGCGACCAGCAGTTCTCCGAGCTGCGCAGTTTCTACTCCGAAGGCGAGATCGTCGAGCTTCTTTGCGCGATCGGCCTATTTAACTACTTCAACCGCTTTAACAACGCGCTGCGGATGGAGCCGACGAAGCCCGGCGAGGGTGGTTGCGCCACGCCGCCTGTCGAAACCGCGGCAGCAGCGCACTGACGGCGAGCCAAAGCGCGGTTGCCTCATCCTTTTCTTTCGCCACGGCCACGAAAGAGTGGGAAACCGCACTATATCTCCCCATCATTTAATTGACATCACTCAAAGGAGTTCCCTCGACCCGTGAAGCTTCCCATCCCCGCCGGTGACTTTCGCGCCTACCTCTTCGACTGCGACGGCACCGTCGCCGATTCCATGCCGCTCCACTACGTGGCATGGACCAAAGCCCTCGCCGAGTGGAACTGCCCGTTCGACGAAGACCTCTTCTACGCATGGGGCGGCAAACCGCCCGTCGAAATCATTTCGACGCTCAACAAAATGCACGGCCTCAACATGCCGGCCGCTATCGTGGCAGAGCACAAGGAAAATTTCTACTTCGAGCTTCTTCCCGCGCTCAAGCCGGTGCCCGAGGTGGTCGAGATCATTCACGCGGGACAGGGTCTGTTGCCCTTCGCTGTCGTCTCGGGCAGCACGCGCGAGTCGATCGTCAAATCCTTAACCACCCTCAACCTTCTCGACCGCTTCGATCTCCTCGTCGGCGCTGAAGACTACATGCACAGCAAGCCCGCGCCCGACGCCTATCTCATCGCGGCCCAGCGCCTTGGCATCGACGCAAAACACTGTCTTGTCTTTGAGGACACCGGCATCGGTATCCAGGCCGCTACTGCCGCGGGCATGGCTTCGGTTCGCGTGCCTTCGCCGCTCGAGCGCCGCAATGGAACCGCGCCGGCGCCCCAAACGTAAAGCACATCAGGCTGGATGAACTCTGCTACGAGCCAACCCGGCACCGCACCCGTCTCCACAGCGAGGACGGAACCCGTTGCCGGCCCCTCAGACCGCCTCAGTCTTTTCGCCATCGCCGCTGCTGTCGCGCTGATTCACGTCGCCACCAACGGCCGCTACGGCTTCCATCGCGATGAACTCCAGTTCCTCTCGGATGCCCGCCATCTTGATTGGGGGTTCGTCTCCTACCCTCCCCTGGATCCCTTCATCGAGCGTGTTGGTCTCGACCTCTTCGGTCTCTCCATGGTCGGCCTTCGGCTTTTTTCCGTTCTTGCGCAGGCTGTCGCCGTCTTCGTCTCCGGCCTCATGGCCCGCGAGCTGGGCGGCTCGCGCTCGGCGCAGGTCAACGCCGCTCTCGCCGTCGCCTTTTCGCCCCTCGCGCTCTTTAACGGCACCGAGTTTCAATACACTTCATTCGATTTTCTCTGGTGGGTGCTCATCGCGTTCTTCACCATTCGCCTTCTCAAATCTGAGAATCCGCGCTGGTGCCCCGCCATCGGCGCCGCCATCGGCCTGGGGCTGCTCACCAAGTATTCGATCGCTTTCTTTGTCGCAGGAACCCTCGCCGGCCTCGTTCTCACGCCCGCGCGCCGCTTCTTCGCGAGCGTTTGGCTGTGGGCCGGCGCCGCGCTCGCGTTCGTCCTCTTTTTGCCCAACCTCATCTGGCTCGTCCACCACAACTTCATCTCTTACCACTTTCTCCAGCACATTCACGCGCGCGACGTGGGCGAAGGGCGCGCCCAGGGATTCTGGAAAGGCCAGTTCTTCATCTGCGCCAACCTAGCCGCCGCGCCGCTCTGGCTCGCCGGGATCTTCGGTTATCTGCGCGATCGCCGCTATCGTATGCTGGCGTTCATGTATCTGGTCCCGCTCGCGCTCTTCGCTATTGGAAAGGGCCGTAGCTACTATATGGCTGGCGCCTACCCCATGCTTCTCGCCATGGGCGCGGTCCTGGCTGAGCGTTGGCTCCGCTCTCTTCCTCGTGCCGCCCGCGTTTCCATCGCAACCGTTTATTTCGCCGCCTTCGCATTCGTCTCGGCATACATCTGCGCCGTCGTTCTTCCTATTGCATCGAGCGGGCCACTGAAGGAGTTTGCGCTCGCCAAGAACGGCGATCTCCGCGAGGAGATCGGTTGGGACGAGCTGGTACACACCGTCGCGCAGATCCGCGCCTCGCTGCCGCCAGAGCAGCAAGCTCACCTGGGGATCACCACCGGCAACTATGGCGAATACGGGGCCATCGACATTCTCGGCCGCGCGTATTCCCTTCCCGAACCCATCGGCACAACCAACTCCGAATGGCTGCGCGGCTACCCAGCGCCCTCACCCACCACCTATATTGTTCTCGGCCTGACGCCGGAACAGGCCAATCAGATCTTCACCAACTGCCGGCTCGCCGCCCACAACGGAAACTCCGAAGGCATCCGCAATGAAGAAAGCGTGGACCACCCCGACATCTTCGTCTGCGGCCCTCCACGCCAACCCTGGGCTCAATTCTGGCCTGAGCACCAGGACTTCGGCTAATGTGCCTTCACTTGTTCACTCATTTCACTCCTTCACTGCTCCACTGTCTCAATACAAAATCACCGCGATCCGATATGTCGTGAAATCGCCGCTCATGTCTTGCGGAGGGCACGCACCTACGTCGGCCATTCGATACCTGCCCGTTTCCAGGTGATCGATCAGTTCCTGCGGCAGCCGCGTCAGGATCGCATCCTGCCAGCGCATCACGAAGTGCGGCTGCATTCCGCCAGCTGCCCTCGGCATTCCCTGGCCCATCGTGCATGCCGCACGCGCCGCGCCCGGATCCTGCAACACACTCACTCCTCTCGCCGCCACCAGCGCGGCCACGCGCGCTTCAACTTGCGGCAAACTCATCTGCTTCACCACCTGGCTGTAGTCGGCCACGGCATACAACACGCCTCGCGCGGCCACCACCGCGATGCCCACGTGATCCACCTCGGGGCTCAGCAGGTTCTCGCGGTGGCCCGGCGACTCCATCCACATTCTGTGAATCACGGTTGCCGAAGGCCCGACGGCCACATTCTCCTCAATCACACTGAAGTGCGCACCGGCCTGGGCCGCACGAACACTCAAGTCTTCCTCGCCGCCATAGCGGTGCGAAATCGGCCCCTCCGCCACCATCCTCTGGCAATGCTTCAACGCGGCAGCATTCAGCGCCGGATCCCAATCCAGCCGCCCCACCCCAGCCTCGGCCCGCACTTGGTTCGCCAACGCCAACAACTGCTCTGCCGCAGCCTGTACGTTGCCCTGCGCGCCATCGGGCTGCGCTTGCGCCGCGCTCACACACCACGCTGCAACTACCATCGCCAGCAAAATCGCTGTTCCCTTTGAACCCATATAGCTTGTTCTCTGCTCTCTGCTCTCTGCTCTCTGCTCTCTGCTCTCTGCTCTCTGCTCTCTGCTCTCTGCTCTCTGCTCTCTGCTCTCTGCTCTCTGCTCTCTGATCCCTGCTCTCTGATCCCTGATCCCTGATCCCTGATCCCTGATCCCTGATGATTCAACCCCGTCCGCCCGGCTCCGTCGCTCTATTCTTCGATAAATTCGGAGGACTCGCTAGTAACCAAAGTATCGCGCCAGGCAGGACTGCGCCTTCGCGGCCAGCCGCGATAACCTTCACTCGGTCGCGTTTAGGTACTCAAGCCGGATTGTGACGTGAGTTCTTTAGGCGGGGGCCGCATCTTCTGACTTGCCGTTTGTGCTTTTGAGAGCTGGTCGATCCCCGAAATCGTCGCGCGGTCCGATCCAGATGAACAGAACGATGGCCGGCAATGTGACGACACAGGTGAGCAGAAAGAACCGCACCCAGCCCATCTTCTCCGACAAAACTCCACCAGACGAAGCCACCACGGTGCGGCCGAGCAAACTAAGCGAGGAGAGCAGCGCGTACTGGGTCGCCGTAAAAGCGGGCGAGCACAGACTGGAAAGATAGGTCACCAGCGCGGTTCCGGCCATTCCACCGGTAATATTTTCGGCAGTGACGCATAAAGCAAGGTAGCCGACCCGATGGCCGCCTACAGCCTGCAGAACAAAGAACAGGTTCCCGATCGACTGCAAAATGCCGCAGAGAATCAGCGAGTGGCGGATTCCGAACCGGGTGGTCACGAAGCCGCCCAAGAGAGCCCCCGCCACGATCGAGAAAAATCCGAACACTTTCGAGACAGCGGCGATCTCGGGCAGCGAAAATCCCAGCGATATGTAGAGCGGCGTCGACATCACTCCCGCCATTGCCTCGCCTAGCTTGTAACCGAAAATGGCGATGAGGATGATGGGCCAGAGCGGCCGGTGCATGAAATCGCGAAATGGACCGATCACGGCGGTCGAAATCGCGTGGCGAATCGCATGCCCGGTTGGCTCCGCAGCATTTGCAGTTTCCGCCGCGACCTTCGGTTCGGGACCCAGTAAAAACACCAGCAGCCCCACAACCAGCAGCACCGCCATTGTGGCATAGGCCGCAAACCACCCTGCGCGCGCGGCGATCAAAAGGCCGCCTGCGCCGGCAACCAGCATGCCGATGCGGTAGCCGGACCCAATCATGGCTGCTCCGGGAGCCTGCTGATCTCCATTCAGGCTCTCCACCCGCCAGGCATCGATCACGATATCCTGGCTCGCCGATAAGAATGCGACAAGCACAGCCAAGGCTGCCATCAGAGGCAGGTTGTGTTTTGGATTGCATAATCCCAGGGTGAGAACTGCGCCGATCAGAAGAATCTGGATGGTGATTCCCCAACCGCGCCGCCGCCCCAACGGCAATGGAGGAGGCACGCGATCCATCAACGGCGCCCACAGAAACTTGAATGCGTAGGGAGTGCCCACCAGGGCGAAGGTGCCGATCGCCGCGCGCCGCACGCCGGCGGTCGCCAGCCACGCCGAAAGGGTTGAGTAAGTCAGCAGGAGCGGCAAGCCACTCGAAAATCCGAGCGCCAGCACCTGCAGCACGCGCGGTTGAGTGTAGGCTGCCACCACGTGCCGCCAGTTCGATCGAGCGCGCGGTTCGTTACTTCGGGAGTTTTCCTTCATCTCAAATTTCGGAGTGCCCTATTCTGTCATCCTGAGCGAGTATGCCACAGGCAGACGAGTCGAAGGATCTGCGGTTGCTTTTTGCGAATTCAATTCAGCACGAAATCGGGGTGCCCCATTCTAAACGCGTACATCGGGGTCCCCACGGACGGGTCCATGTCCGTGGGGTGACTGAGCGTTTAGGGTGGGATCGCACCTCAATAAAAACTGTCATCCTGAGCGAAGGCCGCCGTTCGCTACCGCGAACGGCAGCCGGAGTCGAAGGACCTGCATTTGGCGACTGTTCTCACCAAGATTTGGGGCACCGCTAGCCCGCTTGTTTACCGGGTTCCCCAGGTCTCGATTTTGAGACCTGGGAAAGCACGAACCCATCTGTCATCCTGAATCCATGCTCCTCGGCGTCATCAGCGACACCCACGGCCTGCTCCGCCCCGAAGTCGGCCCCGCTCTGCGTGGCGTCGACCGCATCCTCCACATTGGCGACGTGGGCAAAATCGCCATCCTCGACGAGCTCGCGAAAATTGCGCCGGTTACGGCGATCCGCGGCAACATCGACCGCGAAGGTGCCTGCGCCAAACTCCCCGAAACCGAGGTCGTTCTCATCGAAAATCCGCCCGGCCCCGGCCTTTACATCTATATGTTGCACGACCTCAAAACCCTCCACCTCGATCCCGCCGCCGCCAAATTCGCCGCCGTCCTCCACGGCCACACCCACGTGCCCAACTTCTACACCAAGAGAGGCGTGCTCTATTTCAATCCCGGCTCCTGCGGCCCGCGGCGGTTTGAGCTGCCGGTGACGACTGGGCTTTTGACTTTGAAAAAGAATGGCGATCTCAAGCCGGAGATCATTCACCTTCCCATTGAGCGCGGTGCTACCGCCGCATCGCGATGAGCTAGAGGCCAGCCGCTCCCTGGCTCCCTGCCTCACCGATACACCTCCGGCACAAAGTTCTGCTCGTCGATCGGCGGCCGCACATACCTCGATTTCATGACCGGCGGCAGCTTCAGCTGCTCCGGCGTCAGGTCTCTGTATGGAATCATCGAGAGCAAGTGCCCGATCACGTTCAGCCGCGCGGATTTCTTGTTCTCTGCGTTCACCACATACCACGGGCTTTGCCTGGTGTCGGTCACGGCAAACATCTCGTCCTTGGCGCGCGAGTAATCGGCCCAATGCTTGCGCGATTCCAGGTCCATCGGGCTCAGCTTCCATCGCTTGGTCGGCGTTTTCATACGGTCCTGGAACCGCCGCTCCTGCTCCTCGTCGCTCACGCTGAACCAGTATTTGATCAGAATGATCCCCGAGCGCAGCAGCATCCGCTCAAACTCCGGGCAGCTCTGCATGAACTCCTGATACTCGTGCTCCGTGCAAAACCCCATCACGTGCTCCACTCCGGCGCGGTTATACCAGCTCCGGTCGAACAGCACCATTTCACCCGCCGCCGGCAGATGCGCCACATACCGCTGGAAGTACCATTGCGTCTTCTCGCGCCCGGTCGGCGTCGCCAGGGCCACAATCCGGCACACCCGCGGGTTGAGCGACTCGGCAATCCGCTTGATCGCCCCGCCCTTGCCCGCCGCGTCCCGCCCCTCGAACAGCACCACCACCCGCAGCCCCTCGTGCTTGATCCACTCCTGCAGCTTCACCAGCTCGATCTGCAGCCGCCGCAACTCCCGTTCGTAGTCGCAGTCCTTACCAATCCTCATCGGCTTCGCAGCTTCGCCGGAACTCTCTGCTTGCCTGCCCGCACCAGCGCCTTTCCGTCCATGGCTTTTCTTGCCGCCCTTACTCACAACCAAGCGCCTCCAATGCACTTCTCTGGAGGAATTATCGGCAGAATCGGCGCCGCCGTTCATATACAGAGCCTGACGGCGAGAGACCGCCGGATTGGGCAGGTTACTTTCCCCAAACACCACCTGTTGTATTGCCGCTCTTGAGCCGTTATGAACGTGGTTCAGTAACCCCCAGCCTCTCCGGAGCCACCCCTCGAAGACGCCCATAATCGGTCTTGTGGAACGACAAAATCATCTTGCACTTTTATCGGGTTTTGAATCGTATCTAAAGGTAGAAAAGGGGTTAAGGCCTCTCACGTGCGAGGCCTATCTCAGCGATTTGCGCATCTTTGCCGAGTTCCTCGAGGACCGCGGCCAGCTCCTTTCCGCGGCCACCGAAGCCGATGTCGCCGCCCTTCTCGAACACCTTCGCAACCACGGCATCGACTCCCGCTCCGCAGCCCGCAAGCTTAGCTGCCTCCGCGGCTTTTACCGTTGGCTTCTCCTCGACAAGCGCATTCGTCACGATCCCACGGTCAACATTGAGTCGCCCAAGGCCTGGAAGGTCCTGCCCAAATCGCTCGCCGAGCCGGAAGTCGCAGAAATGCTCGAGCGCGCCGGCATGGCGGCCTCGCACCCCAAGGCCAAAGCCACTGCGCTCCGCGACCGCGCCATTCTCGAGGTTCTATACGCAGGCGGCCTGCGCGTCTCCGAGGTCACTTCTTTGGCCACCAGCGATCTCGCGCTCGACTCGGGCCGCGTGCTGGTTCGCGGCAAGGGCGACAAAGAACGCATCGTGCCCCTCGGCCGCGCTGCGCTGCATGCACTTGAGGAGTACCTGCGCGAAGGTCGCCCGCATCTTGAGCGCATCAGCTCGACTCGAAAGAGCAAAGCCCCGCGCCCGGATCGGTCCCGCCTCTTCCTTTCAATCCGCGGCATGCCCCTGACCCGGCAGTGGATCTGGCATCTGGTGAAGCGCATGAACCGTTCCACCAGCCCGCACGGCTTGCGTCATAGCTGCGCCACGCACATGGTCGAACACGGCGCCGATCTGCGCAGCGTGCAAACCATGCTCGGCCACGCCGATATCTCCACTACGCAGGTCTACACGCACCTGGCGCTGGGCCGCCTCAAAGCGGTTCACCGCATGCATCATCCGCGCGGCGCCCGGCGTCCCACCGATCCCGATACGCTCACCTCCGCTCCTCTTGGGCCGCGCCTCGTATCGCGGAAAGCTGCCACCGAGGAAAAAGCATGAGCTCCTCCGTCGCGCCGTCGATCGCCCCGGCTGCTCAAGAGTCGGGCACGACCGCAGCATCCCTTAGCGCCGCGGACACAAGTAGCGTCGAGGACTTAAGTAGCGCCGCGGCCCCAGGTATTGACGGGCTCGTCCAGGCCTATCTTCGCGTCCTGGCCAACGAGCGCTGCGCCTCAGCCCACACCTTGCGCGCCTATCAACGCGAGCTGCATGCCTTCGCTGCGTGGACCGCGACCAAAAGCGCCATCCCCTCCGTCGACCACATCGAGCACACGCACATCCGCGACTACATCGGCTCCCTCTATGGCCGCGGACTTTCAAAAACCTCTGCCGCCCGCGCCCTCGCCGCCATCCGCAGCTGGTTCAAGTGGCTCGCCCACGCCGGCCACATCCACCAGAACGCTGCCTCGCTTGTCGCTACTCCGCGCCTGCCCAAGCATCTGCCGCGCGTGCCTTCTATCGAGCAGCTCAACCGCGCCGTCGATTCAGTCTCCGACGACGCGGCCAGTTGGCCCGCCCGCGACAAGGCAATTCTCGAAATGCTCTACGGTTGCGGCATCCGCAACGCCGAACTCGTCGGCCTCAATCTCGACGACATCCATTGGGCCAACGAAGCCATCCTGGTCCGCGGCAAGGGGCAGAAACAGCGCTACGTTCCTCTGGGCGACTCCGCTGCCCAAGCTCTGCGTGCGTATCTTTCCGAGCGATCGGCTCGCTTGGCCGCTGCGGCCGAAGAAAATCAAGTCACAACTCCGGCGCTCTTTCTCAATCTCCAGCTTCGCGGCGTCTCCAAAGGCGGCCAGGCGCGGCTCACCACTCGCAGCGTCGGCCGCATCGTCAAGCGGATTGCGATCCTGCGCGGCCTCTCTTCCGACGTTCATCCTCACACGCTGCGCCACGCCTTCGGCACCCATCTGCTCGAAGAAGGCGCCGACCTCCGCGCCATCCAGGAACTTCTCGGCCACGAGCGCCTCTCCACTACGCAGCGCTATACGCAGCTCACCGTCGCCCAGTTGACCGAGGTCTACGACCGCACCCATCCCCGCGCGAAATAGCAACCATCGGGGTGCCCCGTCGAAGCTCCGCTTGGGCGGGATAGACATCCCTACGTCGAATAATCCGCATTGATGTGGATGTACTCGACGGTCAGATCCGTCGTCCAGAAGACGCACTTCCCCGTTCCCTGGTGTAGATCGATTGTGATCGAGTACTCGCGCTGGCCCATGTATAAGTGAGCAGCCGCCTCGTCAAACTCCGGCGCGCGGCCCCCATCGCGGCAGATCGGCAGATCGCCGAATCGAATATCGATGCGCCCCGGATCGACCTGCGCCCCTGAGTAGCCGATCGCCGCCACGAGCCTGCCCCAGTTCGGATCGCATCCCGCCCACGCCGTCTTCACCAGCGGCGAGTGCGCGATTGCCTTCGCCACGCGCAGCGCATCCGCATCGCTCGCCGCGCCCTCGATCCGCAGCTCGACCACGTGCGTCAGTCCCTCGCCGTCACCCACTACCTGCCGCGCCATCGAGAGACACACTTCGTTCAGCGCTTCTCGAAAAGCCGCGTCGCCTGCTCCGATCCGCACCGCCGACGCACCCGACGCCAGCAGCAGCACGGTATCGTTGGTCGACGTATCTCCATCCACAGAAATGCGATTGAAGCTCATCTCCACCGCGTCTCGAAGATACGCGTACAGCACCCCCGGCTCGATCGCCGCATCCGTCATCACGTAGATCAGCATGGTCGCGTGGTTCGTCGCGTGCGGCACGAGCTGAGGATGAATCATTCCCGAGCCCTTGCCGAAGGCCGCGATGCGCACCTCTTGCACCGTTCCCTTTTCGGCGCCGTCCACCCCACCCGCCACCTCCAGGCGCGCGAAAGCCGTCTTCTTCACCGTGTCCGTCGTCAGAATTGCCTGCGCCGCCTCCTCGAAACTCTTCGCGTCTGCACTCAACGCCGCGGCCAGTTCCGGCATCACTTTGATCAGCTTCTCTGCCGGCAGCGGAACGCCGATGATCCCCGTCGACGACGGAAACACCTCCTCCTCACTGCAGCCGAAGGTCTTCGCTGCCGCCGCGCAAGTCGCCCGCGCCGCGCGCAGTCCGGCTTCGCCCGCCGCGCAGTTGGCGTTGCCCGCATTCACAGCCACCACGCGCACGCGCCCGCCGGTTGCACTCAGGTGCTCCTTATCGACGATCAGCGGAGCCGCTTGCACGCGATTCGAGGTAAACTCCGCGGCCGCGCTCGCCGCCTCATCGGCAACGATCACGGCAAAATCCGGGCGGCCGCTCGCCTTTACGCCGGCTTTAGCGGCCGCAAATCTGAACCCCCGTGGAATCGGCTCGTGGAAATGATCTCTCATGGTGTGGACCCATTTAATCTAGCAGGTGGGCCACGCAACGATGAACGCTTACCATTCCAAACAGTTATGCCCGATTTCAAATTCAGCATAATAACTGGTCATCCTGAGCGGAGGTCGCGTCAGCGACCACAGTCGAAGGACCCGCATTTGTTCCGTTTTCAACCGCAGCGATCACCCAACGCAATGACCGAAAATCCCGACACCGCTTCCGAATTCCTCGACCTCCGCAGCGTCAATGTCGCTCGCGAAGATCGCATTGTGCTGCACGACATTAACCTCTCCATCCGAGCCGGAGAGCACGTTGCCATCCTTGGCCCCAACGGCTGCGGCAAATCCACGCTCATTCTCACCATCACCTGCCAGCTTTACCCCATCGTCCAGCCCGGCATGCACGTGCGCATCTTCGGCCGCGAGCGCTGGGACCTGACCGAGCTCCGCCGCCACTTCGGCGTGGTCAGCGCCGGCCCCACGGGCGCCGAACTGCCCGGTGAGCGCACCGCTGTTACCACCGGCCTCGACGCCGTCATCGCCGGCTTCTTCTCCGCATCCACTCTCTGGCCCAATCTTCACGTCACCGACGAAATGCGCATCCGCGCCCGCGAAGCCCTCGCCCGCATCGAAGCATCGCATCTCGCCGGCCAGCTCGTCGGTGCCATGTCCGCCGGCGAAAAGCGCCGCATCCTCATTGCTCGCGCTCTCGTCCACCGCCCCCGCCAGGTCCTGCTCGACGAGCCATCCAACGCGCTCGACCTCGCCGCACAGCGCGAGCTCCGCGAAACCCTCCGCGGCCTCGCCCGCGAAGGCACCGGCATCGTCATGGTCACCCATCATCTGGGCGACATCCTGCCTGAAATCGAGCGCATTATCCTGATGCGCGAGGGCCGCATCGCAGGCGACGGCCCGCGCCAGGAACTGCTGACGGAACCCCGCCTCAGCGAGCTCTTCCAAACGCAAGTCCGCATCGGCCGCGACGCCGAATGGCTGCATAGTTGGTGAGATATCCGAGCGCTATGTCCGGCAAATGCTGGGGGCCAGAGCGATTCCAGAATTGTGACGCGCTCTAAACCCTGCGCCCTCAGTCCGCCGCGACAAGCGGCCGCTTAGATTCGTCAGTCTTCAACTTCCGCTATCGGAAACGACGATCCGGCAGCCCAACCCACCCCAGACGGGACCTTCTGCCGTTCCATGGCGACCCGCGACGAGCGCCGCAGACCG
>Ga0187851_10003922_pt1 | contig 12342 bp, 12 predicted proteins | sample June2016WEW_6_10_FD_132997 | JGI IMG/M metagenome (GOLD analysis project Ga0187851, IMG submission 132997) | Peatland microbial communities from SPRUCE experiment site at the Marcell Experimental Forest, Minnesota, USA - June2016WEW_6_10 | ecosystem: Environmental > Terrestrial > Soil >... | reverse complement strand
GCTGGCCGACTTGTAGGGAACTAATCGCAAGGGTCGCTCCACGCCTCTGCTGTGCGTTGACCTGGGTGGCGACCCGTATCGTACCCACCTTCTCTTTCTCTCTACTGCTTGTCGTAGACCAGTGTTAGCGTCATCGCATTTCCATCGGCGTCCGTACCCGTGGCCGTCATTGTCATCGTCTTGCCCTCGTTCGAAATCGCGATGCGTCCACTGGCATGATACTTTCCAGTCGTATTCTTCGCTTCGTAAAGGAAAGTATTGGAATCGACCTCCTTGATCGACACGGTGTCATAGGGCGCCCCCTTTCCCGTGACCACGGCCGGCGTGCCATCGTAATTTGCCGTATAGCTGGTGTTGATTGCGGTGCCATCCGTCCGCTCGCCGGTGGTCGTCACCTTTACGCCGCCGGATACCGCTTCCCGCACCACCGTCAGGCTTTTTACCGGCCAGGGTGCCGGCGTGTACTTGGATGCTGGGATGTTGACCTTCCATGTGCCGAGGGAATTGTCGGCCTCCAAAGCGGCCAATGTGGTGGTCATTGCCAAAACGACCAAAGCCAGGCTTAACATTCTTCGCATGGTGATTCTCCCTTCAGAATTGAGTTGATCACGAGCGCCACCGCATTAACTGGGCGAGCAACCATTGAAATATCTGCTTTGTGCCCGGCCGTGGCTCCCAGCCATCGATTATTGCTGTGCCTGCTTTCTGGTCCAACCAATGGCAAACCTGAGAAGCCGGATTCGGAGACTTGACCGTTCCCGGATCGCCAGTCGTGAAGATACTCTCCGGCCAGGGTGGAACCCTGTCGATGACGATCGCCGCTTCGTCCGGAAGCTTTGGATTCCTGCCTCCCCATTTCCAGTCGGCAACACGGTAACTCTGCCCTACATCGGGCTGCAGGATCTCACCCAAGGCTGGCAAGCGGGAAACTCACTAGATTCTGATTTCATGACTCTTAATGTCAGCTGGGTGAACGCAACCTCTCCGACGCCGCCCACGATCACTGTGACCGGGGTTGCCCGCCCAGGGACGGACTTTACGATGAAGTCGGGAGATCAGCTTTCCGTGTGGGTCTGCAATCCCCAGTCTGGTAATTGTGCCGCGACTAGTGGGAGCGCCATCTCCACGCCGGCAGGTCCCTACCTACCAAATCTTGCGGTCGCGCTGGCGCTCTTCCCCCAATCTCAGGTGATCGCCCCGTACGTGACGCTCTCGATCGATGGGAAGCCTGCCGGTTCGCTCTTTGGTGATGGGAATTCGACCGGTTGGATGACGCTCGGCATCGGCGCCCACACGGTCTCTGCGTCAGTGCCCGCTGACACGTCCGGCCTGTACAAGGTTAGCTATTCGGCGGCATGCAACGCGAAGGGCATCGTGACTCTCAATGAGGGTGACAATCGAACCTGTGACATCGAAGTTATGAGCTCGCTCGCCTTGAAATCGACTGGTTGCGCTACGGACGAAACCTGTTGTGAAGCGGGTGTTACTAAGTGCAGCCTATGTATGAGGTTGCCCGCCAATGGATCTTGTCCTTGAGTTGAATGACCGGTTGCGGGAGACGCATCCGGCGATTCGGGTGTCGAAAGTGCCATTGGCTTGAGGCAGTGTGCAGGCCACCAACCGGCAGTCCGGCGGACGACGCCGCGAGAGCTCAGAGTCCCTTCGCCACGATCATCTTCTCGATGACTTTGGCTTCGTGATCGACCACGAGGCGAGAATAGCGTTTGACCCGGCGTTGGGGGACGAAGGCAAGAACCGGATGAACAAGCTTTCCGAAGAGAATGTGGCCAGCGTCGAGGACAACCTCTTCATGGTCAATCCGGACTGGAGCTTCGCGTCTGCACCAAAAGCTTCGCCTACGCACTAAACAAGATCGATCGGAACACCAAGGGCGTCGTTGCGAAACGATGCCCTTCCCATTTTCATTCTCAGAAGCGAACCATCGTGAACTTTTCAGGTAATTGGATGGTTCTGAAATGCCCGGACGGTACTGGGCTCTATCATCGAGGGTCTTCAAGCAGAGCAATTCGGAGATGATAGGAGCGACAATCCCGGGGACACCCCTATGATTTTGAATTTTCCCAGCAGCGCAGGCACGCGACCCCTCGCGCGGCAGTGAGCCAATTCCCTGCCTCTCCTCTTCCTAAATGACGATTGTGAAAACTTGGCCTGGACAGCTTACTTCTGCTGAAGGCCGTTGAGCACGCCAAACGCCCTTGACTCCGTCCACTTCCTGATCGCCGATTGCCATCTCCGGCACTCTTTCTTCAAAATCTGAAGGAAGGAGAAGGTGGTCGCGCGCAGGTACTGCCGGAAGATATATTTGTTAGTTGCTCTAGGGAGATTGGTACGGATTAAGGGCCCAACCGCACGGCAAATCCCTTCACTCGCAGATTTTCATTAACGGAGAGAACCATGCTGCAATTGAATCCGCGGAGAAACGTGTACGACGTCTGCATTATCGGATCGGGCGCGGGAGGCGGGACCGCGGTAAAGGTCCTCACTGAAGGCGGGCTAAATGTCGTGATGCTCGAAGCCGGACCGCGGCTCAACCCGGGTATGGATTTCAAGGAGCATGTGTGGCCGTACGAACTTCCCCATCGTGGCGTGGGTGTAGGTGGAAGGCAGCAGGGGATCGGTAATGAATTCATGGCGCCTAATGGATTTTGGGAGATTGAAGGCGAGCCATACACGGCCGCACCTGGCTCGTCGTTTCGCTGGTTCCGATCACGCATCGAGGGAGGTCGAACGAACCATTGGGGGCGCATCGCGCTCCGATTTGGCCCTGCTGATTTTCGTGCCCACTCCACCGACGGAATGGGCGACGACTGGCCCATCACCTACGAGGAACTGGCGCCCTACTACGACAAGGTCGAATCCTACATCGGCGTCTTCGGCTCCAAAGAAAATATCCCGAACGCTCCCGACGGCATATTCATGCCGCCACCCAAGCCGCGATGCACCGAAACGCTCGTAAAGAAAGCCTGCGACAAGCTAAATATCACCTGCATCCCATCGCGCCTTGCCATTCTCACCAAGCCCCTCAACGATCGCGATCCCTGCCACTACTGCGCACAATGCGGCCGCGGCTGCATAGCCGCTTCGAACTTCAGCTCCAGCCAGGTCATGATTCCTCCCGCAGCGGCGACCGGCCGCCTGACGATGATTGCCAACGCAATGGCCCGCGAAATTGTGATGGGTGCTAACGGCAAAGTCGAAGCGGTCTCTTACATCGATATACCCACAAAGAGCGAAGAGCGTGTCTACGCCAAATCCGTTGTAGTTGCAGCGAGTGCCTGCGAGTCAGCGCGTCTCTTGTTGAATTCGCGCTCGCAGAGCTTCCCCGCCGGGCTTGCGAATTCCTCAGGAGTCATTGGCCGCTATCTGACCGATTCGGTTGGCAGCGACTTGACCGGATACTTCTCGCAGCTTGAAAAGATGCCGGCGCACAACCACGATGGCGTGGGTGGCATGCACATGTACATGCCCTGGTGGCGTTTCGGAATGAAGAACGAATTCCTCCGCGGGTACCACATCGAGTTTGGCGGGGGACGCGACATGCCCGGTGTCGGCGGCTTCGACTATGTTTGCGAAGAGCAGGAAGGCTACGGCGCCAGCCTAAAACAGAAGTGTCGCAGTTACTACGGCACATTCATCGGATTCAGCGGTCGCGGCGAGATGATTCCCAATGAAAACTCTTTCTGTGAACTCGACCCTGAAGTAAAAGACAAGTGGGGTATTCCCGTGTTGCGCTTTCACTGGCAATGGGGCGAGAACGAAACGAGAATGGCGACCGATATGCAGCAAACTTTTCGCTCCATCATCGAGGCCGCAGGCGGAACAGTAGTCGGCGGCACTCGTCGACATCCGCAAAAGAGCGGCGGCGATGCGAACAATGCTCTCGAACCGCTGCCCGGCAGTCGCATCTCGGAGGGCGGCGCAATCATCCACGAACTCGGCACCGTACGCATGGGCAGCGATCCAAAGACCTCTGCGCTGAACAAGAACTGCCAGGCTCACGGCGTCAAGAATCTCTTTGTCGCCGACGCCGCTCCGTTCGTAACAAATCCTGATAAGAACCCCACCCTGACCATCATGGCGCTGTCATGGAAGACATCAGAGTATTTGCTCGACCAAGCCAAAAAAGGAGAGCTTTAGCCAATGGCCGCAGATACCGTGTCTCGTCGCAAAATCTTGAAATCTCTTGCTATCGGAGCGATTGCAGATTCAGTCCTCCGCATTATCCCGCTCGAGGCTGCCGAATACACCCACAACATGATCGAGTCGGAGAAAGCGGACGCCAAAACCGGAGCCTACACTCCAAAGTTCTTCGACGCGCAACAATATAAGACCCTGCAGTTGCTCTGCGAGATCATCCTTCCCGCGGACGCAGACTCCGGCGGCGCAATCGAAGCCGGCGCTCCGGAATTCATCGACCTGCTCACCAGCGAGAATGAGGAATACAAAGCCAAATTAGCAGGCGGCTTGAAGTGGCTCGACTCGACGTGCACGACCCGCTTTAGCAAGGTCTACTTGAATTGCACGCCGCAGCAACAAAAGGAAATCCTCGACCTTATCGCCTATCGCAAAAGCTCGGAACGGGACGAAGGTCTCAGTCAGCCGGTCGAATTCTTCTCCTTCTTGCGCAAGTTCACCGCCGACGGATTCTTCACGAGCAAAATCGGGATCAAGTACCTCGGCTACGAGGGCAACACCTACCTCACCGAGTTCCCTGGATGTCCACCTGTGCCCGACTTATAACTCGAAGAGCCCGCAGTGGAGCTCGAGGGTGGTGAGACCTGGAACCAGGCTTACTCTGGGAACATGACATTCCGATTCGGGAATGGCATTCGGCTGTTGGTTTTCGATGACTGCTGAGAGTGGGACTACACCGACTCCTATGTTGCTGCGGGTTCTATAGCTTGCGCTGGATCAGCTCTTTGCAGCGCGCTAAAAATCTGGTTTGGCCGTAGCCCACGAGGTCCTGGCGCAGACCACGGGCGGTTCCGGGGGGTCTACCAAGGGCTGGAACCAAGTACTGGAAAGACTGGGTTCCGGTCTGGACGAGGCGCCATGTCGCCCCAGCAAGGTGGCCTTGGATTCTCGATCGAGAAACGAGTTGATCTCTGAGTCCAGTCTTCCTTCTTATGCTCCTCATTCTCATGGGCCTCATCTTCCGTGTCCGGCTCATCCTCATCAAAGGTCGCGCTGTCACGAGGTGCGGATGCCTCGACAGTCACAATTGCGTCCATCTTCTCTTCATCGTTCATCTCCCACCAATTGATGAATACAACGAATTCTGCCACCCAGTACATCGGTATGCTGCCGCCCGGCACAGTTTCTAAGCTGCCGCTTGATACACAAGAGTCCTGCCACCGGCAGTGCGAGGGAATGCGCAGAATCAGCCAACTTGTTGACAAACGGGATTGCCGTGCTGGCACGCGAGCCTCTCGATGACGAGGGCTTTCGTGTGCCAACAAGCCATCCGGCGAGGCGCCAGTCGTCTCACGGGACCAGCAAGCGTGGTGCGGCAACGATATTGCCGCGATTGAAGTCGATCGCCATTGGCTGGCAAACGGTGTGCTCGATTCCAGAGCAGTTTGATTATTCGCCTTAGCTGTCGCCAGGACCGACACAAACGCGTCATGTGCAGTGATTGCCGTCACATCCAATCGCATGTGAGCCAGCTCACAATCTGACTCTGTGCAGATTTCCAGACTGTGATTTGGATCACTGAGACCTACCCACGAGTAATAACGCAGGCCCGATGTGCCTACTCGATCGACGACTACATGGTTGACTAACCACCGTTTCGCATAAACGCGGGAGGCAAGCTGTGAACATGAGGCTCGATAACAGTTGTCGGAGGGGGAGTGCATGAGTCGCAACATCTCACTTTGTGCGGTTGCATTGACTGCTGGTTTTTGGGGAATGGCTCCCGGCGCAATGGCACTGCCCAGTTATGCTCGCCAGACGGGTTTGCCGTGCAGTGGCTGCCATACTACGCCTCCTGAATTGAACAACGGCGGCCGGCTATTCAAGCTGCTGGCCTTCACAGATCGCGCTGAGAACAAGAGCATCACAGCCGAGCCCAATGGACGCCGCGCTGCCCTGAACCTGCTTGAGAGCCTGCCTCTAAGCGCATTCTTCGAGACTTCGACGACCGGGACCAAGGTTCCTCAGCCAGGCACCCAGAACTGGAACTTCCAGTTTCCCCAGGACATCTCGCTTTACCTGGCCGGAGCCTGGGCGACGCACGTGGGCAGCTTTGTGCAAATTACGTATGAGCTGCAGAACGATCACTTCAGCATGGATAACACCGACATCCGCTTCGCCAACAAGACCAAGGTATCTGGCAAAGAGCTGGACTACGGCCTGACTTTGAACAACAACCCGACCCTCGAAGACCTGTGGAACAGCACTCCGGCGTGGGGCTATCCATTCATCGCGCCGAACGGAGCTCCAAGTCCTGCCGCGGCGCCGTTGATCAACGGAGCCCTGGCGACGGATGTAGCTGGATTGGGCGGCTACACCATGTGGGACCAGCATTTGTACTTTGCCGGAACCCTTTACCGCTCCGACCACGTTAACGATGCTCAGCCCACCACCGGAACCTGTTGCTCCTACAACATCCAGGGCGTGGCTCCTTACTGGCGGCTGGCATTTCAGCAAAACGGGCGAACCGCAAGTCTGGAAGTGGGCGGCTACGGTATGCATGTGAAATCGACTCCGGGTGCCGTTACCGGTCTGGAGAACAGCTACACCGACTTTGGCCCGGACGTTCAGTATGACCGGACCATTGGCAAGGACGTTCTTTCCCTGCGCGCCACTTATGTCCGGGAGAATTCGGCCCTCGTTGCAAGTGCGAATCCGCCAAGTCCGGCAACCCCAACAGCAAGTCCGGGCCCGCACCATCTGAACGCGAGCAACGCCAACGTTGAGTACCACCTTGGCAATCGTTTCTCGGGAACCGTGGGATGGTTTCTGACGGACGGGACCAACGATCCGATCTTGTACGCTCCAGGCTCGGTTTCGGGCAGCGCCAATGGCGGAGCACGAGGTGAAGGTTTCATCAGCAATGTGTCTTATTGGCCCTATCAAAATATCGACCTGGCCGTGCAGTACACCAACTACACCCGCTTCAATGGTGGCGCCACAAACTATGACGGCTCAGGCCGCAACGCGAGCGACAACAACACGGTTTACTTGCTGGCGCGATTCGTTTTCTGATGCGGGCTGATTTCCCCGTCGAAGTCAATTCTGAACCCAAACGCACTTACCACCAGGAGATCCTATGAAACGCATAGCTCTCGTAGCACTCATGGCAATCACCGCATTCAGCAGCGCAGCGTTTGCCGGCACCATTCACGGCAAAGTTTCCGGCGTTAAAGGCGAGTCCGTTGTCTATGTCGAGGCACCAGCAGGCAAGACCTTCCCCGCGCCCGCGCAACACGTCACCATGGACCAGAAGGGGCTAATGTTTGTGCCCCACATCCTTGCCATCCAACTAGGCACGACAGTCGAATTCCTGAACAGCGACAGCGTCGCGCACAACGTCTTCTGGCCTTCTATCAGCGGCAATAAGAAGCTGGGCCACAACCTGGGCACCTGGCCCCAGGGCCAGCGGCAGTCGTTCAAGTTCGACAATCCTGGCATCATCCCGCTGTTCTGCAACGTGCATCCGGATATGTCCGGGTACCTGGTCGTCTCTCCCACGCCCTACTTCGCCACGACTGACAAGACCGGTGTCTACAAGATCGACAATGTGCCGGACGGCGACTACACCGTGACCGCCTGGAACGAAGGCGCCAAGAGCAAGTCCAGTCCCGTGAAAGTCGCCGGGGACACCTCGGCTGACTTCACGCTCAGCAAGTAAATCTGCGGGCGGCAGAGTCTTGAACTGTCGCCCGCAGTTTGTTCCTTCAACGGGAGGGACCCCCGGATGCTCGAGCGCTTCGTCGACAAGAAGGTTGACAGGGATTGGCTGAATACCAACTTCCCTTGCATGATGGCCTGTCCCGCGCACACAAATGCCGGCCGTTATGTTGCGCTCATTGCCGAAGGGGAGTTCGAAGAGGCCTACCGCATTGCGCGCGAGCCCAATCCCATGGCGAGCATCTGCGGCCGTGTCTGCGCCCATCCTTGCGAGACGGCCTGCCGCCGCGGGGCGATCGACAAGCCCATCGCTATCCGTGCACTTAAACGCTTTCTCACTGGGCGTCATGGCCCGGAGTCGCGCCGGCCTATCAATGTGAACTCAGGCCGCACGCAGCCCCGCCTTCCCTTCCGAATTGCTGTCGTAGGCGCGGGCCCCGTCGGCCTGTCTGCCGCGCACGACCTGGCGTTGATGGGCTATCCGGTCACCATTTTTGAAGCATCTCAAGTGCCGGGCGGAATGCTCTATCTCGGCCTGCCGGAGTACCGCCTGTCGCGCGACGTGGTGGAAGCCCAAGTGCGCGAGATTCTCTCGACCGGTGACATCACGTTGAAACTCAACCATGCAGCCGGCCGCGATTTCACCGTTGCCGATCTGCGCCGTGACTTTGACGCGGTGCTGATCGCCGTGGGCGCGCACCGCAGCCGCGATCTCACCATCCCCGGCGTAAACCTGGACGGCGTTTACAAGGGCATCGACTTTCTGCTCAACGTCAATCTCGGCTACCGCTTCACCATCGGAAAAAAGGTCCTGGTGATCGGCGGCGGCAACGTGGCCATGGACGTGGCCCGCTCGGCGGCCCGCGAAGTGCTTCGCCAGCATGCCGGCGGCGTGGAGAACTTCGAGCCGTCGCAGGGAAGCATGGATGCAGTGGCTGCGCGCGAAATGATGGATGTTTCGCTTTCCGCTCTGCGGCTGGGCGCGCAGGAGGTACACCTGGTGTGCCTGGAGAATCGCGCGGAGATGCCCGCCGCGCTTGAAGAAATTGAAGAGGCCGAGGAAGAAGGCATCATTATCCATCCCGGCTTCGGTCCCAAGCAGATCATCGGAGCAAATGGCCGTGCCGTGGCGCTTGAGGTGCTCAGGACAAAATCTGTCTTCGACGCCAACCGCCGCTTCAGCCCGACCTTCTACGAAAACAGTGAGACACGTCTGGATTGCGACACCATCATCATGGCCATTGGCCAGGCGCCCAATCTGCAATTCCTCGGCCAGGAAGACGGAGTGGACGTTTCACCGCGCGGCCTGATCGCGGTGAACCCGCAAACGCTGATGACTTCAGCAAACGGCGTGTTCGCGGGCGGAGACTGCGTCTTTGGGCCGCGCCTCATCATCGACAGCGTGGCCGATGGCAAACGAGCCGCGGTGGGCATTGACGAGTTCCTGCGCGGCACGCAGCACGCTAACCCCATTGTTGAAGTTGAGGTGCTTGAGCGCCATCGCATGCCGCTGGAGTTGCTCGACATAGAGCGGCAGCCGATTCCCATGCTGCCTCTCAATCGCCGCACAGGTGTCACCGAAGTTGAGATCGGCTTCGATGAGGAAGCTGCGATTGCCGAGGCCCAGCGTTGCCTGCACTGCTGGGTCAACACCGTCTTTGAGGGCAACGCCGCGGACGCTACCTCCTGCCTCCTCTGTGGAGGATGCGTCGATGTATGCCCGGAGAATTGCCTCGAACTTGTCTCGCTCGACCGCATCGCCTTCGACGAAGCAACCACCCAGCAGCTAGCCGAGGTTCGTGAACTGCTCGGCGTGGAACTGGACGACATCCAGGCGGATGAGCTTGGCGTCATCACCGGCTCGGCCATGCTGAAAGATGAAACACGCTGCATCCGCTGCGGATTGTGTGCCGCACGCTGTCCCGCCGGAACCATCACCATGGAGTCGTACAACCTTCTCTCCGCGGATCCGACCGGCTTGATCTCCGTGGAGTCCATCGACCGTCCATTGCGCTCAAAACCACCGCAAGCGAGCGCGCTGAAGAGGTGACTCATGCCCGACGAAACACACGCGATAACGAAGGCGCTTCCCACCGGGTTTGATCGCAGAGCTTTCTTCACGAAGATAGGACTAGGGTCGCTGGGCATTGCCGCTGCGGGCACGATCGTCTTCTCCTACGAATATCTCTCGCCCAATGTCCTGTATGAGCCATCGGCCATTGTCAACGCCGGCAAGCCGGAAGGTTACGCGGTCAATTCGGTCACCATGGATGTCAACTCCGGAATCTACCTGGTACGCGCAGAGGAGGGTTTCTTCTCGCTTAGCGCAGTGTGCACCCATCTGGGCTGTCTGACGGCATGGAACCAGGACCTGGGCATCATTGCGTGCCCGTGCCATGGCAGTAAGTTCAAGCGCACTGGAGAGAAGATCGAAGGTCCCGCGCCCAAGCCCTTGCCATGGCTAAAGACCTGGGTCAGCGATGAAGGAGACCTGATGGTCGATCGCTCCGCTGACATTCCGCCGCTACAGTACTTGAGGATTTGAGCATGCCCACGAAGACCGAGGACGTTGTAGCCAAGGTGCGCGGAAGCCGAGTGTGGCAATCCGTATTCCGCAGCGGCACCGGTTCAAGCACGCTGCACCGCGCACTCGCCATCCAGCAGAACATCTTCCTCCACCTGTTTGCCACCAAAGTTCGCAAGCGAATGGTCCGCTTCAGCGCCACATGGTACCTGGGCACGCTGACCTTCGGGACGTTCCTGATCCTGGTCATCACCGGCATTCTGCTCATGCTTTACTACCACCCTTCAGTGCCGCAGGCCTACGCGGACATGAAGGACCTGCAGTTTGTCGTATCGTCGGGGCTCTTTCTCAGGAACCTGCACCGATGGTCGGCGCAGCTGATGGTCTTCCTGGTCTTTGCGCACATGTTTAAGGTCTTCTACCGCGGTGCGTATCGAACTCCGCGCGAGTTCAACTGGGTGATCGGCGTAGTGTTACTTCTGGTCACGCTGCTGCTCAGCTACACCGGCTACCTGCTGCCCTGGGACCAACTCGCGTTCTGGGCCATCACCGTCGGCTCCAACCTCTCCTCCGCCGTGCCGCTGGTGGGGGGTAAGATTCACTTCCTGCTGCTGGGCGGCAATCAGGTCAACGCCAATGCCCTGCTGCGCTTCTATGTGCTGCACTGCGTCATTCTTCCGCTGGCAGCTATTCTCTTCATCGCCGTCCATTTCTGGCGCATTCGCAAGGACGGTGGTCTTTACGTGCAGCAGTCAGAACCCAAAACCCAGGCAACTCTCGACAGCGCACCTACAGCCAAGGAGGGGCAATGAGCGAACCGAAGGATTTCGTCGCCGGCATCGACTCCGATCAAAGACGCTCGCCTACGCGCGTGGTCTTTCTTACGCGGCGCACCTCGGCGCAGGTGAGGGTTACGCAGGAAGACCAGGTGCAAACCTTCCCTGAGGTGCTCTTCCGCGCTGCACTGGCCATCGAACTGCTGACCATAGCGCTTGTTCTTTTCTCCCTGTTCTTCAATGCGCCACTGGAGGGCATTGCCGACCCCACGCACACGCCGAACCCCGCCAAGGCGCCGTGGTACTTTCTGGGCCTGCAGGAACTGCTCCACTACTTTCCGCCCGTGGTAGCCGGCGTGCTTGTGCCCACACTTCTCATCATCGCCCTCGTCGTCATTCCCTATTTCAACATCAACATCGAAGCCAACGGCCTCTTCCTCAAGGACCACGCCAGGCGCGTGCGCCTGTTCTACATCACGGCCCTGGCAATGTTGATTTTTCTTCTCTTCTTTCATGTCTACGTTGCAGTCGGGCCCACGGTGATCGTTGCGCTTGCAATGATTGTCGCCGCCTACAGTACGCCGGACTCGCCGTCGCGGCTGCGCCGCTACCTGGCCATGAGGCCGCTCGCTTACTGGATCATGACGTGGTTTCTTCTTGAATTGATTGTGCTCACCGCTGTCGGCACATGGTTCCGTGGCCCGGGCTGGTCCTGGGTCTTGCCCTGGAGGAGTTAAGTGCGATCGATGGGAAAGGTTGTTTCCTCTGCGTGGCAGGCGGTGTTCGGCGATCCGGTGCGAGCATTCGGGGTTGTCAGTCTGATCCTGCTACTGACCCTGGCCATTGCGCCGGCCAAGGATCACTTCAGCCAATGGCACAGCTATCAGCGCAAATACCTCGCGTTGATCCGCGATCGCGGCGATGCGGTCAGCCTGCGCCGCCGACTGCAGCCCGGCATTCACCAGATCTGGCTACCGGAGCTGGGCGTTGTGGATCGCTGCACCACCTGCCACCTGGGCCTGAAGGAAGCCAGCCTTTCCGACGTAGCACAGCAGCCGTTTCGCAAGCACCCCGTTATCCCGCATTCGGTGGATGGATTCGGATGTGTCATCTGCCATGGCGGCCAGGGACCGGCCACCACGGATGCCGAGGCGCACCACAGCGAGC
>Ga0187851_10003921_pt1 | contig 12343 bp, 5 predicted proteins | sample June2016WEW_6_10_FD_132997 | JGI IMG/M metagenome (GOLD analysis project Ga0187851, IMG submission 132997) | Peatland microbial communities from SPRUCE experiment site at the Marcell Experimental Forest, Minnesota, USA - June2016WEW_6_10 | ecosystem: Environmental > Terrestrial > Soil > Wetlands... | reverse complement strand
TACCGCTATACTCGAACAAAAACGCCCTGCCTGGCGCTGCGGCTCCGGCAACATTCTCGATCTGGACACAAGGCACGAGGACGAATTCTCCGTGCTCATCCATCAGCAAAGTGTGTTCCTGATCCAGATTGCGCAGCGCCGCTTTCTGCTCTGGCGCGAGCCACTTCGACGCGCGAACCTCTTCCCACCGGCGAATCACCTCAAGGTTGTCAGGCGTCCGCGGGTGCGCATCCATTGCCTCTAAATTGCCGTTCAATGCAATCGGGCAATCCCACGCCGCTGCACGGCTGGTCACATATTCCAGCATGTCGGGCTGTGTGCCGATGGTGTCTTTACCCGGAGCCCAGTACCCGATCCAACCAAAGTTGATGGCGGTAAAATCGTTTGCGGCGCGCGCGACCTCTGCCGCCGGATACGCGCGGGTTGCGGCCTTGATGACCTCCGGCTTGAAAACGTCGAATGCATTGCCGCGCGTGAGAATATGCCAACTGAAATGGGATTTGCATGCGCCCTCGGCAAAGAGTGGCTGCGGCCTCAGTCGTTGGCCAACGACCCACTGCGCGCGGGACACCGTGTACCAGTACGGCGGCGGAACGTCCTCCGCGCCGTCGTAATAAACAAATTGAAAACCTGCCTGCTCGTAAATTGTCTTGAGCCGCTCGGCAACCTCTTCCTGGATGCTCGTGTTCTGAGTGAAGCGGACGAACACCGGCCATGTATCCACATCGAGCAGCCCGACGCGCGAGCTCATCTCATACGCGGCGGCTTGCGTGCCGAATGCGCCGCGCTGGCAGTTCTCAAAACGATACGGCGGCGCAGTGGTATAGCGCTCATAAGTGACGAGCTCGTTCTGAATCTTAAGGATTCTGCGCTGGTCGTCAAGCGTACACCGGCGCGGGTTCTCCTCTACTGGAATGACGGTGACCGCGGCATCGATGGTTTCAGAAAGAGTAAAAGTCCCGGAAAGATTGAGCCGCGGATCAGGCTTGGGAGATACGTAGGCATCCTGCTTATGCGCCTTGTTGTAATGGATGTGAATTCCCGGAAGGATTCCGGCGTTCTTGATCTGCCCAACGACCTTCTGCAGATCCTCCATCTCGCGCGGGTACTCGGGCCGCCACGGGAAATGTCCGGAACTGCTGGCGAACGCGAGATAATACATATCCATCGCTCGAAAACCGCACTGCTTTGCGTATTGAATGTGCCGGCTGGCATCTTCCGGAGTGATTGAGCTAGCCTCATAATAGGAATAGCCGTATTCTCGGGAACGGCGGCTCTTGACTCCTTGCGGCATTCCAAAATCTTCTTCCATGCGGGCGATACGATCCAGCAGATTCGATGTCGCAGTGGCAATTAACGCTGCTCCCACACCTTCAAGCTGCACCTCATCTACGGTTCCGGCCTGGAAGAGATGATATCCCTCTCGCGGCTTGGCCTGAATGCGCGCGCAAGGATCCGTGGCGAGTAGATTCACGGCCACGTCGTCATCCCACATCACGTTCAGCCACTCACCGTGGCGCTTCCTGTCTTTCACAGGAAGCTGAACAAAGAGAGTTTCGTCGATGTCAGTTTTCCGCTTGGTGCGTAGCGAAGTGAAGCCCCGATAGGTGAGCTTGTCCAGACGGAACGCAATATACGCATCCGTGATCCGGAGGTCGACGGACGCCTCGTAGTCCACGAGTGCAAACTCAACGATCAGCCGGTCTCCCTGGCGCGTAACCTGCGTGGCGGGGAAATGGGTTACTTCAGCCGGATACGAAAGCTGCAGTTCGTTGTCGTACGGGCGATACTGCGTCAGGGAGAACATCGGCACATCGACTCCTTGCGCAAGACACTCCTGGCCCGAAGCCTTGTGCAAGAGGCTGTGCACGGAGCCGGCCGGGTTGATCTCCAAGCGCATCTCAGCATTTTCGAGAACGATGTAATTCCCGTCGCCAGCGGAAAGGCGATTCGCTTTGGCTTCGCTCGCATCCTCGGCCGCAGGCGTCTGCTCCCGCGCCGCGGCAGGCAAAGCCGCACTCCAGGAAGCCAATCCCAGAAATCCTGCGCCCTTCAAGAATTCTCTGCGGTCACTCATAGCGTCCTCGCTGCTTCTCCTTTACCGTCCGCGGCAACTTCGCGAGGCAGGTCAATTCGCCGATTGCATTAGCCTGACATAATGTTCAGCCGTAGCCAGGCCCCGGCCATCGCACTCGATGCGAAACTCTTTGCCCGCCGTGGCTGTTTCGTAAGCGGCACGCGTCCAGCGATACGTTTCTTCCGCCCGGGCGGAATCGGCGGTTCTCTTCATCGCATCCAAAGGCTCGATCAGCGTCAACGGGCGAGGCGCAACGGCCGCCGCGACCTGCGGAAGATCGAGATGCTCAAGAATATCTGGAACAAACACGTCCGCGCCATAGAGATAGCGATCTGCCTGGGCGAGAGTCCGGTAGGAAAGAAGGCTCCGCACGGAGATCAAACTCGTTATGCGGGGGTCGAGCGCAGCCGCAAAAAGGCACCACAACCCGGCGTTGCCTTTGCCAATCAGATGGAGACTCCGGTCGTCGGCGTGTTCGCACTGCAGCGCATAGTCGACAGTTCGGACGACATCCTGCACGCGCATGCCCAATAACGACAGTTTCATAAACCACGCGGCGTACGCCATGCTTGTATTGGTGTCGAAGAGATGTCCGAACTCACCGGAAGTGAGCGATGAGGACCGCGAAGAATCGGTCTCACCGACACCTCGCACATCCGCCGCGATCACCAGATATCCACCGCGCGCCAGCTGATCGAGAACGCCCGGCGTCCATGCGAGGCTGAATTCGCCCGTGAATTCCATGCCGTCGCTTTCCATTCCCTCGTCGCTGAAATATACGACAGTGGGCAGTACGCCACTTCTGCCCTCGGGTACAAAAACCCACGTGGGAATGTAGATATCTGGCTCGGAAAGAAATTCCGTCTTCTCGATGCGATAGCCTTCCCGCGGTGTGGTGACGATATGCCGCTCATTCAGCGGCCGCTCGTGCCGCTCGTAGCGCAGCAGTTTCTGCACCCGGCTGCGAATCTCCTCCTGGTGCACAGCGAGTTCAGCGTCATTCTTTGGAGAATCCTGCCACGGCCGCAAGTCTGATTGTTTCTCCGCGATGATGGAGAAGATCGTCTGCCCTCTCCGGGAATAGCGAAGCGATCCGTTGGGCGTGCAGTAGAGATCCTCAGGGGGACTGATCTGATAGGCTTCTTCTTTTTGCGGACCACTTCGGTCATAAAACCAGCGGCAGAACCAATCCGTGGTGGCGAGCCTCAGCTTCGGAGTCCACGCGTGAGGATCATCCGCGAGAACGGTAGTGAACTTTCCTTCCGCTCCGAGTTGCTTGTAGCGGGCTCCGATGGCATCCGCAGCGCTGTCGAAATTCGCACTGTTATGCTCAATGGCGGCGAGCAGCGGCCGTGGCGCAATAGCCTCATGCAGGTCGACATTGTCGACTCCAAAGAGCGCCGCTGGAAACACGTTCTGTTCAGCATCCGCAATGCCGATCGATCGCGTCGGCCATGCATTCGCGGTACCCCCTTCGAGGATCGCTGCACACTGAACTCGCTCATCCGCCACGGCGATGAACTTAGTCAGCGTTCCTCCACCGGAGTGTCCGGCACAGCCTATTTTTTTCGCGTCCACTTCAGGCCGGGTGAGCAGATAATCGATAGCGCGCATTCCCTCCCACACCATATATCCCGTGAGAGTCTCACCCAGGAGCAACAATAGTTGACCCGCCATCGAATGCTCAAAGACCGCTCCTCCGACCTCGGTAACATCGGTGGCCGGATTCCAATATTGACGCCGCTCACCCTGGCCAATGGGATCGTAGGCCAGCACAGCAAATCCGCTCTTGACCAGGCTGATATAAGCGCTTTGATATTGCGGGACGATTCGTGCCATCGGATAGTGGCCGCATGGAGAGATGATTCCGGGAAATGGACCGCTGCCCGATGCAGGGAGATAAAGATTGCCCGTGACCCAGAAATCGGGACGGCTGCAGAACATGACATTCTCGACCCTGTAGCCATCCTTCTCCACTGTTTTCACGGTGACCGCATTCAAAGGAGATTTTTCCGGTAGGCCTCCGATCATCTGGAGAAACTTCTCGCGCACAAACGCATTACGCGCCTTTACATCCGCAGCGCTTTGCAGGAGTGCTCGCTTCTTGTCCCACTGGTCGGCCAGCCGATTCAGACCGCCGGCGAAATAGGAATCCAGCATATTCGGTATCTCTTCCGCGTACGATCGCGCGGACGCCGATCGCGACAACTGGCCAACGGCGCGCATGCGCAGAAGCGAGGGCAAGGCAAGAGACGTCGCGGACCCGACGATAAACTGCCTTCTATGCACGCATTCTCCTCATGGACCGCGAAAATCTATTCCCCGGCTGGAGCCGACTGCTCGAGCGCTACCAACTGACAGCCGCAACCCCATACGCGCGCAGCGGAGGCAACGTGAAAACAGCCTTTGAATCCTGCATTCGGAAATCAAGTGTTTTGGCGTCCTCAAACTCCGGCGAGTAGAGCCGGACCGCCTTTGCGGATTGGCGTTCCGGCACTGCGCAGCGGATAACAATATTCCCCATCGACGGATGCTTCTCGATGTCGTAGTTGACCAGGTGGATGATGCGTCTTCTCTTCTCGCTCTGCTCGAGCAGGTTCATTGCGACGAAGTCCGGAGCCGTGATAGATATCGGGAGCTCGTCGCCTGTCGCCCAGGCAATAGAATCGACGAGATCGGTCCAGTTCTTCGGGCGCTTCCAGAATTCAGGCCCCAGCGTGAAGTAGGGCTCATCCGGCGGTCGAGTGCCGTCAATTTCGAGGGCAGGAAGATAAACCGTACGTCCGCTGCCAAACTGCTTGCGTCTCGGCGAACCCGCGGAGGCCGATTTCGCCTCTCTCCGGCCGTGACTTTCTGGCATTGGACCGTCGATCGCGTCCTTGAGTCCAGGCTCCACGCGCACACGATGCCATGCGTCGCAAAACGCCGTCTGCTCCGTAGCAACGAGGCCGCCGCCCGCCGCCACGTATTTGCGAATCGCGGCCACTTGCTCGTCCGAGAGGCACTCCGCGTTCGGAAGAATCAACACCTTACACGTCGCGGGCGACAGCTCAGACAGATGCTCGTCGCAGATGATGCGGAATGGAATCTTGGCCTGAATCAGTGTCTGCTCGACTTGAATCGCGCTCAAACCTGCGCTCGCATTGTCGTATGTGATGGACGGATACGAACGCAGCACGGCCACTGGTGCAAGATCTTCGGCCCCGACATACAAATCGCGCTGCTTGCGATAAAAAGAAACGTATTTCACCACGTCGTCAGTGAGCGGGCTGACTCCGGCGAAGCCGATAGTCTGGTTGAATGCCAGGCACTCCGCAATCGCCGTTTCGTTGACCGATATATACGTCAACACGACATTGCGATAAGTTCGGGCAACTTTAAATGTACGGATGGCGGTAATCAGCGTCCCATCCGGAAGAAACTCAGGCTTGCGGTCCGACTCATCCCAAAAGACCTGCGTCAGCGGCAACAACCTGGCGTGATCCGCGCCGCGGAGCCAGGGACTGTTGTAGCCCACCACGCCGCCATAATTGATTTCAAGAACGACATCAGGATTGAGAGAGCTGACGAGATCGGCCATCTGGCGCAGCGCATCGGCCATCGTCTGGCAGCGGTAATCAATCCACTCTTGAAAAGCAGGATCTACGATCACCTGCATTTTTTCGGGTCGATTGTCAGAATTCCAGCGGGGCGGATTCACATAGTCGACATTCTCGAATCCAAACCGGTCTCTCCGCTGTTCTGCGGAATACTTTTTACGGAGATAATTCCGGAAACCTGACTTGCAGGCAGGGCAATGACATGAGTACGGTTCGGCGCTTAAAGCAAAATTATCGAAATGAATGAAGTCGGTCTTGACTTCCGTCACTGCGTAGCGCACGACCTTCTTGAGGTAATCGATATATTCCTGATTGGAAAAGCACGGCAGGTAGCGGAAGGATTGCTGGTACCCGTATTCCAGCATGATGGGTTGCCCGAAGGCATCGACCTGGTACCAATTCTGCGCCCGGGGCTCCTCGACGAAAAATGTCTCGTACATCATGGTCTCCCACTGGATGTACGTGTCGATTTTCATGCCGAGCCGGTGAACGATGGCCGCGACTCGCACCGTATCTTCCATCTCCGGCTTCTCGACGGCCATGCCGAAACCCTTGTAGAGGTGCGTATGAAAAACCTCCACCCCCTGATCCTTCAGCTTCCGGATCACTTCTTCACTCTGCTGATACTCATACTCCTTGCGCGCGTTCAGACTCTGGCCACCGCGACGGACCACAAAGCTGTACGGTTCATGCGTGCCGCCCGCATCGATCATCCCGTTATTGATCCACGACCCCAGGGGCGTGGCGTTGCTTCCGCTCATCCCGGAATCCGCGAGTACCGCTTCCGGCCCGAACTTGGCCAACGCGATTCCGCCTACGACAGTACCCATGAAATCTCTACGATTCAACGCTTTGATCCTCATTCGGTTGGGCAGGAGAACTGAGGCAGAATTCGTGAATCACCGATCCTCTGCCGGGGAGCATCCGTGCGTCACCATCGCACACTGCTGGATTCTCGAGAAACACACCCGAACTATATGGGGCAGGATAGAAGCAGTCAAATATCAAGTTCGGCTTCCATCGATCTAATTCGGGTATTGATATCGAATAATTCTGCTCTTCGTGGCATGTACAGATTTGCGGACCGCTTGAATCCGCTTCCGCAAACAATGCGGGAGAGGATGGAACCGGCTTAATAGCGATAGGGTTCTCCCCAGTTCAGATGACGGTGCAGAAAGTCGAACGTGCCCACCCCGTGAATGCCATGAGGGCCATTAAAATACTCGATGCCCGTATCGTCATACAATCCAAGCAAATCATAGTGGCGCTGAACCTTGGCATATTCATAGGCCACCCAGGAATCGAGCGATACCGGATCGTTGTGCCCCCGCTCCACCATGAACGGACGAGGCGTCATCAAATTCGCCATGTCGCTATGGTTGAACGTATTGCCCAGGTTGAACTCGCATGCCTCATACTCTTTGGTGAACGGGTAAGTAAACGGCGCATCGGTCCGAGTCATCTTCCATATCCATTCGTTGAAGTCTCCCGAACAGATCGAAAGTGCATACCGATTCAACAAGGGCGGAACGCGCATCGCAGTCTTGCCGCCATACGAGAGACCGTAAAAGGCGATCCGCTTCGGATCGACGAAGGGCTGAGTGGATAGCCAATCCAACATGCGCTCGCTCTGGCTCAGGATGAATGAGTAAAGAGAAAACTTCAACGGATTGGCAAGCCGCTGCAACTTGCGGAAGTTGTCACCGCCGCGGTAAGGGTTCTGCGGGCAATAGACTACAAATCCATGATCGGCAAGGTCAGCTGCAAAATCGTGGTTGTAGTGCTCGCCTTCGCTGTCTCCCCGAATCACATCTTCCGGTTTCTCTTCCAACCCATGCTGGCATACCACCACAGGACGGCGTTCATTCGGCGCAATCGCATTCGGCACCAAGACGATGCCGTACGCAAAGACTTCACCCCAAAGAGGGAGGAAGACTTCGTAGCCGGTCCAGTTCGGCTCCTCATACTTTTTGCGGGTCTGCGCGGCCCTATCTTCAAATGGATCCGTCAACTTCCCAAAGATCTCTTCCCATAGGTATTGCCGGTACGACTCCGCTGTGCGCTGCCACTCTTCGACCGAAGACCGATTCGCCTTCGACCAATACCCGTTGCGGACGGACTCCGACTCAATGACGGCCCGCTGCGTGAATTCAACGAGTTGATCAAACTGCCGATGCAATCGCAACGAAGGATCGAACGCTTTTCGCGTGTCGTGAGGCGCCTCGCCCAGCGCCTTCATCCCGGTACGCACGCCCAGCTCGCGCAGAAAAGTCTGCAGTGCCTTCTCCGATCCGGGGTCGCCTTGGCCATCACCACTCACGACCAGGGAAAGGCGGCCGGCAGCGCTCAGCTTCTCAAAGATGGGCCGTGCGCGTTCTACCTCCTCACGAACTTCTGCAAGATCAGGGCTTACGAGGCTGCCTGAAGCCGCGCAGTTCGATCGCCCTTCAACTGCGGCTGGAGGGCCCGAAATCTCCGGTCCGCGCGAGGCTTCAATGACGAGAGCGCGTGGAGCGACCAGGCCGGCGATTTCCGCGTCCCCGAATTCGTGAAGCAGTGTCCAGACATTGCGATAGAGTGGCTCCTGCCAAAGATTCTGCCGCGTGGTGAAATATCCACTCACACATGCAGCGTCGATCCTGGTATCGACGGCGGCGCTGTAAAGCGCCAGCAGGCCTCCCTCGCCATAGCCGATTACGCCGATCGCCGTCGTCGGGCTGATTTGAGCAAACCAGTCCACCGCCGCCAATACTTTCTGCACCTCGTAGCCGATGATGTGGCGACCCATCTCATAGGCCATGCGGTAAATGAATTCGCGATGCGTCAGATTAGTATGGATGCCGAGTTGTTCATTGCCCGACCATGTGGCTTGGCGATCGACCAAGGCCGGCACCAGGACGCGGCATCCATTTTCAGCCAGGCGCCGGGCGAATTGGGCTTCGGGCGGGAGTCCAGTGGCCAAACCGACCAACATCTCAGGCGTCCAGTCGGCATCGGGCAGAGCTACCACCTGCGCGGCGACTGCGCCCGTTGGCTCCAGCAGAAGCCCTTCGGCATCCACTCCATCGAGGACCGGCCAGCGCACGCTGTGTATCTCGTAGCCTTTCCCCGAGCCGGCAATCAATGAGTCTCCCAACTGGATTTCCAGAGTCGGAGCCGTATTGGGTACCCGCAGATCGATGAGGCCAATCACTTTTCCGAATCGCTCACGATTCGGAGCCACAGATGTTTCATAAGCCTTTCGGCCAGATAAATCGCGTTGCCATAGTTTCTGGCGCGCGGTGACCGAAGCTGCGGTACGCTCGAGCAAATCGCGGTGAATGCCGGCGACCATAAGCGCGGCGATGTCACCCTCCAAGCTGAAAGGCTCCGTTCCCGCCAGTTGCATAGTCGCACTCTCGTGCCTGGTCGCAGGATTTTGTCTCACCTCTACGTCGGCGACCGGGACCGAATGAAGGCCAGTGGCGAGAGTGAGCCCGCCCAGCCCTTCGAATAACTCGCGCCGAGTTATCTTCATCAATTCCCCCGTTTAATCTGCGACGCTGCCCGCAGTTTCTGACTGCTTTCCGTTATTTGGTTTGAATCATGCTTGCTGACCTTCCCACATCATCTACCGGCAACCCAATCCTTTCGCGAATAGACTGACGAGATCACTTTGATTCATTTGCGATATGGCGGCGGCCATCCCCGCCCTTGCTGCAAGGGCGTTTATGCGGCTCCGCGTTGTCTTTCCTTGAACAGGCGGATCATTTCGGCAAGCATTTTGGGGATGTATTTGGATTTGTGAAAGACCAGCCCTAGCCGGCGAATCAATCTGTGACCCTTGATCTTGAGGCAATGTAACTCTCCTCGTTGCAACTCCTCGGCAATAGCGCGTATCGGAACGATGCTGATTCCCAAGTCGATCTTCACCAAGGGCTTGATGAGAGCAACGTTTTCGGCCTCCATCACGATCCGAGGCGTAATCCCGGCATTGCGGAAAAATCCGTCGAGAACATCCCGGGTGCGCACCCCTCTGGGGAAGAGAATAAGTGGATAGTCGCCGAGCTCTTCCGCGCTAATCGATTCCTTTTGAGATAGCACAGGATGCTTGGGGGTTGTTATCACCACCATTTCTTCGGTGATGAATGGAACTACTTGTAAATCGGCGTGGTTGACGGGGAGCGTAAGAACCCCGAGCTCAATCTGGTTCTCGCTCAGCTTGGATAGAAGAAGATCGGAAGACCCCGTAATTACTCCTAAGTCGATGCGCGGATGCAGAGCTTTGAACTTCTCGAGCACGGGCGGGAGGATATAAGTACATGCGAGCATTCCGGCGCCTACCCGCAACTCACCGCGTTCGAGATGCGCAATCTCAGAGATTTCCAATTTGGCGTTCCGCAGGTCCAGAAAGATACTGCGCGCGTAGCGCAGCAATGTCTGGCCCGCAGACGTCACATAGACTTTTTTGTTGACTCTCTTAAAGATCGGCTCGCCTAACTCTTCCTCGAGCAGCTTGATCTTGCGGCTGATGGCGGATTGCGCGACATAGAGTTGCTGGCTCGCCCGCGTAAAGCTGGCGTTATCCGCTACCGCAATCGCCATTTCCAACTGTCTGAGATCCACAGCGACACTCTATCAGAATTTGCTGACCCTTCCGTTTCGATCCTTGTTAGGATGGTCTTGCGTCCGCCGGCACGTCGCGTCCTTACTCCCAAAGCTCCGTACTGAGATACTTCATGCCGGAGTCGTTGATCGTGGTCACAACCGTGCGGCCTGCAAGAATCTGTTTGGCGGCGGCTACATTGGCGCCAGAAGAGAAGCCGCCAAAAATTCCTTCGAGCTTGGCCAGCGATCGGGCTGCGGCCATTGCGTCTTCATCGGTGACTTGAAGAAATCCATCAACGTGCTCGGCATTGATCAACGAAAGTTGCGGTATTGAATATCCGCCGCCTTGGATTCTGTGATTCGGTTGCGCAGCATCCTTACCAGCCAGGACGGCGCAGCCGAACGGCTCCACAATGAAGCACTGTATCTGCGGATTGTATTCTTTGAACGCCGCGGCGCAACCGGCAAATGTGCCACCCGATCCAACAAAGTCGCAGAATGCATCGATCTTGCCCCCGGTCTGCTCCAGAATCTCTCGCGCGGTATGCAGATAATGCGCCCGAAAATTGCCCCGGTGATGAAATTGATCGGCCCGGAAAGCGTTTCTCTCCTTTTCAATGCGTGCGGTTTCCTGATTCACCAGTTCGAGATCGCCGCCGGATACCTGGCCTGGAGTTGAGCCCGGCAGTTGATCTACCAGCACGACATCAGCCCCGAATGCCCGCATCATACGAACCCGCTCCTGCGAGTTCCCCCGGGACATGACTGCTATGAACGGATAGCCTTTTACTGCACAAACGATCGCCAGGCCGGTTCCCGCGTTTCCGCTTGTCATTTCGACAACCACCTGATGCGGCTTGAGGCTGCCGTCCGCTTCAGCATCCTCGATGATCTGGCGGGCCATGCGGTCCTTTTTCGAACCTCCGGGATTTAGATATTCGAGCTTGACGAAAAGCCGCCCACTGAGGCCTCGTGTGAGCCGGCTAAGTTCAACCAGCGGCGTGGATCCGATAGCGTTGAGAACCGAAGGTGAAAGATCCATCAGAATTCCTCATGATTTGCCAGGACAATATGAGACGGGAGAAGGTGTTGCCTTTCTCTCCCTGTATTATTGCTCTGGGTAGAAAAGATAAAGTTTTGAAACGCGCTCGTTTTCGCCAATATATACCGTGCCATCAGAGCCACAAGCGATCGCCCCAATGACGTAAGCCTGCCAGGTATAGTACGGTCTGCGATTGACATCGATAAATCCCAATATCGTGTACGCGCCTGTCGATGGGTCATAGGTGAACAAACGCGCCATCTCGTCCTGATCTCCGCCTACGCCGTAAAGTTTTCCGTTCGGCGCGCGCACCAGCCCGTCGATTCGATACTGATTCAGCGGCTTGCCGAGGTTGGTAACGGTCAGCCTTGCGGGATCGAGACGAAAGAGATATCCATCGGAAGTGCCGCCGTAAATCATGCCGGACGGATCGAGAAGGAAAGCGTCAACGCGGGTCCACGGCTCGCGGCCTGGAACAGCAGGCACCTGGACGGCCAGTTTCTCGATTTTCTGCATTTTGGGATTGAACCGGAAGAATGCTCCGTTATCGCCGGACGCAAAAACCATTCCCTGCTGATCGACGACCAGCATGCGCGACATCAACTTGTCTTTCTGAAATTTTTCTCCCGCGGCAGGCTTTTCCGATACGGCTCCAAAATCGGTAAACTTTCCGTTCGCGATGGAGTATTGGAAGAAATGTGTATTGGGCGTCGTCAGACCATAAATCACATTGGCATCGCGGTCGATGGCCAGTGTGAAGATGCCTTCCCCGGGTATGGCTTGTCCCAGATCGATATCCGGAAACGGTTTTCCAATCTGGATCTGCTGCTCGTATTCATCGTGCGGGGTGTACTTCAAAAGATGGCCGGCAGGAGTTGTTCCGATGAAAATATCACCGGAAGACGACACGACAATGGCGTTCGTGATTGAAGCAACTCCCGGAATAACGCCGAGCGGCTGCACATAGCCGTGGCGTGGATTCAGTACAAATAGATGTGCACGGCTTCCGCTTGTGGCTCCATAAAGATCGCCGTTCGG
>Ga0187851_10003917_pt1 | contig 12352 bp, 8 predicted proteins | sample June2016WEW_6_10_FD_132997 | JGI IMG/M metagenome (GOLD analysis project Ga0187851, IMG submission 132997) | Peatland microbial communities from SPRUCE experiment site at the Marcell Experimental Forest, Minnesota, USA - June2016WEW_6_10 | ecosystem: Environmental > Terrestrial > Soil > Wetlands... | reverse complement strand
GCCACCGACGGATCTCGCCCAACCCGTCTCCTCAAGAATGGCGCCAGGAGAAGCACCGCTAAGCCGGCCATCCAGCCCCTGCCGGTGAGCCCACCACGCTCGCAGCTTCGCCTCGTCCATAACGATTCAGCTTGCCACAATCGATTGATCGGCGCAGCGAGTGACCGCAGAGTTCCCGCATGCGTCTTGATCGTTATGAAAAAGACACGTCGGTCCAAACGCCTTAGCGCGGGAATTCTTTTCGCGATGCTATTTGCCGCCGCCTCCAATGCCCAATCGGCGAAGAACGCGGCGCCCGCTCCCGCACCCGTGCCCGAACAAATCGCCCATGCGAAAACGGTGTTTATCTCGAATGCCGGCGCGGACGGGGCTGAGATCTACAGCGGCGGGATTGACCGTCCTTACAACCAGTTTTACGCGGCCATGAAGAGCTGGGGGCGCTATGAACTCAAGCCCGCTCCCGCCGGTTCGGATCTGGTCTTCGAACTAATCTTCACCACCCTTCCAACCGAGCCGTTTTCGCGGCTTCACCTGACCATCCTCGACCCCTCAACGCACGCAGTGCTCTGGGCGTTCACCTCGCACGTGAAGCCAGCCCTCCGGCAATCAACAGGCGATGGCAACTTCGACGAAGCCATGGCCAGCCTGGTCGCCAGCGTGAAGGAACTGGCCGCGCGGCAGTAACGGGACGTAATCTTAGGCTGGGAGCGTCTTCGCCGGGGTCATCGCCGAGATGGCCAGCCCCACCGCCACCACCACCACGCAGCCGATTACGTTGTACCAGAGAAAGCCGATGTGGGTGAAGCGATTGGCCGCGAAGATTGCCGCCTCACCAGCCAGCACGCCGTAGAACGCCCCGTTGGCGCCGACGCGCTTGAAGAAGAAGGCGAGCACGAAGACGCCGAGCAATCCACCGTAGAACAACGAGCCAACCATGTTCACGGCCTCGATCAGCGCGCCGAAATTGCGCCCGAAATTAGCGAAACACACCGCGAAGCAGCCCCACATTATCGTCGCCAGGCGGGAGGCGACCACGTAGTGCCGGTCGGAAGCTTCGGGAACAAAGTGACGGCGATAAATATCGATCACGCTGACCGTGGCGAGTGAGTTGATTTCGCCCGACGTCGATGACATGGCCGCCGAAAAAATCACAGCTACGATAAGCCCGACTATGCCCGCGGGCAAATAGCGCGTGACAAAGGACAGAAAGATGAAGTTTGTATCGTTGAATTCGCGCGAGACCAGATGCTCACCCGCGGTATGCGCGGCATCGAGATCCTGCTGAGCCTGTCGATACCGCCCGGCCGCCGCGTCACGACTCGCTTCATCTCCGGCATGACGCGCCACGAGGTACTGTTCGGCAGCGTCGCGCCGCTTTGCAAAGGCCGCTTCGAAACTCTGCTGCACCGAGCCGTAGCCGGGATTCTTTTCCACATGCGCCTGCTCCACCGGATGAAACAGCACCGGTGGCCGCTCGAACACGAAGAACACGAACACCATCGCGCCGATGAAGAGAATGAAAAACTGCATCGGGATCTTGGCCACGGCGTTGAATAACAGGCTGAGACGGCTCTGCTCGATGGAACGGCCCGTGAGATACCGTTGCACCTGACTCTGATCGCACCCGAAGTAGGCCAGCGCAAGAAAAGCCCCGCCGATCAGTCCGCTCCAGATGTTGTAACGATCGTCCCAGCTAAACTTCGTGGTCACCGGATTCAGGCGGCCCATCGCGCCTGCCAGCGACAGCGCGTCGCCAAAAGAAACGTTGTGCGGCAGCAGGTACACGGCCATGCCCAGCGCCAGCACCAGAGCGGCAAAGATGAGCGCCATCTGGTACACGTCCGCCCAGGTGACTGCTTTGATTCCACCCCACGAGGTGTAAATCATCACCAGCACGCCCATGATGATCGTGGTTACGCGATCGGGCCAGCCGAGGATCACCGACAGCACCACCGCCGGCGCGTACAGCGAAAGCCCCGCTCCGAGGCCGCGCTGGATGAGGAAAATCGCGCTCACCAGCGATCGCGTCTTGGCATCGAATCGCCGCTCTAAATACTCGTACGCCGTATAGACATTGGCGCGATGAAAAATCGGGACGGCCGTAGCCGACAGGATGATCATCGCCACCGGCAGGCCGAAATAGAATTGGACGAAGCGCATGCCGTCGATATACGATTGGCCGGTGGTTGAGATGAAGGTGATGGCGCTGGCCTGCGTGGCCATGATGGAAAGGCCCATGGCGTACCACGGCATGCTCTTGCCGGCAAGCAGATAGCTTCGCGTGGTGCTGCTGCCGCGCCCTCGCCACAAGCCGAAGCTCACGATGAACGCGAGCCAGCCGAACATGACAATCCAGTCGAGCGCCCTCATTCGGCGAAGGCCCGGGTGAACAGCCAGAAGAGGAAGATCACGACGGCGACGTAAGCCGCCACCGCGGCGTAGACACGCGGCCAGGCGCCGAGAATGGGCGGAGGGTCATCCGGTATCTCGCGCGGAGCTTCGTCGCCGATCACTGCAGCGTTTTCCCCGCGCTCAGCAGGTTGGCGAAAACGCGGAACGCGCCCGGCACTCCCGCGGGCAGCTCGCGAAACCAGGAAAAGGCCGTGAACACGAACGCGCCTTTGCCATAGCGAGCGGCCAGCGTCGCGCCAAGTAGTGGCTGTTCGCCGGGGTCGTGCATTTCAAACAGAGGCGTGTAGTGCGGGTCCCATTGGGAGGCGAAGTACAGGCCGCGCTCCTGTATCCAGCCGTCGAAATCGCGCGCGGTGATTTCGTTGGGACTGTGGAGCAGAGGATTGTCCGGATGCGGGAAGGCTACCGGCGCTTCCTCCACGGTCACTCTGTCGCGGCCGATTTGAAAAGGCCAGGGGCCGGCATGACCCAGCACTGCGCCGCCTTCGCCGGTATATGTGTTCATGGTGTTGTACTGAACCACCAGTGTTCCGCCGTTTTGCACATACTCGACCAGGTGCTGAGCATTGGCGACAAGATCCGGCCGCGTGTTATACGCGCGTACACCGGTGACAATGGCATCGAAGCGGTTAAGATCGCCGCGGGCGAGATCGCCGGCGTCGAGCAGCGTGACAGTGCTGCCCATTTGCCGAAGGGCGTCCGGAACTTCGTCACCCGCGCCCATCACGTACCCAATGTTCTTCGCGAGGTTGCGCACATCCACGCGAACCAGTTTCACCGAAGCAGGCGGAAACAGATACTGCGGCGGAATGTGGGGGTAATCGATCAGTTCGGTTGCGACGAAGATGCCGGAATTTCCGGCATGGATCTCCATCAGCGCGTGTGTCCGTTCCTGCTGTGAAGGCGGCGAAACATCGAAGCTGATGCTGGTTTCTACACCTTTGGGCAGCACGAATGGCGCGGAATTCGGCGTGGTCTTCCATGGCCCGTCGAGGCGCGCCTGGCCCCTTTCGGTCTGCACCGATTTCAATTCGATAGATACGCGCTTCGCCGCGTTATCCGCAAAGATCACCGACGATTCCGGTATCGATACCTGCACTGAGGGCACCACGGCCAGCGGACGCCAGCGTTCGCCGAGCAACCGGTCCACCCAGCGGTATACGACCGGCCGCTCCAGCTCGATACGCGTTCCGGCAACGTCAAACTCCACGCGTTTTGAAATAAGCGGAGCGTTCTCCGGCGTGCCAATCAGGTTCGGATCGCCCACTTCGTAAGAATCGCCCTTAGGCGGTTGCTGCAGCCAGTAAGGGCCTGAGTAGCCAGCCTTCGGCGGAATTGCGTCTTCCGATGACAACTGCGCCGGCTGGTTCGGCGCCATCCTGAACGCAGGACTCTGGATGGCCAGCGTGCCACGGTTTACGGCCGTCAGCGTGACTTTCACTTTTCCGCCGGGCACAATTGCGTACTCGTCCGCGGTCGCATCCAACGATAACCCGGCGCACAGGGCGATGGCCTCGTTGAGGTCGTGCTCTTTTCGCCTCAGCAACGGATCGTCACCGGCGGGCATCTGTCCCTTCGCTTCAGCGAGCAACGGGACAGCCTTCTCCGGGTGATCGGGATCGAGCGTCTGCCAGGCTTTTTCAAGCAGGTCGCCGACGGGCTTGCCCCCGGGGAACCGGTTCCAGGTGGTGTCGACGCCATCGAAAATGCTGTCTTTCGCTGAATCGCCCGCCACGACTATGAGCGAATCGATGTTCGATCCCTGGCGCTCGGGCGAGCCCATGCCCTGGCTGCGGTGCATGCTGCGGCTCATGCCGGCGATCTCAAGATATGAATAGCCCAGCACGGGGTTCCATGCGCCATCGTCAATGTCGTTCCGGCCGGCTTTTGTGGCGTTCTCCTGCTGCTGTTCGCGCGTGAAGCCGAACATGTTCCAGAACACTCGCTTCGCCTGCCAGGGCGGGCCGCATTCGGGAAACTGTTTCGGATCGGCTGCGGCGAAAAAGGCTTCCCTCCCGAGGATTGCCGACACCTGATGATGACCATGTCCGTCGTTGGGGGTGCCGGAGAAACGCAGCACGATGACATCCGGACGGAACCGGCGGATCACCCGCACGATGTCGCTCAACGTCCGCTCACGGCCCCATTTCCGCATCGTTTCGTCGGCGGTCTTGGAAAAGCCGAAATCGATGGCGCGCGTGAAGAACTGCTCGGCGCCATCGATGCGCCGGGCCGCCAGCAATTCCTGGGTACGGATGACGCCCAGCGCGTCGCCCTGTTCGGGTCCCAGCAGGTTCTGGCCGCCTTCCCCGCGAGTCAGCGAAAGATACCCGGTGCGGACGCACAATCCTCGGGCGAAATAAGCCAACAATGCGGTGTTTTCGTCGTCGGGGTGGGCGGCGATCATGAGCACGCTGCCGGTGTTGCAAAGGCCGTGCAACGATTCATACGCGCGCGCGGCGCCGGATAACTCACGCTGCGCAAACGCGGGGGCGGCCTGGATGATCAGGAAGGCCGCGAGGACACAGGAAAGTCCGCGCTTCATCTGTGTTGGTTATTGTAGCTTGTGCTGGCGAATGTGGCACAGCGTTACGCGAACGGACCGCTCGGGCAGTCCGCCAGTGTCACTTTTCTCACGCCGCCGAATTCACCAGCCGGGCGGGACCTGCACTAATCTGCCACCGGCCTTCAAACAACATCCGTCGTTTGAAGCAGTTGCAAAACCGGCCCGCCGGTACGGGCCATCGGGAGGCTTTCGCTGCGCGTACTCGCAGTTGTAACCGTCGGGTACAATTGGGCTAATGGGAAATATCGCCTCCGCTTCGTCGACACGCATTTTGATCGCGGACGATGAAGAAAGCCAGCGAATTGGGCTGGTCAGCATGATCCAGTCCTGGGGATACGCGGTGGAATCCGCGGCGGACGGCCAGGAGGCGCTGGAGAAGCTGAACGCCCTGCCCGTACACGTACTGGTAACCGATCTCATGATGCCGCGCATGGACGGGTTTGAGCTGCTTAAGCGGCTGAATTCCCAGGGTGGCGCACCGCCGGCGATCGTACTCACGGCGTTCGGCAACATCGAAACGGCGATCCAGACAATTCACGATCTGGGCGCTTTCTGGTTCCTCGAAAAACCGATTCAGCCCAGCGCGCTCAGGATTCTGCTGGAACGGGCGGCGTCGCAAAGCCATCTGGCCGAGGAAACGGAACGGCTGCAGCGGGAGTTGCAGTACAAGGGCGTGCTGGTGGACATGGTTGGCTCCTGTGCGCCGATGCAACAGGTTTTTTCGATGATTCGCCAGGTGGCGCCATCGAAGGCGGCAGTGCTGGTCACGGGCGAAAGCGGAACGGGCAAGGAACTGATCGCCCGGGCCATCCATCATCTGAGCCCCCGCCGGAACGGGCCCTTCGTCGCAATCAACTGCGCAGCCATGCCTGAGACCCTGATGGAGAGTGAACTCTTCGGACACGAGAAGGGCGCCTTCACCGGAGCGGTGGAGCGGCGGGCCGGTTGTTTCGAACTGGCGCAGCATGGAACGCTGTTGCTGGACGAACTGGCGGAAATGCCGGTGGGAACACAGGCGAAGCTGCTGCGCGTTCTCGAGGATTCGCATGTGCGCCGCCTGGGCGGCAAGGCGGAGATTGCCGTTGACGTGAGGATCGTCGCCTCTACTAACCGGCATCTGGAAGAGGTGCTGCGTAAGGGAGAATTGCGCGAGGATTTGTATTATCGACTGAACGTGTTTCAGATCATGCTTCCGGCCCTGCGAGAACGAGACGGGGATTTGCCTCTGCTCGCGGAAGCGTTGATCGGCATGCTGAACCGCAAGCACGGTTGCCGCGTGGCGGATATATCGAGCGAGGTGCTGGAGATGCTCCGCCGCCATAACTGGCCCGGCAACGTGAGGGAACTCCGCAACGTGCTGGAGCGGGGCGTGATTCTGGCGGGCGAAGGGACCATTCTGCCGCAGCACTTGCCGCGCGATTTCGGCGTTGCGGCGGGAACCCGCGCTCCCCACCAGGCAGCGGATATGAACAGCGTGCGGCTCCCGGTGGGGACTACGGTGGGCGAAGCCGAGAAGGCGCTGGTGCTGCTCACTCTGCAGCACACGAAGAACAATAAGACGCGAGCCGCCGAGATCCTGGGCATCAGCCTGAAGACGCTGTTTAATAAGCTGAAGGAGTACGGTGCGTCGGCGGAAGCCGAGGCCGCTGCATCTTCGTAATGTCGCTGAAGACCAGGATTCGCCTGTCAGTCGCGGCCCTGGTCGCCACGGTGGTGGTGCTGGTTTCGCTCGTTTATGTATACGATTTCACCGGCAGCGCCATCGACAGCGCCGCTGACAGCGCGCGCCAGATAGCCGGTGAAGTAGCCGGTTACGTGGTCGAGCGCGTGGACCAGAGCCTGGCCTCGCTCCCGGACCGTCCCCCCGACCGTCAACAGGTGCGCGAGCGGGTGGCCAACATCATCCGTACCGATCCGCTGATTCCCGCGATGATCACCCGCAGCGTGAGCACCAACGCGGCCGTTCTGGACATCATTGTGCTGGGTCCGAATAACCACGTGCTGGCGTCGTTCACACGCACGTTCGTACCGGGTGCGTTCCGCTACGCCTCGTTCGATGCCTGGAAAAATGGCCCGCCTTTGCGCAATCTCTGGCAGCTTTTCAACGAAAAAGAGAATTACGCGATCCAGATTCCGGTAGCGGCGCAGGGAGACAAAACACCGCAGTTCACTGTAATGGTGGTGGTGCGTTCGTCCCTGATTCGTCACACGCTGGCGCCGGCATTCGAGAACCTGGGATACGGATTTCTGATTGCCCTTGCCGTTTCCCTGGCGCTGGCATGGCTGGTGCCGGCTTTGGCCCTGCGGCCCCTGGCGCGCGTGGGCCGAACCATTGACCTGATCATCAAAGGCGAACTCCCGCCTGACGGACCGGAAGCGGCTGCGGCGGCGCGCGAATCGCGCGAATATGCCGACGTACAGTCGAAGCTGAGCGTGCTGGGTCAACAATTCCACGGAGTGCGCCGCGATGCGCTGGAATTGCGCAATAATATCGACGAATTGCTGGAGCGCCTGGAAGAAGTCGTGCTGCTGTTTGACGCTCAGGGGCGCACGGTGATGGCCGGCCGGCCGGCCGAACAATTGCTCGGCTTGTCGCGCGAAGAGATCCTGCGAAGCACGATGGTGGAGCTTTTCCCATCGGACGAGCCCTCCGGCGGCGCGATTCGTGAAGCCATCGAGCAAAACGAGCCCGTCCGCGACAAGATTGTCTACGTCGAGGTACCGGAGCACGGCCGCAGGCGTTTGCTGCTCAGCGTGGAGCTGCTCTCCCGCGCCTCAGGCGCGCAGCCCATTGGGACGCTGGTTCGTTTACGCGACCCCGATACTCGCAAGCAACTGGAATCGCATCTCGATCTTTCATCCCGGCTGGCCGCCATCAGCCGCCTGACCAGCGGCGTCGCGCATGAGATCAAGAATCCGCTGAACGCCATCGCGCTGCACATCGAAGTCCTGCGAGGCCGGCTGGACGCGCCCGAACCGGAGCTGGAACTGATCACTCAGGAAGTGCGCCGGCTGGATCACGTTGTGCGCACATTCCTCAATTTCAATAAGCCTCTGGAACTTGAACTCACCGAAGTGAACCTGCCCGATGTCGTGCGCGAACTCGCCGCCTTTATCCATCCCGATGCCGAAGCGCATCAGATTAGCATCGAGGCCGAACTGTGCGAGGAAGCGTGGATCCGCGGCGACCCGCGGCTGCTGCGCCAGGCGGTAATGAACGTGGTAGTAAACGCGATTGACGCCATGGGTGAGCATGGGCACCTGAAGCTCGGGGTCGACAACCAGGATGGTGAGTGCATCCTCAGCGTCGACGACAGCGGCCCCGGAATTCCCGAAGGCATCCGAGATCGCATCTTCGACCTGTACTTCAGCACCAAACCCGAAGGTTCGGGCATCGGTTTAGCCCTGACCTTCCGGATGGTGCAATTGCACGGTGGTACAATCGACTTCGAAAGCCAGCCCGGGAAGGGCACATCGTTCCGTTTACGTTTTCCGGAAGCAGCTCCTGCCAGGCGCGGCCGGCTTGCGATGTCCCAGGCGCGCTCCTGAGGGCGGACTTTGCCCATGACAGCGCACACAAACCGCGCGGCCACCATTGCTCTGTTCGCCGCCATTGCCTGTTGTTCATGCCGGCATAAGAAGGCGCCAACACCGGTGATGATCCCGCCTCCGGCCGCGGCACAGACGACAGCTAAACCTCCACCACCGCCGCCACCGCCTCCCGAGCTTCCGCCATCGCAAAGCGGCACGGTTGTGACGCCTCCTCCGGCAGTGTCCCAGACAACCGTTCCCGGGCCGCCCAAGAAGAAGCGCAAAGCGGCGAAGAGGACGTCCAAGCCCGACACGTCCGCGACGCAAAGCGCAGACGCACAATCCGCGCCCGCGGTTGCCCAACCGTCCCCGGCGTCATCACAGGAAGCTCAACCCGCCGCCGTCCCGTCGCTGGGCCAGATGCTCACCGACGACCAGCGGCGCGAGTACGAGACGCACATTCACGAGGCCCTGGAGCGGGCCCGTGCGAATCTGCGCAAGGCTCGCGGCAACACGAAGCTGACCGAAGCACAACAGCGCATGGCATCACAGGTGGAGACGTTCGTGGCGCAGGCAGAAGACCGGAGCAAGACCGATCTGGTGTCGGCGCGGAGCCTCGCCGAACGCGCGGATCTGCTGGCAAAGGATCTGGCGGAGAGTCTGCAGTAAGCGACGCGGACTTACGCCCCGCCGCGCTCGGGCGCCAGCACTTCGCCGGCGGCTTTCGCCGTGTTGCAATGGATGGTCACCGTATCGCTGGTGTCCCAGGCGTATCCACCGGCCAGACCGATTGCGACGGGCACTCCCGAGCTGCGTGCGCGTCGCATCACCATGAGGTCGCGTTCCTTCAGACCTCCCGCGGTGAGCGATAGTCCGCCGAGCTGATCTTCGCGGTATGGGTCGGCGCCGGCAATGTACATGAGCAAATCGGGCCGGAACGCGGCGAATCCGCAGTCGAGGGCTTCTTCGAGGGCTGCCAGGTATTCGCGGTCCGAGGTCTGGTCGGGCAAATCGACATCGATATTCGACGGCGGCTTCTCGAACGGATAATTATGCAACTGATGAAGCGATATTGTGAAAACGCTTTCGTCGCAGCCGAAAATGGCGGCCGTGCCGTTCCCCTGATGCACATCGCAATCCACCACCATCGCGGTCCGAATAGCGGATTCCGATTGGAGTGTTCGAATGGCGATGGCCACGTCGTTGACTGCGCAGAATCCTTCGCCATGATCGGGAAAGGCGTGATGAAACCCCCCGCCCACGTTGAAGCCGATGCCATCGACAAGGGCGCAGCGCGCCGCCAGAATGGACCCTCCCGCCGCCAGCCAGAAAGCTTCTACCATCTGACGCGAGTATGGAAGCTCCAGCTTTATAAGCTCGTCATATCCGAGCGTGCCGGTCTTGAGGCGGTTTACCCAGCCGGGCTCATGGACGCGGAGGATATCCTCATCGCTGGCTGGTTCGGGGTGCAGGAAATCGGCTTCTTCGGCGAAGCGCTCGACGAGGAGGCGGTCGTGAATCAGCCGGAACTTCTTCGCGGGGAAAACGTGATCGCCGATATTCAGGTCGTAGCCGGGATGCCAGACAAGTTTGAAGGGAAGCATGGGCGCATGCCCCGAACGGCCGCTCGTTGCAAGGTCATCATATCAACCACTCGGCGCTGGCTCGAACCGGCGTAGTGCGGCTCTGGCTACGGGTGTACATACAGCGTCGCGTTCGCCTGGGTTTGAGATGTATTGGGTAGAGTGCCGAAGGTGACGACGAACGGCACGGCGCCGTTGGTGACGACGGCGGGAACCGTGATGTTCATTTGCAGGATGCCCATGATGCAGCCGTACACGGGCGACGCGGAGAGCACTGTCGCGGGAAGTCCGGCAATCGTTACCGCCGGATAAGGCATGTCCTGAGGCAGTGGAACCAGCGTGAGTGGCACGATGTATCCCGTGGCCTCGGGGATGACGAGTGGACTGACCCAGGAGCCTTCTCCGGTCAGATAGACTTCTACCACGTCGCCCGCATATGCAGGCGTAGCGGCCGCATTCAGACTGTAAAGAACGCTCGCCCCAACCGGGTGTTCGTTAATGGCCGCCACTGTGCCAACGCCCGAACCGTTCGATGTGAACAATCCCGGATCGTTGGTGGCTATGGTCACCGGGAAAGTGGAACTCCCGGAACCGTAAGTCAGAACCACACTTTTATTGGCTCCGAGCGTCACCTCATAAGGCACCTGCAGATTGATCTGCGTGGCGCTCACGTAAATCAACGGAGCCGCCTGACCATCGATGGTGACGGAAACGCCGCCCAGTGTAGTGTCCACAAAACCGGGATTCGTCTGTTCGGTCATTGTCAGCGGGGGCAGGGGACCCATGTTGACGCCGAAGATCGCCACCAGCTCGCCCGGACTGATTTGCGTGCCGTTGTAATCAGCCGCATTGAGAACGGCCCCGACGGTTGGCGAGTTGCTGACGCTCTCCGTGGTGCTGGCACTGCCTCCTGGCGCAGGATTGGTCACCGTGAGCGTCAACGTCGACGGAGCCTGCAACAGATTGGAAGGGATAATGACGTCGAGATGCTCGGAATCGAGGATGGCCGGCTTGAGAGCAGCCGACAATCCGGTAACGCCGACGGTGGTCGCCTTGTAGTAATTCGTTCCGGTGATAGTCAGCTCGGTGTTGCCGGAGCCAACCGGTATCGATGGAGGCCAAATGCTCGTAATGGTCGGAACCGACGCCTGTACCGAGACGCTCACGGTCAGAACCTGCGTTTTTGCCGCTAAACCCGTGCCGGAGGTGACAATGGTTATCTTGCCGTTATAAACCGTGCTTTGCGGAGCGAGGGTGCTCGAATCGACAATTATCGTGAACGTCGCGGGCGCTCCGGGTAACACGATGCCGATGTTCGGAGAAATCGTAAGCCAGGCGTCCCCGGAAGTGGCCGTATACGACACCGGCACATTGGCCGCCAGAGCCTGCACCATGGTGAATTGTGGCGAAGGCGGCATGGTGAATGAGACCGTGTTGGGAATCAGCGTGAGCCCGCCGTTGGCCAGCGTCACCACCAGGGTCACCGAGATCTGCACCGGCAGCGCGATACCAGCCACCTGAACGTCGATGATCGACGTGTACGTGCCGGCCGAAAGGCTGCTCGGGTTCACCTGGACACTCAGCGTGATCGGAAGACTGCCAGTGCTGGGCGTCGCAGTAACCCATGGGTCGTTGGTTATCACCGTGTAGGCCGGGGTTCCCGCGCTCGCGTGGACGGAGACATTCTGGGCCGCCGGCAGCGTCGAGTTGCCTATCTGATATGTGAAGGTGACCGCGTTCGGGCTGGACGAGGCGGTGAGTGGAGCCTGTCCATACGCGTTAGCCGTCACGCTCAATGCCAGCAGGAAAAGAACCGTGTGTTTCATTGCCACGCGTTTCTCATCGACACGCGCGGCGGTTCCTTGAGCCCTTCAGGGAAGACTACAAAATGCGCCGGAGGTCCATGGCAAAAGCGTCAAAGGCGATGCTCTTCTGAATATTCCGCCGCACCAGCTCCGCCAGCTCATCCAGTTTGCGGAGCGCGGCATTCAGCCATTCGAAGCTGACGGCATCGGCCGTTTTTGCGATTCGATCCGCGAGATCGCTGTTCCGCACTCGATCCGGCATCCGCGAGGCCATAAGCAGATCTTCGAGCAGTACATAGAGCACGGTCAGATAGGCATCCAGCTTGTCGCGACGCGCGGCAATCGATTCGGCATCTTTCAGCCAATCGGAAAATGGCGCCTGGCCGGACGCCACTTCGAGCAGCTTCAACATGCTGCCACGCCGTTGGTCGTACGCTTCCAGATCGAGGGAAACG
>Ga0187851_10003916_pt1 | contig 12354 bp, 8 predicted proteins | sample June2016WEW_6_10_FD_132997 | JGI IMG/M metagenome (GOLD analysis project Ga0187851, IMG submission 132997) | Peatland microbial communities from SPRUCE experiment site at the Marcell Experimental Forest, Minnesota, USA - June2016WEW_6_10 | ecosystem: Environmental > Terrestrial > Soil > Wetlands... | reverse complement strand
TTCGTTCACTTCGCAATCGGTGCGTTCGTTGAAGGCCTTGCGGTCTTCGGCCGTCTGCCATTCGCGCAGATTGCCTTTGCCATCGTACTTCGATCCCTGATCGTCGAATCCGTGCGTCATTTCGTGCCCGATGACGACGCCGATGCCCCCGAAGTTCACCGCTGGGTCGATGGTGAAGTCGAAGAACGGCGGCTGCAGAATGCCGGCGGGAAAGTTGATGTCGTTGTTCGACGAGGCGTAGTAGGCGTTCACGGTGGGAGGAGTCATGCCCCACTCCTTCTCGTCCACCGGCTTACCCAGGTGATTCAGGTTGTAGTCGCGAGAGAATACAAGATCGCGGTCGACGTTGCCGATCAGGTCATCTCGTTTGATTTCGAGCGCCGAGTAATCGCGCCACTTCTCGGGGTAGCCGATTTTGTTGCGGATCATGGAGAGCTTTTCCTCCGCGGCTTTCTTCGTCGCGTCGCTCATCCAGGGCAGAGTCTTGATGTCGTCGCCAAGAGCCTTTTCAAGAGCTGCGACCAGCGTATCCATGCTGGCTTTTGCTGCGGGCGGAAAATTCTGTTTCACCCAGTCCTGCCCCACAGCCTCGCCCAGCGCGCGGTCCGTCATCGCTGTACATTCTTTCCAGCGCGGGGTAGGTTCTTTCTGGCCTTGCAGCGTCTTGCCGAAGAAGGCGAAGTTTTCGTCGTAGAAAGATGTAGGCAGATTTGTGGCTGAACCGTGCAGCGTATGCCAGCGCAGATAGGACTTCCACGCATCGACAGGCTCTTTGGCGATGAGATCGTTGAGGCCCTTGAAAAATTCGGGTGTGGCCACGTTGAGGGTGTCGAAGGGGCGCACCTTGATGTCTTTGAAGTAGATGCTGAAATCAAAACCGGGCGCGAGCTTTTCGAAGTCGGCGACTGAATAGATGTGATAACGCTTTTCCGGATCGCGCATTTCGGTGCGATCGGTGGAAGCGGTCGCGAGCGCGGTTTCAATCTCCATGACGGCGGCAGCCTCTTTGGCAGCCACGTCCGGCGCGTCGCCGGCAAGCGTGAACATTCTTGTCACATGCTCGACATATTGCTTGCGGATCTCGGTGAACCGCTTCGTGTCTTTGATGTAGTAGTCGCGATCGGGCAGCGAGAGGCCGCCCTGACTGATTTCGGCAATCTCTTTGCTCGAGTCTTTTTCATCCTGGCCGACGTTGAAGCGATAGAGAGGCGCGGGGCTGCCTTGGGCGGCAAGTTCGCCGATGAGCATGGACAGGTTCTGCGCATCCTTGAGATCGGCGATGCGTTTGAACACGGGGTCAAGCGGTTCCGGGCCCTTTTCATTCACGAGGCCGGTGTTCATGCAGGCGGCGAAGTAGTCGCCATATTTCTTTTCAAGAGACGTCTTGGGACTCTTCGCGGCAGCGTCGAGCTCCTGCCAGAGCAGGTAGCGATTGCGCTCGCCCAGCAGTGAGAAAGACCGTGCCCAGCGCACCTGGTCCGGAGGGATGGGGTTGTCCTTGACCCAGTTGCCGCAGGCGTACTGGTAAAAGTCGGTGCAGGGATCGGCAGTCTTGTCGATGGCGGAAAGATCGAAGCTCTTGATGGCCTGGGGCGGCGCCGGTTTAGATTCGTCGGTCTGCGCGAAGGCTGAGGCTGTTCCCAGCGCGGCAGTTGCGGACAGAGCCAAAAAACAGACAAAGCGAAGCCATCTCATAGCGATTCCTTTTTGACGGGGTGATGCGTTCTTCGAACGCGCAGCGCCGGTCTGGCGGCCGATTTGCGAACGACGAGCTCGGGCCTGGGCTGTCTAAGCTGAAAGGCTATCACGGACAAGGAAGGCAGAGCCGAACAAGAATCCCGGATGGTACACTTCGCCGGGTCGGGACCGGAAAGTAAACGGATCCGGCGTAAGGAGAGTCTATGCGCATGATCATGCTGGTTCAGTTCCCCGCTGAGCCATTCAACACGCTGGTTCGGAAAGGTACGCTGGCGGCCAAAATGAAGAAGATTCTGGATGCGATCAAGCCGGAGTCGATCTACTTCACTGAAATCGACGGTCACCGCGGCGCCATGGCGGTTGTGGACCTTGAGGTTGCTTCCGATGTTGCCAGGCTTGCGGAACCGTGGTTTATTGGCTTCAACGCAAACGTCGAATTCAGGATTGCCATGACGCCCGAAGACCTGGGACAGGCAAACCTGGCTGCCCTCGGAAAGAAGTGGAGTTAGATAGAGATCCGGCGGAATCGGCGCACAGGCCGTCGAGAAAATTTGCTACACTCCGTTCACAACTTACCCCTTGGAGGATGCAGCATGTTTTCTCGACGGAAGCTGTTGGTGACGTTGTGCCTATTGTCGGGCGTCGCTGGTTTGCAGGCACAACCGGCGTCAAAGCCTGCGGCTGGACGCACGCTGGTGCGCGCCGCTCACTTGCTCGATGTAAAGTCGGGCAAGCTGCTGGATGGGCAGACCATCGTTGTGGCCGGCGAGACGATCGAGTCCATTGGCCCTTCGGCGCAGGTAACAGCGCAGGCCGGCGACAAAGTCATCGACCTGGGCGGTATGACGGTGTTGCCCGGCCTGATTGACGTGCATACGCACCTGACCATGAATACAGACTTCGACCCCTTTCGCGAAGTGACGTCGACGGATGCCAAAGAAGCGATCAATGGCGTGGTCAACGCACGCAAGACGCTGATGGCGGGCTTCACCACTGCTCGCAACGTGGGAGCGGGCGGGTACACCGATGTTGATTTGCGCGATGCGATCAACTCCGGGCAGGTTCCGGGTCCGCATCTGCTGGTGAGCGGGCCGGCGCTCGGCATTACCGGCGGACACTGCGATGACAACCTGCTGCCCTTCAGCTATCACCAGATAAGTGACGGTGTTGCCGATGGCATCGCAGAAGTGCAGCGCAAGGTGCGGCAGAACATCAAGTACGGCGCCGACGTCATCAAGATCTGCGCCACGGGCGGCGTGCTTTCGAAAGGCGACGATCCGCAGGCCTCGCAATACACACTGGAAGAGATGCAGGCCATCGTTGCCGATGCGCATCGGCTCGGCCGCAAAGTCGCAGCGCACGCGCACGGAGCACAAGGCATTCTGTGGGCCACCGAGGCTGGTGTTGATTCGATCGAACACGGCAGCTACATCGACGATGCGGCGATCGCCGAAATGAAGAAGCGCGGCACCTACCTGGTGCCGACGCTCTATCTGGAAGACTGGATGATTGCGAACGGCAACCTTCCCCCGTTCTACCACCAGAAGATGCTGGACACGATTGCTGTCGCCAAGGGCAATATCAAGCGTGCCATGCAGGCGGGCGTGAAGATTGCGCTCGGCACCGATGCGGCGGTTTATCCGCACGGGCTGAATGCGCACGAGCTGGATGTGTACGTAAACCAGTTGGGCATGGCTCCGCTGGCGGCGCTGCAAACGGCGACGGTGAATGCGGCTGATTTGCTGGGTTTGACCGCAAAGACCGGCAGTCTGGAACCAGGCAAGTGGGCCGACATTATCGCCGTCGACAAGAACCCTCTCGACGATGTGCGCGTGCTGCAGGACGTGAAGTTTGTGATGAAGGCCGGCGTGGTCTACAAAGGGGATTCAAAGACAGAGTAACCGCGAAGCGGGGCAAGGTTCGTGCTTTCCCAGGTCTCAGAATCGAGACCGGAGGCACCCAGACTTTGTGCTCACACAACACGCAGATTTCGTGCTTCTCCAACACCCGGATTTCAAGATAAAAGGCCCGCAGCCTGGATGGCTGCGGGCCTTCTTGGTGTGCTTTTCCAGTTATTACATGCCCGGGATTTGCGGGCCTTGCTGCGCCTTGGCGTTCAGGCGGATGCGCTTGTTCTTGTCGTAGTCGGCCATGATGCCGCTAAGGAAAACGTTGAAGGCGTCTGAGCGGCGCTGTTCAAGAATTTGATCGCGCGTCTGGTCGAAGCTCTTGGCGATCTCGTCGGGCGTCGGTTCCTGCTTGTCGAGGATTTTGGCCACCACGCCATTCTGCTCGGCAGTGATGGGGCCGCTGATGCTGCCCACGGGAAGATCGAGCAGTTCGGGCGCTACCTGCGACACCTGGCCCAGCTCCGGAACCTGACCCTCCGGGGTGACAAGGTCGCTGGTCTTCACCGTCGCATTCAGCTCCTTCGCTGCTTTGGCCAGGTCGCCGCTCGCTTTTGCTTTGTCGGCCAGTTCCTTGGTCTTGGCGGCCACCAGTTGCGGCAGCATCTCCGTGCGATAGTCATCGAGAACGTGCGTCTTCCAATCGGCAAATGTAGGTGCATGCGCGGCCTGAATCGCGGTGACCTGGAAGATCGCGTACCCTTCGCCGGTCTGCGCGTCCTGGGGCGCATCGCCCTGCTTGACTGCAAACGCCTTGGTGAGCAACTGCGAGCCGTCGGGCAGCGCGGAGATTGTCCCCTGGCGCGCCACGGGCGGTGTGGTCACCACTTCCAGGTGATGAGCGGCGGCTGTCTTGGCCAGACCATCTTTGCCGGCCTCAGTGGTAAGCGTGCGCGCAAAGTTTTCTTCCGATGCGGCGGTCTTGTCGCGGATCAGCGTCGCCTGGATCGTGGGAAGCACTTCGCTGATGTCCTGTTGATGCGCAGGCTTCCGCTCTTCCACCTGGACAACGTGATAGCCAAACTGGCTCTTCACGATCTGCGTGTCGCCAATGGCCTGGGAGAAGATGGCCTTGTCGAATTCAGGCACCATGGTGCCGTGTTGCGCGAAGGGCAATTCGCCGCCCGAGTCCTTGCTGCCGGGGTCGTCGGAGTTTTTCTTGGCCAGGTCGGCAAAGTTAGCGCCGCCCTTGATCTGTTTGAGGATGTCTTCGGCCTTGGCCTTGGCCGCCGCGTCGGTCTTGGCGTCGGCGTTGGGCGCGAGCTTGATGAGAATGTGGCGGGCCCGGGCCTGTTCGGGGGTAGAGTACTCGCTCTTGTGCTGGTTGTAGTAAGCCTGAATCTCCTGCTGCGTGGGCTGCGGAACGCCTCCAGGAAGTTCGTTGGGCGTAAACGCGAAGTAGGTGATCTGGCGCTGTTCCGGAACCGCAGTAGCATAGCGAGCGGCATTCTTCTTGAAGAAGGCTTCGAGGTCGCTGTCAGAGGGGTTAATGCCTTTGCGGATATCGTCCGCCGAAACCACGGCGTAGTCGAATTTGACCTTGATAGCGCCCTTGCGGAATTCGTCGCGGACTTCTTTGTCGCTGACCGTCACGCCCCCGGTGATGAGCGCCTGGAGCCGGCGCACGACGATGTCGTTCTTCACGTCCGTTTCAAATTCCGGCACCGACATATTGAAGCGGTTGGCCACCAATGAAGCGTATTGGTCGTCTCCGATGAACTTGCCGTTCGGAAAAAGCACCTGTCCAGCGGCGCCGGTCTGCAGGTATTGGCGAACATCGTCTTCGGTGGCGCGAATGCCGAGCTGGTTTGCTTCCTCCAGCAGAATTTGCTGCTGAATGAGCTGCTTGCCGACGCGCTGCTCGAAAAGGCCCAGAATCATGGGGTTATCGGGATAGCGCTGCTGTTGCAGCTGCGCCCGCGCCATCTTGTCCACCTTTTCCTGGCTTACGGTCGCGCCGGAAGAGAGGAAACGGCTGTACCAATGCGGGTAGATCACGGCATAGGTATCGGCGGAGGTCGCGCTCTGGCCGGTCAAGCCGGGAATCAGGTAGACCACCATCGACACGGAGGCCATACCGATGATGACGACGAAAAACGCTTTGACAACGCGGCTGTCTCTTTGCAGGAAACGAATCATGGATGGATCTGAACCTTCTGCTCTCTACGCGCCGGCGTGGCGTACTCAACCTCGGCCTGCACAGGCCATTGAAGGCCCAGGCTCGAAGGCAAATATCAGTCACACAGGGGCAATTCTCGCGCGATATTCGACGGGCGCGAGTCTACGCCATTATAGACGACCCGAGGAGGGAAGAGACAGGGTTGGCAATTCCCGGCCGGAAACAAAACGGGCATCCCGATCGCCGGGATGCCCGCTGGACCTCGCTTCAGCCGCAAGGGCTTTAGCGCCAGTAGTACTCGCCCCCGACGAGGTAGTAAGGCCGGTAGTAGACCGGGCCGTATGGGTACGGCCCGGAACCGGCATAGTAGGCCGCGCCATAAGGAGAAGGTCCGCGACGATAGAGATTCGGCCCTCCCTGGTAAAGTCCCTCAGCCAAACGGGCCGCTTCCTGCGAACTGACTGGATCGACGGTTACAGGCGTGTTGATGTGGAAGGTGACCAGCGCTTCAGCCGGAATCCAGGCACGAGGACCGCCGGAAGCAGCGGAGGCTCCAACGCCTGCCGCGACACCGGCGCCCGCACCCACTGCGCATCCCACACCGCGGCCCACGGCGCAACCGATGATGGTGCCCAGAATTCCGCCACCGACGGCGTTGCCGACGGTCTGATTTGCCTTGTTCGGTCCCTTCACCTTGAACTGATCGGTATCCAGGTCATAGCTGTGGCCGCCCAGGTCGAGAGAGGTAAGCCGGAGTGCCAGTTCCGCGCTACCGCCCAAGTCGCCGGCCTTCTTGCTTTCGGTCACTACACCGTGGACCGTCGCACCCTTGGGAATCGCCAGAACTCCCCCGATCGCTACATCGCGAATCACAGTGAATTGGACCGAAGTTCCGTCTTTAGCGCGCTTGTTGTCGAGCGCTTCGCTGGTGCGCAGCTGCAACAGGGTTCCCTGGGGAATAGTTACCGGCCCGGTCGGCTCTTGATATCGCGGCTGTGGCGGGGGCCCTTGAGCATATTGGCCCTGTTGGGGCGGATATTGAGAAGGATAGGGCTGCTGTGGAGCATACGGCGGCCGCGCCGGAGGATAATAGGGTGCGGGCGGCTGAGCCTGTGCCTGGTTGGGGTACTGGCCCTGACCCTGGTCTGGGTACTGCTGCTGCTGGGGCGGCGCCTGGGCGGTCATTTGACCGTCGGATTGGGCCGGAGCGGCGTCGTCGGGCTGGTTTTGATCCTGCGGCGGTGGGCCTGCCTGGGCATCTTGCGGGTTGCCGACAGCCAGGTTGTTATTCACCTTGGTGACGCCGGGAACATGGGCAGCGATCGATTCGGCCAAATTCTTTGAGGCATCGGTCGAAACCGTTCCCGAGAGCGAAACGGCGCCCTGAATTGTAGCGGCCGTAATCAGGTCGTCTTTCAACGCCGCGGAGGCATCGAGTGCGTGGACCACGTCCATCTCGATTTGCCCATCGGTGCGCTGGCCGGCCGGAGCCGAAGGGGAACCAGTATCGGGGGCCTGACTTTGCGCCGCTGCAATGCCGCCAGCGAGCAGCAGCCCGGTCAAGGCCAACCCCACGGGAATCATGCTCTTCATGATGAATTGTCGCTTCATTGCTGAATTCTCCTCTGCCTGAGGTGATGCTCCCTATTTTCATCCTGCCGCAAAGCGTTTAACCGCTTAGACGGCATGCACAAGGAGCTGTCATCTCTTCCAACCCCTGCCGCGGGAAAAAGTTCCGCGCTATTAGACTGGATGCGGGACCCCCGCTCTGGGTAGCGTGAATCAGATCCCGCGGCGGTGTCCATCCCCAAAACGAATCAATTCGCGCAATGGAACATCCGAGGTTCACAGAGGTGAATATGGCTGAACGGCTGAATTACGCCAAGGCGTTTCCTGAGGGCATCCACGCGGTTCTAAACCTGGAAAAGACGATTCGCGCGAGCGGGTTGGAGAGCTCGTTGCTCGGACTGGTAAAGACGCGGGCCTCGCAGATGAATGGTTGTGCCTATTGCATCGATATGCACACCAAGGATGCGCGCGCCGAAGGAGAAACCGAGCAACGGCTCTATGCACTTTCAGCATGGCGCGAGACGCCTTTCTTTACGCCGCGCGAGCGCGCAGCCCTTGCGTGGACCGAGACGCTGACCAATATTCAGCAAGGGCACGCTTCCGACGAAGAATATGCTGCGGTGCGAAGCCAGTTCGACGAAGCCGGGCTTGTCCGCCTTACGCTGGCGATCACACAAATCAACACGTGGAACCGCATTGCCATCGGGTTTCGCGCTGAACCGGGAATCTATCAACCCACGGCGCATGGGAAGGCGTGAGGCCAAGCCAAAAGCCTAAAAGAGCAGCTCACCGGCTTCTTCGCGGATGGCCGCCAGCAGCGTTTTAAGGAGCGCGACCTTCGGCTTGGCCAGGCGCCGGGAGCTTTCCAGGCGAAGTTTTGCAGGTAGCGTGGCGATGGCTTTTTCGAGAACTGAAACCACGCTGGAGAACGTGGGGAAGCGTGTATCGCGGCCGACTTTGCAGATGGCCCGCAGCGCACCTACCGCCCCGAGCTGCTCCAGAATGTCTGCGTCGCGCAGCAGGATGGCTTCCAATTCAATCGGCTCATCTTGAGGCTGATGGGTGCGAATAGCCGCCACGACGGCTTCGATCTTTTCCGAGGGAAAGCTCCAGGACAAAAGCAGTTCGCGGGTGCGGGCAATCGTGTAAGGGACATGGTCCCAGCGCGCCAGCTGGTCGGGGTCCGAGGGACGGTGACCGAGGAAGACGCCCAGGTCGTGCATCCAGGCTGCGGCGAACACAACGTCGTCGTCGAATTCGAGGCCCGCGCCGACCAGGCAAGCCTGCGCGTACAGGCGCGGCTGGTGTCCAAACTTCTCCTCGGGTAAAGCCTCGGCGCGAATGTAGGCGGCCACCGAAGCTCGCCAGCCAACCTGCGCCTCAGAAGCCTTGACACTTTTCGCCATTTTCCTCGACTCACTTTCTCTCTTCAGACTGAGCAAGAATACCGCGCGGCTGGAATCCGCGGCCAGGAACTCAGGAGTTCGGATTGGCGGCTGGGACACGTATTGTTATTGAGTACCCTCGTTCTCAGATGGCCTTGAACGGTTTGCCCATCGGGCCCGCAATGGTTAGCCTTGGAGAACACTCTTCTTCGGGTTTTCCTGGCTGAATGGAATGAAGGCTTTCCGGACGACGCAAGAACGGCGGGAAGACGGTTCCGAGAAAGAGCGGGCCTCGTGGAGAATTCTTAATCGCGTCATACGGCCATCGATACATGAGAAAAGAGATTGATCCCCTATGTCGAATCCAGTTTTAATCTGCGTGATCGGATCCGGGTATGTTGGCCTGGTTGCTGCCGTCTGCTTTGCAGAGATGGGCCACTCGGTCATCTGCGTGGATAACGACGAAGCCAAGGTCAAAATGCTCCGCGAAGGCGGCGTTCCGATTTTTGAAGACCAGCTTCCAGAGTTGCTTGCGCGCCATCGTGGCCATGGCGTCCAGTTCACGAACGATCTGTCCTTCGCTGTGCACAAATGCGAAGCTGTCTTCATTGCCGTAGGAACGCCGCAGGGCGACGCCGGCGCGGCTGACCTGTCCTATGTTGAGGCCGTGGTCTCTGAGATTGCCCGCCACATTCACTCCTACAAAGTGATCGTGGAGAAGAGCACGGTTCCGGTCTACACGAACGAGTGGATTCAGCGCGTGCTGCATCGCCACGGCGTGGATCCGAAAAGCTTTGACGTTGTGTCGAACCCTGAATTTCTGCGCGAAGGCACGGCCATCTCCGATTTTCTGCACCCGGACCGGATTGTCGTGGGCGCCAACTCCGATCGCGCCGCCGAGTTGCTGCGCCGGATCTACGAGCCGCTGAGCTCGGGCAGCTACTACGAGAAGCCCGGAGCGCTGGCAGGCGTATGCAGCGCGAAGAACCCGGCGAAGATCGTGATCACCTCAGCCCAGAGCGCCGAAATCATCAAGCATGCTTCGAACGCCTTCCTGGCGCTGAAAATTTCATTCATCAACGCGGTCGCGAATCTTGCCGAGGCCGTTGACGCGGACATCGAACACATTGCCGAAGGCATGGGCCTCGACAGTCGCATTGGACCGAAATTCCTGCGCGCCGGCCTCGGCTACGGCGGAAGCTGCTTCCCTAAAGATGTGGCCGCATTTCACTGGGTGGCTCAGCAGCATGGCGTCAACTTCCAATTGCTCGAGGAGATTCGCAAGATCAATGAAACGCAGCGCGATATTTTCTTCAACAAGGTTCTCTCGGCTTTGTGGACACTGCGTGGCAAAAAGCTCGCCGCGCTGGGCCTGTCATTCAAGGGAGACACGGACGACATTCGCGACTCGCCGGCAATCGCGGTGATCCACAAGCTCCTCGAGGCAGGCGCCACGATTACAGCCTTCGATCCCGCGGCCAACGAGCGCGCCATGGCTGTGCTTCCCGCATCAGACAAGATGCACTACGCCACGGGAATCTACGAAGCCGCCAAAGAGGCCGATGCCGTGTTGATTCTGACCGACTGGAAGCAGTTTGCACAGCTCGACCTGGTGAAGCTGAATCAGGTAGTCAAATTCCCCATCGTGATCGACGGCCGCAATCTCTACAAGCCGGAACGGATGCAGGAGCACGGCTTTACGTACGTGAGTGTGGGCCGCCCGCCCCAGTATCATGCGCAGCAGGGGAAGCCGCGCAGTGTACGGGCGGTGGGTGTGCCGGGCTAAGCAGTTGGCAGCAGTTTTTTCATTTCATATTTTGGAAGATTGAGGGATGCGCATGCACGTTCTGGTTACCGGTGCGGCCGGCTTTTTGGGCTCACACCTTACTGACCGGCTCTTGTCGGAGGGACACTCTGTTCTCGGAGTCGACAATCTCGCCACCGGCGATAGGGAGAATCTTGACCATCTTGCACATGAGCCGCGCTTCCGGTTTGAAGAGCGGGATATTTGCGGAGCTTTCGATCCGGGCTCCGTCGATTACGTTTTTAATTTCGCATCTCCCGCCAGCCCGCCGGAATATCTTCGCTTGGCCATTGAGACCTTGCGCGTAGGGTCGGTGGGAACAGAGAACGCACTCGAAATCGCGCACAAATACGGCGCGGGATTTCTGCATGCGTCGACTTCGGAGTGCTACGGCGACCCGCTCGTGCATCCGCAGACCGAAGAGTACTGGGGCAACGTGAATCCGGTCGGCCCGCGCTCCGTGTATGACGAGGCCAAGCGTTATGCCGAGGCGCTGGTGATGGCCTATCACCGCTCGCGCGGCGTCAATACGCACCTGGTCCGCATCTTCAACACCTATGGGCCGCGCCTCCACCCCAGCGACGGCCGCGTGATTTCAAACTTCATGATGCAGGCGCTCGAAGGCGAGCCGCTCACCATTTACGGCAATGGAAAGCAGACACGCAGTTTCTGTTACGTCGACGATTTGATCGAAGGCATTCTGCGCCTCTCGCGCTCCGATGAGCATTTGCCGGTCAACATCGGCAATCCGGATGAATTCACGATTCTGGAATGCGCGCAAGCCGTCCTCGAAGTGACTGGATCGCGCAGCGAGCTAGTGTTCAAACCGCTATCTGAAGACGATCCGACCCGTCGCAAGCCCAACATTGCCAAGGCCCGCACCCTGCTCGGCTGGGAACCCCGCATCCCGCTGCGCGAAGGCCTTGCCAAATCCCTGCCTTACTTCCAAAGCAAATTACAAGTTCGGCAATCGTAGAGGCTCCCGCCATTACCCGAACGTGCGACGCAGCCCTGTGCCTGCGGCCGCCGCGCCGCCAGTTGTCGACTTTGCCTCCCGATGTGTAGAGTTCTATGCGGGCTTTGCCGGAAGCATTTCCGAATCGCGAAGAACGAGCCAAAGCGATTTTCTTCGGCAGTGGGGCAGCCTGGGTGCGTGGTTGTACGTCGATCTATTCAGAGACCCCAGGCTGGAATGGTGAGGTGTAATGCGCAGGCTGATTCTTCTCGGGCTGATGGCCTTTTTGGTGCTGCCCGCCGAGGCCGCCAAACGCATCACCGTGCAGCAACTGGAACAGGCCCTCGCGGAAGAAACAGCGTCTCATCGCGCCGATGCCGAAGTCGTCCATCGGCTGGCTGAGGTTGAACTCTCGCAGCGCCTGACCGATGAGACCCTGGATCGCTTTGTGCGTAAACTCCCGCTGGGGCCAAGAACCGCTCTGGCGCTGGAGATGCTTGCCGACCAATCGGCATTTCTTGACCCGCCGCCCAGCGAGTTGCCGGCCACGGAAAACCCCGACACCGCCACCCAGCAGCGCATGATGGACATGGCGCGCGGCTATGTGGTGAGCATCTGGCCGCATCTGCCGGACTTCTTTGTCAGCCGGACTACGGCGCGTTTCAACGATGCGCCCCAGGTGGTGCACGAGGGCGACTGGCCGGTTCGCCTGGGCCTGCACCTGGTGGGCACAGCCACGCGCAACGTCACTTATCGCGATGGAAAAGAGACGCAGGATCAGGCAACGGAAACCGCTGCATCCGGCGCCACGACGGCCGTTCCCGCCGAGCAGCAGGAACGCGGCATGGCGGCGTGGGGAACCTTCGGCCCTGAACTGACAATCGTACTCACGGATACGGCCAAAGGCACGGTGAAGT
>Ga0187851_10003909_pt1 | contig 12366 bp, 13 predicted proteins | sample June2016WEW_6_10_FD_132997 | JGI IMG/M metagenome (GOLD analysis project Ga0187851, IMG submission 132997) | Peatland microbial communities from SPRUCE experiment site at the Marcell Experimental Forest, Minnesota, USA - June2016WEW_6_10 | ecosystem: Environmental > Terrestrial > Soil >... | reverse complement strand
GCCTCGGTGGTCCAGCACCAGCCGGACCGCCCGGTCACGAACGTCCTGGGGATACCTGCTTGTCCTTGCCATCGCTCCATCCTCTCAAGGAATGGAGCCTCCAGGATTCCCGGGGCGGTTCAGGGCGCCCCGATCAGCAGGTCAGCTGACGGTCAGTTTTGAATTTACCGGGAGAACTTGCTGCCGGCTGCGAGACACAAGGGAAGGAGCGGTCGGGGGTGGCGGAAGTCGACCACAAGCCGTGAGCCCCGAGAGGTCTCGCCGGTCGTCTGTCAGCAGTTTCCTAGCTGAGCTCCCCCGGCTCACATTTGCGGCTACCACGGCACCGCTCCGTTGTCGTCGAAGAAGCCACCCGAGGGGCCGCCGTCATCCAGGGTGGCGAGGCGGAACGCAGCCGCGGCGCGCTGTTCGGCGCTGCGGTGGCCGTTGAGGTCGGTGGCGCATTAGCCGGGGTCGGCGGCATTGACCGTGATGGGGTGGAGCATGTTCCTCGGCGTACTCGAGGGTAACGGCGTTGAGGGCGGCCGCCCGAGCGCATGCCGCCAACCCGCCGGCTGCCCCTTTTCCGCCCGCCTCTGCGGCCGCGCAGGCCAAGGCGGTCGTGCGGGCGCCGAGCTTCACACACGAGGACGAGCAGCGACGCCGGGATGAAGTCGCCCGCCAGGCGGCCGAGCATCAGCGCGGCGGTTGCCAGCCGGGGTCGCGACCGAAGAGCGCGATCAGCCGCGTCTGGGGGTCGGCGTTCTCTGGAGCCGGAAGCGGAGGCGCGAAGAGACCGTTCGCCTGCATGCCCTTCATGTCGGGCAGGGTGTTCTCGTACACCGCCTCGGCCAGCTCGGGATCGAAGCGCACGAGGGCGCCGGTGGCGGCTCCGAGATCCCAGGAATGGATGAGCTCGTCGCCCCCCACCTGCCGGAGATAGGCGTCGTTGCTCACGTCGGCGTAGGAGAGATGTGCGATGGCGGCGGGCTCGCAGCGGTCGATGGCGACGAGCGCGGCGTCGGCTGCCCGCCGCCAGCTCGCCACAAGGTCGTCGCCGAGGAGGTCACCGTCGTAGCGGTCGCCGACCTCGGCGATGGTGGCTCCCAGGGTGAGGTCGGGAACCCAGCTGAGCTCGTAGAGCATGTGGCTCGCCAGGGCCCGCACATCCCACTCGGTGCAGGGCGTGGCCAGGCCGAACTGGGAGGGGCGGACGGCCCCGACGAGCGCCGTTGCCTGCTCGAGAGCTCGGCGGAAAAGCGGCGCACCATCCATGCTCGAGGACAAGTGTGCCACCCCGGGACCCTCCTCGATCGCTTGCCGGCGTCGGCCGGCGGGAGTCCCCGAGATGACCGCGGCCAACCCTCCGTCCACCCGCCTCTCCGCGCGGCCATCCTCGACAGATCCGGCCTTTTCATCGCTCCGGGGCGCTCGTTGCCGGCGACTGCGGACCGATAGGAGTCAGGTCTCGTCGAGGTGGTGGCGGTTTTCGACGATGTTGCCCTTTCAGCCGGCGCGTTGGAGGATCCCGCGCTGTTTGTTTACACGGATTGCGCCTTGTGCCGAGAGCGCCGTGAGTGGGTCGATAGGGGAGTCGGGTACCCGAATTTGGGCTTCGGCCGCTGGCCGGCTCCGGGAGACGTGGAACCCCCGGCGCAGTGCTGCACAATCGTGTGCGATGGCGACAGGAGCGGACAGGAGGCGCGGGGATGAGCGAGGCGGACGGTCAGGTTCTTGAATATGACGTCGTTGTTATTGGTGCAGGGCCTGCTGGTGAGAACGTCGCCGGTCGGTGCGCCGACCACGGCATGAGCACTGCCATCGTCGAGCGTGACCTGGTGGGGGGTGAGTGCTCTTACTGGGGATGCATCCCCAGTAAGACGCTGCTCCGTTCGGGCGATGTGCTGGCGGCGACCCGTCGCGTGCCTGGCGCCCGCGAGGCGGTCAAAGGAGCCGTCGACCTGGGGCAGGTGTTTGCGCGCCGCGACTACATGACGTCAGACTGGCACGACGACGGGCAGGTGCCGTGGCTGGCCTCGAAGCTCATCGTTCTGCATCGCGGCAACGGGCGCCTCGTCGGCGAGCGGCGCGTCGATGTGTCGGGGTCTGATGGCGCCATGCTGCCGCTGCGCGCGCGCACTGCGGTGGTGTTGGCGACGGGGACGCGCGCCGCCCTGCCGCCGGTGCCCGGGCTGGACGGAGTGGGCCCGTGGACGAACCGCGAGGCGACCCAAACGCACACCGTTCCGCGCCGTCTGCTCGTGCTCGGTGGCGGGGCCGTGGGCTGCGAGATGGCCCAGTGCTTTCGGCGCCTCGGCAGCCAGGAGGTAACCGTGCTGGAGGGCGCGCAGCGTCTGCTCGCCCGCGAGGAGCCGTTCGCGGGTGACGAGGTGCGCGTGGCGTTCGAGACGGAGGGCATTCGCGTGTTGCTGGGTGCTCAGCTCACGTCGGTGCGCCGCGATGATTCGGGCGCAGTCCTCGCGAGGCTGGGCGATGGCAGCGAAGTGGTCGGTGACGAGATCCTAGTGGCCACGGGCCGTGAGCCGGCCACGGCGTCGCTCGGTCTTGACAAGGTGGGTCTGAAGCCCGGGCGCTACGTGGAGGTGGACGATACGCTGCGTGCCACCGGTGTTGAGGGTGGCTGGTTGTACGCGGTGGGTGACTGCAACGGGCTCGCGCTGCTAACGCATATGGGCAAGTACCAGGCGCGGATCGCGGGCGACGTTATCGCCGGCACGGACGCGCGCGATCGTGCCAGCCGCGACGTTGTGGCACGCGTCACGTTCACCGACCCGCAGGTGTGCGCGGTCGGCCCGAGCGAGGCGCAGGCGCGCGAACGCGGCATAGATGTGCGCGTGGTGCGCTTTCCCACCGGCGATGTGTCAGGCGCATCCACGCAAGGCGAGGGCATCAGAGGAACATCGCAGATCCTGGTGGACGAGTCTCGGCGCGTCATCGTTGGCGCCACGTTCACGGGGCCCGCGACGCAGGAGTTGCTGCACTCCGCAACCGTTGCCATTGCGGGCCGCGTGCCGGTCGACACCCTCTGGCATGCGGTGCCGTCGTTCCCCACGGTCAGCGAAGTGTGGCTACGTCTGCTCGAGGAGTACGGCTTGTAACCGTGAGCCACCTGGCTGGTGGGCGTGGTCGCCGGTTACTGCCTGCCATCTCCTCGCGCAGCGCGTCCGCGCCCTAGGCCACTAGCCGTCGGCGCGGTGGATCGCGAGCCACCCTCTTTTGAGGGTGAACGAAACTGTCAAGCTGCCAGGAACACGAGAACGGATCGGAGCGAGCGACGCAAGCGTGGTCGGGGCTGAGCGGGCCATGGTTCCTGGCACCTCAGCCGAAGGTGAAGTCGTATGCCTCGACCCCGGGTGACGCGGTGAGGACGAGCAGGCCCATCTGCTCGGACTGGCCCGCCACCAGGGTGTACAGGCGGGGGATGCCGCTCACGTCGATCGTCGCCAGGGCCCTCCCGGCGAGCGTGAGGGAGAGGTTGCCGCTGCCGCCGAGCACGAGATAGACGTCCTTGGCCTCGAAGTCCAGCTCGAGGCGCGCATCCGCACCGGAGGTTGACTCCTCGGAGCCGATCGTCCACGTCCCCGAGAGGCCGTACTCGCCGGCCACGATGGAGCTGGGGAACGTGTACGTCGCCGGGGCGTCGTCCTGGATCGAGCTGACCCCAACGAGGTACTGCAGCCGGCTGTAGCCGAGATAGGTCTCGGGGCTGATGAGCTCGGTCGGGGTGAGGTCCGGAACGGCGGTTGTGGGCGGCAGCTTCACGTGCGGGTTGGCGGCGACGAGGAGCTGGCGGATGGCGGTCTCCGTCTGACCGTACTGACCCTCACCGAAGCTCTCGTACCGCACCTCGCCCGACGCGTCGATGAGGTAGTCAGCCGGCCAGTACTCGTTGTCGTACGTGTTCCAGGTGTCGTAGCTGTTGTCGATGGCGACGGGGTAGGTAATGCCGAACTGCTGCACCGCGCCCCGGACGTTGGAAACCACGTTCTCGAAGGCGAACTCCGGGGTGTGCACCCCAACCACGATCAGACCGTCGGCGCTGTAGCGCTGGTACCACGCCTCCACATGAGGCAGGCTCCTCTGGCAGTTGATGCAGGAGTAGGTCCAGAAGTCGACGAGGACCACCTTGCCGCGCAGCGACTTGATGGTAAGCGGGGCACCGCCCGGTGTGTTCAGCCAGGCGTCGATGCCCTGGAAGTCGGGGGCCGGAAAGCAGTCCTTCAGGGTGGCGGAAATGATGCAGCTCCTCAGTGAGGCACTCCCACCCCCGGTGAGGCTGTGGAGCTGGCTCTGGACGGCCGTGCCACCCTCCACGGTGCTCTGAAGCGCGCTGGTGTACCCGGGGACGTCCTCCTGTAACCCGTCGGTAAGGTTGAGTGCGATGACGAGGGTCATGGCAATGAGGACGGCGCCGCCGGCGATGCGCATCCCCCGCGCCCTCTCGCGCAGCGCCCGGACGCGACCGATGACGGCGTCCCCGGCCAGCGCGACAGCGAGCAGCGGGACGCCGGCTCCGGCCGCGAAGGCGAGCGTGAGCAGCAGACCGGTGAAGCTCAGGTGGTTGGTGGCTCCGATCACCGAGATGGCGGCGAGCACGGGCCCGGCGCAGGGGACGAAGACCGCACCGAGGCCCAGGCCCAGGACGAATCCCCCCCGCGAGGTCGCCGGCTGGGGAGGGTGCAGGCGGAGGAAGGGGCGCTCGAGGATCTCCGCGATGGCCGGCACCAGCAGGCCGACGCCGAACAGGCCGAGGAGCACCAGCCCGGCGTCGCGGAGCAGGTCCTGGGGGAGCCCGAGGGCGCTGAGCCCGGTGGTTCCGAGGAGGGTGATGACACTGAAGCTCATCACCAGGCCGATCACCACGGCGACGGAGCGCCATCGTCGTGAGGCTGGCGCCGTGCCCGTGGCTCCCGCGACCAGAACCATGGGCAGCACCGGCAGGATGCAGGGCGAGATGCCGGTTATGAGTCCCGCGACGAAGCCGACGAAAACGAGGCTGATCATACCGTTCCGCGAGTCAGCTTACCCGCGGCTCCGGTGTAGTCGGCAGCGCGGATGCGTGGAAAGTGGCACACGGACCCACCGCGGTGACGAGGATTCGCCCGTCATCCGTGAGGGTTGTCTGGCCGCCCCTACCGGTCATTGCCTCACCCCAGCGCGCGTAGTGCTGCGATAATATCTGCGGTCTCCATGCGCACGCGCCAATCCGCGTTGACAAACCGCGCTCTGATCACTCCGTCGCCATCGATGATGAAGGTCGCCGCCGCCGGAAGGTTCATGGAACAATCGGCGTTCTTCTCGCGGGGATCGTTGCGCCAGACGTTGATGTGCATGCCCCGGAGCTCGCCGGCCACTGTGAACTGCACACGGTATGCTCGAATCACCGACTGATCCACGTCACTGAGCACGGTGAAATCGGGGTTGTGTCTCTCTATCACTGATAGACTGTGGTCGGGGGACTGCGGACTGACCGCTATCAGCGATAGCGTTCAAGGCTCGCACATCGGCCAACGGGTGCTGAAGACTGCGCAGCTGAAGGTTGCAATAGGGGCACCACTCACCCCGGTAGAAGGTCAGGACAACGGCACCCCTCTCCAGCGCCGCCGCGAGGGCGATCGGCCGGCCCAGCGCATCAGGAAGTACGAAATCGGGCGCGATATCGCCAATCTGCAAACCGACGGCATCCCCTGCGCTCTGAACCTCGTTGATTGCCGTCTCGACATGTTGGCGAATGTGCTCAGGGGTTCCGCCGGTGATGGCATCGAGTTGCTCCTGGAGTGAGAGTGCATCGGACACGGCCCCCGCGCGGGCCTCTGGGTGTTCAGACATCACGCCGTGATCTCCAGTCGCGAAAGGACGCCATCAGCCGTTGACTCATCGCGGGGTCGAGAGCTACACCGGCAACTCCGCCGACGGCCAGGACCGTCCCGCGCATCTGCTCCAGGTAGGCGCGACAACCGCCGCAACCGTCAAGGTGCGCCTCGAACCGATGCCGATCCTCCAACGACAGGGCGCCCTCTAGGTAGTCGGTGACCAGCTCGACCAGCTCCGGGCAGATGAGTCCCGAACTGCTCGGCGCAGCCCCGGCCACGTGGCCGCGCTGCCCGCGAGCGATTCGACCCAAGCGATCTTTCCAGGTCATCTGCTCTCACAGTCTGCAGTCATGGGGTCTCCGTTACATCCGAGAAGTAGGCCTCGAGGGCGGACCGCACTCGGGTTCGCGCCCGATGCAGGAGTACGCGCTGATTCCCCTCGCTGATGCCGAGCACGGAGGAGGTGTGCGCGGAACTGAGGTCCTCAATATCGCGCATGGTGATCGTAATGCGCTGGTTGGTCGGAAGGCCGGAGATGGCACGCTCGACCACAGCTCGGGTCTCCTTCGAGAGCAGGCGCTCCTCGGGACGATCCCACTCCCGGGGAGGAATGGACCACTGGCCCCGATTGGGCCCCTGATTGTGGAACCGCTCTGGATCAACGGCCGGAGCCAGATCGTCGTCGCCGAGGTCGGCCAAAGTAATGGTGCGCCCTTCGCGCTGGGCCGCCGTCTTCGCCTTGTTGACCAGGATCCGGCAGATCCAGGTCTTGAGTGATGACCTCTCCTCGAATCGATCGATGCCCTGAAGGACGCCGATCCAGGTCTCCTGCACCACATCCGCGGCGACCTCTGGGTTGCTCACATACATCGACGCCAGCCGGAGGAGAGTGGCGGTGTAGCGGTCGACCAGCGCGCGATAGGCGGCCTCGTCGCCCTCTCGCAGGGCCTCGACCAAGTCGGCTTCGTCGGTCCGCGCGCCCTCGGCAGGACGGGTGGGCTCCGGGCTGCTGGCCCGGTCAACGGGCACCATCGACGCGCTCTTGCCTCCTCTTGCGAATTGGGGAACCCGGCGAGCCGGCTTCCCCACCGGTGGCCCGACTGCCGGGCTCCGGGCACATTCTGGGGCATCGGGATGGGCGACCCGGCCCCGCGTAACAAATGGGGCGGATCCGGAGACTAGCCAGAAACAACCCCGCGCCTGAGCGCTTGGAGACCAATCATGAGCACGGACCCGACCCCTACCGCCACCCCCCAGCGCTCCGAGGAGGAGTGGCGCGAGCAACTCACGCCTGAGGAGTTCCACGTGCTTCGTGAGAAGGGCACGGAGCGTGCGTTCACCGGCCACTACTGGAACGTGCACGACGACGGCTCCTATCACTGCGCGGGGTGCGGTGCGCTGCTCTTCGACTCCGATGCCAAATTCGATTCCGGCACAGGATGGCCGAGCTTCACCGCACCCGCGGTCGCGGACGCCGTGGCGCTCCACGAGGACAACAGCTTCTTCATGCACCGTACCGAAGTTGTGTGCCACACGTGCGGTGGTCACCTTGGGCACGTGTTTCTCGACGGTCCCGATGGCATGCCGCGGTACTGCATCAACTCCGGGTCTCTTGACCTGAAGCCCCGCGCCGATTCGCCCGTCACTACCTCTGGGCAGTAACCGCTATTCGCTAGTGGAGAGGACTCACATCATGGCCAAGGCAACCTTTGCAGCCGGCTGTTTCTGGGGCGTCGAAGACGCTTTTCGCAGACTCCCCGGTGTCACCGACACCTCCGTCGGATACACGGGCGGCCATACCGACGAACCGACCTACAAAGAGGTTTGCGGTCACCGGACCGGCCATGCCGAGGCCGTGGAGGTTGAGTTCGATCCTGAGCAGATCAGCTATCAACGTCTGGTGGAGAGGTTCTTCGCACTCCACGACCCGACCCAACTCAACCGCCGGGGTTCAGACGTCGGAGATCAGTACCGTTCTGCGATCTTCTTTCACGACCCAGTCCAGCAAGCCGTCGCCGCCGAAGCAAAGGCGCGTGTCGCGACAGCATCGCACCGGTCGGTGGTGACCGAGATCGCGCCGGCGACGACGTTCTGGCGAGCCGAGGAGTATCAGCAGCAGTACGTCCACAAGCGCGGTGCCGGCGCCTGCCGGATCTGAGTTCGCCAGGTCCCGATGAACACGAAGATCAGGATTGGGGCGTTCGCTGCCGGAGGCGTGATGGTGCCGAGCAGTGCGACCGGGCACGGACATGCGTCAATGACCAGTCGAACTCGGAAAGCCGACCGCACGTCGCGGACTCTGCAAGACTTGTCAGCTCGCCGGGTCGCCCGGTGATCGGGTACAGTTGCCCTAACCGGAACGCTCGTCTGGCTGGCGGGTTCACGCGATCGTGCCCGGCTGCCGGTGGTGGGGATGGCGGGGCGTGAGCATCATCAACTATATCGTTGACAACTGGGGCACCTTGGGCCCTCAGGTTGTGACCCACATCGAGATCGTGGCGATGGCGATGGCGGCCGCGGCCCTGATCGGGCTGATCTTGGGGGTGTTCGCGGCCCGGTCGGAGCGGTTCTCGACGCTGATTCTGGGTGTTACCAGCACTCTTCTCACGGTGCCGAGCTTCGCCCTATTCGGTCTCCTCTCGATCTGGGTGGGGCTGGGCAACCCGCCAGTGATCGTCGGGCTGGTCCTCTACGCACTGCTCCCCGTGGTTCGCAACACTGCCACAGGGATTCGGGCGGTCGACCCGGCGGTGACCGAGGCCGCCCGCGGTATGGGGATGAGCCCGATCCAAGTCCTGGCCCGCGTAGAAATGCCCTTGGCAGCACCGGCCATTCTTGGCGGGTTGCGCCAGGCGACGGTCATGGTGGTGGCGATTGCCACGGTCGGCGCCACCGTTGGCGCCGATGACCTCGGACAGCCCATCCTCGAAGCCCTGGGCCGCAGCAGCGGCACCCTGGTCCAGGTGCTCGCAGGGGTTATCCCCGTGGCCTTGATCGGGCTCACCGCCGACCTCATCCTGGCCGGCGTCCAGCGCGCCCTCTCCCGCGGGGCGGCTCGAGGGGCGGTCGGGTGATTACCTTCGACCGGGTCAGCAAGCGATACGGGCGGGTCACCGCGGTGGGCGAGCTCTCCCTGGGGATTGCCTCCGGCGAGATCGTCGTCCTCGCCGGCCCCTCGGGCTGTGGCAAGACCACCTCCCTGACCATGATCAACCGGCTGGTCGAGCCCAGCTCGGGGACCATCTCCATCGACGGGCGGGACACCGCCGGCATGGATGTCAATGCCCTGCGCCGCAGCATCGGCTACGTTATCCAGCAGGTGGGGCTCTTCCCCCACCAGAGCGTCGCCGAGAACATCGCCACCGTACCGCGTCTGGCCGGATGGAACCGGCGGCGCATCGCCGCGCGCGTCGAGGAGCTGCTGGAGATGGTCGGCCTGCCGCCGGTGGAATACGGCCGGCGTCTGCCCGCCGAACTCAGCGGGGGAGAGCGTCAGCGGGTCGGAGTGGCCCGGGCGCTGGGCGCCGACCCCGAAATCCTGCTGATGGACGAGCCCTTCGGAGCCATCGACCCCGTGGTCCGCGTGCGCCTGCAGAACGAGCTCCTCCGCCTTCAGAAGGTCCTCCACAAGACCATCGTCTTCGTCACCCACGACATCGACGAGGCGGTGCGGATTGGCGACCGGGTCGCGCTGCTCTCCCAGGGAGGGGTGCTCCAGCAGTACGCCCGCCCGGCCGAGCTGCTCGCCCACCCTGCCTCCCCCTTCGTAGCCCAGTTCCTCGGCGAAGGCCGCATGGTGAGGCGCCTGGCGCTGCTCCGCGTCCGTGACGCTCACCTGGCCGAGCCCAACGGCTCCGGGCTTCCCGCCGAGACGGTGGGGGCGGACGCCAGCCTGCGGGACGCGCTGGACGCGGTGCTGCGCGCGGAAAGCGGGCGGGTGACGGTGCGCGACGCCGACACCGTGCTGGGTGTGATCGACAGCGAGAGCATCCGGGAGGCCTCACGATGACCGCCTCGCCAGCCATCGCCGGCGGGGTCGCGAGCCCTCGGGCCGGCGGCGGGTGGCGGCGCCGACTCCTCCTGCGTCCCCTGGCCATCGCGGCGGGTCTGGCGCTGTGCTTCCTCGTGTACCTGACTCTGGGAGGGTCTCCCGCCGACTCTCAGGTCCTTAACGGACCCTTCCTGGTCAGCCGGCTCCTCGGCCATCTGCTCCTCTCCGGTGTCTCTTTCGGGGTGGTCGCCGTGACCTGCGTTCCGCTGGGGGCCCTGCTCGCCATTGGAGGCCGAGCGCCTCGACTCCTCGTGTTACCGCTCGCCAACCTGGGCCAGGCGGTCCCGGGCATCGGGGTGCTCGCCGTGCTCTACGCGTTTCTGGGCATCGGGGTCACCCCGGTGATCATCGCCCTCATCGCCTACAGCGCTCTCCCCGTGCTGCGCAACACCATGGTGGGCATCCAGGGCGTCGACCCCGACGCCGTCCGCGCCGCCCGGGGCATGGGGATGACCCGCTGGCAGGCGCTGCGCCGCATCCAGCTGCCGCTCGCCTCGCCGCTCATCTTCGCCGGCCTGCGCACCTCCCTGGTGCTCATCATCGGCACCGCCACCCTGGGGACCTTCATCGGGGGCGGCGGGCTGGGTGACGTCATCGATGCCGGTATCAACATCTCCGATCGGATCGTTTTCGTGGGCGCGGTGATGGTCGCCGCGCTGGCCCTGCTCGCCGACTGGGGTCTCTACCTGGTCGAGCTGGCGGTGGTTCCCCGCAGCGCCCGCGCCGGCACACCCGGCACCACCTGACGCCCCTTGGAGGAGACGCCATGAAGAGACTCGCGATCGCGGCGTTCGTACTGATAGTGGCACCGGCGGCCCTGACCGCCTGTGGCGGCAGCAGCACCTCGGCATCGACCGCCTGTGCTGTCGGGTCCGGGACCAGCGGCGATGGCGCCCACCTCTCCATCGGCTTCAAACCGTTCGCCGAGGAGCAGCTGCTGGCCAGCATCACCCAGCAGGTGCTCGACGCCCACGACTTCACCATCACCGACACCTTCTCGGCCTCCGACAAGGCGATCGGCACCGCGCTCAGCAGCGGCACCATCGACATGTACTGGCAGTACACCGGGACTGAGCTGACCGACTACCTCGGCTACAGCACCGGCCAGTTCCCCACCCAGCTGACCCAGGCCTACAACTTCGTGCAGCAGAAGGACGCTCCCAAGGGGATCTGCTGGACCTCGGACACCCCCTTCGACGACACCAACGGGATCGCCATCAAGGCCTCGGAGGAGTCCACCTACGGCACCACCCTGAGCGCATTCGGCACCTACCTGGCCTCCCACCCCAGCACCTCGATCTGCATCCTCGCCGAGTTCCGGACCCGGCCCGACGGCCTGGCCGGATTGGAGAAGACCTACAACCAGTCGTACGCCAACGCGAACTACCTGACCGTGGGCAGCACGGCTGAGCAGGAGATCAGCAGCGGCCAGTGCGCCGCCGGCGAGGTGTTCACCACCGATGCTGGCATCCAGTCCGACAACCTTTACGTTCTCCAGGACGACAAGAATCTGTTCCCGCCCGACAACGCCGGCCTGCTGGTCCGCAAGAGCGTTCTCAACCAGTACCCGGCCATCGCCGCCCTCATGGCCCCGGTGGCGGCCAAGCTCACCACCCCGGTCGTGCTCGCCCTCGATGCAGATGTGGAGCTCGACAACGAGACGGTGTCCACCGTCGCCCACGACTGGCTGGTGCAGAACCACTTCCTCGCGGGCTGACGTCGGCGAGTCAGCCGGGCCGGCGCCGGTCTGGCTGACTCCCGACCCGGACGGATCGCTCTCCCGGATCGGCGGTGTCCGCTTGCGCTGACCGCACCCTCCGCCAGTCGCTCGGCTCCGCCGATCTGGCGCTAATCCTGCCCTCACGCGGAAAACCCCTGCAGCCGAAGCGATGTTCGAACTCGAAATGGCTAGTGTCCGGCCCCCGAGAATTGGTCCACCGCGGATGTCGCGGTCGCGAGCTGTGTAAGGGCTGAGTCGGGGCGGGTTGGCGGGGCAGAGTCATATTGCTTCCGGAACTGCTCCTGACCCTTGAAGCAAGTGCTGGCCTGAAGCACGTATGGCGAAGCAAGTCGACCAAGCGAATTCAACATGGCCTATGCGAGCGACGAAAGTCGAAGGCACTTGCTTTGGGAGCAAGAGGTCCCCAGTTCGAGTCTGGTCGCCCCGACCAGCTGGTCAGCTAACGGTCAGTTTTGAGTTCACCGGGAGCACTTGCTTTGGTGTTGGCCGGGCTCGGCCGGGGACCCGCGGTGCAGAAGCAAGTGCTGCTCCGGACCACCACTTCAGAAGCAAGTTCTCTATCACCACCGCACCGCCACGCCAGGGGTCTGATCGTCGCCCTGGAGCCGCCCTCAGGAGCGCGGTAGCCCTTACCCCGGATCCACCGATGAGGAGCAGGGCGACGCGCTGAGGCGAGGGCATTCGGGATCAGCAAGGCTGGACTGCGGGTGAGGTCTGGTGGTGGGGCTGGGTGGCGACTGATCGAGTCAGATGACGCGATG
>Ga0187851_10003907_pt1 | contig 12371 bp, 12 predicted proteins | sample June2016WEW_6_10_FD_132997 | JGI IMG/M metagenome (GOLD analysis project Ga0187851, IMG submission 132997) | Peatland microbial communities from SPRUCE experiment site at the Marcell Experimental Forest, Minnesota, USA - June2016WEW_6_10 | ecosystem: Environmental > Terrestrial > Soil >... | reverse complement strand
TGTGATTGGCTGAATATGTGTGTTGCTTATGAAGCGGCAAGCGACGTGTGCAAGCCTCGGAGCGATAGCGGAATAAGCGGCACACTTTTTCAGCGGATAAAATCACAAATATGCTTACAGCCTTATCATGGCTATACCAACCTCAAGCAGGGTGGGAAATCAAAATAACTTTAGCTTGCTCTGGCAATCCAACGTTTATGATAACGCTGGAAGATGGAAGGGTAGGGCGGCCCATAAGAATATATTTTAAATACAAAGCTGTACATCCAATCTTCTGAACTTTTTATTGAATGTCGGATAAAAGATTGATACCACGTTTTTTAAGAAAATTTCTAAATCATTTCGCTTGACATAAATCTTAGTTTAATTCTTCATGGGGGAAAATAACTTTTATATTGCAGGGGAAAGGATGGATACAAAAGAACTCTTCAAACGACTCGTTGAAAATGCATTGGATTTCCTTGCACGGTCAATTGAAGAGCTGAGAGACCGTCCAAAGTATTCAGTTATCCATTTTCATGCAGCAGTCGAGCTGTTCTTAAAAGCGCGATTGATGTCAGATCATTGGTCGCTAATCGTAACCAAAAGGCAGGAGCCAGATTGGGAGAAATTTATTAAGGGTGAATTTCAATCGGTTTCGCTCGATGAGGCGGCATCGAAGCTCGAAAAAACAGTACGAAGTGGATTGACCGATCAAGAGTTATGTGCATTTAGGGATGTCACAAAGCATAGAAACAAGATGCTTCATTTCTTCCATGATGTCCATACTGCAAAGCAAGATGAACAACTGCTTCAGACAATTGCAAAACAGCAATTAAATGCATGGTATTTACTTGACCGGCTCCTGAACGTGCGCTGGAAGAACGTTTTTGAGGCATGGTCGGATCAGATTAAAGAGATAGATGGAAAGTTGAGAGAACATCACGCTTTTCTTCAGGTAGTATTTGATCACCTTGGCAAAGATATTCAGAAACGAAAAGAGGGCGGATCGGCATTTGAGACTTGCCCTTCCTGTGGATTTGAATCGCAAGAGAACCAACAGGAGCTTGACGAAATTTATGAAGCCGTATGTTTGGTGTGCGGCCTCATAGAGAAACATTTGACTATTAAATGTGTTAATTGTGGGATAAATGTCCGCTTTGTGGATGAAGGATTTTCCAAATGTGGGTCATGTGGCGAAAATTTCGGGCCTGAAGATGTTGCAAGAATTCTTCTAGATGAGAGAGAGGCCTATCTCGCTGCCAAGGACGGCGATGACTCCTGGGATTTAGGAAACTGTAGCGATTGTGACGGTTACCATACAGTAGTTCGCATTGACTACCATAATTACATTTGCACCAGTTGCTTCGAACGATTCAGTTCTCTGCAGCGGTGCGGCTGGTGTAATGAACGAAATACAGGGGATATGGAAGATAGTTACTATTCCGGTTGCAACCAATGCGAAGGAAAGTTAGGAGCGGATACAGATGATTAAAAATCACGAAATAGTAAATGCTTGAATCGACATAACGTTGTGAGCATTATGGGTGGTGTAAGCCCAAAACCCCGAAAAGTTTCATAGGCATTTTACAATAATTAAGAAAATTTTTTTCTTATTGTTCCTTCGCCGACCCCGAGTTTCTTTTCAATGAATCGGAATGAGTGGCCGGCTGCTTTAAGTTCTTTCGCTTTATTTAAAATATTTTGGGGTATTGAATCAAGTAGTTCGGCGTTTTTTGTATTCCGGTGAGTTTCTTACATCATGTCGAATAAAATCGACTGTAGACTGATCCAATGCCCGACCGTAAAGAATTGGACCGTAGACAGCGACCGCCATAGGATCAAGAGGGTGTTTTAAAGAACGACCGAGTTCTTCAATATAAATTTGTTTCAAAGTGCTCAGTATGATCTCAGAGCTAATCAGTTGATCTAACTGTTGTTTTGTGACGATTCCTCTTCGAATAAATTCAACGTGGGCCCTGATATATTCACGATCTACTTCATCTGCATTAAGGCACTGTACCTTTTTCAGCGCTTCGCGCACTTCTTCCTGTGAAAGAATGGTCTGCCCTGGGGAAGGTAGTGCTGCGCCAGATTGCTGGGGCTGTGCAAAGCGAGCCGTCCAAGACTTACCCTCGCGAATGATCTCGATTAGATCTCCCAATTTTTGGGCAATAGTCTTGCGTAAGGCAAATAGGAGTACGAGCACAGTGCCTGGCCACGCAAAGGCCTTCACGACTTCAACGGTGAACGTTTTCCAATCCATTCAATTTGCTCCCCCAAATAATCTTTCTCTGTATCCGACTGACCACAAAACGTGAGATTTGGTATTGATGTTTGTCGTTGGGCTTAATATGCGGTTCAGTATTATTTCTTCGGCCTATAATCTCTCAGATCAAGACAACGGTCATATAGTTCCCGATCAATCTTAATCCAGTCGGTTTTATCAATTCCTCTATCATTTTTATTGCCTTGGCCAAAGGGAAAAGCGCAAGCAACCTTAATCCAACGGTTTTGTTCTTTGGCTATCGCCCTTACTTCTTCAGCCGCTTCAGACAGGTCTTGGTCTTGGCTAAAAATTAAAGCCACGTCATAAACTTGTTTATGAGCCAGGCGGATAACATCAATGGCAATCCGGACATCAATCCCTTTTTCTTCACCGATCAACAGAGTTTCAGTTTTGCCGGTTGGCAAGGTAATGGTCCGCGGACGATAGCGTAGCGGACGGGAAAAAACAAAGACGTTTTTTTGCCTCTTTAAAACACCTAATTTAATCGTCCAAAAATGATTCCAAAAGGCATTATCTTTTGAATCAGGTACACCAGTATAAAACCGGGTTTCTTGCAACCGCCAGCTTTGGGCTTGGCAAACCGATTCTGCTAATTTCACGGGATCATAGTTGGGGTGCTCATGATTAAATGTACTTTTAGCAGTGTGAAATAAATTTTGGCCGTCAAAGAAGGCCATTGCTCGAATATTTTCTTTTTGAGGATGTTTTAAGTTCATAAAAAAATAACCCCGCTCAAGCCTTGACCCCCGCATTACTGCGGAGCGGAAATCGAACGGGGAGTAGATGGTGTTAGTTTAACACCTTGTTTTATAATGTCAAGGGAAATTATAAATATTAATCAATTTGCATTTAAACAGGTTCTTATGTTTAGTCCAATTCATCAAATACTGGCTGGCTAGTTCTTTTGATTTGAGAATTAATAAATTCTCGGCATTCTTTTCTTCTTCTGCCTTTGTAAAATTAAAGCTGCCAGTATTGACTGGGAAGAGATTCCGGCTTACTGAAATAAAGGGGAGTGGTTCCGGTTTACCCCTCCCCTCTACTCATTTTTTGGTCAACATTTGGTCAACACTTTGCAGAAAATAACCCGCCGTTTCCTTGAAAATCATTTTGTTGACTTTTATGCGGAAATATTTATAATCACACACAAAAGGGTGTTCCCACCGTTCCCCTAAAAAGCTCTGTGAACCACCGTTTTTATCTTGAGGGGGTAGTGGACAAAATCCGTGCTGGTTCAAGTCCAGTCTTCGGCACCATAATTTTATTCATTCATGAGTAATAATGGGGGTTTAGCGATCAGCTAAATCCCCATTTTACATTTATTGTATATAACTTAAAATGATTATCCGGATGGAAACAAATACAGCAGCATTTATGTAGGTAGTATAAACCTCTGTTTTTCTCTTGACAATCCCTCTTCAATACATTAATTACTACTAAAAAGATAGTATAAGTAGTATTTACAGAGGAGTAATATGAAACTTTCAACAAGAGCAAGATATGGTGTCAGGCTGATGGTGGCGCTGGCCTTTAATTATGACAAAGGGCCGGTATTTTTAAAAGACGTTGCCAAAGGAGAAAATATCTCTGAGAAATATTTGAGCCTGATTATCATACCTCTTCGGAGAATAGGTCTTGTTAATTCTATTCGGGGAGCCCATGGAGGATACCTTCTGGCGAAAGATCCATCACAGATCACCATGAAAGAGATTATCGACGTTTTAGAAGGGGATTGTTCCCTTGTTGATTGTGTCAGGAATCCATCCACATGTCCTAGAGTGCCCATCTGTGCCAGTCACGACATCTGGGAAATTATCGGGGGGAAAATTTCCGAGACCCTGAATTCGGTTACCCTGGATATGCTGGTAAAGATGAATCAGGAAAAAGCTCAGAAAACAATGATGCATAATATTTGAACTTGGCGGGAAATTTACAATGAAAAAACTTTACTTGGATAACGCCGCCACAACTCCGACGGATCCCCGGGTTTTACAGGCCATGCTTCCCTGCTTTACTGAGGTTTACGGAAATCCATCGAGTCTGCATGCCTTCGGCCAGACAGCCAAACATCTGGTGGAGGAGGCAAGAAAAACCGTTGCGTCTTTTATCGAGGCATCACCTGAGGAAATTATTTTTACAAGCGGCGGAACAGAAGGCAACAATACAGTGATTGAAGGCATCGCGCATGCCAGACGGGAAAAAGGCAACCACATCATTACCTCGAAGACAGAGCATCATTCCATTCTGGAGGCTTGCCATTTTCTCGAAAAAGAGGGATTTGAAGTTACCCTCATACCGGTGAATGAATACGGCCTTGTCGATCCGGATGATATACGAAAAGCAATTACGGGAAAGACCATCTTGATTTCCATTATGCATGCAAATAATGAAATAGGCACGATTCAACCCCTGACCGAGATCAGTAAAATCGCCAGGGAAAACGGAATTTATTTTCATACTGACGCGGTACAGACATTCGGTCATTTTCCGATAAGCGTCAATGAACTTCAGATTGATCTCCTGAGCGCATCCGCTCATAAGTTATACGGACCGAAAGGCATCGGCATTCTTTACGTGCGAAAAGGAACGCGCATCGAGCCCATATTACGTGGAGGCGATCAGGAAAAAAGACGCCGCGCATCTACTCATAATGTGCCGGGAATTGTCGGTTTGGGAAAAGCCGTGGAACTGGCCAAAGAAGAAATTGTAAATGAAATAGAAAAACTGACTGTCCTGCGGAATATGTTGATCGATGGCATTCTTACAAAGATTGAACATTCCCGTTTAAACGGTCATCCTTCACAGAGGCTCCCGAATAACGTCAATATTTCATTTTCATATGTGGATGGTGAATCCATGCTTCTGAAGCTCGATATGGAGGGCATTGCCTGTTCAACCGGCTCCGCCTGTACCTCCTCGAATCTGGAACCATCCCATGTTTTGTCAGCCATTGGACTTCCTCTTGAGCTTGCCCATGGTTCATTGAGATTTTCTCTGGGAAGACAGACGACGGAGGACAACATCCGTTACATACTTGAGGTATTACCAGGCATAATTAGTAAATTACGTTCAATTTCTCCTGCCTATAAAAACGCAGCGAAAAATCTTAAGGAATAAATATTAGGAGTTGCTTCCTGTTACGGAAGGCCGAGAATAAAAGAGGTTTTATATGGAACTTATTGAAAAGATCAATAAATTAAAAAAAGAGAGAAATGCAGTCATTCTGGCGCATAATTATCAGATCCCCGAGGTTCAGGATATAGCCGACTATGTTGGAGATTCACTGGGACTAAGCATTCAGGCATCGAAGACCACGGCGGATGTTATCGTGTTTTGCGGTGTCTATTTCATGGCAGAAACGGCAAAAATCCTATCGCCGGAAAAGATCGTCCTCATCCCCGACAGGAAGGCGGGCTGTCCCATGGCGGATATGATCACGGCCGATCAACTCCGTAAACTCAAAGCGGAGCATCCAACGGCAAAGGTTCTTTGTTACGTGAACACGACGGCAGCGGTGAAAGCCGAATGCGATGTCTGCTGCACATCAGGAAACGCCCAAACTGTAGTCCGCGAAGCCTTTGGACCCGGGGACGAAATAATATTTGCTCCAGATCAGTATCTGGCTCATTACATATCAACCCAGACCGGGAGGAATTTCATTACATGGAAAGGATATTGTCCCACGCACGTAAAGATACTGCCGGAGGATATTGCCGCGAAAAAAATTCTTTATAATGGCGCAGAGGTTCTTGTGCATCCGGAATGTACGGCAAGCGTTACTTCCCTTGCAGACAGGGTTCTCTCTACTGAAGGAATCTGCCGTTATGTTCAGGCATCCGTGGCAAAAGAATTTATCATCGGAACGGAAATCGGTATTCTCCACCGGTTGAAGAAAGAGAATCCGGAAAAAACTTTTTATCCCGCGTCGGAACGGGCCAGTTGTCCGAATATGAAATTGACGACCCTGGAGAAAATTTTATGGTCTCTTGAGGAAATGGAGCAAGAAGTCACTGTGCCCCCCGATATCATGCACAAGGCAAGAAAAAGTCTGCAAAGAATGATTGATTACAAACAATAAACAACGTTGTGAGTTACCAGGAGAGATACAATGAGTAAAATTGATGAAAGATTAAAAACTGAGACGCTGGCATTGCATGGAGGCCAGGAAGCGGACCCGACGACCGGCGCGCGGGCTGTTCCCATTTATCAGACAACGTCCTATCAATTTAAAGATACTGAACATGCCGCCAATCTTTTTGGATTAAGTGAGTTCGGCAATATCTATACCCGGCTAATGAATCCGACGACCGATGTTCTGGAGAGGCGGGTTGCACTATTGGACGGCGGCGTGGGAGCCCTTGCGGTGGCAAGCGGCCAGTCGGCCATAACTCTTGCGCTACTCAACATCGCCCGGGCGGGAGATGAAATCGTATCTGCGGACAATCTCTATGGGGGAACTTATAATCTTCTTCACTACACGTTCTCCCGTCTGGGGATTCACGTCCGGTTCGTCAAATCGAATGATCTTGATGCTTTTCAGAAAGCGATCACACCGAAAACAAAAGCGATTTACGCGGAGTCCATCGGCAATCCGAAACTGGACGTTGCCGACATCGAAGGCATTGCCCAAATCGCGCATAAAAACGGCATCCCGTTTATTTTGGACAATACGGTGTCCCCCTATTTACTACGGCCAATTGATTTCGGTGTTGATATCGTTGTGTATTCGGCGACAAAATTCATCGGAGGTCATGGGACATCACTCGGCGGAATTATCGTCGATTCTGGTAAATTTGACTGGACTAGCGGCAAGTTCCCGCTGATAGCCGATTCTGATCCAAGTTATCACGGAATCAATTTTGTGGAAGCCTTAAAACCGTCGGGTAATATCGCCTACATTATTAAAGCTCGTGTCGTTCTTTTGCGTGACCTTGGACCGGCGCTCTCGCCGTTTAACGCTTTTCTTCTCCTGCAGGGTCTGGAAACTCTGCACCTAAGGATGCCGTATCACTGTACCAATGCGCTGGCCGTGGCCCAGCATCTGGAGAAACACCCTAAAGTCAGTTGGGTCAATTATCCGGGACTAACGTCTTCTCCCCAACAGAAAAAGGCGAAGAAATATCTGCCCAAAGGCGCGGGTGCGATTATCGGTTTTGGAATCAAGGGCGGCCTGAAGGCGGGGAAAACATTTATCAACTCCCTTGAACTCATCTCCCACCTGGCAAATGTGGGTGACGCGAAAACACTGGCGATTCACCCGGCAACAACGACGCATCAACAGCTTTCCGAGGAAGAACAGCTGGCAACCGGTGTAACACCGGATTTTATTCGTTTATCTATAGGCCTGGAACATATTGACGACATTATCGCCGATATCGATCAGGCTCTACTGAAGGCATGAAATTAAGGGGGTTATTATGGCAAACATATTTTCAGATATTACCAAGACAGTTGGAAGAACTCCGCTGGTTCGTCTCAACAGAATGGGAAAGGAATCGGATGCGGAAATTTTAGTTAAAATTGAATCTTTCAATCCACTTTCCAGTGTAAAGGACAGAATCGGCGTCGCCATGATTGAGGCAGCCCAAAAAGCTGGAATTCTTAATAAAGACACTGTTATTATTGAGCCGACAAGCGGAAACACCGGGATTGCTCTTGCTTTTGTCTGCGCTGCCAAGGGATACCGCCTTATTCTCACAATGCCCGAAACGATGAGCATGGAGAGAAGGCATCTGCTTTCCATTCTGGGCGCTGAACTTGTTTTAACAGAAGGAATCAGGGGAATGAAAGGCGCAATAGATAAAGCGGAAGAACTGGCAAGAACACATAAGAACAGTTTTGTGCCCCAGCAGTTTAAGAATCCCGCTAATCCGGAGATACACCGTAAGACAACCGCCGAGGAAATCTGGCAGGACACAGACGGCAAAGTTGATTATATTATAGCGGGTATCGGCACCGGCGGAACAATTACCGGTATTGGTGAGGTGTTGAAAAAAAGAAATCCCTTGGTAAAGATGATTGCCGTTGAACCTATAGATTCACCGGTTCTGTCCGGCGGAAAGCCCGGTCCCCACAAGATTCAGGGAATCGGCGCCGGATTTATCCCCGATGTATTGAATAGAGAAATTATTGACGAGATCATTCAGGTAGCGCATGAGAATGCCGGTGAGATGGCCAGGCGAATCGCTAAAGAAGAAGGAATTCTTGTCGGAATATCAAGTGGCGCTGCTCTCTGGGCGGCCCTGGAAATTGCCAAAAGAAAAGAAGCCGGAGGAAAAACAATTGTAGCTATTTTACCGGACAGCGGTGAGAGGTATTTATCCACGTGGCTGTTTCAGAAATAGCCGTTTGATGTTTCCCCCTTTAAAAAGGAGGATTTGGGAGGATTTAAAATATAAATGAGTAACGTAACAATAAAGAATAGTTCGGTCGGTGTTGTGGAAACACATTACTACACCTATGCTCAACATGGCAAAGAACATAAACTGGAAAGCGGTGAGTCGCTGGGACCTATTACACTTGCGTATGAGACATACGGAAAATTGAACAAAGATAAATCAAACGCGATTCTGGCGCTCCACGCTCTTTCCGGCGATGCACACGCGGCAGGAGTACATAAAGGCGAGGATAATAAAGGCTGGTGGGATGACATGATCGGTCCGGGCAAGGCCTTTGATACAAATCGGTATTTCGTTATTTGTTCAAATGTTATCGGTGGGTGCAAAGGTTCCACGGGGCCGTCTTCCGTAAATCAGGCGACGGGAAAACCATATGCCCTTGATTTCCCTTTTATCACCGTTGCCGATATGGTTCATGCTCAGCGTCATCTGATTGATTATTTAGGAATTGAAAAATTGTTATGCGTCGCCGGTGGATCCATGGGGGGTATGCAGGTTCTCCAGTGGGTAGCCTCTTACCCGAATCGTGTGAAAGCGGCTATCCCGATTGCTACGACGTTGAAACACTCCCCCCAGCAGATAGCCTTCAATGAAGTTATCCGGCAGTCCATCATGGCCGATCCGGCATGGCGGGAGGGAAACTACTATGAGTATGGCCAGCCCGAGAAGGGATTGTCTGTCGCGCGCATGATCGGCCATATCACATTCATGAGTGATCAATCCATGGAGAAAAAATTTTCCCGGCGCTTGAAGAAAGATCAATTCAGTTTTGGGTTTGACACCGACTTTGAAGTAGAAGGTTACCTGCATTACCGGGGAGCAAACTTTGTGAAGCGCTTCGACGCCAATTCCTATCTCTATATCACAAAAGCTATAGATTACTTTGATCTGTCGGGTAGCAGACTGATTCCGGCAGGGAAATCTATCGATACGCGTTTCCTGATTATTTCCTTCAAATCTGACTGGCTCTACCCGGCCTATCAATCACAGGATATTGTTCGTCTGCTGAAAAGGAGACACGTGGACGCAACATACTGTGAACTTTCCTCAACGTATGGCCATGACGCCTTTCTGGTGGAGATAGAAGAGCAGACAACTCTGATAAAACATTTTTTGGATAAAACCTTCAATGGCTACATGGTGGTGAAAAATTATGGCAGCTGAAAATATTCATCTGGATTACAGTATAATTTATTCGATTATAGAACCGGGCTCCCGTGTTCTTGACCTGGGGTGCGGCGAAGGCGATCTTCTGTATCCGCTTGTCCGGGATAAACAAATCCGAGCCCAGGGAATTGAGCTCAACGACAAGGCCATTCAGGAGTGTGTTAAGAAGGGCTTAAGTGTTTTCCAGGATGATATTGAAAACAGCTTGCGGGAATATCCGGATAATTCCTTCGATTATGTGATTTTAAATCAGAGTATGCAGGAAGTGCGAAAAGTCGATTGCGTCATCCAGGATGCTCTGCGTATCGGCAGCAAAGTCATTATCGGGTTTCCCAATTTTGCTTATTTCAAATCCCGCATCATGCTGTTTTTTCGGGGCAGGTCACCGATTACGGGATCACTGCCCTACCTCTGGTTCGATACGCCCAACGTTCGTTTTTTGAGCATTACGGATTTCAAGAATTTCTGCGCCGAAAAAAAAATCCGTATAATCGAAGACCATTACATAGATGACAAGAAAATTGTGCATCTTTGGCCTAACCTGCTGGCAATGAATGCTGTTTTTGTTATCACGAAACAGGATGTCACGCGATGACGGGTATCGAAACGCAAAACTCAAACATGAGATTTTTTCAACTACCGAATGGTGAACTTAATGGATATGAAATTATATGGCGCTTTTACCGTCAGAGAGATCCTTCATGATGGTGATACGGCCAAATTATGGGATATCGAAGATGTGATCGGCAAAATATCTTTAAATATCTACATCAGCGGTTCTGCGATCAAATTTTACGATCTATAAAGGAAAGAACGATCCATGATACAAAATCCCAAATTTGATAACTTGTTAGCTTACTTAAAACGCCTTGAATATGTAGCAATCGCTTTTTCAGGCGGCGTAGACAGTGCCTTCCTGCTGGCGGCGTCAAAACTGGTTCTGGGTGACAAAGCGGTCGGCATTACTATTGATTCGCCTGCATTGCCCCGTTATGAGCTCGATGATGCCATATCAATTGCTCAGATGATCGGAGTTAGGCATATTATTGTCAAATCTGACAAAATTGAAGAAGCGGTAAAAAGGAACCCGGCCAACCGGTGCTATTTCTGCAAAAAAACTGAGTTCCAAACCGTTAAGACGACAGCGAAAGGACTGGGCATAAAATACGTTTTAGATGGCAGTAATGCTGATGATTTGCAGGATTATCGCCCAGGGATGAAGGCAACTGCCGAATTGCAGGTGCAAAGTCCATTGCTTGATGTTCATATGACAAAAAGTGAAATCCGTGAATTTTCTAAAGAACTCAAACTGCCTACATGGGATAAACCGGCGTATGCCTGTTTATTCTCCCGCATTCCTTATGGACAGGAAATCAGGTCCGAAGATTTGGAAAAAGTCGAAAAGTCGGAAAAATTCTTTATTGACAGAGGGATCAGGACGATCAGGGTAAGATGCCATGGTGAGTTGGCCCGCATTGAAGTGGCTGCGGCCGATAGGCATAAGCTGGTGACGGAGCCCCTGGCATCGGAAATCACAAAGACATTGAAATTATATGGGTTTAAATATGTTACTCTCGATATCCAAGGCTATCGTATGGGGAGTCTGAACGAAACCATCACTATCGAAGAATAGAAATGCATGGGTGATGAATGGACCATAAATTATACGGCACCTCTCCAGTGAAAGAAATCTTTTGTCCTGGTGATGAGGTCATATAAAAGAGATGTCGAAAAAGACATGATTGGCGAGATCTTTTTGAAGATGTATATCAAGGCAGCAGCAGTTAATCTTACCAGAGAATACAATATTACTCTTCTGGGATATGTGCGAAGTCATTCCGGGTATGTATATTCGGGGGAAAATCGTTTGATATAAGAATAAGATTACTGTAATCTTGATATCGAACAAGAAAGTGGCAGGTACTTTTACATGGTAAAAATTAAAGGGAAGATTCTACCTGTAAATATATCTCCGAAAAAAGGGGGAAGGAAGCAGAATATCAACTGCGGACTGTTCATAGAAAACCATGGACTGAAAGATGACGGCCATGCGGAGCCAGGTATCCGGCAGGTGAGTCTACTGGCAAAGGAAAGCATCGAAAAAATCAGAAACAAAGGTCTGGACGTGCAATATGGAGATTTCGCGGAAAATCTGACCATCGAAGGAATTGATCTACCTTCCCTTTCTATCGGTACACGTTTGAAAATCGGATGTAAAGTCCTGATGGAGGTTACGCAAATCGGCAAGGTTTGTCATGAGCGGTGCAATATATTTTATACGGTCGGCGACTGCGTCATGCCCCGCGAGGGGATATTTGCAAAAGTTTTACACGGTGACGAAATCAAGATAGATGATATAATTGAGATTGTTGGGTAAAATGTTATAATAAACAACTTGATTCAGACAAAATTTAAGGAGCATTTATGTGGGAATATACGGATAAGGTCAAAGAGTATTTTCTTAATCCGCGCAATGTGGGCGAGATTGAAAATCCGGACGGTGTGGCCGAAGTCGGGTCGCTGGCCTGTGGCGATGC
>Ga0187851_10003903_pt1 | contig 12377 bp, 16 predicted proteins | sample June2016WEW_6_10_FD_132997 | JGI IMG/M metagenome (GOLD analysis project Ga0187851, IMG submission 132997) | Peatland microbial communities from SPRUCE experiment site at the Marcell Experimental Forest, Minnesota, USA - June2016WEW_6_10 | ecosystem: Environmental > Terrestrial > Soil >... | reverse complement strand
TTTCTTGTAATGGTAGGATATTTAACCACCATTGCATGATTTTTTCTGATTTACTGAAGAATCTATGTCCTCCAATGTCTATACGGTTTCCTTTATAGTTAACTGTTTTAGATATGCCACCTATATCTTTGGTTGCTTCGAATATAATAGGTTTTATATCGGTTTTATATAATAATTCATATGCTGCGGTTAAACCGGCTGGACCAGCACCTATGAGAATTGCTTGCTTCTGTGTCATTTCATCCTGCTCTTAGCTTTAAAGTTTATCTATAAATTTATTTATTGAATTCCATTTTGTGCTAGTTATATAGTGTATATTTTCTTGCTACGAAGTTCCAGAGTAGAATTATTGCTGCAGCGAAGATTTTTGATGTTAAATAGTATACATTTAATTCTGCGGTGAAGAACCATATGAATAATTCATTTAATCCTAAACCGATAATTCCTATTATAGTGAATATTACTAATTCTAAGTTTAGGTTATTTAAGCTGTGTTTGTTGAATACCCACTGAGTGCTTAACAGATAGTTTGCTATTAACCCTAAAGTGAATGATATGGCTGCGGATATTAGATAGTAATATCCTAAATAATTAGTTAAAATGTATAAGAATCCAATATCTATTAGGAATGCGAATCCACCGACGAAAATATAACGGAAGAATTGTATTGATGTTTTATCTGTTTGATGTTTGAGTAAACTTTGTAGGTAAGTTTTTAATGATAATTTTATAGTCACGCGTCGCCATCCTAACCGGAAAAATGATTTATTTGCATAGATTTTTTTTTAGATAAAAAAAATAAAATTCATTTTTTGTATTAATTTATATTAATTATCTATAAAATAGTGTTTGATTTTAAATTAACGGGATGTTACTAACTTATTATTTTATTAACTTAAGAATATGCGAATTTTATATTAATTAATTGTATGATATAAGGAACATTAACATGAATAGGTATCCTTCACTTAAACTGTAAGTTTATCAAAATGTGAAACTTCATCGGCACCACATAAAATGGATGTATAAATAAATAGGAAAGCTAACCCGTAAATCACACCATTATAATAAAAATTGTTTCTGGTGGGATATTATTAAATTTTAATATCATGAAAACCTCATTATCGGTAATAATAAATCCATATTAATACTAGTGGCTATTATATTATCTTATGCTATTTAAAAATTTGATAAGAGAAGTTTAATTAAAGATTTAAAGCTTTCAAAAAGAATTATATTATTATGAGTTAAATTTAAAAATTATTTTTACTACAATTATAATATTCAAAAAAAATTAAACTCAATTAGTTATTAAAAAAAAACAGTAATTTTAGATTACAAATTTAATACTCTAAATTTTATTTAATTAAAAAAAAAATTATATTGGTGAGAAAAGTTATGTTGGATCCATCTACTTTTATAAATGATTCTGTTTTGGAGCTTAAAAGTAAAATTGGTGATAAAATAGCAATTATTGCTTTAAGTGGGGGTGTTGATAGTTCAGTGGCTTCAGTGTTAAGTTCTCGTGCTATTGGTAATAATTTATTTGCGGTTTTTGTTGATCATGGTCTTTTACGTGAGGGTGAAGCGAATTATGTTGAGAAAGCATTTAAAGATCGGTTAAATCTTAGAATTGTTGATGCTAGTAGTGAATTTTTAAGCCGGTTAGAGGGCGTAGTGGATCCCGAGGATAAAAGGAAGATTATTGGAGAAGTATTTATAAACGTTTTTGAGAGGATTGCTGAGGAGTTGGGTGCGGAGTGTTTAGTGCAGGGGACTATAGCTCCGGATTGGATTGAGAGTCAGGGAAAGATTAAATCTCATCATAATGTAGCATTACCGCATGGTTTAGTGTTGGAGATTGTAGAGCCGATACGGGAATTGTATAAGGATGAAGTTCGAATTTTAGGTTCGGAGTTGGGTTTACCGGAGGAGATTGTTAATAGGCAACCGTTCCCGGGTCCGGGTTTAGCTGTGCGGGTTATTGGTGCTTTAACCAAGGAGAAGATTGGTATTTGTCGTAAAGCGAATGCCATTGTGGAGGATGAGGTTAAGAGTGAAGGTTTGGATAAGGTTTTATGGCAGTATTTCGCGGTTTTAACTGATAGTAAGGTTACTGGTGTTAAGGGTGATATAAGGGATTATGGTTATTTAGTGGTTTTGCGGATGGTGGAGTCAATGGATGCGATGACTGCTCATGTACCGGAGTTACCTTATGAGATGATTAAGAGGATTTCGCAGCGGATTACTGCAGAGGTCCCTGAGGTTACTCATGTGGCGCTATCAGTCAGTGATAAGCCCCCTAGTACTATTGAATTCGCATAAATAATTAGTGAATTGTATTTTGAATAATTTTTTAAACATTTTCTTTTTAAGATATTTTAATCATGAGAGTGGAGGTTTAAAAAATGGTGGTTAATTATAATATTTTAGATGATAAATCTTGTGCGGAGTTTGAAGCGGAAATTAAAGAAGTTTTAGAGGATTCTTTTAGACTTATTTATGCTACTGGTAATCGTGATAATACTGAATATACTTCTCTTAATCGTGTTGTCCAGAACTTGAAGGTCCGTATTGGTAAGGATATTTTGGTTGATTTCTATTTAAAATCGTATTTACCTTATTTTGAACTTTTATTGGAGGATCCTTTACCTGATAATGAAATACTCCTTGAAAAGTATAAGGATTTTAAAGAGTTGGAGAAACGTTTTTAAGGATTTACATTTTTTTATTTAATTTTTTTTTTAACAATGAGGATGGTGTTTAATTTTGACTTTTGAAGGTGAACATAAGGATATGGATGCTGAGGTACTGGGGAAGAAAATTAATCAGTTTAATAAGGAATTTTATAATGATTCTTCTGAATTATTGTCTATTGATTCGCCGGATATGCATCAGGCTAAATCATTATTAAGGCTTGCGACTACTAAAATGGAGAAGTCCCATAAATCGTATGGTAAACTAGTTGATAGTGCTGGAAAGCTTCATAAGAATATTATGAAATCATATGAGGGTAAAGAGGGGCTTGATTCTTGGATTAAATATTGGGACTCTGATAAAATATTTAAGCGCATGTCAAATATTAAGAAAAAATAAAAATTATAAAAAATTATTTTTTTTTAAGAGGTTTATAGTTATACGTGGGTTATTCAGTACCCCAAAAAAAGTCGCTTGTGATGATTCTGGTGAGATTACCGGAGTGCGTATGGGTCATAATAAGCCATGGTGGAATGGTAAGGAGTTCAATTGAATTTTATTTTGATACAAAGGTATTACAAGCATGGTTAAGTTAAAAGAATTAAAAAATAGGTTTAATTACTAATATGGTGTGCCAGTGAGGTTTATTTTTTTTAAGGATTTCAAAAAAATGTAATATAAAAGGGATGGAATAGTGGGGTTTTATTGTTATGAAACGTAAGTGTAGAGAATGTGGTTTGAATAATGATGTGAAATTGGAGTATTGTGAAAAGTGCGGCACGAAGTTTGAAAAGAAAGTTAAAGGTGTGAGAAGAAAAGATGCTGCAGTGGTTGGAGATGATTTTGATGCTCAAGAGATATTGAATTATAAAAATGATGTTGAGTTGGCTGATTTACTTTATAAAGCTTATGTAACTCTTGGTATATCTAGGTTAGATAAAGTTGATGGTAGGTTTCTTGCTAGTCAAACAATTAAACTTGATACTATTATTGAACAGAATACTAAAATTATTGAGTTATTAGAGAAAATAGTTGAAAAATGATATTTTTTTTATTATTAATTTAATATATTTCTCTTATTTTAATTAGAATAGTAATTAATATAAATTATTAAAAGTTAAATTTTCATTTAATTATTTTCTTAAAAAAAATATTTTAACTTGAAGTATGTGATTTGGGGGTTGTAGAAAATTATGAAAATTATTGATGATGTTTATGCTTTGGATTCGACTAAAGGGAATTATGCTTATTTAATTTCTGGTGATGAGACTATTATGGTGGATAGTGGACGTCCGGGTCAGGGTAAAGGTATTTTAAGTGAGTTGGATTCTTTAGGTGTTAAACCGATGGATGTTAATGATATTTTATTAACGCATCATGATATTGATCATATTGGTAATGCTGCTATGCTTCAGCAGGCGACTGGAGCAACTGTTTGGGCTTATAAGGAGGATATACCTTATATTTATGGTGATGTTAGTCATCCAGGTATTAAAAGATTTTTTTCATTTATTATGAGGGCCAAGAAGCCTGAGAATATTAAGAGTTATGGTAGTGAAGGAGTTGATCATGTTGAGGTTATATCTTCTCCTGGTCATACCCCGGGTCATGTGTGTCTTCTTTATAAGGATGTTCTTTTTGCAGGGGATTTAGTGAGAAGTAGTAAGGTAGAGTTGAGTACTCCACCGTCTTTTATGAATGTGGATGATAATGCTGTAATGGAATCTATTAAAAAACTGGATAGTTATAGTTTTAATTGGGTTTGCCCGGCTCATGGTGAGCCTGTTAAGAGAGATGGTCTCTGGGAACGGTTATTAGAAGATTGAATTCTAGAATATATTCAATTGTTTTATTATCTTGTGGTTTTAATGTCTATACGTGTATGTCTTTAATGCCTAGTGTTTTACCTATCCAGACTACTCTTTAGGTGGATTTATTTCATGAAAAGTGGATGTGATTGATTCGGGTCCTGATTTCCATTTGAAGCTGTTTCCGACGGTTAATTTTCCATCGAAAGTTACATTTTTTACTTTAGGATTCCATTTGGGCCAGTTATTAATATCGGTTAATAAATTCCAAATTGTTTCAGGTGCTACATTTATATCGATTTAACTGCGGGCTATGACTGGAGCTTTCTCGTTAACTTTAATTGATAAACACCCCTTTACTAATAAAAAAAATTTTTTTAATCTTCTATTTCTTCGAATAAGTCTTTTCGAACTCCGCATAATGGACATATCCAATCATCGGGGAGGTCTTCGAAGGCTGTTCCTGGTGGTACTCGGTTATCGGGGTCTCCTTCTTTGGGGTCGTATATGTATTGACATGAGGAGCATTGATATTTTTTCATAATTTTTTTAACTCCTTAAAATTTTTTTACTTCTAGTATTATTATTTTGAATTTTATTTCTTAAATTATTTTTCTGAACTTAAAATTTATTTTAAATAAAGGAAGATAATTTGAATTTAAATTAAAAATTCTAATGTAAATTAAAGTAATAAAAAAAAATAATTCTAAATAATAATTTTTAATTGAAATTTTCTATAAAACTTTACTCATTTTTTTGATCTGGCAAGAATATCCATAGTAACGTCTTGGAGATTATCACATCCAGTCATAATCATGCTAATAAGTAAATCATTTTTAACGTACTCGTAGTATAATTTCACCGCTTCATCACCTCCAGCTACGGACATCATTGCTAAAGGACGGCCAATCAAAGCTACATCTGCACCAAGAGCCAGAACCTTTAATACATCAAATCCTGTTCTTACAGCTCCATCCGCTAAAATAGGAATTTTACCTGAGATCTCCTTTGCGATATCGGGGAGGACCTCTGCCACGCCTTGACCACAATCCATTGGTCTGCCCCCATGATTTGAAACGTAGCAGGCACCTGCACCGGAATCTAATACTTTAACAGCATCGTTTACAGTCATAATACCTTTGAATATCACTGTTTTTTCAGTGCAATCCACTAATTCCCCAAGTTCCTTCTCGGTTTTCCGGTAAAGCGGTTTCCCATGAGCATTCCAGAATTGAGAACCCACTCCATCTAAATCAACTCCAACAGCTATTACATCTAATTTTCCAGCTAATTGGAAAAGCTTAATTAATTCTTCCTGTGAATGGGGCTTAATAATTGGTATACCCCATCCATCATTCCTCCCAGCGACAGTAACGCCTAAATCATCTGGACAAGCCGGGGTATTTCCCACCATTCCTATGGATCCGAAATCTCTCGCGCCCTTCATAAGTCCCCAGTAAAATTCATCCTCTGATATTATATCATTTATACTTAATTTAACCCCTGAGACACTGGCACCCATTACGGGCATGGTTAAATCTTTTCCAAATATTGAAATTGACATTTCTGGATCATGATTTGCTTTAATCAAACTCGTCTTCAAATTATATTGTTTGAGAGTATCATAATTAGCCTGAAACGTCTGGCCTTGTCCTGCACCACCTAGACCCATGGTAACTCCGAACTTCTCAGGTGTGCATATCCAGCCAGGTTTACCGTTGCAATCATAAAAATCTTCAAGCAAATTCCGAGCTATATTATAATAATAATTTAAATCTTTATTTTTCAATTTTTGTTCACTCATATTAATTCACTTTTTAATTGAAATTTTTTTTTGATTTTATTCAGAATTTTTAATGACCATTTTTATGGATAGTTTTAATATTCAGATGATTTTCTGAATGTTTCTTTAATCCATTCTTTAATTTCATCTCTACTTCTTCTGAATGCTTCAGTTTTATCCTGGTCAGTTCCTTTAACTGCTGCGGGGTCTTCAAATGATTGGTGGAGATATTTTTTTCCTCCTGGGAAAAATGGACATGCTGCTGCTTCGAAGCCTCCACATACGGTTACGACGTAGTCAAATTCTAAGCCCTCGAATTCTTTGAGACTTTTGGATCGATTATTTGATATATCAACATCTAATTCTGCTAGTACTTTTATGGCATAGTGAGTTACAATGCTAGGATCGCTTCCTGCACTGTAAACTTCATAATATTCATTATATAATGTTTTTAGAAGTCCTTCAGCCATTTGGGATCTGGCAGAGTTGTGATAGCAAATAATTAAAACTTTTTCTTTAACGATTTGAGATATCATTTTTTTTTAAACCTTACCCACCCATCAAGATAGATACATCTGATGGATCATTCTAAGCATTTGAATCAAAAAATTTTCGTTTGATTCATTACCCCTTAATAGTAGTATATGATTTACACATCTATTTTTTTCCTTTAAAGTGTATTAATTTACACTTGAAGTGCACGTCTAAAATATAAAAATTTATAGCTAAATATTATTGTGTAGATAGTTTACAGGTGAATATTTTTTTTCTCGGTTCCTGAGTGGTTTTAAGTATATTACAGGCAATATGATATGTAGGAAAATTAATTAAAGTAATAATTAAAATTTGGGGCCTTGAATTTTATTATGAAGATAATTTATTGAATACTGATGTGAATGGGTTATTATATCCTCTCAGGATTTGAATTCTTTGTTTTAAAATATAGTATTTGTGTTTACTATTGCCATTTTTTTGTGTTAAATCTAAAATTTAAACTTATTTAATTGTTTTTTTTGGATAGATTTTAAATATCAATGTTAACATATTTATCTATATATTTACATATTTGGATGTATTTTATAATAGAAATTGGATTTTATAAATTTTTATGTGGGAAGTATTATGAATGATTGAGAAAAAGAAAGTAGCATTAGCTGCTTGCAGTGGGATGAGTCCTTATGGTTTGGTGGCTCGTGTGACATCAACAGATTTAGTGGCTGAAAATAATAACATTGTATCTATTTGTATGGGTGCTACCGCCGCTGATAAAGATGTATTTATTACATTAATCAAAAAATATCCAATTATAACTTTAAATGGCTGTGATAGTAATTGCACTATTAAAATACTGGAGCAAAAAGGAGTTAAAGTTACTAAAAATATTAACGTATTCGAGGAACTTGATAAAAAGAATTTAAAACCCGAGGATGTGTCCAGGTTAGATAGTGAAGGTGAAGTTTGTGTTGAGTACCTTAAAAAGAAAATAAAAAAAGATGTATTGGGATAAAAAAAATTAGTTTAATGCTTCTTTAAAAGCGTCTCGGTGAAGCTCTGATGCTTTTTCTTTTTTACATTCTTCATTTGAGAAAAGTCGTATTTTAGCTGCTCTGCAGGGGTAGTGTTGTAATTTTAAACCAGCTTCTATTGGTAAATTCTCAGTATCAATTTTTTTATTCAAATATTTTTCTTTTATATATTCGGCTACGAATGTTGTTGATCCGCAGGGGGAAGATTTTAAAACTTTTACGTCTTTAAGTTTATTTTCTTCGAATCTTAATTCAACTTGGGGTTTCCCAATTTGAGATGCGAACTCATCAAAAATGGGTGTGCCATTTTCTTCAAGTTCACACATTATATATGGGCACGTGACATTTGGATGTGATTTTAACTGGTTTTTAAAGCCTTCACCTTGCCATGCGGCTATAATTATCCAATCAACTTTATCACTAAATCTCTCTACTAGTTCTAAGGTTAGGTCTGGATGAGTAGTGTAGGTTATTAGAATATTTGCATTCTCAATTAGTTTAATGTCTTTTTCAGGTATTTCAATATCATCCATAAACATGGATGTTGGCTTTTCAAGCATTATGAAGTCTGTATTAAATTTTTTTTCTATATTATCGAATGCTCGGTTACCGTAAGGTCCATCTGTGACTATAACTATTTTTAACATTTAATCACTTCTAAATGTTATTATTTATTTTTAATTATTCTATTGTACATCCATATATTTAAATATATTATTATTAATAATATAGTTATATGAAACAATGCGAAATTAATGGGGAAGGTAAACCTAACTGTGACCAGATTGAGTTATTGGAGAAGATATTAGCTGAAATGCCTAGTGAAGAGGAAATACAAAAAAATGCTGATATTATCAAGTCACTTGCTGATCCTACACGATTAAAAATTATTTACTTATTAGAGCACGGTGAGTTATGTGTCTGTGAGATAATGTCTGCACTGGATAAACCACAGCCGACAGTATCCCATCATTTGAACCTATTAAAAAATGCTGGTTTATTGAAATGGCGTAAAGAAGGAGTATGGATTCATTATAAACTATCAAACTCTAAATTACCTGTTAATTTAAAGGAATTACTAATAAATTCTCAGTAGATTTTTTTGAAGGGATAACTATATTTCATCATCATCTTTTGTAAATGTTTAGGTTGTATGCTTTTATCGATATATTTATATATTTGGATGTATGGATAATAGTTTATGGTTGTGTTAAAAAATGGATGATAAAAATATAAAAGAATTCGTAAAGGAACGTTATTCAAAAATAGCCTCTAATAAAGAAGAATCGTGTGGCTGTGGATGCAATGGAAAAGATTCAATCATCAAACAGGCTCAAGTTGCAGGATACACTTTGGAAGATATTAAGAGCATTCCTTCAGGTGCAGTATTTGGATTGGGATGTGGAAATCCCACAGCTTTAGCTGAAATAAATAAGGGCGAAACCATCTTAGACCTGGGATCAGGTGGAGGAATAGATGTTTTTCTCGCAGCTCAGGAAGTAGGTGAAACAGGAAAGGTCATCGGTGTTGACATGACTCTTGAAATGGTTGAAACTGCAGTTAAAAATGCAATTGAAGGTGGATATGAAAATGTTGAATTTAAACTTGGTGAAATAGAAAACCTGCCAGTTGAAGACAACTCCATAGATTTAATTATAAGTAATTGCGTTATAAATCTTACACCAGACAAAATTAAGGCTTATAAGGAAGCATTACGAGTTTTAAAACCTGGCGGGCGGATATTGGTTTCTGATCTAATTACAGATGGCTTCATTCCTGAAGAGATACGTGAAAGCTTCCAGGCATGGTCAAATTGCATTGCAGGGGCATTAGAGAAACAGGAGTACTTTGATGCCATTAAAAGTGCAGGATTTCGAGATGTTGAAATTAAAAGCGAAAGAGTGTTCACTGAACCCGATATGGATGAGAGGCTCGTTGGAAAAATTGTGAGCGTACAAATTAAAGCTCTAAAATAATAGTTTTTAGGTGAATTAATGAAGGATGACCGTACAGTTGAAGTTGCTGCTAAAGTTTGTGAGACTCCCCGGTTGGGGTTTTTAAACCGTTTTTTAACTTTATGGATTTTTTTAGCCATGGCTGTAGGAGTTTCCCTTGGTTATTTCATTCCCGGAGTGGAATTATTTATAAATAGATTTTCTATTGGTACTACTAGCATACCTATTGCTATAGGTTTAATTTTAATGATGTATCCTCCCTTGGCTAAGGTGAAATATGAGGAATTGGGAGAAGTTTTCCGTAACACTCGAATATTAGGTTTATCATTATTCCAGAACTGGATTGTGGGACCTATACTCATGTTCATTCTTGCAGTTGTTTTTTTACGGAATTATCCTGAATTCATGGTTGGTTTGATTTTAATTGGTTTGGCGCGTTGCATTGCTATGGTACTTGTTTGGAATGAGCTTGCCAAAGGGGACAGTGAATATGCGGCTGGTTTAGTGGCTTTTAATAGTGTTTTTCAGGTTTTTTTCTATAGTGTGTATGCCTGGGTATTTATAACTGTTTTACCGCCATTATTAGGGATTCATGGTAGTGTTGTAAATATTAGTATACTGCAAATAGCTGAGAGTGTTTTCATATATCTGGGGATTCCATTTATAGCGGGAATATTGACTAGATACATGTTGGTGAAACGGAAAGGTGAAGAATGGTATGATGAGAAATTTATACCTAAAATTAGTCCTATAACATTGGTGGCATTGCTTTTTACTATAATAGTGATGTTCAGTTTAAAAGGGAGTTATATAGTTCAGATACCGTATTATGTGGTTATAATTGCTATTCCATTATTATTATATTTCGTGATAATGTTTTTCACTACATTTTTATTGGGTTATAAATTGGGTGCGGATTATTCTAAAACTTCGGCATTGTCATTTACTGCTGCTAGTAATAATTTTGAATTAGCTATTGCAGTGGCGATTGCGGTTTTTGGTATAGGATCTGCAGTTGCGTTTGCTACTGTAATTGGACCGTTAATTGAAGTACCAGTATTAATTAGCCTAGTAAATGTAGCTAAGTATTTCCAAAAACGTTACTATGCCACTTAAATAATGAAATTAATATAATTAAATTTAATAGGGAGTGAAAAAATGTTAGAAATTGATTTTAATAAGAAGAATTTGGATAAGTGCCTCTGCTCGAATTGTCCTGTACAACAAGATAATTCTTGTGTGAAGGATCAAGTAGAGGAAATGGAAGAAATTGGTAAAGATATTGATATTGATAGTGGAGTTATGATGGGACCTGATGAAGTGCCTAAACTTTACTGCACCACAGGAAAAACTAAATGTGGAGATTTAGAGAGTCATGAGGAATGTCAATGTCCTAAATGTGATGTGTGGATGGAAAATGATCTTGAAGTTAGAGGAGCTCCTGCTTATTTCTGTATTAATGGACGTGCAGTTGAATGTTGTAAAATAGTTAGTGATGATGATGAGCGTGATTCTAAACTACGGGAATTAAGGCGATCGTATTATACGCCAATATAAAAAAATAATCTTGTATTTAATATTATAGATTCTGGAAGAGTTTAAGGATTTATTCCTGGGTCTTTCTTTCATTAATATGTTAATATTTAAAGAAATTTTTTAATTTTTTTTCTTTAGATAAGAATTATTGCAAGTTTTTTTTTTATTTAATATTTTTTAATCTTGGAGATGTTTTTAAGTCCCATCTTAATTAATATTTACAGGAATCGGAACTTTTTATATTATTAAAACTGTTGAATGAATTTATTTGAACTGTAATAATAGAAATTATAAATTTTAACCAATAATTTTATTAATTTTACTGTATATAATTAGTAATTATGACAAGCGATGTTGATAAAGTATTAATCTTTTTCGTGAAGACTGGTGAGATTAAACTGGTTGATCGTGTTAAGAAGACGGATGAGGAATGGAGGAAGGAGCTTGATCCTGAAACTTATCAAGTAGCTAGGAAGCAGGGCACTGAACAGGCATTTAAGGGTAAGTATCATGATTGTCATGAGGACGGTATTTACCAGTGCGCGTGTTGTGATACTGATTTATTTGATTCAGAGACTAAGTTTGAGTCGGGTACGGGTTGGCCTAGTTTTTGGACACCGATTGCTGAGGAGAATGTTAAAACTAATGTTGATAAAAGTTTTTTCATGGTTAGAAATGAGGTTTTATGTGCTCGGTGTGATGCGCATTTGGGTCATGTTTTTGATGATGGTCCACCACCTACGGGTAAACGTTATTGCATGAATTCCGCAGCTCTTAAGTTAGTTAAAAGAAGTGAACTTTAAAAATTTAATTTCTCTTTTTATTACTTTTCATTTGCTCTCATTAACTTTTTATTTAATTAAAATATATATTAGATCAGTATGATAAAAGGCAAAGCCGCCTACCTTAAGCGTTTAACTAGTAAAATTAAAATGCCATCGGTGGATATTGGCAGAGAATTGGAAGGAAGTACTCCTCCTTCAGTATTTATTGGTAGTTGGAATTATCCTAAAGTGTATGCTGGACCGATGATTACTCCCATGCAGGGTGATACTAGTATTATGGATACTCC
>Ga0187851_10003902_pt1 | contig 12379 bp, 9 predicted proteins | sample June2016WEW_6_10_FD_132997 | JGI IMG/M metagenome (GOLD analysis project Ga0187851, IMG submission 132997) | Peatland microbial communities from SPRUCE experiment site at the Marcell Experimental Forest, Minnesota, USA - June2016WEW_6_10 | ecosystem: Environmental > Terrestrial > Soil > Wetlands... | reverse complement strand
CTCGAAACCGTCCCGGTAACCAGATAAGTGGAATAGATCACCTGCGCGAGAGTAGCGTCGAATTTGGTTAGAAAGACCGTCTGGGGTACGCTGCCGCCCACTGCGTAAACCCGCGACGGGGCGGCGTAGAGCGACGAAACGTAGCCCGAAAAGACCGTGGACCAAGTCTGGCCACCGTCGGAGGTCTCAAGGACGTTGTTGTAAGTGGCCACGTAAACCCGCGACGGATTCGCGGGATCGATGGCCACCGAGATGGCCGGGAAAACGGCTACAAAAGTGGTTACATTAGCTACCGTCTGAAAGCTGGCGCCGCCATCCGTGCTTCTTCGGATATCCAGACCACCGTCGACAAGCCAGATGGTATCGGAGTTGGTAGGATCCACTGACATAGCGGTTGGTCCCCAGGCGAAATAGTTATTCGCGCCCGGCGTCCAGGTGGAGCCGCCGTCGGTGCTCTTAAAGATGGGGCCGAACGGCGGAGGGCCGCTGGCGTAGATCACATTTGGCTGGGAAGGCGACAGGGCGAATGCGGATGCCGAACTGTAAGTATTGGGAATCGTGAGCGGCTGCCAGGTTTGGGCGCCATCGGTACTGCGATAGATGGTGTAGCCGGCCCACGCGTACAGCGTAGTGGGCGTCTGCGGGTTTATGGCGATTTGCGAAATCGAGACAACTGCCTGGGGCAAGGACGCACCAGCCGTCCGCCAATTGACGCCGCCGTTGGAACTCTTGTAAAAAGCTCCGCCTTCGAGGAGAGCATACGCGTTCGAGGGATTGACCGGGTCGACAGCCAGCGCCGCGGCGAACGGCAGCACATCGGCCGCGGCTGTCCAGGTGGCGCCCTGGTCGGTACTGCGGAAGATGCCGCTGGTAGTGCTGGCGATGACCAATTTGCCGTCGCTGGATGCGGCCACCGCGGATACGCTGCTCGCGGGGAGCCCGGCGCTGGCGAATTGAGATCCGCCGACGCTGACTTCAAGAGCGCCTTGCGGCGGTTGCGTCTCCAGTGCGTTCGTGGTTGGAAAATTCGCCGAAGTGGTGTCACCCGCTACATAGACAAAGCCATTGCCATCGGTGGCGATCGCGGTAGCTTGATCGCTCCCGTCGCCGGATAGCACTTGACGATTAATTAGCCCTTGGCCGAAGGTGAGACTGACGCAGGATAGCAACTGTAGGAAAACGCCGAAAAACGTGCGCATGGCAGGGTCGCTCCTGGTGTAAGTCTAGCGCGAAGCGGGTTGGAGGACTTTGTTTTGGCCGGTTTTGGCCGCCGACCGGTACTAGAGGGCAGCGCACGGCGCCGCCCTACTTACTTCAGTTTTCCGGCGACGAAGAGGACTGACTTTTCCAGCGCGTCCAGGGCCGAGTCGAACAGGGCCTCGCCTTGCGGCAGGTCGGGACGCTTCTGGCCCTGCGGTCCGAGGCAGAAGTCGTGATAACCACCCTCGTAAATATCCAGACGAACGGATTTGCCGGCTGCCGCGAGGGCATCGTGCAGCATGATGGCTACGGGCATCAGGCGGTCGGCGGTGCCCACCAGTATCAGGACCGGCGTGCGGATCGGCTCGATGTTTTTACGGGAGATTTCGGGGTCGGGCTTCAGGTTCTTGAAAGCATCCGGGTTCGGGGGCGAGCCCGGCGGCGGCAACTGGATGCCGAGAAACCACATCACCGCGGGCGCGCCCACGATGGCGGCATGCGCGGGGACCCTGGAAACAGGTTCATAACCAGATTGCCGCCGAGGCTGACGCCGTATAGGTTGATGCGGTCGGAATCGACGTAAGGCAGCGCTTTGACGTAATCGATGACGGCCAGGCCGTCGTCGATCGAGGTGACCATGCCGTTGGTGGAAGGCGCGGACATCAGATTCATGTTGCCGCCGCGATAGTCGGCCACCGCCACGACGTAGCCTTCCTGCAGGAAGCGCTCCCACACCGGACCGCCCCAGTCGCCGCGCGACCAGCCGGCGAGTTGTTCCATGCCGCGGCCGCCTGGCGCGCCGTGGAAGATAACGATCGCGGGATAGCGCCCGCTGCCCTTGGGCTTGCGAATGGTAGCCGCGATGTAGAGGCCGTCCTTGGATTTGATGTAGGTCGGTTGGACCGGTGAGTCAGCCTCGCTGACTACGTGTATGTACTTTTCGTGGGGGAGTGCCACGGTGCTGCCGGGGTTGTGATGGATTTCCGCGGCGGCGAAGGCCGGGAAGATCAGGCAGAGGAGTGCTGGACGCATGGTTTTACGATAGCAAGAGAGCGGCTAAAGCAGGGCTAACTAAATAGGAGGGCGGGCAAGGGCGGGCAGCGGGCCTGCGAGGCCCGCGCAGGCTGCGAGCCTGCCCCACTACATGATGAAGGGGGCGAGTCTTTGGCGCAACGACTCGGGAATTTCGACGTCCATCTCGCACGTATCGCCGTCATAGCGCGTCTCGAGAACGCGGCCGAGATCGTGCACCATCGAGATGCGCGCGCCTTCGCTCAACGGCAGACGCAGGCTCACACGGACGATGGGATCGAAGGGCAACACCTCGTCGATAGCGGTTAGCAGGTGGTCGATCCCGTGCCCGGTGAGAGCCGAGATGGCGACAGCGCGCGCGGGGTGGGCGCCCAGCAGGCGCTGCCGGTAGGCTTCGACATCCATTTCGGCTTCGGGCAGACGATCCACCTTGTTCAGCACCAACAATTGGGGAATGGCGGCGGCATCGATTTCAGCCAGCACCTTGAGCACATGCCCGGTCTGCGCGGTCGCGTGTGGCGCGGAGACATCCACCACATGCAGGATCAAGGTGGCGTCGGTGACTTCTTCGAGAGTGGCGCGGAAGGCTTTCACCAGTGTGGTCGGCAGGTTGCCGATGAAACCCACCGTATCGCTGACCAGCACGCGGCGGCGCGAGGGCAGCGTCACGGGACGCACCGTAGGGTCGAGGGTGGCGAACATGCGGGCATCGGCCAGCACGGCGGCTTGGGCGAGGCGATTGAAGAGCGTGGATTTTCCGGCGTTGGTGTAGCCGACCAGCGCGATGGTCGGCAACGGCACGGCTTGCCGTTTGCGACGGTGCAGCGCGCGTCCGGCGCGCACGTTCTCCAGATCCTCCTCGATTTTCTTGATGCGGCGGTGGATGCGCCGGCGATCGGTCTCCAGTTGGGTTTCCCCAGGGCCGCGCGTGCCGATTCCGCCGCCCAGCCGGGACATCTCGACGCCGTGGCCGGCGAGGCGGGGCAACATATAATTCAACTGCGCGAGTTCCACCTGCAGGCGGCCTTCACGCGTGCGCGCGCGCCGGGCGAAGATATCCAGGATGAGCTGCGTGCGGTCGATGACGCGGCGCGCCAACTCTTTCTCCAGGTTGCGCTGCTGCGTGGGCGTCAGATCGTGGTCGAAGATCACCAAGCCGGCATCCATGGATTGGCTCAATTGCGCCAGCTCTTGCACTTTGCCCGTACCGATGAGGGTGGCAGCTTCGGGTGCGGCGCGGGACTGGATGACGCGGCCGGCGATGACGGCTCCCGCGCTGGCGGCCAACTCCGCGAGCTCTTCCAGGGAATCCGCTGCGTGGGCCGGTCCGAAAGGCACTCCGGCCCGGCGGCTCTTCCAATCCACCCCGACCAGGATCGCCCGTTCGAGCGGCGTTTGTGGGGTGGTGGAAATCTAGGCCTCCGTCGATTCCGCTTGCGCCACGGGGTTGGATGCCGGCGCGGCGGCCGCGGACACCTGCGTGCCGGTCTGGGAGCTGGCGGCGTAAGAATGGGCTGTTTTCAACGTCACCACGGTGGAGATGGCGTGCTTGAAGATCAACTGCTCCTGATTATTGGTTTCCAAAACCAGGGAATACTTGTCGAAACTCTTAATGCGGCCGGAGAGTTTCACCCCACTCATTAAATAGATGGTGAGGACAATTTTGTCCTTGCGCGCGTTGTTTAAAAAGCTATCTTGAATGTTCTGCGCTGGTTTATCCATGGTTCCCCCAGAGTTGTTCGGGGCCAAGCGGCACACTCCGAATTGGCAACCATATTGTACACCGAACGGAGGGCCGGGCGGGCGGATACGGACCCGCAGGTTCGCCCCACTCTATTTCTGGTAATCTTAAGGGCATAACAGCGCGCAACCATAGCATCCGTATAGCTCGAACCTCGCTGGTTCTTCTGCTGGTGTGCCTGACGCTGCTGGGGCAGTCGTTCGCCTTGGCGTCCCAGCAAGAATCGCACCATGCGTCCGACCATTGCTGCCTGCTGTGTCACGTGGGGCCGCTGCCGTTCCTTCAGGTTACCGTAGCGGCGGCCGTGACGCCGGTTTTTCGCGTCGCCTGGCTGGCCCCCACCCCGGAATTCGAGACTGCCTACCAAGTCCTGTTGTCTGCAAGCTCCTCGCGCGGGCCTCCGGCCGCGTAGATCGTCCCACTTGTCGATCCGGGTTTCTAAAAGAGGAGAAGAGTATCGCCATGCAGACAGCATCGTCGGGCATTGGCATGCGGCTTTTGCCATTCGCCGCATGTCCCCCCGCCACTCTATTGGCGGCGTTGGGGCTATCCCAGTTGGCTTGCGGATCGAAAAAGGCCGAAAGCAAGCCAGGGCCGGAATCGAGCGTACAGCCCGGCCTTTTCACGGTGCCGCCGGATCAACTAGCTCATCTGAAAATAACGCAGGTGGCCAAAACCTCCTGGGGAGTGGCAATCCACACCACCGGCACAGTGGATTGGGACCAGGACCACACTACGCAGGCCATCACGCAGGTAAACGGGCCGATCACCAGGATTCTGGTGGACATCGGCACGCCGGTGAAGAAGGACGAGCCGCTGCTTTACGTCTCCAGTCCGGACGTGGCCAACGCCATCGCGGCGTATCGCAAGGCGCGCAACCGCGAGCAATTCAACAAGCGCATCGTCGATCGCATGAAGGAAATGCTGGATCACGGGGTGGTGGCCATGAAGGACTACGAGAGCAGCGTGGCGGACTACAACGACGCGACTACCGACGTCCAGAACAGCCTGCAGCCGCTGCGCATCTTCGGCATCACCGCGCAGGAGATCGACCAGGCCGAAAAGCAGGGAACCGCCATTAGCACTGAACTGGCTGTGCGGTCTCCCATCTCAGGGGCGATCGTGCAAAAGCTGATTTCGCCCGGCATGCTGATCGAAGCGGGACAGACGGTCTGTTTCCAGATCAGCGACGTTGCCACGGTGTGGGTGCAAGGCCACATTTTCGATCGCGACCTCCAGTCGGTAAAGAATGGCGATGCGGTGGAGGAGACCAATCCGTCGTTCAACCGAAGCTTTCACGGCGCCATTTCCTACATTGGGTCGTTCGTGGATCCAAGCACCCGCACTACATCGGTACGCATCGTCACCGGTAATCCCGCCGGCCTGCTGAAAAAAGATATGTTCGTGGACGCGGTCATCCATACCAGCCGGCGCGACAACATTCTGGTAGTGCCGGTGGCGGCCGTGTTGCGCGACGACAAGAACGAACCGATCGTGTACGTGCAGGCGCAACCCGGCAAATTCGCGCAGCGTTCCGTCACCATCGGGCCGCAGCAGAACGGCTTGGTGGAAATATCGAGCGGCTTGCGGGAAGGCGAGAACGTGGTGGCCGACGGCAGCCTGTTCCTGCAGTTCGCCAACGCGATTCAATAGGACGCCCACATCATGATCGCGAAACTAGTCTCCTTCGCCCTGCGGCAGCGATTTCTGATTGTCATCGCATCGCTCGCCCTAATGGTCTGGGGCGCCATTTCTTTTCAGAAGCTGCCGATCGACGCCTACCCGGATCTGTCGCCGCCGCACGTGGAGATCATCACGCAGTGGCCCGGCCACGCCGCCGAGGAAGTGGAACGGCTGGTCAGCATTCCGATTGAAATCGAGATGAACGGCATTCCGCGGCTGGAAGCGCTGCGCTCGATTTCGCTGTACGGACTCTCCGCCATCGAGATGAATTTCGAATACGGCGCCGATCCGTATTTCGTGCGCGAGCAGGCCTTTGAGCGCATGGCCAACGCCGAAGTGCCGGACGGACTGCAGCCCACCATCTCACCGCTATTCAGCCCCAGCGGCCTGATCTACCGCTATGTTTTGCAGAGTCCGGATCGCTCGCCGCAGGACCTGAAGGTGATCGAGGATTGGGTTTTGGAGCGGCATTACCGCTCCATACAGGGGGTGGCGGACGATTCGGGTTTTGGCGGCACCACTATGCAATATCAGGTGCTGCTCGATCCGAACAAACTCTTCGCCTACGGCGTGACGGTTCCGCAGGTGACGCAGCAACTGGGCAACAACAATGCCAACGCGGGCGGCGGATTCTATTCGCAGGGCGGGCAATTCTATTACATCCGGGGCTTGGGGCTGGTGCGCGATACGGCGGACATCGGCAACATCGTGCTGCAGGAGAAGAACGGGACGCCGGTTTATGTGAAAGACATCGCCAAGGTGGAGATCGGCCACGCGCCGCGGCTTGGCCAGTTCGGATACATGCAGCAGGACGAGGCGGTGGAGGGAGTCATCCTGATGCGCGTCGGCGAGCAGGCGCAAGTGATCCTGCGGCGCGTGGAAGCCATGACCAAAGAGCTCAACGAACACGTCTTGCCGCCGGATGTGAAGGTAGTGCCGTATTACGACCGGCAGGGCCTGATCGAAGAGACCACCAAAACGGTGGAAGACAACCTGCTGCGCGGCATGCTGCTGGTGCTGGTGATCCTGGGGCTGTTCCTTTTCAGCGTGCGCACGGCGTTGATCGTCGCGGTGACCATTCCATTTGCGCTGATGTTTTCGTTCATCTGTTTGGACTGGCGGCACATTCCGGCGAACCTGTTGTCGATCGGCGCCATCGATTTCGGCATCATCGTGGACGGCTCGGTGGTGATGGTGGAGAATATTTTCCGCGAGTTGGCGGCGCGCCGTCCGCTGGATAACGCCTTAGAACCCTACGGCCTCATCGAAACCATCCGGGCGGCGGCGCACGATGTGGAGCGTCCGATCTTTTATGCGATTGCGGTGATTATCGCGGGGTATCTGCCGATTTATGTGCTCACGGGGCCGTCGGGCCGGCTGTTCCAGCCCATGGCCGACACCATGTCGTTCGCGCTGTTAGGCGCGCTGCTTTGTACTTTGACCCTGCTGCCGGTGCTGTGCTCCTTCGTTCTGAAGAAGCACGTGCACGAGCCGCGCGCGCGGCTCTACGAGGCGATTCGCGGTTTGTATGGGCGCATGCTGGGCTGGTGCCTGCGCAACCGGGCGATCACGGTGGCGTTGATTCTGGCGATCTTCGCCGCATCGCTGCTGTTGATTCCAGGGATCGGCGGCGAGTTCATGCCGCACCTGGACGAGGGCGCGCTGTGGGTGCGCGCGACCACTCCTTATACGATTTCCTTCGAAGAAGCTTCCAAGCTCTCGCCACAGATTCGAAATATCCTGCGCAGCTTTCCGCAGGTGACCACCGTGGCCAACGAACTGGGACGGCCCGACGACGGCACGGATACGACGGGCTTCTTCAACAACGAGTTCTATGTGGGTCTGAAACCGTACAACGACAACGCATGGAGCGGCGGCATCCATACCAAGGCCGAGTTGACCAAAGCTATCCAGCAAAAGCTGTCGGCGTTTCCCGGCGTCATCTTTAACTACACGCAACCGGCCGAGGACGCGGTGGACGAAGCCGAGACCGGGCTGAAGAGTTCGCTGGCCGTGAAGATCTTCGGTCCGGACCTGGCAACGCTGGAGGACAAGGCCGTGCAGGTGAAGAATGCGATTGCCAAAGTGCGGGGCATCACCGGGATCACGGTGGTGCGGGAACTCGGCCAACCCACGCTGATCATTACTCCGGACCGCGCCAAGCTGGCGCGCTATGGCCTGAATGTGAGCGACGTAAACACCATGGTGGGCACCGCCATGGGCGGCACGGCGGCCACGCAGGTGATTCAAGGGGAGCGCCAGTTCGACCTGGTGGTGCGTATGCAGGAGCCATTTCGCAGCGATGAGAACGCCATCAAGAACCTGCTGATTGCCACGCCCGACGGGCAATATCTGCCGCTCAGCCAATTCTGCGACATCAAGGTGGAAAGCGGCGCGTCCTTTATTTATCGCGAGTCGAACTCCCGGTTCATCGGCGTGCAATTCAGCGTGGAGGGCCGCGATCTGGCCAGCGCCGTAGGCGAAGCCCGGCAAAAAGTAGCCGCGGCCGTGAAGCTTCCCATCGGCTACCAATTCGATTGGGGCGGGGAGTACAAGGAATACCTGGCATCGCTGGATCAAATGAAAATCATTGGGCCCTTGACCGTGTTGTTGATTCTGCTGATCCTGTTCGCGCTGTACGGAAATCTGAAATTCCCGCTCATCATTTTCTTCAGCGTGCTGGTGACGGAGCCGGTGGGCGGACTGCTGGCGCTGCGGATTACGCACACGAATTTCAGCGTTTCGTCGATGCTCGGGTTCGTGGCGTTGATGGGTGTCGCGGTGCAGACCAGCGTAATTCTGTATTCGTTCATCAACAAGCTGCGGCTGGAAGGAAGAGACATCCCGACGGCTACGCTGGAGGCCTCGCTGCTGCGGCTGCGCCCCATCATGATGACGGCCCTGGTGGCCTGTTTCGGCCTGCTGCCGGCGGCCATGTCGACGGGCATCGGCAGCGATTCGCAGAAACCGTTTGCCATCGTGATCGTGGCCGGGCTGGCGTCCCGGCTGTTTTTGTCGATTTTCCTGGCGCCGGTGTTGTATGCGCTGGCGGCGCGGGAGGGCGATATCCTTCAGGTTTGACCCCGGGGATTTGATGGAGCGAAAATGCGGCGATTAATCCGGTATCTACAAGTCGGGCTGGCGGGAGTGTTTCTGTGCCATGGGTCATTCGCGCAGACCTCCGCGCAGATCACTCTGACGTGGCAACAGGTGAAGGACAAGTTCGAAGCGGACAACCCCAACCTGCGCGCGGGCGTGCTGAATATCCAGGAATCCAAGGCGGAGGAGATCACCGCGTATTTGCGGCCGAACCCGAACCTGACGGCGGGCCTCGACCAGTTGCAGCCCTTCAACACCAATCCCTATCGTCCGTTTGCCTACGCTTTCCCGTTGGTGGCGTTCGACTATTTGCACGAACGGCAGCACAAGCGCGAACTGCGCCTCGAGAGCGCGCAGAAGGGCACCGCCATCGCGGAAGCGCAGCAACTGGACCTCGAGCGTACGCTGCTATTCAGTCTGCGCAGCGCCTTTGTACAAACCTTGCAGGCCAAGGCTCTGCTGGCGAATGCGCAGGAGAACCTGGATTACTTCAACAAGCAGCTCACCATCAACCGCGTGCGGTACAAAGCCGGCGACATCGCGCGTGTGGATCTCGACCGCCTGGTGTTGCAGCGCGCGCAGTACGAATCCGACTATCAGACCGCGCTGGTGAATGCGAGAACCGCGAAGATCACGCTGTCGATGCTGCTGAACGACCGCACGCCGGTGGATCGACTCGACGTGGCGGGGCCGTTCGAATTTCACGAGCGGACCATGCCGCTCGATGAGTTTCACGCCGCGGCGCTGGAGGCCAGGCCGGATCTGAAGGCGGCGGTCGAGACCGTGGACAAAGCCCGGACCGATCACAAACTGGCCGTGTCGAACGGCTCCACGGATCCCACGTTCGGCATGGATCTGGGGCGCAACCCTCCCATTACGATTTATATTGGATTTAGCGTTAATATTCCGTTGCGCATATTCGACAAGAACCAGGGGGAGAAGCTGCGTACGGAGATCGACATTACGCATGCGCAGCGGCAAAAGGATGCCGCGGAAGCGCAAGTTTTCAGCGACGTCGATTCGGCGTACTTCACGGTGGTCAGCTCGGTGAATCTGTTGCTGCCCTACAAAGGCACGGACGGTTATCTGGAAACCGCCACGCGGATCCGGGATTCCATGTCGTTCGCCTACCAGCGCGGCCAGGCGTCGCTGCTGGACTATCTGGATGCGCAGCGGGATTACCGCGCCACGCAGGTAGCTTATATCAACCTGGTGGGGTCGTATTTGAGCGCGGCAAGTCAATTGAATACGGCGGTAGGCCGCGAGGTTATCCAGTAGCAGACGGAAGGCAGAAGGCAGAATCCCTAATCTAATTCGACTTCTCTACCAGCTCGCGCACCGAGATACGGTTTTCGAGAATCAGACGGCGGACTTCAGCCGGCGTCAGTTTGGCCAGGCGACGCACTTCGCGGCGTTTGCGGAGCATGCGCGGCAGGAGGTTTAGAGCGGCCAGATCCGCGCGGAGAATAGTCCATGCCAGACGCAGTTTGTTGGCGAAGCCTGGGAAGCGCGCCATCTCCCCTTTCCCGCCGGCCGCCGCCGCCGCGCCACTGGCGAGGCGCAGCGCGAAGTAATACGGGTTCAGCAGCAACAAGCTCCAGGGAAGTAGCTTGGCGGCCAGCAGGACGCGGTTGCGCTCGATCAGAAAAATGCGTTTGAGCGATCCCGCATCCAGGCTGGCGCCGCGATGGTGGCGCACCACCGCGCCGGGCATGTATAGGCAGCGCCAACCGGCGATGCGCGCGCGCAAGCCGAGTTCCGCGTCGTCGGCGAACATGAAGAAGTCTTCGTCGAATCCGCCGATCGTATCCAGCATGGCCTTGCGATACATAGCGGCCGCGCCGTCCGGCCACAGGCACTCTGGGAGGCCGTCGTATTGGCCGGCATCGATCTCGCCGGTGCCGCGCCCGCGGTTCTGGCCATCGGGATAGATCAGATGCCCAACTTTATCAATGCGGTCCCGGCTGACCATGCCGCGGGGATCTTCCCAGACCAGCACTTTGGCGGCGGCCATGCCGACGTCCGGCGCCGCGTCGAAGGCGCGCCGCAGGTTGGCCAGAAAGTCCGGCGCGGCCTCCGCATCGTTGTTCAGCAGCGCGATGAACTGTCCGCGGGCGGCGGCGAAGGCCTGGTTGTTAGCGGCGCAAAAGCCCAAATTGGCCGAGTTGGCGATCACGCGCACGCCGAATTCCGCGCGCGCCATTTCGGCCGAGCCATCGCGCGATCCGTTGTCCACTACGATCACCTCAAAGTGGGCGCCGCGCTGGGCGGCGAGCGAAGTCAGGCACGCCCGCAGATACTCGCGCCGGTTCCAATTGACCACGGCCACCGAGATATCGGGCGGCGGTTCACTCATGCTGCCATGGTAGCCCACCGGTTCGGGGAACAGGCGTCCCCATGCGCGGGGACGTGGCCCGCACGCGTGTGTGCGCCACGTGCGCGCGGCCGGCAAGCCGGTTTCACGGCTGGCGCCCGCTGCAATACCCGCTCCCGCAGGCGCGCCAGCGCCCGGCAGAGGCGCACGTTCAGAACCGTCTTGCTGATTCCCCGTTCGCGGGCCATCTCCCACCGGTCGCGCTCTTCGTAGTACATCTCCACGATCAGCCTGCGGTCCGCTTCGGACAACCTCATCACTTCCCGCCACAACTGCGCTCTCCGCTCGTTTTCCACCAGGATCTTGTCGAGATGCGGCTGCCGGTCGGGCGGCTCCATACCGTCGCCGGGCAAGGGTTCGGCGGCGCCTGCCTTGCGGCGGCTTTCCTGTGCCACCCGGTCGCAGACCCCACGTACCAACCAGCCGAAGTGCTCCGGCTCGCGCACGCGTCCGCCGTCCACCAGGCAGAAGACCCGGTAGAAGGTTTCATTGCGAATGTCTTCGATGGCGCCGTGGTCTCGAAGCTTGTAGCGCAGCCTGGCTTCCAGCACGGGCGATAGTGAGGAGACCAGGAACGTGCACGTGTCCGGGTCGCGCTGTTTTAATCTGGTCAGGAACTCGGAGTCGAAGTTCATGCGCGCTCCTTTTCCGTCCGAGCGTCAACAGTTCCGCGGGGAGCCTTGGTGTAGCAGCGGGATATGTACCATTTGCCTATGCGATCGGCAGTGCGCTTCACGGCCCGCCGGGGCTGCGCGCATGTGCGCCGCAGTGGGGACACACGACACCTTACATCCGTATTCATGACAGACATCTCCTTGGCCCGATCGACAGTCAGTCGGAAGTGGCAGGTGGCGCCGCGCCGCCCGCCTGGTATTAGGTTGCCGTCTGCACTTGTCGTCTCGCCGGGTTTCAAGTAATAAATCGAAACCGGCGGCGAAATCCCTTCGTCGGCAGATTTGAGAAGCGGCTATTGCGTATCGGCGGTCGGGTATCTCTCGCGACGAGGACGCGGCTGGGAAGTCAGGCGGAGAGCCGATGGCTGAAAGCCGAGCGCTTGCATAGAGGGATTGTGTCCGGCACACTTGACGTGTTAACATCTCCTGCACTGACAAGAGACTATAGCGAACTCACCGGGGAAGAGTTGCTGTGCGTGTGCGCCGACTTGCGCGATGCCGCCGCTTGGGACGAGTGCGTCCGCCGCTTCCACCCTGTAATATACACAACCGTGCTGCGTACCGGCCAGCGGTACG
>Ga0187851_10003900_pt1 | contig 12384 bp, 4 predicted proteins | sample June2016WEW_6_10_FD_132997 | JGI IMG/M metagenome (GOLD analysis project Ga0187851, IMG submission 132997) | Peatland microbial communities from SPRUCE experiment site at the Marcell Experimental Forest, Minnesota, USA - June2016WEW_6_10 | ecosystem: Environmental > Terrestrial > Soil > Wetlands... | reverse complement strand
CGGTTGGAGCCCCAGGTGTGGAAGCTGGGCCACCAGTCACAGTCACCACCGAACCAAAGTTAGCTGCTCCGGTTACTCCTAAGTTACCGGCATCTTGGATAGACGAACCAACACTTAAACCACCTTGGATAGATTCATCACCATAGACCTGAGCATTAGTATCTACAGTTAGGGTACCGGTCTCCGTACCGCCAGCTTGGAGCTGTTGAACATAAGCACCGCCGAGGTCAAAGATACTGAGGGTGTTAGAGCCACTGTTGGCCACATAGGCATAGCGACCCTGAACGTAGACGGAGTAAGGCTGGGAACTGGCACCGGTGGAAACACTGCCGACGGCCACCGGGCTGGCGGGGTTAGAGACATCATAGATACCGAGGGTATTACCGGATAAGGTGGTCACATAGGCGTAACGTCCTTGAACGTAGACGGAGACAGGGTTGGAACTGGCACCGGTGGAAACACTGCCGACAGCTACCGGATTGGCCGGGTTGGAGACATCGTAGATGCCGAGAGTATTGGAGCTATAGTTTGTCACATAGGCGTAGCGGCCGGAGACGTAGACGGAGTAAGGCAAGGAGCCGGCGTAGACACTGCCGACAGCTACCGGATTGGCCGGGTTGGAGACATCATAGATACCGAGGGTACCACCGTTAAGATTGGCCACATAGGCGTAGCGGCCCTGGACGTAGACGGAGATAGGGTTGGAGCTGGAGCCGGTGGAAACACTGCCGACGGCCACCGGGCTGGCCGGGTTGGAGACATCGTAGATGCCGAAAGTATTGGTGCCATAACCAGCTACATAGGCGTAGCGACCCTGGACGTAGACGGATTCAGGAGTGATACCGGTGGAAACACTGCCGACGGCCACCGGGCTGGCGGGGTTAGAGACATCATAGATACCGAGAGTACTGGAATTAGAGTTAGATACGTAGGCGTAGCGGCCGGAGACGTAGACAAAGGCAGGATGAGTGCCGGTGGAGACACTGCCGACACTGACTGGATTGGCCGGGTTGGAGACATCGTAGATGCCGAGAGTATTGGAGCTATAGTTTGTCACGTAGGCGTAGCGGCCGGAGACGTAGACGGATTCAGGCTTGGTACCGGTGGAGACACTGCCAACAGCACTAGTCGGTACCGTACCACTAACATACAACTGTCCGGTTGGAGTACCATTACCGCCAACGCTTAATTGTAAGTTGTTATTGCTGACATTAGTGGATGCATAAGCATTAGTAGTGGCCGGTGGCGAGGCTGTAGTGTTGTTTAGGGTAGCATTGGTATCAGTAAAAGTTAAGTTAGATCCTGAAACTGTACCTAAGGTAGAATAGTAGCCAACACTAGTAAAGGTACCACTAGTAGTAGACCGATAGATGTGGTAACCAGCGGCACCGGTGATTGGGGCCCAGGTTAGAGTAATCGTATAGGTATTAGTGGCTGGACTGCTACTGGTAGCTTGGCTGACTTGAGCCGATGGAGCGGTTTCTCCGCCAGCGGCATCAACTGCCGTAATCTTATAATAGTAAGTGGTGCTATATGCCAGGGTACCGCCACTGCTACTGGTTGAGTGAGCAGAAATAGTTGGACTGCTCATGGCCGCATAGGTTACGTCCACTCCTAATCTCATATTAGTAGTATCGCCCGTCAAGAGTGCTGAACCGGTACTATTTTGCAACTGAAAACCAGTAGTGGATGTGTTTTGGACATAAGTATTACCGGCATTAGTAACCTGCAAACCGATAACATGGATTCGGTAATAGCTACCACTGGCTTCATTAACGGCTACGGCTAGGGTAATGGCTGTATTACTGGTTACAGCTGAGATGATGCCTTCCTGGCCATCGGCAAAGATTAATTCATCGCCCACCATGGAGGAAGTCCAAACAGTGCTAGATCCATAAAGATAAACAGTCGAGGTACCACTACAGGTAGAACTACCACTGGATGCGACACTACAAGCCGTACCGGTGTTATAGATCATTGGGGAGACACTGAAGGTATTGAGGGGTATGGTTGTACCAATACCTACTTTGGTGGCCGTATCCACTGAGCCCAATACAATACTGTTACTGGCCTGAACCTGGGCATAGGCACCGATGGACGTAGCGTTCTGAATGGACGCGCCAGTAACGAATTGACCGCCAGAATCATTTAAGCCAGCATGATAGCCTAGGGCTGTGTCATACGAACCAGTAGAAATAGTACCAAGAGCATCACTGCCGACGGCCGTGTTATAGCTACCAGTGGTATCACTGTTGAGAGTTTGGTCACCGAATCCATCGTTATAATTGGCATATTGGCTGTCACAGAGCGCATAAGCACCGACGGCATTGTTGTAGTAACCTGTGAGGTTAGAACAAAGTGCAGATGCTCCAACAGCAACGTTTTCGAAGCCTGAAGTGTTATCCTGAAGTGTGCCGTCACCCAGGGCAGTATTCGCAGTGCTAGCATTTCCTTGTTCTTGGCTTAATGCAGACAACCCTAAACCGACATCTCCAGTATTCGAATCGACGATTAAAACAGAATTACCGTTTACTTGATATTGAGCAGTTTGATTATTACCAGGTGCGGCCGCTCCGGGCGAAGTATTGTTATCAGTAAAGGTGGTGGCTGTGTTGTTGTTAATTGTGCCAACCAGATTAAATGGGGGCCCACCGTTAGCAGAACGGTAAATATCCCTGCCAATCACTAGATTACTGGGACTGACTGGGATGGCGGTTAAGTTTACTTCCTGGGATGAGGGGCTGGCCCAGGCTGAACTCGGACCATATCCAGTTTGGCCGGAAGCAGTAACGTACGTCACTACATACGCGAAATAGCTACCAGTTAATGAGCCGCTACTATACGAGCCGATAGTTGGTGCGGTCGTTGGGTTAGCTACCTGCTTAAGATTCAGGTTACCATTTAAAGTAAGGGTGTTGGCTGTAGTATCGGTAGATAAGACAGTGCCTCCAGCTGCATTCTGAATCTGGAAGGCAGTTGTGGAATCATGACTAGGTGTTGGTTTGATTATAACTGTGCCCTTAATGGTGGTGGCAATATTGTTTGTGCTATTGCCGATCGCTATAGCACTGGCATTGGTACTACCTAGATTTAATGTTTCAGAGGTCGGGGTGTCAAAAGTACCAGCCTGGAGTACACCAGCTATCCCAGTACCAGAGACATTAAAGTTACCGGTCTGAACGAACCCTGGAGTGCCACCTTGAAGCAAAAATACTGTACCGCCGGCACCGCCAGTATCTGGTATGGTAATACTGTCAGTCCCTGTCAGGGTTGAAGCAAAACTTAGGGTACCAACATAACCACTGGTAGTAGTGGACAATTTTCCAGCCTGAAAGGAGTATGGTGTGGCGGTTAGCAATAGCCTAGGGCTCATCTCGGTGTCCCAGGTGGGGGAGCTACCAGTACCACCGATGCGCATCGTTAACCAAAGCTGCTGATTCCAGTTCATGTTAGACGGAAAAGCCGTAATTGACCCGAGGTTAGCTGTTAGATAACCATTAACAACCTGGACGCCATTAGAGACACTAACTAGATAGTCCTCAGTCCACAGACAGGCTGAATCTCCACTACAACTGCCTTGGCTGGACCCAGATGAGCTTGCTGCATTGTATAACTTGAACTCGACATTATAGGTGCCATTGGCGGCAATATTTCCGGCCGAAGATTCAAGTCTAGCCTGAAAGTTAACGGTGCTACTTGTTGCCGCATCTGTTCGCGGCGAAAATGATAGCGACAAAACAAATGCCCAAACAAAGACAGCAAACACCCCCAGGAAAGCAATCTTGAGGGTGCGACCAAACAGTTCCGCTTTTTGCGATGTTTGCAGGCTCATTTTAGTTTTGAATTTTATGTTTTCGAGACACCAGGACCAATAGTTTTTATTTTAGTCCATTGCCAATATTATCCTCTTGTCAACAGATGGGTGCAAGTCGAATTGAGTATAAAAATTACTCCGTAGTACATCTTAAACTAATTGAGCTTAGATAAATGCTATGTTGTAAATATTAGTTCAATTAAATACAACTAACACTTAACAAATGTCCCCAATATTAATGCCAACCTTGGCTTCATAGCAATTTACAAATTCTTGACCACAAAACGGTTAAAACTATCTCTTAAGCATTTATCCACAGGTATATTTCATATCTTCCAGTAAGAACTATTGAGTTGATAGTTGGTGCTTATCTCCTTACTCTCGCATGATGTTATGTGACTATAGGTTAGCCAATCGATAAGATAGCTTTGCGACAATAACTAATACCCTATCCACCCACATATCACTTATATTGCTCAAATAAGCATAGAAACCATTAGACACTAACGTTCTAGTCTGTCACGTACGATGTCGTTTAATTGTTAACTATAAATACTTATTTAAATGCCAGATTACTCTGTCAAAAACTAAACCACTAACACATAAAAAAGCAAACACCCCCGTGGTTTGTGTGCCTCGAGGGTGTTTGGGAACTTTTCCGCATTTTTGCGATGTTTATATGCGCATTTTGGTTTTATAATTTAAGCTTCGGGCCTAAACCTGAAAGATTTAAAACCGACGCTTGTTCTTTTTGGACTATGCCCGGAAACCCTAGCTCTAATCCGTAAGCTATTATGGTCTGTTAAGCCACTCTCAACAAGAGTAAGTTGAATAAAAATCGTGTGGATTAATATGATAACAAAAGTATCGTTTTAAGCACTAATCTGTTGTTTAAATTATCACAAAGGCGGGCGTCTCTCCTAATCGCATAAACCGACACGGATTATCAAATGTCTTAAGAAAGGCTTGTCGGTAGTTATATTAACTACAGCCCAATAATGTCTCGATAGTTATCCACAATTGATTTGGTTGAGTTCATTTTGAGCCAGAAATTTACTATTTAAGACAAAAAATTTGAACTACTTAACTACTCAATCTTGGTGATTTTCAGACTTGTCTGGTGTTGGCGATGTCCATGAATTTTATGAACACGCTTCTTGGCTTCATATCTGATCGACAATACTTTTTCAGCTTTTATATCCGTTGCTATAACTTCTGCCGTTACCTTGGCAGATGTTACGTGCGGAGTGCCAACATCAATTTTGTCTTCATTAATAACTAGCAACGGCTCAAAGGAAACGCTTTTGTCTTGCGATTCCAATAGCTCAACATTTACTGTCTCACCTTCGTGAATCAGATATTGCTTACCGCCAGCTTCGATCACAGCTTTTTTCATATCAATCATGCTTTCTGTTAGTAGGATTAGATTACCATCAGATACTATCAGATACGACCTTATCTGTAAATAGTCTCGTGATCTGGTGTGCTCCTAAAGCAAGTGGTCTCATGCCTATCTATACCGGTTAGCACCAACTTCTTATTTTTTATTGATCCGCTCAATAGTTATATCTAATCTTCTGCTATCAACCAAAACTTCTTGTTTAAAGCCGTTTGTTGCATCATTTTGATGAACTAGTTCTAGGGCGAGTGCTTCGTTTTTTATGATGTCAGCGTGCTCGTGAATAGCCTTTTCTAGTTCATCGTCTGTAGTCACAAGCGACAACTTTATCCTATCGTCAACGTTTAGGCCTGCTTCTTTACGAGCGCTTTGTATTTTGTGTACAACATCACGGACTAGACCTTCGCGTCTCAGTTCTGGTGTAACCTGTGTGTCTATCCTAACTTCGTCGCCCCACTCTACAGATTTAATATTTAGCTCTTCGGCTATTAACTCCCTATAAAGATCGGGTAGCTTTGGTACAATCACAGAAGCTAGAGGTTGACGAACTCTAATCTTTGCTTCGGCTCGTTGGGCTAAACCAACTGTGATATATTGCCTAGCCTGAGCCATTTGACTCAAAAGTTGCTGATCAATTTTGTTAGTCTGTGGCCAATCACTAAGATGCACCGAATTTGGTAAATCTGTACCCTGCACCAACTCTCGCCAGATAAAGTCTGTCAAAAATGGCGCGAAAGGTGCCATAAGTTGGCAAAGTCTCAATAATACAAAGTGTAGCGTTACGTAAGCCTGCTGTTTGTCGACATCATATTCGCTTTTCCAGAAACGACGACGTGATCGGCGGACAAACCAGTTACTGACATCATCTAGGAGGTCACTAATGGGTCGTGTAGCTCTGTCAAGGTGATAGTCATCCATCGCTTTAGTGACCTCTTGTATAGCTGAATTTAAGCGCGATAACATCCACTGATCAAGCACACTGCTACTTTTGGGCTCGGCCAGAGGCTGTATTGGTTTCCAGTGGTCGACATCGGCATAAAGCTTGTAAAAACTGTAGGTGTTATATAGCGTCATGAAAACCTTACGCTGGACATCTCTTAGATAATCGACGCTAAAGCGCACATCTTCACCGTTGACGATTGGGCTACTGGCCATAAAAAATCTTAAGGTGTCGACACCGAACTGATCAAATATTTCGTCCATCGGTGCATAATTCTTTTTTCTTTTGGATAACTTTTCGCCATCAGCGGCAACTATCCAGCCGCTACAAATTACGTTCTGAAAAGCAGGTTTATCGAAAAGTAGGGTTGCCAAGACATGTAAGGTGTAAAACCAGCCGCGTGTTTGGTCTATTGCTTCAGCGATAAAGGTGGCTGGGAAACATTTTGACCATTCATCAGTATTTTCGAACGGGTAGTGATCCTGAGCATATGGCATTGAGCCAGATTCGAACCAACAATCAAAGACTTCTGTTATACGCCTGGCTTTTTTACCAGAAGTTGTCAATATTTCAACGTTGTCAATAAATGGCCTGTGTAGATCACCAATAATATCGGGGTTTATCGCCTTTTGCTTGAGTTCTTCTATGCTACCAATAACAACTACTTCACCGTCATCGGTTACCCATACTGGTATAGGTGCTCCCCAGAAGCGGTTCCGGCTAATTGACCAATCCCGAGCATTTTCAAGCCAATTACCAAAGCGTTTGTTTTTAATATGTTCTGGTACCCAGTTAATTTGCTGATTATTGTTTACTAGTGCGTCTTTCATAGATGAAACTCTTATCATCCACGAGTCGGTCGCATAATATAGCAACGGAGTATCACAGCGCCAGCAAAAAGGATAAGTGTGAATAATGGTTTCGGCAGAGTAAATACTATCTCGGCGGGCTAAATATTCTATGATTGTTTCGTCGGCTTTTTTAAAAAATTGGCCGCCTACTTCTGTCGGCAAACCAATGTCTGTTTTTAGCTTCCCGAATTCATCAACTGTAAGTAGCACTGGCAAGTTATGCTCTTTGCCAAACTGTAGGTCATCTTCGCCAAATGCTGGCGCGACATGCAAAACTCCTGAGCCTTCGTCGATACTGACGAAATCGGCTGACCAAACATGATACAAATCGGCCGGATTCGTGTATTCGCTAAGGTTACTTAGAGCGAAAAGAGGTTGGTAAGCTAAGCCAACTAGTTCATGTCCTTTGACTTCTTTTATGATGCTATAGGTCTTCACATCGAGAATGCTCAGTCGATTTTTGGCCAAGATTAGTACTTCATTTTTGTTATTGTCATCACTGACCTCAACATAGACATATGTAGCACCTGGGTTAACTGCGACTGCTGCATTGCCGGGTAGACTCCACGGCGTAGTTGTCCAACCTAGTAAAGAGACGTCTTGGTCGATGATCTTAAACTTAACAAAAAGACTGGGATCAGCAATGTTGTCTTGATAACCCTGATTAAGTTCGAAATTACTGAGTGGTGTGGCACAACGTGGGCAATATGGCATAGATCGAAAATCTTTATAAACTAGGCCTTTATCATAAATTGTCTTGAAGACCCACCAAACGCTCTCAATATAATTTTCATCAAGAGTGGCATATGATTTTGAGTAATCAGCCCAGCGGCCAACCCTTCGAAACATTTGTTCCCAGACATCTCGATATTTAAAGACCGACTCGCGGCATTCGCTATTAAATCTATCGATGCCATAAGTTACGATGTCTTGCTTACCCCTGAAATCGTGTTCTTTTTCAATGGCATACTCCACCGGCAATCCGTGAGTGTCCCAACCAACCCGACGAGGCACGTAGTAGCCACGCATGGTTTTATATCTAGTGACAGCATCTTTGATGGTTGTTTGAACAAAATGCCCATAATGCGGAACACCGTTTGCAAAAGGCGGCCCATCATAAAAACTAAACACCTCACGTCCTTGACGTTCCTCAAGACTTTTTTCAAATGTTTTCTCCTGATCCCAGGTTTTCAACATTTGTTCTTCTATCTCAGCCAAAAAATGTTTCTTCTGATCTGACACTTATTGCCCCTTTAATATAAAAGCACTTCTGCTAGATACTGGAACCCATTTTACTTAAGGGCGGTACCATCCAGTTTCCAAAAGAAGTGCTTCTTTTAGCTCTCGTTTGTGGCTGTAACGGGCCTCCCGTCAGGTTCTACTATAAGACGTTTGTCTAGTTCTTCCTGCTGCTCGCGGTTGATAGGCCGCTTCTTCGCTAGTTTATAGCGAAACGCTTATTTAAATCGCACGCTCGTACTATACCTCAAGCGTCAGTTGGCCGCAACCTGAGTAACTTATTCAGTCTCCAGAGTAAGTGTAGTACGCAATCTCATCCATTAATGGCAACATACCGCCTTCCCAAGACTTCAAAATTGAACCATCATCACGCAATACCAGAATTGCTGGGTAGCTCATGACATCATAGAGCGTCGCAGTGGCATAACCATCGCGTGTATTAACATCTAAAACCTCTAGGCGCCCAGTTTCATGACGAGATTGAAAGTCGTGCACAAACGATTCAACGGTTCTGGCTTCTTCTGAGTTAGGTCGATATAGGACAAGCACTTTCATCTCGTAAATTTTAACATACATGCCGCTGCCGGGTCACGTAAATTGGGCCGATTTGCTTAATAGATTTTTTTTACAAGCCAGATAATAGTGCTGGGTCTGCTTAACTACAGCCTGTGGTTGATCCGCAAGACGTACAAACATAGCAACTACCTGAGCGCTGGGTCTGATTACCACAGTTGTAACATAGTGGTGCAGTACCGTCTTTAGTAACGACTTTCGTCTCTCTTAAAACTTCAATGACTTTTTCTTCAACCTCATCGTTAAGACTTAGGAGTTTGTCATTGATTGTGTCGACATGTGAAGTTTCTTCTTGGGCTATACTTTTTTGATCAGCTAGCTTCTCGCCTATTGCTAAAGGCTGATTCTCGGCTGAATGATCATCGGTGAGTAATGTTGTTTGTTGCGCGGGCATTTCGTCTAGAGATGCTAGACCAAGTTCTAGACGATCATCAAAGGATAGATAGTCAAGTGCTAAGCGCCGGCATATATAATCTGTAATTGAGCTGGCTGTCCGTATATCCTCATCGTCAGTAATGCCAGCTGGAGAAAAACTTGTGCTCATCAGTGTCCGTACATAGCTCTTGAGTGGTACACCGTATTGCAAGCCATGGCTGACGGCTATAGCAAACGACGCGATCAAACCCGATAACGTTGACCCCTGCTTCGATACATTTATAAATAGTTCTCCAGGTGTACCGTCCTCATACTCGCCAACTGTCAAAAAGCCTTTGAGGTCAGCAATATGAAACTTGTAGGTCACACTCTTTCGGCGCCTTGGTAGTAAGCGTCGGGCTGCACCCTTCACAACAATTCTGCTATTGGTTGTTTGGGCAACTGATTCAACAGCTACAGGTGTAAATTCTTTTTCTTCGCCGTCCTTTTTGGCCATTGACAATGGTTGTGCCACTTTACAGTTGTCCCGATAGATTGCAACTGCTTTTAGGCCCATTTTCCAAGCGTCAATATGCAATTGCTCAACATCTTCAACTGTCGCATCTTCTGGCATGTTGACAGTCTTACTGATTGCACCAGACAGATAGGGCTGGACGGCAGCCATCATTTTAACGTGCCCGAGATAGTGTATGGCATTGTCGCCCATGGAGCATGCAAAGACAGGTTCGTGTTCCTTTTTGAGATGAGGTGCGCCTAATATTGTTTTTTCCGTATCAATGTAACTAACAATATCTTCGACCTGTGCCTGAGAGTAATCCAGGGCACGGAGAGCCCGCGGCACCGTTTGGTTAACAATATTCATCGTCCCACCGCCAACAAGCTTCTTGACCTTTACGAGGCCAAGATCTGGTTCAATGCCAGTGGTGTCACAATCCATCATCAACCCTATGGTGCCCGTAGGTGCCAAAAGGGTGGATTGTGAGTTTCTCACTCCGTACCGCTCACCAAGCTCTACAGCTTCATCCCATACACTGGCGGCGGCGCTTAGCAATTCTTCAGATACAAGGTTGGCATCAATGCGGGATACTTCTTCTCGATGCATCCGAAGGACATTGAGCATACCTTCGCGGTCTTTAAGATAACCAGCAAACGGACCCACTAAATGTGCAATCTTAGCACTTGTGGCATATGCACAGCCTGTCATCAAAGCCGTCATGGCTGCTGCTTGGGCGCGGCCCTCATTAGAGTCGTAAGGCAGACCCTGAGCCATTAGAAGTGCTCCTAGGTTGGCATAACCAAGGCCTAACTCTCTAAAAGCGCGGGCGTTTTTAGTAATTTTTTCGGTTGGATACTCAGAATAGCCTACCAAAATTTCTTGAGCTGTTATAACGAGCTCAACTGTGTGCTTAAAAGCTTCAATATCAAATGAATCATCTTCGCCTAAGTATTTAAGCAAATTAATGCTGGCCAGATTACAGGCTGAGTTATCAAGATGCATGTATTCACTACAAGGGTTACTGGCGTTAATCCTGCCGGCGTTTGGTACTGTATGCCACTTGTTAATGGTAGTGTCGAATTGCATGCCAGGGTCGGCACACTCGTGGGCAGCTTGAGAGATTTGATGGAAAAGTTCTCGGGCTTTGATGGTTTTTATGGTCTTGCCGGTTGTAACTGCGCGCAAATCCCAATCTTTATCATCAATGACCGCTTGCATAAATTCATCCGTAACACGCACAGAATTGTTGGCATTTTGGTATTGAACACTAAATAAATCTCTGCCATCCAGGGTCATATCAAACCCAGCAGCCTCCAAGGCGCGTGCTTTGCGTTCTTCAATTGCTTTACACCAAACAAATTCTTCTATATCTGGATGGCTAGCATCAAGTATGACCATTTTCGCAGCTCGTCGAGTTTTACCACCGCTTTTTATAGCCCCAGCAGATGAGTCAGCACCGCGCATAAAGCTCAGCGGTCCTGAAGCGGTTCCGGCACTTTTTCTCAACTGTTCAATTGACGAACGTAGTGGGCTAAGGTTTATGCCTGCACCCGAACCGCCTTTAAATATCATGCCCTCTTCTACGTACCAGTTAAGAATAGATGGCATGGTATCTTCAACTTTTAAAATAAAGCAGGCGCTTGCCTGCTGGGCCCGATCGGCAGCGCCAATATTGAACCATACTGGTGAATTAAAGGCGGCACGTTGGGTTGCCAATACATATTTGAGTTCTTCCCTAAAATCTTCGGCCTCGGCATCGGATTCAAAATAACCTTCTTGGGTTCCTTGGCGTGTGATGGTATCGACAATTCGGTCTATGAGCTGTCTGAGTGACCACTCCCTGCCCGAGGTATCCGGTGTACCAGTGAAGTACTTCTGAGCCACAATATTAATAGCGTTAAGTGACCACCCACTCGGGAACTCAACCCCTTTTTGCTCAAACACTGGCTTGCTGGTCATCGGGTTAACGATAACTGAATCGCGTTTAACCCATTTGAGTTGGTTATACGCCTTGGTTTGGGGGCGAGTAAAGTAGCGCCCAATTTTTAGGCTTGTGGTTTGGCTCATATTTCCCTCACTTTTATTTAGTAAATTTATTTATTGTTTGTTTAGAGTCCTTTCGGTCGGTTGCTCTCATACACCGACTGATGAGCTCCCCACGAGTTTTATGGTTGACTATTGTGCTCACCCCATAAAACCCATTGGCAACTGTCAAGTTTAAGATTTCTTGACGAACTGTCTGCTGTTTCGCTGGTGTCTAATGTTGGATAGCTCTTTCTCGAACCCAGTAATATCCTTAAATCTCCTATAAACACTTGCAAAACGTACATACGCTACTTCATTCAATAGGGCCAGGCGTTCCATGACCAATTCGCCGATGGCTGAGCTCTTGACTTCACCCTCTCCGCTTGCGTATAGGCTGTCTTCGATGTCCGCAACCAGTCTTTCGAGCTGAACATTGCCTACTGACGTCTTTTCGGTAGCTCGGTAGAGACCTGCTAGTAATTTATCGCGATTAAACAGTTCTCTTGTCCCGTCGTTCTTGATGACAACTAACTGGGGGTGTTCAACCCTCTCATATGTAGTGAACCTATAGTTGCAGGCAGTACAGGCGCGGCGGCGGCGGATAGACTGACCATCTGCTACATCACGCGACTCAATTACCTTAGTATCATCGTGCTTACAGCGATTGCATTT
>Ga0187851_10003894_pt1 | contig 12388 bp, 20 predicted proteins | sample June2016WEW_6_10_FD_132997 | JGI IMG/M metagenome (GOLD analysis project Ga0187851, IMG submission 132997) | Peatland microbial communities from SPRUCE experiment site at the Marcell Experimental Forest, Minnesota, USA - June2016WEW_6_10 | ecosystem: Environmental > Terrestrial > Soil >... | reverse complement strand
CTTCCCCGCCAGGTCCTCGCCGGGACGCAGCTCGCCTTCGTCCAGGAACACCCGCGCGTCGCCCACGCCTTCCACCAGCGTGGCGATGGAGGCGGCCGTCTCGCGATCCGCCGGCGCGTAGCACGGAAAAACCGTGGGGCTCAGAGCTTGCATGCCAGCATCAGCCCATCGCCCATGGTAGCCATGCCGATGGCCACGCGGGCATCCTCGTGCAGCTTGCGGTTGAACGCGCGGATGATCTCGGTGTCCGCATCGCGCGCGGCGGGATCGGCCACCAGGCCGCGCCACAACACGTTATCCACGGCCACCAGGCCGCCCCTGCGCAAGAGGGCCAGCGCACGTTCGTAGTAGTTCTCGTAGTTCCCTTTGTCGGCGTCAATGAAGGCGAAATCGTATTTCCCGGCCTGCCCTTCGGCCAGCAGCGCATCCAGCGTCTCGAGGGCCGGACCGAGCCGCAGTTCGATCTTCCGCTCGACGCCCGCCTCGCGCCAGGTGCGCCGCGCCCGCGCGGTATACTCCTCGCTGCAGTCGCAGGCCACCAGCCGGCCGCCTTCCGGCAGCGCCAGGGCGACCCAGGTGGAACTGTAGCCCATGAAGACGCCCACCTCCAACGCCCGGCGCGCTCCGGTGGCTAGCGCGAGCAGGTGCAGAAACTGTCCCTGCTCCGGCGCGATCTGGCAGGACGCCTGCGGGTGATCCTCCGTTTCGAGGCGCAGCCGCCGCAGCGCCTCCGGCTCGCGCAGCGTGGTTTCGCGGACATAGTCCGCCAGTTCCGGAGTTATGGGAGTGTGGATTCGAGACATGGCAAAGAATCCATTCTATCCGCCCCGCGGACAGGCCTGCTATGTCGGGCGGGGATATCCGGCGCGGCCGCGGTCCAGGTGGGACAGACTATCGGTTTTTGTGGTCTGTTGGAATGGGCCTTCGGCCCGCGAGATTTCATGAAATACCTGAAAGGCCGGCATCGCCAGGCGTGGCCGGACCGCTCCCTGACGGTCGCGGCTCGTGATCGGTCTGGCCGCCGGACCGCTCCCTGACGGTCGCGGCTCGTTATCGGTCTGATGGCAGGCCCGAGGCGCCTTTTCGACCCTAGTCAGTCGCGAGGAGCGCCCGGAGTCGACAGACGACGAAAACCGATCGTCTGTCCCACAAGGCCCGGAGTTGACAGACGACGGAAACAGATCGTCTGTCCCACGAGGCCCGGAGTTGACAGACGACGAAAACCGATCGTCCGTCCCACAAGGCCGCGGCCTCCCGATTCCAGCGCCTAGGAACGCAGCCAGTTTTTGGAGCGCGGCTTCCCGCCTGCTTCGCTCTCACTCGCCAGAAATGCCAGCATGTGCTGTTCCGTCACCGAGTAGGGACTTTGCGGGCCGGCCGGCTCCGGGCCCAACGCGTGCGCCAGCAGGTGGAGGCACAATGCGGGGCCTTCCTGAAGTTTGATTTTATGCTGGCCAAACAGCACCACATCGGTATCCACCAGGAAGTGCTCCGTCAACTCGCCCGGGGCGAACCTCTCGAAACGGTAAGTTCGGATGTTCTTCTCCTGGTCAAACCCGAGGTACCTGAGGCGCCGCATCTCCTTGTACCGGTCGTCGGAGTAATGGATTGACGCCGGTGGCGTTACGGACACGTTGATCGCCTTGGGAGGCGAGCCGCCATCCGGTTCGAAGCTGACCACCTGGCCGGGGCTGAGCCCGGCGACATCGTACGCCAGTACCGCGGCCACGTCGAAATGGAAACGCCCGCCCTCGTCGGACTGGATTGCGCCAGACGAGCCCTTGCGACTGAATGCCGTGATTTTGCCGTTCACAATATGCTCCTATCGCTCATTCGCTTGCGCCTGACATCGCGTCCATACGCCGGTTGTGGACGGGGTCGAGCTCCCGCACCAGCCGGTTCTGGCGGGCGACTCGATCGGCGGAACCGCTAAGTTCATAGGTGAAGCCGGTGGGCGTCCGGGCGAGCGCTGGATCGCCGCCCCGCAGGTGCGTCAGTAAGCAGCCTTGGAGATTGGCGCTCTCTCCCACATAGATCCACTCGATCGCGTTCGACAGGCCGTATACGCCGGAAGCCGCGGGCGCATTCTTTAGGACGGAGGTGACTGTGAAAGCGCGGCTGCCGTGATGTTCAAACGGCATAGGGGGTTTCCTCCCGGGGCGGGGCGCTCGATCGACCCGCATCGGCTCCGAGTCCCGCGGCCCTCTGGGCGGCCGCGCCATCGGAGCGGCTTTTCCGGGGGCCATTCGGATAGAGCCGCAATGGAATGCGGCTGCCCGACGAATGATCGTGGCTTAAGACGACGCTGTCCGGCTCCCGCAACATATTCGGCCTTCCGTGACCAGCAGGCTAAGAAATGGGTCCAGATAACCTGACTTAGCTCAGGCGACCCGAAGAGGGAGTAAGAGGCTCGGCTCAGTTCCAAGGATAGCCCTTTTCGGGCGTAGTGTCAAAGAGGCGATGCGGCCTATGAGTACGCTGGACCCGCTGGAGAGCGGCCACGAGGAACCTCTCCGACACCCGGGTCAAGGCCGGGTGCCCCCGCATATGGAAAGCCTTCGACGCGCCAAAGCCGGCCGGGCCGCCCATCTCGCTCTTTAGGCGGTGGTCTTGGCGTTTAGCCCTTTGGCCGCTTCCAGGGCGTCTTGCAAAGCCTGAAGCGCAGCCTTGGAAGCGTCCAGTTTTCCCTGATTGCTGACGTAGCCGGGCATTTTGGGATCGATGTACTTCACGCGGAACATCTGATCCGAGGCCAAAGTCACCGCGGCCTGTAATTCCTCGAAGGTGAACTGAACCGAAATCTTCTTCATCTACACTCAGGTTACCACAATGAGGCGGCCGCTCTCTTGACCCCGCCCCGGCCGCTGCGCCGTGCGGGGAAATCGCATCCATGCTATACTAAAGAGGATTTGATGCTCCCGCAATTCTGCCGACTCTCTTAGCCTAACCGCTATCTTCGTCCACCTTCCAGACTGGCCGCCTTCAAATCGGAAAAGGAAACTCGGACCATGAAGAACATTTACGTCGGGAATCTCAGTTTTGGGACCACCGAAGATGGCGTACGATCCCTGTTTGCGGGTTATGGCGCGGTAGATCGCGTGAATATCTGCACGGATCGCGAAACGGGACAACCCAGAGGCTTCGGATTTGTCGAGATGGGTGACGACGGCGAAGGCGAAAAAGCCATCGCGGGCCTGAACGGTACGGATTGTGACGGCCGGACCCTCAACATCAGCGAAGCCAAGCCCAAGACGGAGCGCTCGGGCGGCGGCGGGTTTGGCCGGAAGCGCTGGTAGCGCGGCTGGATGGCGCCGCGGCGGCGCCATCCATCGTTTTTGGGAAGCGCGAGAGGAGCGCATCAAATGCATAACATTCGGATCGGGAACCTCGGCCCCGGGGTTACCGAAGATGAAGTTCGATCCGTATTCGCGAGTCATGGAACGGTGGCGCGTTTCAAAATGATGACTGACAGGTGGACGGGGCTGCGAAGAGGGATCGCGTTCGTCGAGATGGCCGATGACTCCGAAGCCGAAAAGGCGATCGTCGCTCTGGACGGCAGCGAGTTCAAAGGCAAAGTTCTCCGGGTGAGCCCGGCGCGTCCGCAGGTGCATCGCGGCGCACACCCAAAGAGGGATCGCGACAATCACGCTTCCCCCATGTGAGATAGCGCCGCCGGGCGCGTGGCAGCCTGGCCATTTTCCGAACGCCTCCCTTTGAATGTCCGCCCCAGCGCCGCCCCCCGCGGGACGGTTCGTCCGGCCCGCCCTCTTGACCCGCCGCGCGCAATAAGAGACAGTGAGTCGATAGAGGCGCCCACCCGGGGTTCCAAGCTAGGGCTTTTTGTGTCGGATTTATACGATGCGATTCTGAACGGCAGCGCGCCACAGGCGGCGGAAGCCACGCGCACCGCCATCGCGGACGGCGCCGCGGCGCTGGACCTGGTGCAGCGGGAGATGGTCCCGGCCATGGACGAAGTGGGGCGGCGCTTCGAGTGCGAGGAGTACTTCGTGCCGGAGTTGTTGCTGGCGGCGCGCGCCATGAAGGCCTCGCTGGCGCTGCTGCGGCCGCTGCTGGCGTCGAGCGGCGCGCAACCGGCGGGCCGCGTGGTGATCGGCGCCGTGAAAGGCGATCTCCACGATATCGGCAAGAACATCGTGGCTTCGATGCTGGAGGGCGGCGGTTTTGAAGTGACCGACCTGGGCGCCGACGTCGCGCCGGAGAAGTTCGTGGAAGCCGTGCTCGCCAACCGCGCCGGCCTGGTTTGCCTGTCGGCCCTGCTCACCGTGACCATGCCCGCCATGCGAACCACCATTCACGCTCTGGAGGCCGCCGGGCTCCGCGGGCGGGTCAAAGTGATGGTGGGCGGCGCGCCGGTGACGCAACGCTATGCCGATGAGATCGGGGCCGACGGCTACGGCGAAAATGCGGTGGCGGCGGTCGCCTTGGCCCGGAAACTGGTGGACGGGTGAATTTCTCCGACCTCTTCGCCGCCGGCCCGGCGCTGGCCGATGGCGCCTGGGGAACCGAATTGCAGAAACGCGGCCTGGCGGCCGGTGAGTGTCCCGACCGTTGGAACCTGCTCCATCCGGAACGGGTGGCCGATGTGGCCCGCTGTTACGTGGAGGCCGGCAGCCAGGTCATTCTCACGAACACCTTCCGCGCCAACCGCGTGGTCCTGGCGGAATACGGCCTGGCGGACGACGCCGCCGCGATTTGCCGCGCCGGCGCCCGGCTTTCACGTGAGTCGGCGGACGGGCGCGCGCTGATATTCGCCTCCATGGGCCCTACCGGCAAGATGCTGGCCGCGGAAGAAATCTCCCCCGAGCAAATGACGGCCGCGTTCCGCGAACAGGCCCTGGCGCTGGCGGAAGGCGGCGCGGATGCGCTGCTGATAGAGACCATGAGCGATCTGGTGGAAGCCTCCCTGGCGCTCCGGGCGGCCCGTGAGACCAACCTGCCCGTGTGGGTCTCCTTTGCCTACGATTCCGGTAGGAATAGGGACCGGACCATGATGGGCGTCACGCCCGAACAGGCGGCCCGTCGCATGACCGAAGACGGCGCCGCCGGCGTGGGCGCCAACTGCGGCGTGGGCATTGCCGAGTACGTTCCCGTCTGCCGCCGGCTGCGCGCCGCCACTCCGCTGCCGCTGTGGATCAAGCCCAACGCCGGGATACCGGAGCTGGTGGACGGACAGCCGGCGTATCGCTCCAGCGCCGAACAGTTCGCCGCCCGGATTCCGGCTCTGTTGGAAGCGGGCGCGAACATCGTGGGAGGCTGCTGCGGAGCCGGGCCCGAGTTCATCCGGGCGGCGGCGCGCGCCCTGGCAAGACCGTGCGTCTGAAGCTGATTGCCTGCGAAGTGCTGTACCGCGAGGTGTGCGCGACCGCGGCGCGGTCTCCGCACCAGGTGGATATCGAGTTCCTCCCCAAGGGCCTTCACGATCGGGGCGGCCCGGCTATGCGCGAGCATCTCCAGCAGGCGATCGGGCGGGCCGATGCGCAGCGCTGGGATGCCGTCCTGTTGGGCTACGGCTTGTGCGGAAACGGCGTGGCGGGTCTCGCCAGCGGAGCCTTGCCTCTGGTGATTCCCCGCGCGCACGATTGCATCGCGCTGCTCATGGGCGGACGCGAGCGCTATCAAAGCTATTTCGAGCGAAACTCCGGGGTCTACTTCCGCTCGACCGGCTGGTTGGAGCGCGGCGAAGACATGGAACAAGCCACCCGGCAAATAGTCCGGGACAAAACCGGCCTAGGCTACACTCTGGAAGAGCTGGTTGCCAGGTACGGCGAAGATGACGGAGCTTACCTGTTCGACCAGTTCACCGGATACCAGCGGAACTACCGGCAACTGACCTTCATTGCGACCGGCCTGGAATGCGACAGCCGGTTCGAGGACCGCGCCTGCGACGAGGCGCAACGCCGGGGCTGGCGGTTCGATTCCATTGCCGGCGATTTGCGCCTCTTCGAACAACTGGTTTCGGGCGTTTGGCCGGAAGAAGATTTTCTGGTTGTGCCGCCCGGCTGGCGCGTCAAGCCGGCCTATGACGGTGGCATCATCGACAAGGAACCGGCGTGGTGAAGCCGGCGGAAACAGCTCAGGGATATGCACGCGGGGGGTGATCCGCTTCCATGTCCATTACCCACTCCATTGATCTGATCCCGCTGGGTATCCACCTCCAGGTGGACGATGGCGGCTCGCTCGAGACCGCGCTGGCGGAGCATGGAGTCGAGTTTCCCTGCGGCGGCGCGGGGATCTGCCGGGGTTGCCGCGTCCGGGTGCTCGAGGGCCGCCTGCCGGTCACCCCGGAAATGGAGGAGGCGTTCACGCCCGCGGAACTCGCCGCCGGATGGCGGCTGGCGTGCCGCGCCCGGGCGGGTGGACCGCTGAGGCTCGAAATTGCGCAGTGGGCTTCGCCCGTGCTCACCGACGATTCGCGCCTGGTCTTCGAGCCGGGCGAAGGCTGCGCCATTGCCATCGACGTGGGGACGACTACGCTGGTGGCGCAAATGATCGACCGTTCCACGGGCGCGGTGGTGGCCGTGGAAACCGCTCTCAATCCGCAGATCGTGCACGGCGCGGACGTCATGAGCCGCATCCAATTCGCGGTCTCAGGCGGCGGGGCCCGGCTGGCCGGCCTGATTCGGGAGGCGCTCGGCCGCATGCTGGCCGGAATGCCCCGCCGGGAGTCCGTGCGCGCGGTGATGCTGGCCGGGAATACCGTGATGCACCATCTATTCTGCGGGTTGGAGGTAGGGCCGCTGGCGGGGGCGCCGTTTGAAACCCCGCACTCCGGCGAACGCTTCTTCACTCCGCGGGAGCTCGGCTGGGACCTGCCCGATTCGGCCAGCGTTCGTTTTCTGCCTTGCCTGGGGAGCTTCGTGGGCAGCGACATTCTGGCGGGAATCCTGGCTACGGGAATCCACGAACACGCCGGGCTGGCCGCTCTTATAGACTTGGGGACGAACGGGGAAATCGTGGTGGGCGGCGCGGGGAAGTTGCTGTGCGCTTCCACCGCGGCGGGTCCGGCCTTCGAGGCGGGAGGCATCCGTATGGGCATGCGCGCCGCTTCCGGGGCCATCGCCCATGTCGGGGTGCGGAACGGGTCGCTCGAATGCCGGGTGCTGGGCGGCGCCGCCCCGCGCGGCATCTGCGGCAGCGGGCTGGTGGATGCGGCCGCCGCCGGGCTGGCCACGGGTGCGATACTCCCCAGCGGCCGGATCGCGGGCGGCGCCGCCGAGCTGCGCCTCGATCCTCCGGTGTACCTGACCCAGGCCGACCTGCGGGAACTGCAACTCGCCAAAGGAGCCGTCGCCGCCGGAGTGCGCATCCTGGCGGCCCGCTGGAACGCCCGCCCCTCGGACCTCGATGCGGTGTGGCTGGCGGGCGCGTTCGGAAACTACCTGAACCTAACGAGCGCCCGCCGCATTGGCTTGCTCGAATCCCACCTCTCCCGCGTTGCGCCGGCCGGAAACACCGCCCTGCGCGGCGTGAAAATGCTGTTGCTGGCGCCGGCGCGCGCCGAGCAGTGGATCTCCGGCATCCGCTCCCGCGTGGAGCACGCGCCGCTGGCTTCCGACCCCGCGTTCCAGGATGTCTTCGTGGACTGCCTGGCGTTCCCTGATCAGACGGAGGCCTGATCTTCCGGCGCGAGCCGCCCTAAAGCGATCCCGTGGACCTGCCGATAAGAATACTGCGAAATGCTGTTCTGTCACGCGCCATGGAATCCGTAATGAACAGAGGCATCGACATCGAGATCAACGCGCTGGCGCAGCTCCCGGCGGTCAGAGCCTGCATGGCAAGCTGCGACAAGTGCCACTCGCACCGTCTGTACCGCGTGGAGCGGCGGTCCTACGAAAAGGCGTTACGATTCCTGGGCCTGCACCCATACATCTGCGACGGCTGCGGACGCCGGACGCTGATGGCCGGCCGCCGCCAGCCCTTCCATTGGCGCCGGGTGAGGATTCGCATTACCGTGCGCTCGCGCTTCCTGAGAAGCGCCACGTGAGCCGGCTCAACCGGCTGGCAGGAAGGCCGGGGCGTTTTCGATGGCAACGCGGGGCCGTGGCTGGGGAGCGGAGCGGACCCTCTTCCTCCAGCAGGCGCATCTGCTCGGACATGCCCCATTTGGCCTGATTGAGACAGCCTTCCATGGAATGTCCGACTGCCCAGTTTGTGTGAAATATAGTACAATTCTTGGAATGCGGGCGGTCTGCGCCATTCTCTTTATTGCCCTCGGTTGTTCCGCCACGACCCCTCTGGAATCGCGGCTGGACCGCCAGTTGAAGCTCTGGCAAAAGCGTCTGGGTCTGAAGGAGTGGAACCTCGCCTTGAAGGTGGTTCGCCAGTCGGAAATCGACCGGAACTCCTGGGGCGCCGCGGAGTGGGACCCGGTGGCCAAGACCGGCATCATCAGCGTTCTGGACCCGCGCGACTATAACTTGAAGGGCGAGGACCTGCGGCTCGACATGGAGTGCACCATCGTGCACGAGCTGGTGCATATCCAGGTGGCGCCCTTGGGCGCGCGCGACGATGGGCAGAGGGAAAAAGTGGTCAACACGATCATGGGAGCTCTGCTGAACCGCCCGTGCCCGAATTGAGCCGCGATTTCGGTTAATAGACTCCTAATATCGCGTCCACCTTCCTACCAGCCGCTCCCCGACCCGGCAGAGCCGGAACCAAACAGGACACCTTTTTGACGCGGAGACGCGGAGACGCCGAGAAAACCGTGTAGATCGGGAGTTGGAGTGATTTCCGGGGTGCAGCCGAGGGCCCATGAAGATGGGCCGAAATGCACATCGTAGGAAATATTCTTGCCGAAGCGACAAGAATTCCACTCGGTAGGCACTAACAGCGCGGCTCGATGACAGCCTGGCGAGCCGCGACCGTGAGGGAGCGCTTGGCGGCGATTTCCCGGCCCGCTCCTACGTGGCCGGCTCGACCACCGCCGACATCGATCCCTTGGACCGCTGCAGGCGCCAATCGGGACCGTAGGACAGTATCTGGTCGCGCGCGTACTCGGCCTGGGGCAGCTCGCAGGTGATCAACACGGTTCGGCCCTGGCGGTCCACTTCCTCGGCATGTCGATAGGCCTGCTCTAGGGTGAAGATGAAAATCTTCTGGAGCATTTCGATGACGTAGTCGTAGGTGTGATCGTTGTCGTCGAGGAGCACCACGCGGTACAGCGGCACGAGTTCCTCGCGTTCCGCGGTTTCGGTTTCGGGAGATGCCGAAGGCTTCGCCATCGAGGCCGGCTGGACCGGCTTTGACCAGTATCCGCCATTCGGCGCCGTGCGACAACCGCGTGGGAAAATGAAATCGTTCCGGCCGGCCGCGGCGCTCGGACACCATGCAAAAGCCGATCTACCTGGACCACCACGCCACCACCCCGGTGGATGCGCGGGTGCTCGAAGCCATGCTGCCGTTTCTGGGGGCCAAGTTCGGCAACGCCGCCAGCCGCTCTCACCGTTTCGGATGGGAGGCCGAGAAGGCCGTGGAGCTGGCCCGCAAACGGGTGGCCGGCCTGGCCGGCGCGGCCCCGCGCGAAATCGTTTTCACGAGCGGCGCAACGGAATCGGACAACCTTGCCATCAAGGGCGCCATGGAGGCGTACCGCTCGCACGGCGCGCACATCGTCACCATGGCCACCGAGCACCAGGCGGTGCTCGACCCCATCCGCCGCCTGGTGAGATCCGGGTCCGAGGCTTCCATTCTGGCGCCCGATGGCGATGGCCTGCTCGATCTAGACGCCCTGCGCGCGGCCATTCGCCCCGACACCGTGCTGGTGAGCGTGATGGCCGCCAACAATGAAATCGGCGCGCTTCAGCCGATTCGCGAAATCGGCGCCATATGCCGCCAGCGGGGCGCGTTGTTCCATTGCGACGCCGCGCAGGCCTTCGGCAAGGTTCCCATCGACGTCGGCGAAGACAATATCGACCTGATGTCCGTGAGCGCCCACAAAATGTACGGCCCCAAAGGAGTTGGCGCGTTGTACGTTCGGCGGGGGAACCCGCGCGTGGATTTGCGGCCCCAGATGGATGGCGGCGGCCACGAGTTCGGCCTGCGCTCGGGCACTCTCAACGTGCCCGGCATAGTGGGTTTCGGCGAGGCCTGCGCCATCTCCCAGGCTGAAATGGCGGAGGAGGCCGCCCGCCTGGCGGCGCTGCGCGACCTTCTGAAGCTGCGCCTGGAATCCGCTTTGGAGGGGACACGGGTCAACGGCTCCATGGAACGCCGCCTTCCCGGCAACCTGAACATGAGCTTCGCCGGGGTGGACGCCGAAGCGCTGCTCATGGGTCTTCCGGATGTAGCTCTTTCCACGGGCTCGGCTTGCTCCTCCGCGACCGCGGAGCCGAGCCACGTCTTGCGCGCGCTGGGGGTGGGAGAGGAGGGCGCGCGTTCCTCAGTGCGCTTCGGCCTGGGCCGCTTCACCACCGAAGAAGAGGTGGAATACGCCGCCGGGCGGGTGATCGAAGCCGTGCGCAGACTGCGGGCACTGGCGCCCCGGTGACGGTGAGACGGGCGATCGGGTTTTGTCGTCTGTCACCCAGCCCCGAGCCGCGCTCCGTTGACAGGCGGAAGCGCCTGTCCCACCCCGCCCGAGCGTTCCCAGGGCGGCCGTCTTCTCGGGACATGCTATAATCGAAAAGTCTTTCCCGTAAAGATCCAGTGAATATCTATGCCGAAGTTGAAGACACACAAAGGCGCCTCCAAGCGGTTCCGGAAGACGGGCACGGGCAAAGTGGTTCGCAATCACGCCTTTGCGCGGCACATCATGACTTCCAAACCGCACAAGCGGAAGAAGAAGCTGCATGAGAGCGTGGTGGCCGACAAGGCCGATCAGCCCGTTTTGCGGCGCATGATTCCCTACAAGAAGTAGGGGAATTTGAGCGGGCGGTGCGCGTGGCACGTGCCCGATCCGCCAACTGAAAAGGAGAAACAAACGTGCCCCGAGTCAAACGAGGAACCCACCGCCGGGCGTCCCGCAAGAAGGTGCTGCACCGGGCATCCGGGTACTTTCTCACCAAGAGCAAACTATATCGAGCCGCGCAGGAGGCCGTGGACCGTGGGCTGAAGTTCGCCTACATCGGCCGGAAGCAGAAGAAGCGCGATTTCCGCGCCCTGTGGATCACGCGCATTAATGCGGCCTGCCGCGCAGCCGATATTTCCTACAGCAAATTCGTCCATGGCCTGAAGGTGGCGGGCCTGGATTTGAACCGCAACGCGCTGGCGGATGTGGCCGTGCACGACGAAGCCGCGTTCCGGCAGTTGGTGGACGCCGCCAAGGCGGCCCTGGAAAAGGCATGAGCCCGGTGGAGCAGGATGTGGATGCCCTGGGCAGCCTGGAGGAGCGCATCCAGCAGGCGGTGCAGCTTGTGGCCCGCCTGCGGCAGGAGCGCGACGCCGCGCTGGAGCAGGCCGCGCAGGCCAGGGCCGAGGCCGCCCGTGCGGCCGGCGAAGCCAGGACCCTGCAAGCGGAGCGAAAGCAGGTCCGCACGCGCATCGAAAAGTTGTTGGGGCAGATCGATCAGTTGAGCGGCAGTTAGGGCTCGCAGTGACTTTGGCGAGCCGCGACCGTGAGAGGGAGCGGTTGCCGACGATTGAACTGGTATGGAAAACGGGGCCCCCGAGAAACAGGCCGTTCGCGTGACGATTCTGAGCCGGCCATACACGCTGCTGGCCGCCGGAGACCCACGCGAAGTCGAGGAGGTGGCGGCCGGGGTCAATGACCTGATGCTCTCCATCGCCGCCAAGGCGCCCAACGCCGATTCCACCCGCATCGCCGTGCTCGCCTGCCTGCACCTGGCTGACCGCCTGCGCGCCATGGAGCGCGATCTGGGGCGTCTGAAAGAACGGGTGGACCGCAAGAGCGTGGAATTCGCCGGCATGCTGGAGCAGTTGATGGCCGCGGAGGAAGAAGCCGGCGAAAGGAAGTACGGGCGCTAACCCCAATACTGTTCACTGAATCGCTGCTCTCTTCCGTGGCGCAGCCTCCTTCTCAACGCCTGGTGGCGGACCGGGCGCCAGACTCGACACGAGTGTCGAGTCGGCAGGCTGAGAGCCTGCGCCACGGAGGAGCAGACGTGCTAAGTGAACAGCATTGGGGCTAAGGCCGGCCTCTCTCACTCTTCCCGCAGCGCAGCCACTGGATCGATCCGGGTGGCCCGCCGCGCGGGCAGGTAACAGGCCAGCATCGCCAGGCCAGCCAGCGCCAGCGGCGCTCCTACCAGCAGAATTAGATTGTTTTCGCGCTGGCCGAAGCTACGCGCCAACACGTCGCTATAAGCGGCGAAGACACGCGCCAGGGCAAACGCGCCGCTGACGCCGAGCACCGAGCCCACCGCCACCAGCGCCGTCCCTTCTCTAAGCACCAGACCCTGCACCTGGCTTG
>Ga0187851_10003893_pt1 | contig 12391 bp, 15 predicted proteins | sample June2016WEW_6_10_FD_132997 | JGI IMG/M metagenome (GOLD analysis project Ga0187851, IMG submission 132997) | Peatland microbial communities from SPRUCE experiment site at the Marcell Experimental Forest, Minnesota, USA - June2016WEW_6_10 | ecosystem: Environmental > Terrestrial > Soil >... | reverse complement strand
TGGCACGGCAACGACATGGACACTTATGCGGACGATCTGGCCGAACTCGTCAAGGCGTTGTTCGATTGACGTTGCTTCATATTTTCGGGCCTCCTGATGTGTTAATCTGGGCGTCTTTATGAATGCCGCCTGCTTAAGCAGCGTGACGAAGGTTGGGCAACTGCTCTTGTGGCTGTCGCTATTCGTTCCGGTTCTTGCCGTGGCGCAAATTGATCCGTTTCCGCGCAACCTGATTCAATTCGGTTACAATCAGGCGCTCGAAGGCCACGCGCCGTTTAGCGGCTACGCTTATTATTATCGCAATCAGCCCGATTTTTTGCGCACGAACCTGACGCTGCGACTGGCGCTCGCGCCGGTATATCTGGATTCCGAACTCGGGTTTATCAACGGGCTCGGCCCCAACACGGATTTTGCCATTGGGTTGGCTGGCGGAGGATTCGCCGACGGCTACAACGAAATTCGCGGCGGGAAATTTATCCCAGCGGAATCGTTCGAAGGGCACGGAGGGGAAATATCCGCAAGCATTTATCACTTATTCGATCCCGCAAGCCTGATTCCGTTGAGCCTCGTCTTGCGCGGCACGGCGCATTATTCAACTTTTGTGCGCAACGACAACACTGCGTCGGGATTTCAACTGCCGTCAGACCACGGTGAATTTGACCTTCGCGCCGGCCTGCGCTGGGGCGGCATCGAGCCAACACTCTTTCCGGCGTTAGCGATGGAATTGTCCGTGTGGTACGAAGGCCGATTCCGCACTGATTCGGGTGTCTACGGTTTAGAGGGTGACCGAGAACTCGAACCCCGCTCGCATTTGTTTTGGACGGAAGAGGCGTTGATCTATACGCTGCCGAAGAGCCAGCAGAACATTTCCGTGCGCCTGACCGCTGGCACAAGCATAGACGCCGACCGTTTCAGCGCCTATAGGCTCGGTGGGTTCCTGCCGCTCGAATCGGAATTTCCTTTGTCGCTACCCGGCTATTATTATCAGGAGATTAGCGCGCGGCGGTTTGCACTGTGCTACGCCAGTTATCTTTTGCCGCTGGATGAGAAGCGCCGCTGGAACGTGGGCATGAATGTGTCCACCGCATTCGTGGATTATCTTCCTGGCGAAGAGCAGCCTGGCAACTGGCTTAATGGCGTGGGCGGTGGCATTCTGTATCGCTCCCCCTCCGATCGCTGGAACATTCTCGTCGGTTACGGTTATGGGATAGACGCCATCCGCTCGCATGGGCGTGGGGCCAATAACTTCGGCATGTTAATGCAGTGGAATCTGGGGAAAACGCGCTCCGAAGAATTCTATCCCACACAGCCCGACCACTGGCGCGGCTGGCAATGGCTTAATGGCGGTTAGGCGGCGTTCATGTTATGGAGAATCTGCGCACTGTTGGCAGCCGAATCGTTGATCCTCCACTTCTTGCCCCTGATTGGGACTAATCAACAATGTCCACGCGCGAGCGCATATCCAACTTCGTAAATCAGAACATCATTCTGTCAGGTGACGTGACTTCACTTGAGGATACCCTCTGCTTCATAGTCTTGAACAAATTCCATCAGTTCCTTTTCGTTCAGGTCCGACACCGCCCAGAGCGTCATTGCCGCATTTGTCCAGTGGATCACATTGTAGCCCTGAATGGACGCGGCTACGGCGGGCTGGGTATCCTTTTTGTTCACCGGCCAGATGAAGAGGTTGATGACATGTTTGTTGCGATGAAAAACGAGCGCGGCCACGCTGCGCCCGCCGATGTAATCCAGTCTGCCGCCGATGAGGGGAAATTCCTGAGCCTTCAAATCTTTGACCGGCGGTGAGAAGTCGAGCTTGCCGTTGAACCATGGCTTGACGGTGTGCTGGTCTGTGGACACGACATCGAGCATGTGGTCGGCCATCAACGAACGGATGTTGCTGGAAACCACTTCCTGCGTGAGCCGTTGCTCCGCCGAAGGACGGGTCAGGGTCACAGTCAATAGCAGCGCCAGGCACGCGGTGGCCAGACTGGTGGTCGTAGCGGTCAGCCAGTTCCAATTCCCAAAACTCCAGCGAGACTTTGTTTCAACTTGCGAACGCAATTCAGCCTTAATGCGGCGGCGCAGCTCCGTTGGCGCAGTGAAGAAAAGTGAATCCTGCTGCAACGTTTTTTTCAAACCCTGCGCGTTGCGCCACGCGAGCGCGCACGCAGGACAACCGTGGATATGTTTTTCCAGCTCCAGAATTCCGGCGGCGTCCAGTTCACCGTCGGCGTAGGGATCAATGAGCGGTCTGGCTTGCTGGCAGTTCATTTTGTACCTCCGGTTTGAAATTCGCCGGCGAGATTTTTCTGCAATTGTTTCCGGGCGCGCGCCAGGCGCGACATCACCGTGCCGATGGGTACATCGGACAGGTCGGCGATTTCTTTGTAACTGAATCCTTCCATCTCTCGTAAAACCACAATTTCCCGGAACTCAACCGGCAATTCCGTAATAGCGCGTTGAACGGTTTCCGCGTCGGCGAGCCGCAAATTGATCGCTTCCGCGTTCACGGAAACGTCCTCGACCATCATCGCTTCGTCGTCCAGTTCACCGGCGATTTCTGGCGGACGATTTTTTCTCAGCCAATTATAAAAGGTATTGCGGACAATCGTGAGCAGCCACGCCCGCGCGTTTTCGCCGCGAAAACTTCCGAAAAACTTGAACGCGCGCAAGCTGGCTTCCTGCGTTACATCCTGCGCGTCGTGGTCGTTGCCGGCCAGCCAGCGCGCGAGGTTATAGGCCGCGTCCAGATGCGGCAGCATCGTTTGCTCAAACAAGTTCAATCGTTCACGTTCGTCCACCGGAACCATTTTTAATTCGTGCCATCATTTAGCAAGACCATTCTTAATGGAATTTTATTCCCGAAAAGATTATTTGTGCTCCGGGAATAATCGCCGCGCGGGCGTGGTCTGGATGTTTGTCCTATGAAAACGACGATCAAATGCGCGGCTTGGACTTCAGAGAGGCTCACCCTCGAACCGGCGTTTTTATTTCCGGGAATAAATCCCGGCCGTTCCCTGTCAGGACAGCAAACAAATTCAACCAATTGATTTTAATGATATGAATAAAACCGCGAAAACGTTTTTTACTTTCATCGTAACTACGGCAGGTGCTCTTTTAACAGGCTGCGCGACCGGTAACGGGCCTGCCCTCGACACAGTGGGACCGTCCCTGCCTCAGCCTGTGTCGGCAACTTCAACGGATGGCATTTTGGTCGTTTATTCCGCCTATGAGGCCAATGCCGACTTCAACAGCCGTAACCCTGATCTCCCGGAATATTCGGACTATAGAATTTTGACCACTGATGGGAAGCCGTTACAGAGGGTTCGCAATAATTCGGAAACCATTCTTCAAGACCCGGTGTCGGTGGAGCTTCCACCTGGAAAATATCAAGTGATTGCCCGCGCCAATGGTTATGGAAATGTAACCGTTCCGGTAATGATTGAGGCGCAGCAAGGCACCGTTTTACATCTCGAAGGCGGTGGTTTCTGGTCGGGTGAATCGGCTTTCAACCAAACGAATGCCGTGCGTCTGCCGGATGGACAAATCATCGGATGGAAGGCTGCGGCTAGCCTGTAATGCACACAGGTACGAATAGAAAGTTATGATGTTCTTCATTCTTTATGCTCTTGGGATTTTCGCTTTTGTCTCCTGGATCCTGGGCTGGAGTCTCTGGCACGTCTATCTGGCCTTCAGCCGGTTTTTCAAAACACACAATCACAAACGACGAACTTGAAATTTATGTCCCACGCTATTTTGGCACAAGTAAACGATTCTCCTGCGCAAACTGGCGTGAGTGGGATCGTCGCAAAACTGCGGACGGCTATAAGAATTGAAATTCCAATTGGCTATCAGGATGAAACGGGTTTTCACATGTGCGTTGAACCTGCTGAAAAGGAAGTCAGGTGGCCGCGCATATTGGTAGAGGGCAAACACGGCTCGATTCCACCCCGTAAAGAATTCCAAAATCAATTGGAATACTTAACTGACATATCCGGTAGGAATAGATGCAAGCGCAGCCCTGAAATCCTTCGGGGCTGTACGAGAACACAGTCAATAAACTTAAAATATGAATATGAATGCTCATCGAAAATTGAACCTCCCAGCCTGCTCTCGCCAGGCCAACTCTGGCAGTTTTAGCTCAAACATGACCAAATCTGGCTTTCATCCAGCACGCGAGTTGATGATCTGCCTTGGATGGCTGCGTTTGTATCAAACCATCCTTTCGGACAAATCCAGAACCAGCCACACCAGGGTTTTTTCACATTGATGCCTGCTCTTGGCCCCAGGCGTGTTCGCATCTCAACCACCTCATCAAAGGCCCCATGAAAAACGGCTCAATTAACAAGTCGGGCAAAAACCAAATGCTCGGTTTCACATCTGGGGAACACCTCGGAGTTCAAGAACAAATCGAGCGGCGTGCGCGCGAGCTTTGGTCTGTGGGGGGATGTCGTCACGGCACCGCCTTAAACGATTGGCTCCAAGCCGAACGTGAAGTGTTGGAGCAATTCATCCGGGTTTGTGCCCGGCGCCACTCGTTGCCGCAATCTTCGGTTGGCGTCTCATTGAGTAAACCAGAGGCCCGGATTCTGAAGCCTGAGCGAACTATTTCGGCAAGTCATCCACAAACAACATCCGCATTAGCCACTTTTCCCTAATGAACACTGTATTTGAAAAGAGCCCCACCAATCCGTATTCGGCAAAAGGAATGACCAAGCCGGTTCATTTCCATTGTGCGGCTCCGTCTGCGCAATCTGTTTATATGGTAGGTGATTTCAATTGGTGGAATCCGACTTCTCATCCCATGCGACGCCGTGAGGATGGCTGGTGGTTCATCGAGGTTCAACTTACTCACGGTCACCATCAATATCTGTTTCTAGTGGACGGCAAGCCGGTTCTCGACCCAAAGGGCACAGGCATTGCCCACAACGAGCGCAACGAGCAGGTCTCCCTCATGGCAGTGAGTTGATCGTACGCCCCCGACGCATGAGAACACATCATATTTGCACCAAGATCATCAACCCGAGGAAAATCATCAACCGCTTCGGGAATGCCTTGCTGGTCCAACTGACCAACGGGAAATATGAACTGGTCGAAGGAAGTGACGATGATTACACCGCCGCCAAGGAATGGGTTTCACTTTTTGCTCACGAGATTGTTTTCTCCCGGTCGGTTAAACGATGGCAGCGAAGTGATAATTCGTTTGTCACCCGTCCCGGACAATTGAAGCGTTAAGCCTTTTTTTACCGGGCGTTTCGCGTGGGGGTTGCAAATATCGGGAATCAATCCGGACAACTTATGCTTAAAGTTTCGGCCAGCCTGTTCCTGGGCAGTCTGTTCGTTATCATCGGGGCCGTAAATGTCTGGCTCATTTTGCAGGCTTCGGCGCGGGTGAAAAATGCCCGGGCCAGCGCCCGCTTGATTGCGGCGCATCGGATTGGAGGCTACATCTTCATCTTAATGTTCTGCCTCATGAGCTATTTCATGATCAGCAGAATGAAGGTCAGTTCCGGCACCGTCTCGGCGGGAACGATGATCCATATGACCGTGGCGATGCTGATGACTCCACTGCTGTTTGTCAAAGTCCTCATCGCGCGTTATTACAAGAGTTACTCCGCCTTCCTGTTGCCGATCGGATTATTGATATTTGTGCTGTCGTTCGTGTTGGTAGCCATGGCTGCTGGGCCTTATCTCATTCGCAATACCAATATCCGGAGCGTCTCGCTAGAGGAGATCAACCTGACGAACGCCGCCATTGATCTCACGCAAGCCGCCGCCACGATGCAGGAACGTTGTTCCAAGTGTCACGATTTGGAGCGCGTGGTCTCGGCCCGCAAAGATGCCCGAGGCTGGCTCTCGACCGTGAACCGCATGCGACAATTGCCCGCATCAGGAATCTCGGAAGAAGATGTCAAAACCATCGTTTTATTTCTTGCGTCTCAAAATTCGCCGGGACAGACCGTTTCACAAACTGACCTGGCGGTTGGCCGAGCGCTGGTAAATCAGCGTTGCGCCACCTGCCATACTCTGGATCGGGTCTATAAAACTGCGGAGACTCCAGCCGAATGGCGGGCGACCGTCAACAAGATGGTGAATGAAGCCCAAACCGATGGAAATCCAGGAATTTTTCATCCGGGCGAGGATCAACAAATCGTTGAATTTCTATCGAAGACCCAAACGCCGGAGGCAGTGAATCAATGGCAAACGCAAGCCAGCATGGCAGTGTCCAACGGGATAAGTCTGGTCAAACCCGAAACTGACACAGCCATTCAGCCTGTGGCCGAAAACAGTCGCCTAAATTTTAAGACGGCCATTTATGTTATTGTCAGTTGCCTTGGAGCTGCGGTGATGATGGTTCGACGACCGGGCAAAAATCCGGTTCCTTCGTCCGAAGGTGCTGCTACTAAAATCTCCCGGGAAGCGGCAGGAACCATCCAGCCTGCTTCTCCTTCAAAACATAGCACAGTGATACTAAAGTTGGTGCGAATCACCCGGCAAACGCCGGATGCCAAAACCTTGCGTTTCACTTTGGCGGAGAACCGCCATCTTGTGGCCAAACCGGGTCAGTTCCTCACATTCTCATTTTTGTTTGACGGAAAAAAGGTGGTTCGATCTTATTCCATCTGCTCGTCTTCGGCGGCATCCGGTTATGTCGAAATTACTCCCAAACGCATGGAGACGGGTTGTGCGTCCATATATCTGAACGATCGCGCGGAAGTCGGTATGACCGTGGAAGCCAGTGGCCCGTATGGACAATTTTGTCTTGATGAAGCGAACCACAAGCGAGTTGTTTTGATTGCCGGCGGCAGCGGAATCACTCCGATGATGGCTATGCTGCGTCATATTGATGATTACTGCCTGCACACGAGCGTCACGTTGTTATATTCCGTGCGGACGAACGACGACATCATCTTCCACAGTGAGCTGCAAGAGTTGCGAACCCGACTAAATAATTTCAAATATCATATTCTGCTTTCGCAACCTCCCGCCGAATGGAATGGACCCAAAGGACGCTTAAACCGCGAATTTATCGAAAACACAGTTAAAGAACCTGCCTCAAATTATTTTTTCATCTGTGGTCCCGGACCATTTATGGATGCCGCCTGTCAAATCCTTTCCAGCCTGGGCGTGGCACCTGAAAAAATCATGCAAGAGAGCTTTGGCGGTCCTCCACCATCCGGCAGTTCTCAAGACCCGGCTATGACGGAAACCGTCGCAACCGTTGAGTTCGTCCGCTCTGGAAAAACTTATTCCGCTCATCAAGGTCAGACCTTGTTGCAGGCCGCTGAACAATGCGGGGTCAACATTCCTTCGGGTTGCCGGCAGGGACAATGCGGAACGTGCAATGTCAAGCTATTGAAAGGAGTCGTGTCCATGGATGCGGAAGAGGGACTTTCGCACGAATTAAAAGGGCAGGGATATGTGCTGACTTGCGTGGGACATGCAAAGGGTCCGGTGAAGCTGGATGTTTGAAAGTTGCACTGACGATTTCTAATCCGGGTGGGCCATATAAAGACCATCAGGTGCGCGGCCTGGACTTCAGAGGAATTCACCCCCGGAATAATGTTTTTAATTTGGGGAATATATCCTGTTCGCGCGCGGTCTGGACAGCAAACAAACCAAACACGGTCAATAAACATAAAATATGAAACTAAATCCAATGTTCGCGATATTCAGTCTTGGCGGCACGGAAATCATTTTGATTCTAGCCATCGCGTTATTTCTTTTTGGCGGCAAAAAACTGCCTGAACTGGCGAAAGGTTTGGGCCAGGGCATAAGGGAATTCAAGAAGGCGACTAAAGCGGTGACCGATGATGTCCAAAGTGCGGTGGAAGAAAAACCGGCGCAGAAATTCTTGACGAACAGCCAGTCGCAGCCCGCGCAAATCGTTTCGCAATCTCCCAATCTGTCTAAAGCCTGACCTTCTTGGAATTTTCTCCCGAAAGATTTCCTGTTTTCCGGGAATAATTGCCGTGCGGGCGTGGTCTGGATGTTTGCGACATGAAAAAGACCATCAAGCGCGCGGTTTGGATTTCCAGGAAATTCGTCCCAAAAATTATTTTTCATTTTCCGGGAATAAACCTTGTGTGCGTGCGGTCTGGAAAAATGAACACGTTAAAACCTTATGAAGAACGAAAACAAAAAAACAAACACCGAGTTCGTTAAAACATACATTGTGAATCAACTGTCCAAGTTAACCGCCAACCGTTTAGCTCTCGCCTTGGCCATGGCCGCCGGATTGGTCGTCGCCGCGGAATCCAGCCATGCGCAGGGGGCCATGGCCACTATTTCCGACGTGGCGGCGGGTGGCGGTGTTTTTGATTACACCATAACACTGCAAAACACGGGAACCACCGCACTTGACAGTTTTTGGTATGCTTGGACTGTCGCTGGCAACAATCTCCACCGCCATAACCACCCCGGGAAGTTCACTTGGCTGGACCGATACGGCTATCGAAGGCAACACTTCCATTTCGTGGGAAGGCAACTCCGGCGACGCGCTGGGAGTGGGTCAATCGGCAACTTTCACTTTTGACAGCACCGAGACACCAACGGCCATTACCACATCACCGTCCGGGAAATCAGTGGCTTACGTTAACGGGACAGGACCTAGCACTTTCGAGCAAAATGCTCCCGGCGTTGCGAGCCCAGTGTTTTCCCCGACCTTGGTGGCTGCGCCCGAACCTTCCTCATTGTGCTTGGTTGGGGCCGGTTCGCTCGTCCTCGCCGCTGCGCGCAAGTTGCGCAGGGCGCAGATCACAGCTTCTTGACTGGAAACACGCACGCGGTCTCAAACATTGAACAAATAAAAAGCATATGCATAACGACAACAAAAAACAAAGCACCAAACTTATTAAAGAAGTTCGTTTGGCGGCGGATGCCGTCAATCCTGACCAAAAAACTGAAAATGACGGCGTTGACCGCCGGGGCTTTCTGACGTGCATGGCGTGGGCCGGGACGGGAATGCTCTGGACGGTCGCCGGCGGCACACTCGGTTCAATGCTTTTGCCACGGCGTGCGGGCGCGGCGGACGCGGACAGCATGATATCAAAGGGAAGTTTCAGCTTCGTCCAAATTAGCGACTCGCACATCGGCTTCAACAAGGAAGTGATCAACAAGGACGTGGTCGGCACGCTTAAGCAGGCGATTGCGCGCATCAACGCGATGCCGGTAGCACCTGATTTTGTCCTGCATACGGGTGATCTCACCCATCTTTCCGATCCAGAGGAATTCGACACCGTTGACCAATTGATGAAGACCATCAAAACCCAGCAGGTTTTTTACGTGCCCGGTGAACATGATGTCACCGGCGACAACGGCAAATCCTATCTCGACCGCTTCGGAAAAAACACCAAGGGCGAAGGTTGGTATAGTTTCGACCATAGCGGCGTCCACTTCATCGGTCTCGTAAACGTGGTGGACATCCAGCAAAATGGCCTGGGCGCGCTCGGTCAGGACCAGTTGGCCTGGCTGCAAGCCGATTTGAGAGATCGCTCCAGCGAGACGCCCATCGTCGTATTCGCGCACATTCCGCTCTGGATGGTTTATCCGGAATGGGGTTGGGGTACCGATGACGGCGCACAGGCGCTGACCTACCTGAAACGATTTGGATCAGTTACCGTCCTCAACGGCCACATCCATCAGGTGGTGAAAAAAGTGGAGGGCCGCATGACGTTCCACACGGCGATGTCAACGGCGTTCCCGCAACCCGAACCCGGCAAGGCGCCGAAGCCCGGCCCGATGAAAGTGGAACCGGGTAAACTGAACGATTTCCTCGGCATCACGGATGTGAATTACGTTGAAGGCAGGAGTTCGCTGGCCGTGGTGGATTCGACGTTAAGTTGATCGGCAACCACTATTAACCTGCTCATTCTCCAACCCAGGCCACGTCATGAATGGTGATGCTCTCATGCCCTTCCCGCCGCACAATCGTACAAGCATCAGGGAATCTTTAAATTCGTCCGAACGGGTTTTCGCGCCACGAATTCTCGTTGCGGAAGACGACCCGATTATCTGCCAGCTCATAGCCGATGTTCTGTTGGACGATGGTTATGTCGTAAATACAACCTCCGATGGCGAACAAGCCTGGGAGGCGCTTCATCACGACCACTACGATTTGCTTATTACCGACAACGAAATGCCACGTTGCACAGGCATAAAGCTCATCGAGCGGATGCATAAAGCCGGCATGAGTCTGCCAGCCATCATTGCTTCCGGCTCATTCACTGCGGAAAGTTTGCGCGACCATCCGCAACTCCAAATCGAAGCGGTCATTCCGAAGCCTTTTAAAAAATTGGAATTCCTGGACACCGTGAAAAATGTTTTGTCGGCGTGTGAAGATACCATCACCAACACGCGTCATTGAACCGATCTCATACCGGTCTGCAAACAAAGCCGCAACTCACCAACTAAATAAAAATTATGCCGGCACTAGCTCTCCAACCTAAAGGTGCCACGCCTTCGAATTGCTCAACCATGACGGCAAAGTTCTTAACTGTTATCGCGCTCGTGGCGTTCGTGTTGACCTCCTGGGCTCAACAACCCAACAACCCGGACGTCCATGCTGCCGATTTGTCCCAACCGGCGTCCGGTGTCATCACTGGTCGCGCTCTTTTTCTGAGAAATTGCGCGCATTGTCACGGTGCCGACGCACGCGGCGATGACGGACCTGACCTTCATGATTTAGATTGGACAGGCCAACAAATTGCGACCCGGATTCGAAACGGTAAAAGGGGTCAAATGACGGCTTTCGCCGGAAAACTTCAGCCGGCGCAGATTGATGCCTTGGTTGCCTACGTCCAGTCTTTGAAATGACTCGCCCATCACTGGATTGAAAAGAAAATTAAAATGGTTTTTCGTGGTTGCCGCCGCGGGATTTGCTTTGCTGCAACTCACGAATCCACCGCGCACAAACCCGCCTGTCGTCAGCGATTTGATGGCCGCGAACGCACCGCCGCCGCAAATCGCCACGATGCTGCACGCGGCGTGTTACGATTGTCATTCAAACAAAACACGCTGGCCGTGGTATTCACGCATCGCGCCGATATCGTGGCTGATCTCCAGTGACGTGAAGGAAGGCCGTGAGCACTTGAATCTATCCGACTGGCCAATTGCTAATCCCAAGCGCGCCGCGAGATGGCTGGATGAAATGAGCGACGAAATTAGCTCCGGCGAAATGCCGCTGAAGAAATATACCCAGATCCACGCCGACGCGCGGTTGACGGAAAGCCAGCGCAAGAAATTGACGGACTGGCTAGATGCGGAAGCGGCGCAGTTGAATTCAATGACCGCAAAATAATTTCCTGATTAATACTCACACCCATTCGGCAAACCGCTCCACGCGTGTTCCTTGGTCCGCCAGCGGAAGTGCCCTTAATCGGGTAGTAAACGATTTGCTGGTGAGTTCCTATGTATTATAAATGCATTGTCGTATAAAATTATGAAGCAAACTTTGATCTCAAACAGTTTTTCACTGGCCGTTGCGGCAGGGTTGGCCTTATCTGCTATTTCCATCCAAGCACAGAATCATTACTGCCCTTTTCCGCAACCAGCCGTTTGACAGCGGTAGCTCAGCAATAAACCGTTTGGCGCGTTCTGCAAGAGCATTGGCGTCTTTTGCTAGTTACTCCGACCAGCTTTTGAGCAATACTTAAATTGTGAGCCGGGGTCCTGAGAGACACAGCGACCTTGGTAAAGCCGAAACCTAATGAAAAGGTGACACAAATGAAAACAAATGAAACCGTGACTCCGGTAAGAGCCTTTAATCGCGCCTACATCAATGGCCAGTTCATCACACCCCATGGAACCCAGGTCATCGATCTGGTGAACCCGACCGACAACAAGGTTATCGGCAAGGTCACCTTGGCAGACGAAATCGACACCCGAAAAGCCATCGGTGCTGCGAAAGAGGCCTTCAACACCTTTTCGCAAAGTAGTAAGGAATACCGGATGGATTGCTTGCAGCGTTTGCACGAGGCCGTGGCCAAGCGAATGGATCAACTCGTTGAGGCGACGGTCGTGGAATACGGCGCACCGCAAGACCGTGCGAAGGGCTCCAATAACCTCGCTGCGAACATTTTCCTGCACTTCAAGGAAGTTCTCAAAGACTTTGATCTGGTCAAAACTGTCGGAACATCCAAAGTCGTGATGGAACCAGTGGGCGTGGTGGGCATATTTACGCCATGGAATTCGAGCGCCGGCTCAATCGCGATCAAGGTTGCACCGGCAATCGCTGCCGGATGCACGGTCGTCATCAAGCCCAGCGAAATGAGCGCAATGCAGACGGAAGTGTTGATGGATGGCTTTCATGAAGCCGGGTTGCCTCCTGGCGTCATCAATGTCGTGACGGGCCTCGGCGAGGTCGTCGGGACGGAGTTAACGAAAAGTC
>Ga0187851_10003892_pt1 | contig 12394 bp, 9 predicted proteins | sample June2016WEW_6_10_FD_132997 | JGI IMG/M metagenome (GOLD analysis project Ga0187851, IMG submission 132997) | Peatland microbial communities from SPRUCE experiment site at the Marcell Experimental Forest, Minnesota, USA - June2016WEW_6_10 | ecosystem: Environmental > Terrestrial > Soil > Wetlands... | reverse complement strand
GTTCAAGCCGGCCATGTATCAAGGGCATCCTGTATCAGTCCAAATTGTCGTCGAAATGAGCTTCCATCTGCATTGATAGCCGGGCCTGCAACAAATTTAATGGCATGGACGCTGGACGATCTACTTGGCTATTGTCAATCAATCACTGCGCAGCGATTTGTGCAGTCTGCGCGTGCGCCGGAACAGACGCGGGCTTCCGAGCAAAGTATCCCCGGCGCGTTCTCACGATCATTTTGCCGTGCTTTGGCGCACTCGCTTCGACACGCACAACACGGTAGCCACCCGTGCTGACGGAGTTGGCGGAATGGTAGCCAATCGTGTATTGTCCTCGAATATCACGCGCGACTTCTGTTGCGATACCATCCACATCCTGCAAGGAACGTGGGAAGTAAGCAATGCCGCCCGTCTCCTGCGACAGCTTCTCGAGGGCGTCTCGCGCTCTCTCTGATTCTTCCTTGTCGGTCCCGAATAGAAGCCCGATGGAATAGACTACCGGTCCCCCCAGGTCCTGCACACGCCGAATGGCCTGCTCCAGGTCCAGTCTCGACGCATTGTCCGCTCCATCTGTGATGACTAGCAAGACCTGCTTTGGTAATTTTGCATGATTGACCAATTCATCCGCTGAGGCTGCCACCGCATCGTATAGCGCGGTTGTGCCCCTGGAGTCGAAGTGCGAGAGCCCGCGATTGAGTGCGGCGATGTCGGAGGTAAAAGCCTGATCGAGAATGGCCCGATCGGAGAAATTCACGATGAATGCTGAATCCTGCGAATTTGAGGCTTTCAGCAGGTCCAGCGCTGCTGCATTGACCGCCACGCGCTTGTCGCGCATCGAGCCAGAGTTATCAACGAGAATGCCCATTGAGACCGGCTGATCCTGATGCAGAAACGAACTGGTTGCCTGAAGTACGCCATCCTCCCAGACGCGGAAGTCCCCGCGGCCCAAATCCTGAATCGGCTGGCCTTTTTCGTCTACCACCGCGCAGGTCAACAGAACCTCATCCACGTCTTTGTGCATGGTGTAGCTTCCATCCTGGCTTTTCTGAATCCCGCCCGGGCTGGCTGGAGCGACAGGCGATGTTAGGCTCACTGGCGCGATTACTTCAGAATCCGGCGAGAGAATCGGATCGTGATCTGTATCCAAACGCGATTGAGCCTCCGGAAGCGTTGGATCGCGCATAGGAACATGCATTGTTGGCTCCGCAAGTGTGGACGCTGCGGGCGGGACCTGGCAAAGTAATGACCGTGCACTCAAGCCAAGCAGGACCAGGCCCGCCAATGCAGTGCTCCGAACAGCAATTGATCTCGTCATTCCTTTTGAAAGCAAGGCAACGTCGTCAAACGCGAGTAACTGCATTTGCCGATACGCCGATACCGTGAAGACTCCAAACCTCGACTGAGATGTGCCCATCGTGACACTACGGCTTCGCAGTGTGATTCCCTTGCTCCACGCCATCAGGCTGTCCTCTCAACACTCTAGACCTACTGCGTAAAAGAACTCGAGGCGATCGCCGGTAGTGGTTTCCGTGGGCCGATCTGATCCATCGACAATTCCAGAGAAAACATAGACGTTGAATCTCGATCAGCCTGTACCCAAATACCATGAAAAGCATCACGCAGTTCCGGGTGCAGGGCCAACAGAGCCATCATCAACTCTGTCACCTGCTTTCGCGCGGTTGGCAGATCGCGCAACTGCGCCGCCTGATTCGTGTCAGGAATATAGTGGACTTCAAGGTCCAGCGGGCCAAATAGCACCGTGGTATCGATTGTCGTCACTTGAAAAACAGAGCCAGACGCAGAGAGCATCAATGGCTTGGCTTCAGGAAGATTTTCCGGGCGCACATGATCCGCTTCACCCCGCAGTTTTTCGAGATTGGGACTCGAAAGGAAGTCTACCGGCGCGAGACAATAAGCCGCCACGCGATAGTAGAACCATGCATCCCAGACCATACTTTTCTGTGCGTAGTCACGCGCCGACACCCAATACCATAGGCCATTGTGACCGGCTTCGATCATAGGTCTGCTGAAGAAGCCGCCAAGCATCCAGCGGTTCTCAGCTGTCCTAGACAAAATTAGTGAGATCTGTTGCGGCTGCGACACCCCCGTAGCGTGAAGGATGGCCAAGGCATATGTTCCAGGTGGGAGGTTTGTGAGATTGAACACGACGACTGGCGATCCACAATAGAAATCTGTACGAGCCGCGTTCTGGGGGTCGGTCGAAGCATCCAGCAGATAGAGGCTATCGACAGTGATGGCCGCCTGCTGCACGAGAGGTTTCAAGGTTCCTACTGAACCAGCGATTCCAGCGAAATCTTCCGCCACCGCGGGAATCGTACTCTGGCGAAGGGCTTGAACGTCTCCACTTTGCACCTCGCCGATCATTGCTCGAGCGGCGCTCACCAAGGCGTCACGTTCTGCTGCCGTCATCTGCGACTGCGTCTTGCAGGAGGCCGCCTTCGCGGTGAGGGGCAACATCAACACTCCAGGAGTCAAAAGCAACAACGTCATACACGGCAAGTACCGGTGATACGGGAACATGGCTGCACCCTTCAGTGAAGTCGTCCTGCAGGCGAGGGTAATCATCTTGCCGGCATACTAATATGATGCGAGAAACGCTCAGGCAGGGCGTAATGCCAGGCAGGATCTTGCGGGGTCTCCGCGCACGGTTGAATTAAGTTGCTCAGCAGATGTTCGCACCCCTGGAATGCGGTTTTGCTCTACGGCACACTCTTCCAGCGAATTCGAAAGCGATGCTGCAGGTCTTAGCTACAACTTTGGTGGACTCCCAATTAGCTTGCACTGCGTGCCAGGTTTTGCTTGCGAACCTTGGCTCACATTGATTCTGTTGAGCTAAGAGACACATTTGAAGCGGCGCCGATTCAAATAACTTACTTTTATAAGTGGCCGCTTGGCAGGCTATCTATCTTTGGTAATGGTGCCCTTTCGTCCGGATAATGCACACTTATAGACATAACTAACTGATTGCCAGCGTCTTAGAGTTATTCCCAATATTTATTGAATGATTCGCATTGCGCCCCCAAAGAGTGTACTGTTTTATACAGACATTCGGTTGAATACATGCGCCACGGTCTGGACTTCGAGACCCGCGCGGAGAAGTCGATCGGGCGCCAGCCACCTTTTTGACGAATACCAAGAAGGCTGGTTAGCGTCTGTTTGCACAACTGAGCCAGATCTCGGCTCGTATCTCCTTTGCCTTTGCATCCGCCGAATGAGGAAAAAGAAATGCTTGCTTTGTCAGGCCTTGGGCTCATCTGGAGAAGCTGAAACTTCCTGGTGGGTATCAATCGCGGGATTGATGAGATCACTTCGTTGATTCCACACTGTTTGGCCGACTCGTTTCGCCGCCAGGCGCCAATGAAGCAAGAAAGAGAAGCTGCTCTGCGCCGAGAAAGAACAGAAGGAATGGACGCACTCTGTCGGTGCCCTTCCTCCCGGCATTGATCAAAAACGATGCATATTGGCGGATCCTGCGCTTGCGTTGGGTCCACAGGGTAGTTGTGTTCGCAAATCCCGGTCGAAGGAATTTTCGTGAAGATTTTTCGTTACTTCGCATTTTTACTCCTGATGCTCTCCGGATGTGGAGCAGCAGTCAATATGCCCATCTCGCCCAAAGCCGCCACTCAGACCACCGCCCAAGCCAGAACGGTGATCTCCAACATCCAGACTGCAACGGGAAACTGGCGCAGTTGGGTTCAGCTGCCACCAAACTCCGCTGACTGCCTGACACCGTGTTCAGGTACCTCAATCGAAGAGATATTCAAGGTCGCCGATCCATCTTTGAGCGGGAATGCAACGATGTTCGAGTTAAACCCTGCCAGCCCCTATGCGGATGCACTGTTCTCCGCACAGTTGATCGGCCAGAATTCCCCGTCAACGCCGGACTCCGGCCGCACTCTTTTGCCCACTATTCATAACTTCACTTATGACAGTTACTTTTATGTGACGAAGGACAGTATCACGCAGGTCCTGGAATTCGATATAAGCATGTATATGAACGGCGTCGGGATGATTTGGGGAACCCAGTGCGACCACCTTGGGGATGGAGACTGGGACATCTGGGACAACGTGAACAATCTTTGGGTTTCCGCGGACGTGCCCTGCCAGTTCGTCAACGGTTGGAACCACCTCACGCTCAATTTGCAGCGTGAAGACGACAATTCGCTGCTCTACGAGTCCATCGAGCTGAACGGAACGACTTACGCGCTCAACAAGACCTATCCTCCGGGAGTTGCCGATCCATCCTGGTGGGGCATAACGGCAAACTACCAGATGGATGGGAACGCCGCGTTTACCGCAAATACCACGTATGTAGACAATTTCAGCGTTACCTACTGGTAGGCGCTCGTTTTTCCTGCTGCTAACGCTTGAATCGCTTTCGGTGGTTTCTGATGAAGTATTTGAGAGCATTCGCAACCACCGCCGTACTTATAACTGCTCACTGCTTTCATTGACAGCCTGAGTGAGCCAGAGGACACTTCCAACTCACGATAGCTTATCGCGCAAATGGTGTAAGTTCTACACGATCTTCAACTGTTTTCTCAATGGATCGAGCACTATTTACCTACACTGCAAATTGATCGTTCATCATTTGCACTTTTTTCGACTATTTATTGATAAATACTGCGCCGAAGCTCAAATAAGTGTACTGTTCTATACAGACATCCAAAAAATGACCCTTAGCTTGGTCTGAAGCGCGTTACTTAAGTTTGGATATCGTTCGAGAGCCGGTGCCGTAACTGAGCGTGCAGTAAGGCTCATTTACTCATCTCCGGCGAAGAGCCAAAATTGTGAATCGTATCTCTTCTATCGGTAAGCTTCTGCAAGCGCCGAAACCGAGATAGGAAGTGCTTTCAAGAGTTCTTGCACGGCTTGGGTTTTGTTCCATCGGATCCAGTCATTGTCGCGCACGCTTAGTTCATTGACAGCAATTATGCTCCTTCCTCGCACCTGCTGTTTTGCATCGTTGATTTAAGCCAAGGTGTTCTATCTCCATTCTGACGGAGCGCAGCGGCAATAAGCTGCGCAAGGCGACGGCTGACTCTTAGCCCGTGAGGGAAGCCTCGTGGGACACGATCTCGATCGCCCCTTGTCATGGTTGGAAGCTGGGAATTCATCAGAATCCCGAGGGCGCATGGATGAAGACTTTTTACCAAATCACGTTGATTCTCGCCATATTCGCGGCGCCTGTATTCGCAAGTGTCACTGTCAGCAGCCCAGCGAACGGTGGAACTGTTGCCTCTCCGGTGCAGTTCATTGCTGAGGGAACCACAGCCACTTGTTCAAAGGGCGTGGCGTCTCTGGGCGTCTACGTGAACAACCAACTCGTTAGCGTTCAAGATGGAATCAGCCTGAACACATCAGTTTCTCTTGCTCCCGGCACGTACAACACCGTGGTCGAGGAGTGGGATTACTGCGGGGGCGCCACCTTTACACCTGTGGCCATCACGGTTACCAATAAGTCCGGAGTCTTTGTCACCTCACCGGCAAACAACAGTACTGTTGGTACGCCGACAAACTACATAGCGACAGCAGCTAGTGCCAGTTGTTCCAAAGGTGTAGCGTCCATGGGCGTTTACGTGAACAACCAACTGGTTACCGTCCAGAGCGGAGCCGCGCTGAACACTCAGGTGAACCTGAGTCCGGGAGTTCAGAGCACCGTCGTAGAAGAGTGGGACAACTGCGGCGGGGCCTCCTATGTACCTATTACCGTAACAGTCCAGCAGATTGGGACAAAGCTCTCCAGCCTCCAGACCAGCAGCGGATGGAACAGCTGGGGACAGGGGCCGCCCAACTTCGTTGATTGCTCGCCTTCACCGTGTAACGGCTTTCAATTTTCACATACACCAAATATCTCTTCACCCTCACTCAGTGGAAAGGCAACAGCGTTTACTGTCGGCGGAGCAAGCGGCACTACGCCGTGGGGCGATGTGTTGTTTTCACTTCCGCTGCTCGGCCAATTCTCAACGCAGGGGCTTCCTGATACCGGCCACACGCTCATTCCCACTATTCACAACTTCACCTACGACACCTATGTCTACGTCACCAACGCATCCATCACTCAAGCGCTGGAGTTCGACATCAACCAGTATATGAATGGCGTAGGAATGCTTTGGGGCACTCAGTGCAACAATCTGGGCGGAAAAGTATGGGATATCTGGGATAACGTGAATGCTAAGTGGGTTTCCACCGGCGTCGCATGCAACCTCATCAACAATGGCTGGAACCACGTCACCATTCAAGGGCAGCGTGGTTCGGGTAATGCAGTTATTTATCAGACGATCACGCTCAACGGCATGACTGCCACCTTAAACACGTCTTATCCGCCGTTCACAGTCCCTGTCAGTTGGTGGGGAGTTACAGTTAATTACCAGATGGACGGTAATTCCACACAGGCTGCGAACACAACCTATGTGGACAATTTCAGTCTGACTTACTGGTAGAGTGCGCAGGGCCGTCGGCTACCTGGCGAGCCTGGCTCGGCCTTCAGGAGTCGTCTCGGTCCATGGCAGGTTGGCATTTCAAAGACGGGCTCGACGGGTTTAGGCCCTGTCGAGCCCGGCCAATTGAACGCTGTCAGCGCCCACAGTCACGCCGCCCTTACTCTCCCCGTCGATAGCTCTGAACGATATTTTCTCGAAGGCAAGCCGGAAGATTGCACGCGTGACCTCCTGGATTGGCATTGGCGGTATCACGGTGATGCCACCGATTCGATCGCTGAGATCCAGAAAAGCCTGCCGATTGATCCAGAGGAATTCGAGAGGGTATTCAGGCTTTCGTTCACGAGCCTTCGCCGGATTTGCATCGAGAAAATAGCTGATGTGCGGCTTGGGAACCAGTTTGTTGATCAACCGAATATACATTCGAATCGCTGGATTGCGCAGGGGCAGGTTCGCGAGTTCGTCATAGATATATCGATCGAAGATGACAAGATCGGCGTCGGAGCGCAAAGCCTCTCGTACCGCCGCTCTCAGCGAAAGAGCGTCTATGAAGTAAAGAATCAACCTCACCACCGTCATGAGAGATGACTTGACGTTCTTGTCTCTGCGGTTGATTGGCAAAGCGGGTGTTCCAATCCCATTATCACCCTTGAACAGTCTGTGACCAGTCGATTCTCGAAGTTTGGTCAAGCGCGCAACATCATCCCAGAACCTGATTACAAGAACTTTTCGCCTGTCCTCTCTAAGCCATGTACAAAGAGCCTCGATTTGCGTACTCTTGCCTGCGCCATCAATACCAGAGAAGCTTATGAATTTGGTTTGATCGTTCTTTCGGAATGAATCCATCACGACTCTCCAAAGTTCCAGAACTTGCCTTGGTTGGATTTCAGTCAAGGGCGACTCGGGCTGCCATGAGAGAGTGCCACGACAGTTCCAATGGCAACCGCTGCGCCTACCACGATACTCACTCTGATTAGGATGGAACGCGCTCGCCGCTGTTTTCCCGGCGCAATCACTGCGCCCGCAGGCCTGGATGCGGCAACGCCTGTGGTCCTTTCATAAGGAGCTGCGGCCGCACCGACCGGCTTTGGAGAAGCTTCCTGTTGTTGCTCCGAGGCGGGTTGTGCCGCGGAGGGTTGCCCGCTTTGAGCATCCGCTTGCGGTTGAGCCGGGGACGGACTTTCAGGGAGCGTCGTATCATTTCTGCTTGTCTCCGGAGCCACACTTTCCGCTTGACTGCCAGAGTCTGCTGACTGATTTTGGCCGGACGGCAGATTCTGCGGCGCCGGACCACTGATAGGTTGTTGCGGCGATGCCGTGGCCTCCGCTATCGGCATCGCCAGGATCATCACAAGACCAAAAGCGATCTCTCTTCTCACGCAACTAGCGAGGATTCTCATTTATGCACCCACTTCTGCTCTACCTTCCACTTCAGAACGTCCATTCCTAAGTGGCTATGCTAGATTCTCAGAGGACCGGTGAGCGCTGTCAGTCCATATCCATGCGACACGCTCTCTACAGAAAGGCCGCGGAAACTGTTCACCGCTTCAACATTCGTATCAAATATCTCAAATAGCATGTCCACTCCGGTGAGCTTGAGAGCTGATCTTGCTCTCGGAGGGACCGCTGCAAGCTTGACGTCGCCGTTGCGCTTTATCGCTTCTTCAAGGCAGCAAAGCAGAAGTTGAATCGCGGGCCTATCCAACTGGCTTACCTTGGAACAGTCAAGTACGATGTACGGGCGGTCATCATGCAAATTACTCCGCAATTCGCCTAAGAACCGCCGCCCCCGGATTGCATTCAATGCTTCCGGAAACTCTTTCACTTCCAACGTGCACGCTCGACGTTTCATGTTCACCTCCTGCGGTCGATTCTTTGTTCAGTTCCTTTGCTATTGGCAACGTTCGTAGATACCAACCCGTTGCTACTGATGCCCTTACTGCGGAAATCACCTGAGCGGCCCACCTATGCTGAGTTCTGCATTATCTGTGCAAGCTCAGCCTCTGGATTGCGAATCGCGCCTGTGAGTTTATTTATCCCATATCGACAAAGAGTAACGAGGTTCGTGTTGTACCAACAGCACTCTGCCATACGAGGCGACAGCCCGCACAGAAAGCGAAGTTTCTTTACTGCACTTGGTGTTGATAGCATGGCCGCAACCAACCGGTGATTTCCATCCACGATCGTCATGCGTTCGCATTCGTTCAGGCCAATAAGAATCACGGCGCTAAAGCCTGGATCGTCCAGACGAAGCCGGTTGCCAATCGATAAGATCTTCAACAGGAATGACAAATCGACCAGATCCTTGCGCGTCCGCACGCATTCGGCAACTTCGGTGATTGAAAAGTTGCCGCGGGCGATCCTGCGCCAGTGGGCCCGTGGGAATGCCCGGATCTGGCCGAGATTTGACTCGTCGATCTCCATCTCATACCACTTCGTCCCAGCGGGAATCTGCTTCCACAAGGAAAGATGGCGAAGGTACAGGAGCGCCCGCCGCTTTGCATTTTCTCCCGCGTCGTCAAGATCAGGATTGTTGACTACTTCACGCAAGCTCTCCTGATACTCGCTGAACGCCGGAGAGTGAAAGTCGCTCTTGAGAAACTCAGCAATTACCTCGTCCTCCGTTGCGCGCCGAATCAACCTGCCCGGCTGGCTGTTCACCGGCCGTAGCACTTCGCCGCGGCTTGCAAGCAGATCGAAAAGGAATGGCGCTGCCACAACAGCAAGTAGAACGACCATGAGGATGAGCTGTACGAGGATTACTTCGCGCAAGGAAGAATGGAAGATGCAAATTCCGCCGATAACAATACCGCTGAATGCCAACTGCACCCAACTTGTATTCGCGATCTTGTAGGACATCTCGAAAGTGATAATCACGACGCTGAGCGAGTAGATGATTGCCGTAATCGCATAGAAGGCCAAAAGATAGGGCAGGTTGTACCTGCCAACGATCTCGAATCCTGCCCCGAAGAATGTTGTCCAGATTCCAGAAGGTGCAATGCCCAGGCCAAGGACCAGGATTGTGCCGATGCCCAACACCAGCAAAAGAGAGGTTGAGATGACCCGGAGATCTCGTCTCTCCTCATCGCGGGTGCCGGCCACAAGGGGGAACATGGAATTGACGACAGCGGAGGAAAAGGAGAATATGACCCGGCCAACCATGGCCACGGCAGCATAGAGTCCGGCCTCCTTTGCAGGGAAGAAGTGCTCCACCAGCACAATGTCGCAATTGTTTATAAGCACCTGGCCGGAGAAGAACACCATTGCCTGAGAAGTCTCGCGAAGCGCATACAAGAAGCGAAGAGGATTTGGAACCCTGGTAGCCAGTTTCGGTGCAGCGGCAAGGTAAGCCACAGCAACCGCTGCTGAGTTGGCTGCGATCACTCCTGCTACACCAAAGCCAAGCAGGATCAAGAGGAGCGATCCGACAAGCCGAACAACACCTTCAGCGACAAGATTCGTGGCAAGGCCACGAAATCCGTAGGTACCCTGAATGTAGCCACGCCGGCATCCCAATGGAACATAGAATGCCGCGCCGAGGGCGAGGAGAGCCACCAGTGCGGAGCCCGGCAGATTTAGATAATCTGCGATCGGCCTCTGAAACAGCAGCAGCATGAGCGCAACGAGGATCCCACATCCCCACGCGCTTCGATGGAATCCACGATAGGCAGCGGCTTTCCCCTCTGGAGAGCTCTGTTGCGCGACAACCTTCGCGGAAATGATCTGAAAGGAGAGTGTCACCGCGGATATCAGCGTAAGGATTGTGTAGACAGCCGTAGCGTGTCCAAACCCCTGGGGTCCGAGGAAGCGCGCGATCGCAATGTTGTAGGCGAGATTTACAGCAGTCGTAAGACCGGATCCAGAAAGCAAAATAACGCTTCCGGAGACAATGCGGGCCTGCAGCGTTTTCACCTTGTGGACCAAACCAATCACCGCATTCTTGAATCCCTGGCTCGCATTACAGAATTGGACCTACGCCAATCAGACAATAGGCTCTAATTGCACCGATAGATTGTAAGATGCGGCTGGTGGAGCGTCGGCTGCTCAGAATCGAGAACTAATGAGGCATTGCCTTGTATTGGTGACAACCCGGAAGGTTCCCTCTGCCTCTAATAGAGAAGCTGATGCTTAATAGCGCACGAAGTGCAATCCTGATCATTCTTCTACTTCCCCATGGATGCTCTGGTCCCGGGTCGAGTCAGTCGCTGCGACTAAACCATCGGGCTACGGGAACCTCTCCGGAGACAATTGCCTTGTACGAGGCATGGTTTGGACATCCCAAGCATATCTCTGTTGGTTATTCTTCCCATGATTCGTCTGAAATCAAGAACCAGATCGCGCGGGCAAAGGGGATGGGAATCTCTGCATTTGTGGTGGACTGGTACGGGGATCGCGAGCCTTTCATCGATCGCAGCTATGCCTTGATGCAGACGATCGCGTCTGGCAACAATTTCCATGTGGCAATGATGTATGACGAAGCCGACGAGGAGGAAGGCGCAACTGACCAGGCGATCGCAGACCTGACCATGTTTCAGGACATCTATCTTTCTTCGAAATCGCCGGGGCATCAGGCGTACCTCACTTACGAAGGCCGGCCAGTGATCTTCATATTCCCCAAGGGGGGGTACACGAACTGGGACCTTGTTCGTGCTCGGTTGAACAAATGGAATCCTCAACCCTTGCTCATTTATGAGAACTTGCCCGGCAAATACGCAGACGCGTTTGACGGTTTCTATGCGTGGATCAGCCCCGGAGAAAAGGGCTGGGCGTCGGATGGCAGTAACTGGGGAGACCAGTATCTAAGCGATTTCTATCAAACTATGGGTTCTAAGTATTCTGACAAAATTGTCGTCGGGGGAGCATGGGCAGCGTTCGACGATGTCAAGGCCTCGTGGGGGCTTAATCGGCATATCTCTGCGCGTTGCGGCCAGACCTACACTGACACTCTGAATTTTTGGCACAGGTATTTTTCACCTGACGACCCACCACCCTTCATCATGATCGAGACATGGAATGATCACGAGGAGGGTACGGCGATTGAGGACGGCATTCCCAACTGTGGACTCGGAGGCCCGGAGCCAGCTTCGACTCCTGCCTCAGGACAATCTCCGCCTAAGAACTAAAGCGACTGCCGATGGGAGAGCCGAGAGCAGTCCGTATGCTCGCCTGTTGTCTTAGCAAGTGTTGGATCAGGTCGCGGCTCTGTGCGCGGACCTTGAAGACTATGTAAGTATGAGCTTCCTTTTAAACCTATGTGCGAGGTGATTCAACGTGCAGAAGCAGATAGCCTCCGGCTTTCGCAGGAGGCTATCCAAATCTCTACGCCGCATCGGTGACATCCCGGTTTTGATCGTTGCCGGCCTGTGCTGCAACGATACCTAATTGCGGAACGCTCATGGCAGGGGAACGGTGGACGGTGCTGACGATCGAAAGCGGCCGGCTGCGCACCTCGTCGTACACACGCCCAAGATATTCACCCAGTACCCCCAAACAGAGAAGCAACAGGCCGCCAACAAAGAATACTGAAGCGGCAACAGCGAATCCTGCGGTGTCCACTGAGCTCTTTGAAAGCAACATAAAGAATGCCATAAGCCCAGCTACGCAGGTAGAAAAGCAGAACAGAGCAAAACTAAGGCGCAAAGGTTTATAGCTGAAGCTGGTAATCGCATCCATCGCATACTTGATGCGGCTCATAAACGAGAGCTTGCCTTCGCCGGCCGCCCTGTCCTGCCGGTCATAGTAGACCACCGTATTCCGATAGCCGACCCAGGCGCGTAACCCTGGCAAGTACCGGCTTTTCTCTTCCATTGCATTCACCGCGTCAACAGCCTTTCGATCCATTAGGCTGAATATGCCTGCATTCAGAGGTATGGGGTAGTCGGAGAGCGCTCCTAAAACACGATAGAAAAGTGGAAAGAGCTTAGCCAGAACCTTGCGCT
>Ga0187851_10003891_pt1 | contig 12396 bp, 7 predicted proteins | sample June2016WEW_6_10_FD_132997 | JGI IMG/M metagenome (GOLD analysis project Ga0187851, IMG submission 132997) | Peatland microbial communities from SPRUCE experiment site at the Marcell Experimental Forest, Minnesota, USA - June2016WEW_6_10 | ecosystem: Environmental > Terrestrial > Soil > Wetlands... | reverse complement strand
GTGGCTGGTTGCTGGTGGCTGGTTGCTGGTGGCTGGTTGCGGGCGGCTGGTGGCGGGTGGCTGGTGGCGGGTGGCGGGTGGCGGGTGAGACGATCGCGCCCATGAGCGGACAACCATGTGGATTTTGCTTCGCATTTGCGCTGTTTTTGATGGGTAGCGCTGGAGTGTTGGCGCAGGATGCGGCCGGACTTCTGCGGGAGGTGCGCGAGTTGGATTGGAATGGTCAGTACGGTGAGGCTCGTGAGCGCTTTCGGAAGGACGCTGGTCGCTGGCAATTTCGTATGCGTTCGAAGGCGATGGTGGGCTACGTCGCGTTCTATGAAGGCGATTTCAAGGCGGCGCTCGCCGAGTTTCACAAGGCCAGGCGCAGGCCGCAGGAGGCAGGAGGCAGGCGGCAGGGGCGCAGGGTCTGCGTCGCTTGCGGCGTCCTCCCACGGTTGCCTCTTCCTGCCGCCTGCTGCCTGCCGCCCATTCCTATTGACATTCTATAGGTCCCGGTGATAGATTACCTATAGAGACTCTATATGTCACTTGCATCCCGGGCTTCCTGTTTGCTGCGCAATTTGTTTCGACGGGATCGCGTGGAACGGGATTTGGATCTGGAGGTCCGAGGGTATGTGGACATGCTGGAGGCGGATAAGGTCACCACAGGCATGGACCGAACGGAGGCGCGGCGGGAGGCCCTGTTGGAGTTGGGTGGCGTAGAGCAGGTTAAGGAGCAGGTTCGAGAGGTCCGGGTCGGCAATCTGTTGGAGAACCTGTGGCAGGATCTGCGCTACGGCTGCCGGACGCTCGCCAGGAATCCGGGATTCACCGCAGTGGCTGTGATTTCGCTGGCACTCGGGATCGGCGGCAACTCCGCGATGTTCAGCATCGTGAATGGCGTTCTGTTGCAGCCGCTGCCCTACCCAGCACCCGACCGGCTGGTGCGCGTGACCGGCTATTATCCCAAGGGCGCACTGCAGGTGCTGCAGCAGGACAGCCATACCATGGACGTTGCGGGCTACGTACCCGGCAGCGAGTTCAACCTTACCGGACAGGGCGAGGCGATGCGGTTGGTGGGAAGCACGGTATCGGCGAATCTTTTTTCGATCCTCGGCGCCCAAGCTTCGATCGGGCGTACTTTTCAACCTGGCGAAGATGTTCCGGGGCCGGACCGGCGTGTGATTCTGAGCCACGGGCTGTGGCAGAAGAAGTTCGGTGGGGATCTGGCTGTTATCGGGCGAATGATCACGCTCGATGGGGTGGGCCGGGAAGTGGTGGGGGTGATGCCGGCGAGCTTCGGCTTTCCTTCGTTCGAAGCGCAACTCTGGATTCCGCTGCGCATGGATTCGAGAGATGCGGAGGACTTCTGGGGGAAGGGGTTCATGCCCGCAATCGCGAGACTCCGCCCTGGCGCCACGATTGCGCAGGCACAAAATGAACTTCGCCCCCTCATCTTGCGGGCCATCAAGCGGTTTTCATATACGATGGCGCCCACCTGGAACAAAGATGCGACTGTCCTCACATTGCAAGAGGACATGGTGCATGATGTGCGCCGCATGTTGCTTGTGCTGCTGTGCGCCGTGGGATTTGTACTATTGATCGCTTGCGCGAACGTAGCTAGCTTATTGCTTTCGCGTTCCGTGGCGCGAGCGAAGGAGATTGCGCTGCGCGTCTCACTAGGAGCGTCGCGAGGACGAATTCTTCGGCAGCTTTTGACGGAAAGCGTGGTGCTGGCGCTGGCCGGTGGAGGATTGGGGCTGGCGTTTACTTTCCTATTTCTGACGGTATTGAAATCCGCGCTGCCGGCTAGGACTCCCCGATTATCGGAAGCGGGCGTGGATTGGATGTCGCTTGGATTCGTCGCGCTGCTCGCGATATTGAGTGGACTGATTTCGGGCCTGGTGCCGGCGTTGAGCGCGTCCCGAGTGAACCTGGCGGGAACGATCAAAACCGGAGGGCAACGATCGAGCGGTGCGGCGGGGGTCCGGCTGCGGAGCTATCTGGTAGCCGGCGAGGTGGCGCTGACAGTTGTATTGGTAGTCGGCGCGGGGCTGCTGATTAAGAGTCTCTGGCGGCTGATGCAGGTGAATCCGGGTTTTCAGCCGGAGCGCATCCTCACTGTTCGGATTTCTCCCAGCCAGTCCTTTTCGAAGGATCGCGCCGCGTGCGTGGCGCTTTATGATGAACTGTTGCTGCGGATGCGCGGGATCAGCGGTGTTTCCGAAGTTGCCGCGGTGAACGCCGTTCCGTTAAGCACCGATCTACCGGCCGTGGTGGTGGATTTGGAGGGACATCCGAGGAACGCGGCTGAGACTATGGCGCCGACACCTTGGGCGGGGGCGATCACACCTGACTACCTCCGGATGATGAAAATTCCGTTGCTCGCGGGACGCACCTTCAGCCAGGCCGATGGAATGAAGGCTCCCGGCGTGGTTTTGGTGAGTGCGTCGACGGCGCGCCGTTACTGGCCGGATGAGAATCCCATCGGCAAGCACATTAAGACGGTATGGGAAACGCAATGGCGAACCGTGGTAGGCATGGTGGCGGACGTCCGGCAATACGATCTGGCGAACAACACTCCGGACTGGATCAAGGGAACCATTTATATGCCGTATCCTCAGGCGGTGGATTTGACCGAGGAGATTCCGGCCACCATGAATCTTCTGTTTCGGACCACGGCGGACGAAGGACGCGTGGCGCAAGAGGTCCGGCAATTAGTGGCCAGTGTGAATCCAAATGTACCGGTGGGCGAGGTGCGGACGATGGAAGCGGTGGTGGCGGGATCCACTTTGCAATCGCGGTCGATCATGTGGCTGTTCGTTGCCTTCGCAGGCTCGGCTCTGATACTGGCCGCGATCGGCGTTTACGGCGTGGTTTCGTTTTCGGCAGCGCAGAGGACGTATGAAATTGGAGTGCGCGTGGCTCTGGGCGCAACTCGTGGCAGCGTTTTTGGCATGGTGTTGGGGCAGGGGCTGCGGCTGGTGTTGACTGGACTCGCGGCAGGCGTCGGGGCGGCCCTCCTGCTGGCGCGAATGTTGACGACTCTGCTGTATGGCGTGGCTGCGACGGATCCCATCACGTTTCTCGCGGTGAGTGTGCTGCTGATTGCGACTGCGGCGTTGGCCGGGTATCTTCCGGCGCGAAGAGCGTCACGCATTGATCCGTTGACGGCGCTGCGCGTGGATTAGCGCCGATTGGCAATCTGATTGGCAATCGGCGCGCAGGGCGTGCGACATAAAAGTGGAATAGCTGGCGTGAAGTTGGGCAGCCTGGCAGCCATTGGCTGGCAGCCTGCGCGGCGGTTGGATACCGCCGCCAGTCCAGCAAACGTGGGCGTTCGGGCCGATTGACAATCGGCCGCAGCTTATCAAGCTGCCCCACAGCGTCGTCCCAGCTTGGGGTACATCTACGCTCAGATTCCACGCGTTTTCCTGATGAATCGCTTCGGCCTCCACTTTTATGTCGCGCACCCGGTCCGCAGCCTGGCAGCCATCCTGCCCCATAGCAGCGATTACAATACATTGATGACGATTCACGAGACGCGGTTCCGCGTGCGTTACGCCGAAACCGATCAGATGGGCGTGGTCTACTACGCGAATTACCTCATCTGGATGGAGATCGGACGAGCGGAATATTGCCGGGCCGCGGGCATCCGCTATAAAGACATGGAGAGTGGCGACGGAATCCGTTTGGCCGTGGTGGACGCACATTGCCGTTATCTGCATCCGGCGCGGTACGACGAAGAGATTGCGGTGAAGACGTGGATCGCGCGCGCGAATCGGAGAATGATTCAGTTTGAATATCACATGCTAGAGGCAGAAAGTTCTAAAACACTGGCGGAGGGTGAAACCAAACACATCTTCCTGGGCGCGGACATGCGGCCCGTGAAGCTGCCGGAGAAATATCACGCGTCTTTCGGCTTGCCGGGTGTTACTGATTGAACTTGATGGTGGATTCACCCGTGAACTTGTGATAATTGCGGAACTCGATCACGTTGCGTTCGCACTCATTCGAGCCGCGGGCACAGCTCAGGACTTCAGCGCGAACGGGCAGTAGATATTTCTCCGGCGTGCCTAGCGTGATGTAGTCGTAATCCACGGCGGTTTCCGTTGCGATTCTAGGGAACTCCTCCGGGATATCTTGCGCCTGCATCTCGATGCGCAGTGTGTTCGCGGTCTGTTTATCCACCCAGACGGAGCCCTTGTAAGCCGGAAGAATATATTGTCCGGGGACCCAGATCTTCCAGGATGAGCGCAGGCGTTCGACAGCGAATTTGTAGACCGATGCGGCCTGGTGGGCGATGGTATCGTCTTCGGCGTACTTGAAGTCGGCGTCAGTGCCTGGCTCGAAAAGATTTCTTAAGATAGTGCCGAACTCTCCGGAGGACCATGCTCCCGTATCTTCCGGCGCCTTCTTGGTGGGTTTGCCGTTGATGGTGAGGTTCCGGTAGCTCTCCTTGCGATTCTCATATACCACTTCGGCCGACACCACATCGATCACCTGCCAGTTGGGTTGCCGCGTTTCACTGACGTAGCGCGTGGTCACTTCCTGGCATACGTAATTCGGCAGCCCTTCCACATAGGCAACGGCTGCAGCGCGGGCCTTTTCGATGAAAGCTTGCCGGGGATTCACGGGCGAAGGCGCGGGCGCTGATCTTTCGAGAGTCGCTCTGGCTGGCGCCGCTTTTTCTGGCGCAGGCGCGGGCGCGGCATCATCATCGTCATCCGATTTACTCGAGGCGCGTGCCACCGGCTTACCCCGCTTCAGGACGGGCGGGCCCGCATCGTCCGGATCATGCGTGGGACCGGGGCGCACCAAAATAGTGGGCGGCGGCGCGGTTCTTCCCTCGGGCTCCATTCGATCGTTCGCATTTATTGCTTGAGCGGCTTTCGCATTGACCTTAATTTTCACCGCTTGAAACTGTCCCTCGTTATCCTGCGTAACTTCGACATCCACGCCGTCGCCCAACTTCAATTCTTCTGGTTTTACAGTCTTGTCCGTTATTTGGATGGTTAGAATGCGCGTGTCCTCGGTTTCCATGTCGAAGGACTTGGCTTCGAGTACCCGAATCACACCCTTGAAAGTCTTGGTGGCTGCCGCAGTATCGGAATTACTGTCGCCCTTCTTGCTGCGGCGCGGGATGGTAGGAATGTTCTGGCCGGGCGGGCCGTTACCCGGCGGATACTGACCTGGCGGGTACGTCCCAGGAGGATACTGACCAGGCGCGGGCTGCCCCACTTGCGCAATCAGCGCCACTCCCAAAGCGAGAAATATAACAGCAGCTTTCAATCTTCCCCTTAGACGATTGTAGCCCCGATTTCGGTTACCAGAAAGGCACCATCTCCCTACCGGTCACGGCTCAGCCTTGAACTCGTTTCTCTTTGCCTTCCCAGAACTGCTCGCGCAGCACTAACTTACGGATCTTTCCCGTACCAGTCTTGGGCAACGGTTCGTCCGTGAAGGCGATTTTACGTGGTAGCTTGAACTTGCCAAGGCGCAGCGCCAGAAACTCCATTAACTCATCGCAGGTGAGCTGGGAGCCTGGTTTGCGCACCACCACAGCCGCGGGGACCTCGCCCCACTTCGGGTCCGGAGCAGCTACCACCGCGCATTCAAAAACATCCGGATGCGCGAAAATGGCCTTTTCCACTTCGAGCGATGAAATATTCTCGCCGCCGCTGATGATGATTTCCTTCTTGCGGTCCACAATGTGGATGAATCCATCGTCGTCCCAGACGGCCATGTCGCCGGAGTGGAACCAGGGACCGCTCATGACTGAGGCCGTGACGTCCGGTTCCCGGAAATATCCTTCCATAATGTGATCGCCCGCCGCCACAACTTCGCCTATAGTCTGCATGTCGCGCGGGACGTCGTGCATGTTCGGATCCACCACGCGGACTTGAACGCCCGGCGCGGTCCAGCCGGCCATGGCGCGGCGGCGATGCCGGTCGGCGTCGGATTTGTACTCCACGCCCGGTTTCGTGCGGCCGGAGGTCAGCATCGGCGATGTCTCCGTGAGGCCATAGCCGCTGTACACGTCGCAATGAAAAGCTTTCTCCATCCGATCGATCAGCTCGGGCGAGGCTGCGGCGCCCCCCAGCGTAATATTGCGCATGCTGGAAAGGTCGTAATTTCCAAGGTCCGGCGCATTCAGCAAGGCATTCGCCATGGTGGGAACCAGGCTCATATCGGTGGCGTGATGTTCCTGAATGAGTTTGAATACGCCAGTGGGTTCGAAGCGCCGCACCATAATCTGCTTCACTCCCAGCATCGTCGACGTTTGCGGCTTGCCCCAACCATTGGCATGAAACAAAGGGATGGTGTGCAGATCCACCATGGTCTCGACGTCCTTCGCGAGGGTCGCGACGGCCATCGCGTGCAGATAGAGCGTGCGGTGTCCCAGCATGACGCCTTTGGGTGTTCCCGTGCTCCCGCTCGTATAAAAAAGCTCTGCAATAGCGTTCTCATCGAAGCTGAAAATATCCGCGCGCTCGGGATGGCCCTTATCCAGCAGCTCTTCGTAGGTCATATCGGCGATGGGAACCTTGTCGTCGAGCGTGACGAAGCGCTCAATCTCGCGGCACGCCGGACGCAGCATTTCAACCAGCGGCGCAAAATCGTTTTCAAACAGCAGCATCCGGGCGCCGGAGTGATTCAGGATGTTGGTGAGCTCCAACTGGGAAAGACGAACATTCAGCGGCATCACGATGGCGCGCGCCTGCACCACGCCGTAGTAGCCTTCCAGCAGTTGATGATTGTTAAAGCTCAGGTAGGCGACGCGATCGCCATGTTGGATACCTTCTTTGTGGAGCGCGGTAGCCAATCGTTCGCAGCGGCTCCCGAACTCGGCATAGGTGAAGGTCCGGTGGCCTGAAACGATGCCGACCCTTTTTCCAAACAGGTCCACAGCGCGGTGGAGACACCGGATGGGTGTCAATGGAACAAACATGACGGCATTGTATCAAGTGGCGCAGGGCAAGTTGCGGATATTCCTCTGTAAAGGTGACTTCGACTTGTCCGCCTCGGTTGAAGGACCCATTTTGATATCCGATTCTACTAAGATTGAGCTTTTCCATTGACAGCCACTACTGACTAGTCCTAGAGTGTGCGTGAGCGAGCCGATAGGAGCAGCATGTCTTCCGAGCAGAACAACGCAGTCAGACTCTTGCTGATCGTAATTTTCGGTGCGGCACAAGCCTTGGCGCAGAATGCTCTCACCACAGTGAGCGTGGATGCGAACGCGAACCGTCATGCAATCAATCCCAACATCTACGGCATTGCCTACGGCGATGCGCACGACATTTCGACGCTGAATGTTCCCCTCAACCGCTGGGGAGGAAACTCCACAAGCCGCTACAACTGGCAGATTGACGCTCACTCGGCCGGCTCGGACTGGTATTTCGAGACCTATCCCGACAGCAGCGGCACAGCTAGCGCATCGGCCGATAGCTATGTTTCGACCACCCGCTCCGCCAATAACGGCGCCCAACCGATGTTCACCATCCCGATGATCGACTTTCTTGCCAATCTCGGCCCGAATCGGAGCACGCTGGAAGGCTTCTCTGTTAAAAAATATGGCCCGCAGACTGCCACGGATCCCTACAATTCTGACGCAGGCAACGGCGTGAGCTCGGCAACGGGTACGGACATTACCGGCAACAACCCGACGGATACCGGGGTACCCAACAGTACTGCAATCCAGCAGGCCTGGATACAGCACTTCGTGACGACGTTCGGGAAAGCTTCTAGCCCCACCGGCATCAAATACTACATCCTGGACAACGAACCGTCGCTATGGTATTCCACCCATCGCGACGTGCACCCGAACCCCGCTACGTATCAAGAAATGTATAACAAGATCGTAGCTTACGCTACCGCCATTCGTTCAGCCGATCCGACCGCAAAAATCGCCGGCTTTGAGGAGTGGAGCTGGTGGGCCATGTACTACAGCGGATTCGATCAAGCCAACGGAAGCGGCGCCGCGAACTCGGACTACAACACGCACGCAAGCACCTACTACTACCCCTGGCTGCTCCAGCAACTCTACGCCTACAAGCAGTCGACAGGCACGCAGCTCATCGATATTCTGACCGTTCACTGTTACAACGCCATTCCCGACAGCGATGACGATTCTCTCGCCGGGCAGCAAACCCGCAACGCCGAGACGCGGATACTATGGGATCCGAATTTTCAGGATCCGTCTTGGTATGGAGACATCGGCATCAACGGCCGCATCCTGAATTGGATTCCGACGCTGCAGGCGATGGTCGCGAAGTATCACCCTGGCTTACAGATCGGCTGTACGGAATACAACTGGGGCGACGAGCCGAATCTCAACGGCGCCACCACGCAAGCTGACGTGCTGGGTATTTATGGACGCGAAGGTTTGGACCTCGCCACCCGCTGGACGGTGGCGGATAACACGAGCACGACTCCGATCACTTATTACGTCACCTACCTCGCCAGCCAGATTTACCGCAACTACGATGGCAAGAACTCTACCTTCGGTGATACCAGTGTCTCAGCGGCAACCGCCAACCCCGACCTTCTCTCGGCGTTCGGCGCCGTGCGAAGTTCGGATGGCGCGTTGACCTTGATGGTGATCAACAAGCAGCAGGGTAGCACGCCTATAAAGGTGAGCCTGGCGAACTTCGCGGCCATGGGTATAGCACAGGCTTGGCAGATCAATTCCGCATCGCAAACCTCGATCACCCGTCTGACCGACTTGACCGTGACGAGCAACGCTATCACGGCCACGGTTCCGTCGCAGAGCGTCACGCTGTTCGTGATCCCGGCGAGCACGGCTCAGGCTCCAGCGCCACCGACCGGATTAACCGTGACGGTGCGGTAACGGGAACGCGGAGGAGAGCGCGCTTGTGTATAATCTCACCGGGGTCTTTGCCGCTGTGCAAGCACTCTCGATCCAGACCGACGTTCTGGGCGCCTTAGTGTTCCCATGCTCACCATCGAAAGGGTGACAAACGTATGAGCCTCTTCGACTCTCCGCGCATCAATTTCGTTGGTACAATCCAACTCAACCCGGGGACCGCAAACAATGACGATTACGCCGCGAACTTCAGTTACAAAGGCCAACCGCTCGCGCTGATCGATTCCAAGAAAGTGGAACCGCGCACGTATGGAATGTCCGACGCGGATTTCATCGCATGGGTGCAGCAGGTTCAGACGGTGGATGTGGTGGGCAGCCCAGGCCAGACGGCCAAGGCCATTCCCGCCGAATGGAATTATTACGGCGGAATGGATGCAACGCCTCTCGCCGTTTCCGTCGCAGGCGTTCGGGCGGGCAACGTAACGTTACCCGCGAACCTGACTGGCGCGGCACTTACATTCTACGGTGTGATCACGGACGTCAACTCCGAAGGTTCACCGCCCTCCACCCAGTTTTTCTTCGACAACATCACGCTGGCGGCTGGCGGGACGACGTTCCTCAGCGGCGCCCCGAGTAAGGGCGCCTGCCAATGGCTCAATTTCTATCGCAACGTCAACCTCACCGCGGATGCCGGCGCCGGAGGCTACGTCTACCACGTGATCCCAAAGGGTCCGAAGACGACCATTAATCTGCCCGGCTTCGACGCCCCCAATGTCGTGGGCGTCATCTTCCGCTATTACCTTTATCGCCCGATCGCGATCAACGACAAAGCACAAATCGTGGCGCTTTACAAAGAGGGCAAGACCAATCCGGTGACGATTCAGATGGCTGGAACGTTCGCGCCGCTCTACGATCACGAGACGATTTTCACCGGACCGGTTGATCGTCTCATGGTCGCCAACACCGCTACCATCCCGAGCCCGCCCAAGAGCAAGAACAATGCGGGCGGCGGGCCCATCGCGCTGGCACCCGGAGTGGTCCGTCAGAAGAACAACATCATCTCCGCCGATTTCATCGGGACGTTTCCCGAGAATTACCAGGGCAACGCCAACCTGCCGGATCCGAAGTTCGACTTTGGGCCGATTTCGCTCGTGGTGTCAGCGGCCAGCGGCAGCGCAGTAATCGGACCGGTGGATTACACCAACGTCGCCGCAGGCAATCAGAGCGGATGGATCTTCGACTTCGATATTTCCGGCAACGCAGCCGCGCAACAGATCCTGAAGGACCCCGACGCGCGGTTCACTCTGCAGAGCTCGAATCCAGCGATCGGCAATGTTTTGCAGGAAACCGAGCATTACTTCGTTTCCAACCAGCAGGGCATTTATACGGAACAGGGCGGCAGCGGCGAGTTGTTTCTCAACCAAGGCACCGAGGAACACGCCACGGTTCATGTCTACCGCCGCGGGCGCGAGCTATCCAGCGCAGACTGTCCGCCGATCACCGTGTGGCAATATCGATCGATTCCTCTCGAATCGCCGGGCTACGCCGTGCCGATTGCCACGAACTTCAAACCGGGCCAGCGGATCGTGGTGGATAGTTCGCAACCCGGAAACTTCCTGTTCACATTCTCGATCGACGCGGCGGAGGCGCCACCCACCAGCTACAGCACGTTCATGAATCCGCCGTACATCACCAACAATCCGGCCATCAGCCTTCGGATCCTGCCAAACGACGTCGATTTCAGCCAGTACTATGTCGATCCGCATACAGCGGAACCCGTGGGTAATGACTCGTTGACCTTCGATGTTGTTTACCGATACGTCTTGCGGACTTATTATCTGCTCTACCCGTCCATGAACCAGGTAATTCCGTTGAACTCGGAGGCGGCGGTGACGAAGTACGCGAGCGCTATCATGGACCGCACGGAGCAATCCATCTGGATGACGAGTGGCTACATGCCGCGCACGCGTGATATGTCGCGCAGCCGCCGGACACTTCTGCGGGCGTGGTGCCGCAAGGTGCTGGCTCGAAAACCGTAGACCGCGCGGCGGCGCGCTGCCCCACCAGTCTGGCGCGCGGTGTATCGTACCTGGTGTATCGTACTAAGTGGATCGCTCATGCATCCAGCACGCCATGCAGCCTCGCGCCGAAGTCGCGCCAACTCCCACTGAGGAAATCGTCGCGGCCCCGTCGCGGATAGCTTCCATCGATATTTTCCGCGGGCTGACGATTCTCGTGATGATTTTCGTCAATGACGTCGGCGAGGTCAAAGGCCTGCCGTGGTGGACGCATCACGCTCCCCCCGACGCCAACTATATGACCTATGTCGACATGGTGTTTCCGGCGTTTCTGTTTATTGTCGGGATGTCGATTCCGCTGGCGATGGGGCGCCGCAAAGTGTCTGAATCCGGTCTAAAGGTGCTGAGCCACATTTTGCTGCGGTCGATAGGCCTGATCGTGATCGGCATATTTCTCGCGAACCTCTACAAGATGGACCCGCAATTGAGCGGCATCGACAGGACGCTTTGGGGGCTGCTGGGCTTCGCGGGAATTTTTCTCTTGTGGAATGTGTATCCGAGAAACGAAAGGCGCAAAGCATTTTACCGGGCGCTGAAGATCCTGGGCGCAGTGATGCTGGCGGTTGTGTTGGCCGTGTTCCGGAGAAAGACGGAGAGCGGAGAGGTTGCGTGGCTCGATTTTTCGTATTGGGAGATCCTGGGGTTGATCGGCTGCGCTTATCTTGGCGTGTCGATTCTCTATCTGCTCTTGGGGAGAAAGACTTGGACGGTGGTGGTTGCGTTCGTCGCGCTCACCGCTATGAATGCAGTCTCAACCGCGGGGAAGATCGGTTGGGCTGGGCGGGTGCTCCGCTACTGGCCGTTCGAGGCGGGGTTATGCGCGATTACGATGGCTGGCGTGGTAGCGACGAAGATCTTCTTCGACCAGAACAACGCGCGAAGTTTCCGGGATAAGGCGGTGCTCGCTTCGGTATACGGAGCCGTGCTGTTCGCCGCTGGGCTGGCGCTATTGCCGCTGGGGATTTCAAAAATAGGGGACACGCCAACCTGGGGACTGTTTTCGGCGTCGGCTTGCACGTTCATCTTCCTGGCTCTGTACTGGATTGCGGAGGTGAAGCACCGAACCAGTTGGGCCGCATTTGTGAAGCCGGCCGGATCGAACACGCTATTGACCTATTTGCTGCCTGACGTCTGGTACGTCATTCCAGCGCTGGTAGCGCTGGGGGATCGTTGGAACGCCGGTGCGCCCGGCGTCATTCGGGCTTTTGTGTTCACGGCGATCATGTTGGCTGCGTCCGCGGTCCTGACACGGTGGAAGGTGCGACTGCAACTATAGAGAATCTGATGAAACGGAAATCCTTGTTATTTGTCATCCTTTTGTTAATTATCGGCGTGCCGCTGATGGCAGGTGAGCCTGCGGAAATTCTAACGAATCATTTAGGTTATGATCCGTTCGGGCCGAAGCATGGCGTGATTCAAGGCTCGGCATCCGATCAGTTCGAGACGTTCGTGGTCAAGACCTACCCGGACGGAGTGCTGGTGTTCCAGGGAAAGGCTTCCCCGGAT
>Ga0187851_10003890_pt1 | contig 12399 bp, 9 predicted proteins | sample June2016WEW_6_10_FD_132997 | JGI IMG/M metagenome (GOLD analysis project Ga0187851, IMG submission 132997) | Peatland microbial communities from SPRUCE experiment site at the Marcell Experimental Forest, Minnesota, USA - June2016WEW_6_10 | ecosystem: Environmental > Terrestrial > Soil > Wetlands... | reverse complement strand
GGGAAACTGGGCGTCCCAGACCTCTCCCCTCATGGGGTCCACCGGCTACTCGTTCCAAATCGCAGCCACACCTTCCGGCACGGGGGCTGGCTCGCCACCGTAGAACCTGTCGTACTCCTTAGCCATGGCCAGCTCACGAGCCCGCTTGTGAACCAGGCGCAGACCTTCACGCACAAGCGCCGAGGTGCCATCCAGCCCGAGCAGCCGCCGCCGGGCGAGGGCGCGCGAGGTGCGGTGAACGGCTGCGGTCAGGCGCTGATGTGCGCGCAAGGGTCCCGAAACCGAAAGCAGCAGCCCTCCGGTAGAAGATCCACCGGAGGGCTGCTGTTCAGCGAGCGGAGGCTCGGGGATTTGAACCCCGGATGGGCGGTAAACCCAAACCGCATTAGCAGTGCGGCGCCATAGACCGGACTAGGCGAAGCCTCCCGACGACCAAGCGGTCCGCATCAGCGTACCGGGATGCCGCCGGACGCGCCAAAGCAGTTGGCGCACTGCTGCCGAAACAGCCGGGCTCAGGTCCGGCCGGGTTCCCGGCCGCCAGGCACCCAGGGCACCGCCTGGACCCGTTAGTGCACCTCGGTCACCTCGTAGTCGCCGGCCGCGTACGCCTCCCGGATGCGGGTCTTGGCGAACTTCCCGACGCTGGTCTTCGGTACCTCCGCGATGAACGACCAGCGCTCGGGGAGCTGCCAGCGCGGTATCCGCTCAGCCAGGTACTCCTTGAGCTCCTTCGGGGTGATCGTGGCGCCTTCCCTGATCACCACGGCGGCGAGCGGGCGCTCACCCCATTTCTCGTCGGGGACCCCGATGACGGCGGCTTCCGCCACCTCGGGGTGGCCCATCAGGAGGTTCTCCAGCTCCATGGACGAGATCCACTCGCCGCCGGACTTGATCACGTCTTTGGCCCGGTCGGTAAGCGTCACGTACCCGAGCCGGTCGATGCTCCCGACGTCGCCGGTGCGCAGCCAGCCATGGTCGAACTTCCCCGGATCGTCGTCCTTGTAGTACGACCCCGTGATCCAGGGGCCGCGGACCTGGACCTCACCGACCGTGACGCCGTCGTTCGGGAGCACCGCTCCGCTGTCGCCGACCAGTCGCCCTTCGACCGCGCAGAACAGGCGGCCCTGGGTGTCCCGGTAGTGCCAGGCCTCCTCCTCGCTCACCCCGCGGGGCGGCCGGGCCACGGTGCCCAGCGGCGAGGTCTCCGTCATCCCCCAGGCCTGCAGGATCTCCACGCCGAGTTCCTCCTGGAAGGCCTCCATCAGCGCATGCGGAACCGCGGAGCCACCGCACGGGACCAGGCGCAGCGACGACACGTCGCCACCGTAGGCCCGGACGTGCTGAAGCAGCCCGTTCCAGATGGTCGGCACCGCTCCGGCGATCGTCGGCCGCTCCGCCTCGATCAGCCGCACCAGCGGCTCGGGCTGCAGGAACCGGTCCGGCATGATGAGGTCCGCCCCGGCCAGCAGCGCCGCGTAGGCCAGGCCCCAGGCGTTGGCGTGGAACATGGGCACGACCGGCAGGACCCGGTCGGTGTCGTTGACGGCGAACGAGTTGCCCAGGCAGGCACCCATCGCGTGCAGGTAGGTAGAGCGGTGGCTGTAGACGACACCCTTGGGCATGCCGGTGGTGCCGCTCGTGTAGCACATGGCCGCGGCGGTCCGCTCATCCAGGTCAGGCCAGCTGAACGTGGTGCGCTCGGCGGCCAGCAGGTCCTCGTAGTAGTGCACCTCGTGGCCGGGCCCGGCCAGCGCCCCGGCGTCGCCAGCCCCCTCGCCCGAGACCGGCCCGGCCAGCACGATGTGCCGGACCGTTTCCAGGCTGGGCAGGATCGCGGCCAGCAGCGGCACCAGGGTGGGCTCGGTGATGATCACGTGATCGCCGGCGTGGTTGGCGATATAGCTGAGTTGCTTCGCGTCCAGCCGGAGGTTCAGCGTATGCAGCACCGCGCCCATGGAGGGGACAGCCAGGTAGGCCTCCAGGTGCTCGGAGTTGTTCCAGAGCAGGGTGGCGACCCGCTGGTCCCCATCCACCCCGAGTTTGCGCAGGGCGCCGGCTAGCTGCGCCACCCGGGCACCGGTCTGGGCATAGGACTGGCGGCGGACGCCGTCCGTCGTGCACGTGACGACTTCACTATCGCCGTAGACCGTGGTGCCGTGACGCATCAGCCCGGTCACGGTCAGGGGCACGTCCATCATCGTGCTGAGCACCGGCCACCTCCTTGATTCACCCCCCCGGCGCGCACCGCGCCGATCCCGCGTCGTTCTCGTCGGATCGTGTCATGCCTTGCGGCGAAACGTCACCCTCCGACGCGGGATTCGTCAGCCTTCGAGCAGGTCGGCGTCGATGCGCAGCTTGGCCACTGCCCGGGACACCGTGCTCTTGACCGTGCCGAGACTGACCCCGAGGACGTTCGCGATCTCCGCCTCGCTCATGTCCTCGTAGTAGCGCAGCACCACGGCGGCGCGCATCCGCTGCGGCAGCCGCTCGATCGCCCGGCGCAGCGCGTCCTGCACCTCGCTCTCGCCGGCGTGGTCGATGACTGGCTGGTCGGGGATCTCGTCCGTCGGGTATTCCTCGACCCGGCGCCGGCGCCACCAGGAGATGTGCGTGTTCACCATGGCCCGGCGCACGTAGCCGTCCACCGCGCCGCGGTCCTCGATCCGGTCCCAGGCCTGGAAGGTCTTGGCCAGCGCGGCCTGGACGAGATCCTCGGCATCGGCCCGGTTGCGGGTGAGCAGGTAGGCCATGCGCAGCAGCGACCCACTCCGGGATGTGACGTACTCGTGGAACGCCGGGTCGCCGGCGGCCGGGGGCTCCCGCTGCGGACCTTGCTGCGGACCTTGCTGAGGATTGTGCACCGCGACGGCGCGTTTGACCTGCGCGCCCGCGGCAACTCTTGGCGCGGTATCGCCTTGACCCTGAGTCCCGGCGTGCCTGCTGCGCGGTGTGGCCCCGTTCCCCCGCGCACCGGCCACGACGTGATCGCCCCCGACGCTCACACCCCAACCGTACCCAGCTAGCACGCTGTCCCCACGGTTCAGCCGTGTGCCGGCGAGGCGGCGCTTCACGGGCAACGTGCCGGAATCGCTTGACGGGCGTCTCTACCGCCCCCATCGTCATGACCTGGGATGTTTGCCTGAGGGAGGGGCGATGGTTGTCCAACGTGGTGACTTAGCGTGCTGTGTCCGTTGCGCAGGCCTAACCGCGGCCGGGCGTCTGGCCCGCAGGCATCTGCTCAAGTCGGCGGTCCATCCGCCGGCCGCGGAACCCTCCGGGCAGGCCGGCGCGGGCGCAGTGCCGGTGGCGGGGGCGGCGGACGCGGCCGCAGTGCCCGTGACGGGGGCGGCCGGCGGGGGGGCGGCCGGCGGGGGGGCGGCCGGCGGGGGGGCGGCCGGCGGCGCGGGGGCGGCCGGCGCGGACACGGGCGGTGGCAGCTCGCAGCCCGCCGGGCCGGCCGGTCACCCGGGCGTGCTGACCGGGACCGTCCTCGACGCCAGCCCGCAGATCATCACCCTCTACAGCCCCGACGGTGAGCGGCGGATCGCCCTCCCGCCCGGCGCCAGCGTATGGAAAGGCCGCCAGGTCGATCCGACCGCTCTGGAGAGCGGGGACACCGTCGTGGTCCGGATGGTCCCGGGACAGCGCAGCCTCGCCGACCGGATCTGGGCCAACGCCGGCCGGGTGACCGGGGTGCTCATCGAGCGGGACAGGGAGAGCATGCTCATCGACGAGGGCCGGACCACCGGGCGCCAGGCTGTGCTGATCCCGCCGCACGTCATGGGCCGGCTCCAGGTCCGCTTCCCCCGGCTAGAGCCCGGCTACCTGGTGGACTTCATCGGGCTGCGCGGGCGCGGATACCTGGAGGCCCTGGTTCCCGCGACTTCCCAGCCGACGTACCGGGCCGGTGAGGCGCCCGCCCGCGCGCCGGCCCGCGGCCACTCGCCGGGCCGGATTGCGGGGTCGGCCATCTGGCACGAGCACGCCGGTCCCGCGGATGAGGAAGGCGTCCGGTACCCGGCCCTCGACCCGGAGACCGCCTGCCAGGAACAGCCGCTGGCCGGTCCCGGCTGCCCGCGGCTGCCGTACCTGTCGGTCGGGAGCCTGCTGAGAGTCCGCAACGAGTGCACCGGCACGGCGCGGGCGCTGCCGGTAACCGGATGTGCCCCGACCGCGCAGATCTTCTGCGACCGGTGCGTGACCTGCGGTACTTCACCCCGGGGACGGATCGCCGACCTGCCCATGGCCGGCTTCGTGGCCATGGGCGGTGACCTGGAACGGGGTTGCTTCAACGCCACGGTCGCGCTTGGGTCCCTGTCGCCAGGATCGCCAGGACCCGGATCAGTAGCGGCCGGGTCCCTGTCCGCCGGCCCAGCATCGGCGGGACGGCGATGACAGGCTCGGGTCTCCCCGCCACCCTCCTGGCTGACCTGCAGGACGTCCAGCCGCCCATCATCGCGGGCATCCTGATCGGCGCCTGCCTGGCCAAGCTCAGCCGGGTACTGCGCAGTATCGGCTGGCGAGGCGGGGGGTTCCGGGGGGTCGCCCCTCCCGGGCCAGCAGAGCGAGGCGGGGCGCGCCGAAGGCGTGTTCCCTCCGAGCCAGCGATCGCGGGGGGTCCGGGGGTTCGCCCCCCCGGGGCGGCACTGGACGCGGGCCTGGGCCCCACCCAGCTGTTCCCGCTCCGGCTGCGCCGCCCGCTGGCCATGGTGATGTGCGCGTTCGAGATGTCCCTGGGGCTCGCGCTGCTGGTCACCGAGTTGCCGGTGGGGACCCGCGCCGGGACGGCGCTCTGGGCGCCCCGCGCCGCGACCGGGGCACGGATCGCCGCCGCCGCATTCTTCCTGGTGGCGGCGGCCGCCCTCGTCGAGCTGCGGGAACGGCGCCCCGACCTGGGCTGCGGCTGCTTCGGCGACTTCAGCACCCGGCCGGCCGGCTGCCGGTCGATAGCACGGGCGGCGCTGCTCACCGCCAGCGCGCTGATCTCCATCCAGAGCCCGGCCCTGTATCTGCCGCCCCGGGGCCATGGGGCCCTGCTGTTCCTCGGAATCGCCGGCACCGAGCTGGCCGTGATCGCCGCCTTGTCACCCGAGGTCAGCGGCGCGCTGGTCCGGCTGGGCTACACGGACGCGTGCGAACTGCGCCGGCTGCCCGCCGACCGCACCCTCGCGACGCTGCGCCGCAGCCGCCAGTGGCGGAAGCACGCCAGGGCGATCACCACCGTGATGCCCGTCGACATGTGGCGCGAGCTGTGCTGGCGGTACGTGGTCTTCCCGTGCCGCCAGGACGGGAAGAACGCCGAAGTGGTGTTCGCGGTCCAGGTCAAGCGCCGCCGCCCGATGGTCCAGGCGGCCGTCCTGCTCCTGACCACCGACTGGCCCCACGGGGCGCCAGCCGCCTCTGTGCCCGCGCAGAACCAGAGCCGTCACGAGGCTATGCAGTTATCTAGGCGCGTCTAGCCACCGTCGTAGAAAGCTCGATATTCGGGCAGAAGGGTTCAGGCTCACGCGGGCTGGGCGCGCAGGAACCGGCCGAAGTGCGGCACGGTGAACGCGATCAGGCCGCGTTCGGAGCTGTAGATCAGTCCCTTCTTGATCAGCCCGTCCCGGGCCGGGGACACGCTGGACGGCTTGACGCCCAGTTCTTCAGCCACCTGGGCGGTCGCCACCGGGTCGTCGCCGAGCTGCGCCATCATGCGCATGTATTTGCGTTCCGCTGGGGTGGCGCGCTCATACCGGCTGCCGAAGAAGCCCACCGCCAGCTCACCCTCGGCCTGCGGGCTGGCCACCGCGACGTCCTGCGCAGTGACCGGGCTGGCCGTGGCCACGTCCCAGGTGACCTTGCCGTACGCCTGCACGAAGTAGGGGTATCCGTCCGCCGCCTCGTACAGCGCGTCCAGTGCATCCCGCTCGAAATCGGCACCCTCACGCTGCGCGGGCGCGAGCAGCGCCTGGTCGGCGGCGGCGCGGTCCAGCCGGTCTATGGACACGTACCGGAACAGCCGTTCTGAATAGCTCTTGCTCGCAGAGAGGACGGCAGGAAGGTGTGGCAGGCCTGCCCCGACCACGATCAGCGGGCCGCCGGTCTGGGACAGCTCGTGGGTGGCGGCGCACAGCGCGGACACATCGGGCGCAGGCACGTCCTGCATCTCGTCGATGAACAGCGCGATGCCCACACTGAGGTCGCCGGCCACCGACGCGGCGTCGGTGAACAGCTCCATGAGGTCGATCTCCAGGTCCCCGGAGTCGGCCCGGCCGCGCGCCGCCGGCACGTCGATGCCCAGGTGCGGGGTGAAGCTGCCCTTAGGCGCCTTCGGGTCCCGGGCCGCGAACGCCTTCAGCACGCCCAGGAACTCCTCGATCCGGTCCGGGGCCCGGTGCCGCGGGGCAAGCTCGCGGACGGCCATGTGCAGCGCGCCCGCGACCGGCCTGCGAATGGACTGGTCTGGCCGCGCCTCGATCTTGCCGGTGCCCCACAACCGCTGCAGGGCCATCGACCGGAAGGAGTTGAGCAGCACGGTCTTGCCCACCCCCCGCAGGCCGGTGAGCACCATGCTGCGTTCCGGGCGGCCGCGCGCGATGCGTTCCAGCACGACCTCGAACTGGCTGAGCTCCCGGTCCCGGCCGGCCAGTTCGGGCGGACGCTGACCGGCGCCCGGCGCGTAGGGGTTGCGTACAGGGTCCACGGCCTAGCAGCCTATGCGCGTCTCTAGCCACAACCCTAGATTCACGTAGAAACCACTGCCGGCGTGTCGCCGACCGGGCCGAACCGCATCAGCGCGGTGCATTGCACGCGTTATATAACGCACGCGATGCACCGCGTTAATGGGGTGCGGTGGCGGCTGGTGCCAGAGGTGATGAAGGGCGTGGCGCCCGATCCTGAGTTGGCTGATAGGGGTAGGTGAATGGGCCGGGGCGCGGCGCCTCTCCCCGGGCACCGCGCCCCGGCTGACCTTGCGTGCTGGCCAGGCCGAACAGACCGTTAGTGAAGCAGGCGCAGTGTGTTGACCGCGTCGTCCACGTAGTACAGGCCAGAGGCGTGCGGCGCGACGGCCAGGCCGAACAGCGCGCCCGCGCCCGCCGGGCTGCCGGACGTGTCGAGGAACCGGTGGGCGATCTGGCTGCCCGCCGGGGTGGTCTCGACGAGCCTGCCGTCAGCGGAGTTGACGGTCAGGATGTCCCCGCCCGGGGCCACCGCGAGACCCAGCGGCCCGTTCAGCGCGCCGCCCGAGGTGACCACGGACCCAGTCCCGGCGCTGCTGGACCGGAATGGGGCGCCCGGGATAGCGGTGATCCGGTTGCCCAGGGTGTCCGCGACGTAGAGGGTGCCGTGGGAGCTCAGCCCGACGCCGGTGGGCCCGATGACCAGCGCGGCCGGGTCAGTCCGCTCCGCGAACCCGGATCCGATGGTCGTCACACCCTTGAGTGCAGGAGCGTGACGGCCGTACAGGGCCAGGGTCAGCCGCAGCACGGTGCCCTGGTTCACGACCGCGCCGTTCGCCGCGACGGTTCCGTTGAGGACGTTCGTGACGAACAGCTGGGCGAAGTGGCGGTTGCTGATCGCCGTCATGTCCCACGGGCCGTTGATGCCGTTGCCGGACAGGGTCTCCCGGACGTGGCCCCAGCGGTCCAGCACCAGCAGGCAGCCGGCCTTGGCCGTGGGGGACATGCCGTTCGCGGTGGGCAGGCTGCCCACTACCACCCAGCCACCGTGCAGGATGTTGAGCGCGGTCGTCAGGCCGATTCCGCCCGGGCAGGCGCCGGGCAGGTGCTTAGCGCTGATCCGGGCGAACGTGCTCACCGATCCGCCGGGCGACACCTGGACGATCGTGGTCCCGGTGCCCTGGAGGTTCGCCTTGTTGTTGAAGTTGCTGACCAGGACGTTGCCGCGGTGCAGGTTGCCCAGACTGCGGCCGACCACCGCCACGCCGTACGGGTTGACGTCGCCGTTGCCCGGCACCGTCGACGCGATGGTCGAGAGCTTGTGAAAGTGGCTGATGAAGGATTGCTGCCCGTGCGGGCTGGCCGTTGCCCGCGCCTGTGCCCCCGCAGCAGGCGCTAGGGCCATGGCCGCTGCCGCGACAGTCGCCACGGACGCGGCTGACGCGAGAGCCACACGATGGATGAATGACATTCCCGGCTTCCCCTTTCCCCTGGACGCCCGGGTCCCTCGGTGGGTGCCCGCGCACGGCCGTCAGGGCGGGGAATCACGCGCACCACGCAGCCACCAGCCAGCCGGCCGGTAGCAAGCACCATCAAGCTCAGCCGACAGCGCGGGAGAGCACCGCACGACTGGCTCTCTGGCCGGCCGGCACACCTGGCCGGATGGCACGATGCAGCTAACGCCCCGCTCTGCGCGCCGCACTCCTTGTCACGGGAATGGCGCACGGTGGGTTCAGATTGCGGCCAAGATTGTTTTGACGAAATTTGCAGATAGTGATCATCCGGGCAATTTGGGTCAAGCCGGACGGCCGCCCTGCCCGCCCGCCCCTGCCACTGCCACTTGCTGTTTCCTGGCGCGTGGCCTGGCTACGGGCCTGGTGCGAGGCCCGGCTACCGGCCCGGCCGGTGCCCGGGCTGGTTCAGCCGGGCCAGATAGGCGTTGTAGGCCGCGAGGTGCTCGTCATCGTCGATGGTGCCGCGCGCGCCTGCCACGGCCGGTTCGGGCGCGGCCCCGGCGCTGGGCGGGCGGGCGGGCGTGGCGCCAGGTGGGTGCGCCACCTCAGGAGCGCTGCGCGCCGCGGCCGCCCGGGCGGCCGCGGCAGATTCTGGGGCGGATCCCGGGCCGGAGGCGCTGCGGGCGGCTCCGGGCGGGGCGACCAGGGTCTCGAAACTGGCCGTGCGCACGGTTTCCAGCCAGCCCCGGCTGACCGTGCCGACCCGGTCCGCGTGCGCCCACATGAGGAAGACCAGCATCATGAAGCCGAGCATGATCGCGTCGCCGCCGATCCACATGACGGCGCCGCCGGCGTGCAGATCGGCCACGGGACTGGGCGACCCGGCCGGCCGCATCCCGCTCATCCCCTTCATGGGGGTGTTCTCCGTGCCCAGCACCAGCCCGGTGAACGTATCCACCGGCATGGCCACGACCAGCATCACGAACCGGATCGGGTAGGACAGCCGCCAGCGGATCGGCTCGCTGCCCAGGATCGGCAGGAAGAACAGGTACCCGACCACCAGGTACAGCGCATGCTCGGCGTCGTGCAGCGCGGGATTGCTCATGACCAGGCTCATCAGGCCAGTCAGGTGCGTGCCGGCGATCGTCGCCGCGTAAAGGACCAGGACGAACGGCGGCCAGGTCAGGAAGCTGACCACCCGGGAGCGCACCACCCGCTTGGCCCAGGAGTGCACCGGGTTCCGGCTGGCGTGCAGCAGCAGGGTGACCGGCTGGGCCAGCACCAGCAGCGGCGGCGCGATCATGATCAGCATCAGGTGCTGGATCATGTGGTCCCAGAACAGGACGTCGTCGTACGCGCCGATGCCGCTCTCGGTGGCCAGCACCACGACCGCGAGCCCGCCCAGGAACAGGCCGGTACGCCACCACGGCCAGGGGCGGGCGGGGTGACGGCGGCCGACCCGCCACGCGCCCCACAGGTACAGGGCAGCGAAGACGACCACGATAGCCGTCACGACAGGCGCGAACTCCCAGCGTTCCAGGACCGCCTGCCAGCCAAACGGGGGCAGCATGGAACCTCCCTCTTGCTGGCTCGAGCCTACTCACTACCGCGTGTAGGAAAAGCGCGGCCCCTTGCGCTGGGACGGGGGGCCGATCAGGCTGGCTGCTCCCGGATCATTGCGGCCCTCACCCGGCCGCGATAGGACCGCAGGAACACCCGACACACGACACACGAAGGCAGACGACGTTGAGCAGTGATCCAGGTGCGGTCCGGGTACCCGGAGCGGCGGGCCTGCATCTGCACCGCTGGAACGACCGGACGGTCGTCGGTGTGGCCGTCGCCGCCTTCGCGTCGGGCTTCGGGCAGTTCGGCGTCGTGGCTGCACTCGGCGATGTGGCGCGCGGATTCGGCCAGGTCAGCCACGGCGCAACCTTCTCCGACCAGGCCGGGCTGTCCGGCACGGACCTGGGTATCGGGCTGGCCATCATGCGCCTGGCGTCGCTGGGCGCGCTGCCCATCACCGGCCTGGCCGACGATTTCGGCCGCCGGAGGATGCTGCTCATCACGGTGGGCGGCGGGCTGGCCCTGACGGTGCTGGCCGCGGCCAGCCCCAGCTACTGGTGGTTCGTGGCCATCTTCGCCTGCGGGCGTCCCCTGCTCAGCGCCTCGAACGGGCTGGCACAGGTCATCGCAGCCGAGCAGACCGCCTCGGCGGACCGGGCCAAGGCCGTGGCGCTCATCGCCGCCGGGTACGGCACCGGCGCCGGGGTCATCGCCATCGTGCACAGCCTGGCGTCGCACGCGATCGGGTTTCGCGGCGTGTTCGTTCTGGCGCTCATTCCCCTGGCTCTGCTGCCGCTCGTCGGGCGCTGGGTCCAGGAGCCTGACCGGTTCACCGTCGCGGCCGCCGGATCCGGGCATCCCATCCCCGTGCTCGATGCCGTGGCCAGGCCATTCCGCCGGCGCCTGCTGGTGATCGTGGTCCTGGCCTTTGCCATCTCAGTGATCACCGGGCCCGCCAACAGCTTCGTCTTCCTGTTCGCGCAGAACTATCTCCACCAGCCGGGCATCGTGACGGCGGGCATGGTGGTGGGGGCGGGCGTCGCCGGGCTGGCCGGGCTGCTGGCCGGACGGTGGCTAGCGGACCGGGTCGGCCGGCGCCTGACCGGGGCGCTGGCGATGGTGGCCGTGGCCCTGTTCGCCGTCCTGACGTACTCAGGTTCCGCACCGGCGCTGCTGGCCGGCTACATCCTCGGTTTGTTCGCTGCCTCGGTCTTCGCCCCGGCGGCCGGGGCACTGGTCAACGAGTTGTTTCCCACCTCGGTCCGGGCGTCGGTGGTGGGCTGGTCGGTGGCGGCGGGCGTGCTGGGGGCGGTCGCCGGCCTGGTCACCTTCGGGGCGGTGGCCAACGCCGATCACCAGTTCGGGGTGGCCGGGGTGGTCACCTTCCTGCCTGCGGCACTGGTCATGGCGGCGTTCTGGCTGCTCCCCGAGACCCGCGGGCGCGAGCCAGAGGATCTCTGGCCGCAGGCCTGACCAGGCGCTGGGAGATGGCGAGATATGAGAGGCTTGGGGCGGCGCCAGGCCGCACGGCCGGGTCTGGCGACGCTGCGGAGCGGCGACGGGACCAGAGCGCCTCACGGGCTGGTGGTCCCGGGGTTGTCGCAGCCAGGAGGGTTCGCCTAGTGGCCGATGGCGGCGGTCTTGAAAACCGCTATGGGGCGCGAGTCTCATCGTGGGTTCGAATCCCACACCCTCCGCTCAACCTGCCGAGATGCGATCACAGCGCAGGCGTCCTACCCCAGGGTCCCGCTGATGCGCCGCGGGCCGGGGGGACGCCCCGCCCTATTAGGAGGCTTACATGCCCGAATCCCTGACAATCGCCCATGTGACTCTGACAGTCAGCGATCTCAACCGCAGTGTCCTGTGGTACGGGCGAGTCTTCGACACCAAGCTGGTCGTGGACGAAGAGCCCGGTCCATTTCGACGTGCTGTCTGGCTTGTCGGAGGTCAAACCCTCGTCGGATTTCACCAGTTTCCCGATCCGGCTGACACTCTTCCCTTCAACGAGCGTCGGGTTGGCCTGGACCACCTGGCCTTTGCCTGTAGCAGTCGACGTGAACTTGAAGCATGGGAGGCGCGGCTAGACGGACTCGGTATCGTCAATGGCGGTGTCGTCGATGCTGCTTACGGTTCTGGGCTTTCCTTCCGTGATCCGGACAACATCGCGTTGGAATTCTTCGCGCCACCCTCAGCGTGATCGCTGTGACCCAGGCGACCGCTCAGAGCCTTCCGAACCGGCTCGGCGTGGTCAGGCGGCAGGGTGGTTAAGTTTCGCCCGCATCCACGGGTACGGGTCACGCAGTGGTGCCCGTCTGGCCCTGCGGCGTTCCTGAATCTGGCTGAGCGGCTCGCCGGCGGTGTAGTAGCGGCCCCGGCCGTTGCCATGGGGCGTCAGGATGCCCTCTGCTGTCAAGGTCGCCAGGTCGCGGGTGGCGGTCTGGTCGGTGACCTCTGCGCGCTTGAGATAAGTAGCCCGGCGCACGCGGTAGCCGAGAACGGCATCGAACATCGCATCGATCACGCGCTCGGGAAGATTATGCGTGGCAATGAGCTGGTCGAGTTCGATCCAGGTCGCGTCGGCATCTCTGACACGACGTGCCACCGTCTGGGCCTGCATGTGATGCGCGCGCAGGTTGAACGTCAGCCAGAGGTGGGCATCGTCGCGCGGCTGCCAGGAGCCGTGGCCGGTATGAGCCAGCACGGCGTAGTAGTCCTCGGTG
>Ga0187851_10003889_pt1 | contig 12400 bp, 10 predicted proteins | sample June2016WEW_6_10_FD_132997 | JGI IMG/M metagenome (GOLD analysis project Ga0187851, IMG submission 132997) | Peatland microbial communities from SPRUCE experiment site at the Marcell Experimental Forest, Minnesota, USA - June2016WEW_6_10 | ecosystem: Environmental > Terrestrial > Soil >... | reverse complement strand
GAGGCACGGGCCGCACGGGCATGAAAACGCGCGACGAGGATTTCGTCGAGCAGTTGTTCATCGCCTCGACCCATGCCTACATTCTGATTTTTACCAACACCGGGCGCGTTTACTGGCTCAAGGTGTATGAGACTCCGGATGTGGGGGCCGCGGGCAAGGGCAAACATATTGGGAACCTCGTCGGCCTCCAGGCGGGAGAAACCGTACGCACCATGGTCGCGGTGCGGAATCTCGAAGAAGCGGGCCGGTACATTTTCTTCGCCACTCGCAATGGCACGGTGAAGAAGACCGAGCTGAAGGATTTCTCGCACGTGATGTCGCGAGGCATCATTGCAATCGGAATCGACCAGGGCGACGAACTGGTCGCGGCCACGCTGACCGACGGCGAGCAGATTATTTTTCTCGCTTCGCATGACGGGCAGGCGATCCGCTTCAACGAGGATGACGTGCGGCCCATGGGGCGTCCGGCGTATGGTGTGCGCGGCATGAATCTCGACAAAGGAGATTACATCGTCGGCATGGCGACCACGGCGAAGGACCTCAAGCAAGCCGAGGAGGCCGCCGCGAGAGCGAAGGCCAAGTCCGGGGTCGAAGCTACCGCGACCGATGAATCGCTACCGCTCAAGGGATCGCTGATTCTGTCGATCACCGAAAATGGCTATGGAAAGCGCACTCCCGCGGACGAGTATCGTCTGCAGGGACGCGGCGGTTCCGGCGTGATCAACGTGAGGACGACCGAGCGCAACGGCAAGGTAGTCGGCATCGCGCAGGTGAATGAAGAGTCGCAGGTCATGCTCATCAGCCAGTACGGGAAGATTATCCGCATGGATTCGACCTCGATACGCGAATCGGGCCGCGCCGCGCAGGGTGTGCGGCTGCTGTCGCTCGAACCAGGAGACCGGGTTGCTGCGGCGGTGGTGATTGCGCCGGAAGAGCCGGCCGGGAACGGCGAGGGCACGCTGCTGCAGTAGAACCGCAAAACTCATTTCACACAGGGCGGATCCGAATGAGGGTCCGCCTCTTATTTTTGGTAGTAGATATGCAGTGCAATGCGCGCGACTGTATTGGGTCGTGACGGTGGTAATCTTTCCTCGTTCTCGCGCCAGTGATGCAATGAGCTGAACGATCCGGTTCGGGGGATTTAATGAACACGACAATTTTATTGGCGCTGCTGATCGCGCTCGCAACGGTTTTTCTTCTGCAGAGAATGGTGGTGCGATCAATCGCGCGGAAGGGTGAACATTCAGCGGCGGAGTCTACACGGTAGATTGCATCGCCTCGGTTACATCGCATTCGATCGGGCGCGCCTCACTTAAGATTCCACTGCGCTGTTCTGCATTTGCGTTACTCCAGTCACTTCCTGATTATCCCTTCAGTCATCTATCGTTAACTTGAGAGATAACGTTACTCCCCTCGTAAGAGCCTGCCGCGATTCTGCGGGCAGCATGAAAGTATCTCGTGCGCATGCGTCTGAGAATGAATCTGGGAATGATCAGTCACGGAATTCAACGGGGCTGGTCCGCCTCCATAGCGAGTGTTTGTGCTGGATAGAGATCAAGAGTTGCCAGACGACGATCAGGACTTGCTGAACCGGCCGATCCGCGAGCTGGGGCTGAAGCTCGCGACGTCTCCGGTGGAGCGCTTTGTCGAACAGCTTTATCGCGAACTGGAGAGCAAAGGCCTGGCGAAATTTCGGCCCGCCTGCTATCTCACGGATGAATGGGGATGCCCGTCGGGCGAGCCCATCATTGGAATTCCGTTTTATCTGGCGAATGCGGAACTGGCGCAACTCGAAAAGCAGTCCCACGACCTGGAAGATGCCCGCGAGATCATGATGTATCTGCGCCACGAAGCCGGACACGCGTTCACGCACGCCTACAGGCTCCACAACAAACCGGAGTGGAAGCAGATGTTCGGGTCGTTCCGGCGTCCGTATCGCGACAATTACCGTCCCGCGCCGTTTTCGCGCGAGTATGTGCGGCATTTGCCGGGATGGTATGCGCAGAAACATCCGGATGAAGATTTCGCCGAGACGTTCGCGGTATGGCTCACGCCGCGCTCGAATTGGCGCAAGCGCTATCGCGGATGGCCGGCGATGGAAAAACTCATTTACCTGGATCGGCTGGCGCGGAAGCTGCGGAAGAGCGAGCCGATGCGGCGGCGCGGCATTGCGGACATCACGGTCGACGATATGGAAATTACGGTGGCGGAGTTTTATCACCGCAATGGAAGAGAAGAAGTGCCGGTGACCGAACTTACTCCGGATACCGATTTGCGGGACTTGTTCCCGGTGTCGAAGCGGAAGAAGACGGCGCTGGCAGCGAGCGAGTTTCTGCAGCAGCATCGCAAACCGCTGATCGACAAGGTCGCGCAGTGGACGGGCGCGCAGCGGCCGCTGATCAAGAGTCTGGTGGACAACCTCGAACGGCGCGCCGGCGAACTCGACCTGCGCACCGACAAGACACGCAGCGCGGAGCACCTGGCGGAAATTACCGCCTACACGACCGCGCTGGTGATGACATATGTGACGAAGGGAAAGTTTATACAGCCGTGACAAAAGCGGCTCTGGGCTTTCGGCTTTCGGCTTTCGGCCCTGGCATCTGGGCTTTAGGTTCTGGGTTTCGAGCCGTAATTTGTCGAAGCGCAAAAGAGTTGGAGTGAGGGGCCGCCAGCAATTGCCGAGAGCCTAAGGCCGAAAGCCTGGAGCCTAAAGCACAGAGCCGGATCAGGAGAATGCATGATTGGTGCCAAGTTAAAAATCGGACTGTTGTACGACCTGTGGAATGAAGATCCGGCGGCGGCGGCCGCGAAAGCGGAACCGGGCGATGGCACCGGCAACAGCCGCAAGCCGCACAAGGTCGTCAAGAAGGTCAAGAAAGAGAAGACCGACCGCGAGGAAATCTTTGAAGCCCTGCAGAAGCTGGGACACGAGCCCTTCCACGTCGAACTGGACGGGCGTCCGCAGTCTTTGCACGCGCTGGCAAAATGCGATGCCGATCTGATCTTCAACCTGACGGAGTCGTTCGACGGCGACGACACGAAAGAAATGAACGTAGTCGCTTATGTGGACCTGCTCGGGCTGCGCTATACCGGGGCCGGCCCGCACGCGCTCTTTCTGGCGCAGGATAAGGCGATCGCCAAAAAGCTTTTTGCGTTTCACGGCATCAAGACTCCGTTTTTTGCGACCTCCTATCGCGGGCGCATCGAGCATGCGCACGACATTTCATTTCCGCTGATCGTGAAGCCGGCGTGGGAAGACGGGTCGATCGGCATCGATGCGGGCTCGGTCGTGAAAAACATCAAGGAGATGATGCAGCGCATCGAGTACATCCAGGATGAATTCGATTCTCCGGCGCTGATCGAGGAATATATCGAAGGCCGCGAAATTTATGCCGGAGTGCTTGGTAACTACGAACGGGCGCAGGTTCTGCCGCTTATCGAGCTGGATCTTTCGCGCCTGCCGGAAGGCACTCCGAAGATCGCCAGCTACGATGTGAAATTTGAGAAGAACAGCGAAGCGTACAAACTCACCAAGTCGGGGATCGCCGAGGACCTGGATGAAGAGACGAGGAAGCGCTTGTCGGATACGGCGCTCGCGGCGTATCGCGCGCTGAAATTGCGCGACTATGGCCGCATCGACATGCGCCTCGCTCCCAACGGCGATGTCTACGTCATCGAGGCGAATCCCAATCCGTGGCTGGCCAGCCGGCAGGAGTTTGCCATGGCAGCGCGGGCCTCAGGACTCTCCTACACGGAGATGATCGGAACGATTGTCGATCTGGCCATGAGCCGATACTTGAATGCTTCCATGGCGTACGCGGCGGCGATGCACTAGCTTCGCACGCAAGTTGCGAGATTCCGTCTTCGCGGAATCCGCGCTTCAGCTTGCGCCCACTCCCGCCGGTTGCAGCCTTTCGAACGCTTCCTCGGCCCGTTGCAGGGCCTCCTGCACGTTCTCGCAGATATTTTCTTTTCCCACCAGATCTTCGAACTCAGTCTGCTCGATCAGACGGCGCGGCTGCTCTCGCGCACCGCAGAGGATCAACGCGCGCCCGTTCGCTTTCAGCGTCTTGGCAACTTCTTCGAGCGCGAACAATCCAGTCGCATCGAGCGCGGTCATATTCCGCAGGCGGAGAATCACCACCGGAGGGAGGGCGTGAATGTTCTCGGTTACGACGTTGATCTTGTCGGTCGCGCCGAACAAAAATGGCCCGTGGATGCGGAAGATCGTCGCATAATACGGGATATCCTTGTCCTGCAGAATGTGAACGCGGCCGTCTTCGACGTAATCGTCGGTGACCTGCGATACGGTGGTGGTCGCGGCGACACGGCTGATGAAGAGCAGCGCGGCCAGAATCATCCCGAACTGCACGGCTACAGTGAGGTCGGCAAATACCGTCAATGCGAAGGTGACCAGCCACACGCTGATGTCGGTTTTCGTCAGCTTGAGAAGGGACGGGATCTCCATCCACTCGCCCATGTTGTAGGAGACCACCATCAGAATCCCGGCCAGTACCGAGAGCGGAACGAAGCGCACCCAGTGCGAGGCAAACAGCACAATCAAGAGCAGCGTGAGCGAGTGAATCATGCCGGCGACCGGCGTTTTTGCTCCCGAACGGATGTTGGTTGCGGTGCGGGCGATCGCCCCTGTGGCGGGCAAGCCGCCAAACATGGGCGAGACAACGTTGGCAATGCCTTGCGCCACCAGTTCGACGTTGGGATTATGCCGGTCGTTCGACATGCGGTCTGAAACCACGGCTGACATCAATGACTCGATCGCGCCCAACATAGCGACGGTCAGAGCGGGGCCAAGCAATCCGTGAATCAACTCAGGTCGAAACGAAGGAATGGCAAAGTGCGGCAGGCCGCTGGGAATGCCTCCGAAGCGGCTGGCAATTGTCTCGACCGGGAGCTTGAAGATTTGGACGATAAAGGTTCCGAGTAACAGGGCGACGATGGCTCCGGGAATGCGCGGAGAAAAAGCTCGGCACAGCAGGATGACGCCAATCGTCCCCACGGCCAGCACAGTCGCTTCGAGCGAGAGCGTGTGAAAGTTCCGGGCGAGCGCTTCCATGCGCTGCCAGAACACGCCGGGAACTTTCTCCAGTTTCAGCCCGAAGAAATCTTTTATTTGCGTGCTGGCGATCAGGATAGCGATGCCGTTGGTAAATCCGATGACTATAGGCCGGGGAATGTACTTCACGGCGGCGCCCATGCCGGTCAGGCCCATGATCACGAGGATGATTCCGGCCATCACCGTGCACATGAACAGGCCGTCGATACCGTGGACCGCCACGATTCCGGCGATGACGACCACGAATGCTCCCGTGGGTCCGCCGATCTGGGTGGTCGAACCGCCGAGCAGGGAGATCAGAAAACCAGTGACGATGGCGCAGTAGATTCCCGCTTGAGGCGTAAGTCCGGAAGCGATTGAGAACGCCATCGCCAGCGGCAGGGCAACCAGGCCGACCGTAATGCCGGCGACCAGATCATGCAGAAATTTGTTCAGGCTGTAATCGCGCAGGCAGATGACCGACTTCGGAAGCCACTGGTCGGACAGAAAAGAACTGTTAGAGAAAGAAAAGCCCATTATGCTAACGATTATCGCAGGCAGCCTGTTGGATCCGTAGTGCCAATAGTACCCGCCTGGCTCCTTTGGCGTGCGAGAAGGGATTTTATCTCCGCGATGTCCAAGGCGGAAGGATGCGAGCTCGTCCCGGCCGATCTTAGCCGTGATATCATCCTCAGCGCTCACGGTTGTGTTTTATCCTGTAAGTGAGATGGAGTCGCCATGTTTCCACAGGAATGCGCCCCCGACCGCCGCAACTTCCTTAAGACCGCAGCCGCCTTTACCGCCGGAGCGTCCGGCATAGCGCTCCTCCCGGAGATTGCCTTCTCCGAGGATGCCGACGTAAACATCATTGGTCCGAAGAAAGGTTATTCGCCGCAGATCGGCACTCTGGTCTCGATGATGGCATGGATGCGCATGGTGATGCTGCACTCGGTCACGGGCATGTCGCAGAAAGACCTGGATTATCTCCTGGACGAAAAAGCCAACACCATCGGGGCCCTGCTGATGCACCTTGCAGCCACCGATCGCATATATCAGATCAACACGTTTGAGGGAAACTCGCTAAAGGAACTGCCGGCCTCCTACAAGGAGAAATGGGGCGTGGCGATGGAACTAGGAGAGCCCGCGCGCAAGGCCATCAAGGGCAACAGTCTCGATTACTACCTGAACCTGTTAGGCGAAACCCGCGAACACACGCTGGCAGAATTTCGCAAACGCGACGATGCCTGGCTTATGACCGTCGACAAAGAATGGGGATGGGGCCCGACGAACAATTACTGCAAGTGGTTTCATGTCTGCGAACATGAATCCAACCACAACGGGCAAATCAAATTCCTGAAGAGCCGGTTGCCCGGAGCCAAACCTGCAAGCGAATAAGAAAAATGGCTGCCGGAAGGAAACGGCAGCCCTCAAGAAGCGGCGCGGAAGAAGGCTTCCGCGCCCACATTCATTCCCGCAGCGGTCTAGAACAGGTTCCACAAGTACTGGTTATAAACGTCGTGGTGGTACTGGACCTCGGGAGCTTTTACGAACGTTCCTAGCAGGCGAGGACAGCGGTCCGCCGACGCCTGCTTCAGATCGGCGTACCGTCCCATCACATCTTCGCCCAGTAAGGTCGACATCCACTCCGCCTTGCGGAAGTGCTCGAGTGCCGTGTAGATGTTGTCGGGCAGGTAGCGCTCGGCCTGACGCAGATTCTTGATCTTCGCGGTCGAGCCTTCGAGGCCGGTCTTGAAAATCGAGAGCATTACCAAATACGGGTTCGCATCCGGGGCCACCGAGCGGACCTCGACGCGCATACTGCGCTCGTTGCCGATCGGAATGCGGATCATGGAGCCACGATCCACGGGAGAAGCTTTGATCTGGTTCGGCGCTTCGAAGTGCGGATCGAGGCGGCGATAGGCGTTGACGCTCGGATTCAGCAGCAGGCAAATGTCGTTGCCGTGGGTAAGAATGCGGTCGACGAATTCCCAGCCCGCTTTGCTGAGCTTTTCTTCACCCTTCGGATCCCAGAAGATATTCTTGCCGCCCTTGCTGATCGAGACGTTGGTGTGCATGCCGCTGCCGTTGACGCCTACCACGGGCTTAGGCAGGAAGCATGCGGTCAATCCCATGTTGCGGGCTACCTGGCGGCAGATCAGTTTGTAAAGCTGGATATGATCGGCAGCAGCGACGACCTCGGCGTAGTTGTAGTTGATTTCGAATTGCGAGGGCGCAACTTCGGGGTGATCCTTCTCGTTCTGGAAGCCCATCGCGCGCTGGACTTCGGCGGTCGTGTCGATGAATGTCCGCAGCGGGTCGCCCGGAAGCGAATGGTAGTATCCGCCGGTGTTTACGTATTCGAATTTGAGCGTCTCATGATAAGTGCGCTCCGCGTCCGCGCCCATGAAGAGAAAACCCTCAATTTCGTTGGCCGCGTTGAGGGTGTAGCCGTTTTTCTTGTACTGGTTTTCAGCGAAGGTCTTGAGGACGCCGCGCATATCGGCGGAGTAAGGCTCGCCACCCTTATCGATGACTTCGCCAAAAACCATGACCTTGCCAGGTCCAAAAATGTCGGCCGGACCCCAGTAAAAGGCGCTCCAATCGATGCCCAGCCGCAAGTCGCTCTCGCGCTGCGCGGTGAAACCGCGAATCGAGGAGCCGTCGAATGTCAGATTGTCGAAGCTCTTCAACAGGAATTTCTTGTCATAATCGAGCATGTGCAGGCGGCCTTCGAGGTCGCTGAACATGACCGTCACCGCCTTGATGCGCGACTCGTCGGTCAGATACTTCAACCGCTCTTCCTGAATCTTTCCAGGAGATACGCGGTCCAGGCGCTGCTTCTTCGCCTTCAGATTCATTTCTTCAAGTTCGTCGTAGGGGATCGCTAGAAAATTCCGCAGTTCAGTTGACATGCCTCTCCTTCTTTCCAGGAATCAGGAATCCAAGAAACAATGTTCTACACCAACAGAATTCGGGCCGGAGCCCGCCAAAAATTGTGTCCGGGATGAACCTAATAAGGTAGCGCTTTGCAGGGAATGAGACAAATAGAAATCGATGATGACACCGATCAGGAGAATTTATTGTGGGAAAAAGGCTGAAGTGCATCGTTTTTGGTGCAAGTTCCCGCAGCCGAGACGCGAGAAGCAGCCCCGATTATTGGGGGACAAGCGATGGCGCGATCCTCGATGAGATGCCAAAGGTCTTTTCCCGGTGTTCTCTGCATGCCGGGGGTCAAGGCGTTCGTGAAATAATCGGGACTTGAGGGAAACGGCGTGAGTTGCCCGATTTGCCAGCAGCGGAAAGAAAAGCGGTTCTGCCCCGCCGTTCATGGGAAGATCTGCGCGCAATGTTGCGGCGAGCAGCGCGAGGTCACGCTCGACTGCCCGAGCGACTGTCCATATCTTCTGCAGGCCCGCCAGCAGCAGAGGCCACGCGAAACCACCGAACTGGATCGCGCCTCCATGTTTCCCGACGTCGAGATTGCCGAGCAATTCCTCTACGAGCGCGAGCAGTTGATTATGGGCCTCAGCTTCGCGCTTGCGAAAAGCGCGCGGGCCGGGCGTTCGCTGGACGGACACACGCTCACCGACCGCGACCTGATCTCGGCCCTGACTTCGCTGGCGCAGAGTTACCAGACTTTGGTGGAATCCAGCCTTATCTATGAGCAGCCGACCGCAAACCTGGCGCACCAGCAGATTGCGCGCGAAGTGGCCGCCATGGTGAGGGAATTTCGCGAGGCTGAGAGCAAGCATCTGGGCTATTCGCGGCTGCGCGATTCCGAAGTGCTGAAGGCGCTGGTGTTTCTTTTGCGCATGGGGATGGCACGCACCTCGGGCCGTCCCAAGTCGCGCGATTTTTTGTATGCCCAGTTTCCAGCAGATCCGTCGGCGGTTGCGGCGCCAGAGGCTGCCGGCAGCCGGATTGTGATTCCCTGAAATACGGTTTGGGGACTAGGAGTTTGTCCAGGTGGCTGTTTCTACTTTGCGCACGATCTGGGACTCATCGAGCGCGGCCAGCAGTTCGCGCGCTGTTTTCCTGAAGACGGGATGACAGACCTCGGGAGCGATTTCGACCAGCGGTTCCAGAACGAAACGGCGGTGTTGCATCGAGGGATGGGGAATGATCAGGCCCGGCTCCTGCACGACCCGATCGCCAAACAGGAGCACATCAACGTCAATCTTGCGGGGACCTTTGTTGCGCTGCCGCAACCGGCCCATCGCGGCTTCGATGGACAGCAGAAACTTTAACAGTTCCCGAGGCGTCTTACGGGTTTCGATCGCTGCCACGCAATTCAAGAACCAGGGCTGGTCCTGGACATCGACCGGCTGGGTCTCATACAAAGAGGAGATCCGGCCGAGCGGGCCAGCCGCAGCAATTTGGGCGATTGCCGCGAGCAGGTTAGCGGCCCGATCCCCTAAATTCGACCCGAGCGAAAGGTAGACCAGTTCTGCCATATCCATAGTTTCACGGCGTACAGATTTCTAATCCATAACAAGGTTATTTCGCTAGTGGCACCTTTGATCTCTCGCAGTGTGGCCGGCCGTTTCTCACGCCGGACACAGCGTAACTCGGGACGAGGGTCAGTTGACCATCCGATTGGGCACTCACTTAGTATCGGTACCTCAGTTACTTTCCATCGCTGGGACGCTGCAGGTACCATCAAGAAGTATGAAACTGGAATCGCTTCTAGTTAGCCGGGATGCGGCTCTGCTCGCTGTGCTGCGTCCCACGCTGGAGAAAATCTCGGTCCAGATCGATGTGTGCCCCGAAAGTCAAGCCGGGATTGGGCTGCTGACGAAGCGCAAGTTCGACGCCGTCATCATTGATTGCGATGACCTGCAAGGTGCCTCCGACGTTCTGCGCGACTTGCGCAAGACGCCCAGCAACTCCAAAGCGGTCGCCTTTGCAGTGCTCAACGGGAAAACCACCACCCAGGAAGCATTCCGGTGTGGCGCCAATTTTGTGTTGCAGAAGCCCCTTACTCCGATGCACGCCACGCGCTGCTTCAATGCGGCGCTTAATTTCATGGTCCGCGAACGGCGCCGCTATTTCCGTTACTCGCTCGAGATTCCAGTACGCATCAAGGTCGCGAATTCGCCGGAGCTTACGGCCACTTCCACCAACCTGAGCGAGGGTGGCATGGCTCTGCGCATCAGCGGCGCGCTGGTCAAGGACACAGTCGCGGCAATTCGTTTCACGCTGCCCGCTTCCAATACCGCACTTGAGCTGAAAGGCCAGGTCGCCTGGACCGACGCGACCGGCTGCAGCGGTATTCGCTTTGTGGAGGTTCCGCAAAGTTCGCAATATCAACTGGATAAATGGTTGACCGAGCGCCTCCAAAACGAGATGCCACAACATCTGATGGCGCATTTATCGGATTCGTAAACGTACCGATCGCAGCTTCCAATCGTATCCCGTCATCGCCTCTCGCCCACGCTGTCCCGTATCCAACTTGTAACTTGTGCTCGCTCACCAGTGTGTCACAGTAATAGGGTTCCGCGGCAAACACATGACCACAAGCACGCTGATTACACTGGAAGAAAAAATCGCTCGTACCGAGCGCCTGCTGCGCCGTCTGGAAGAGGATCAGCCCTATTTGCGCGTCCGCCTGTCGGCGCTGGGAGCGGACCATCGCCAGAGCGCCCACGCTTTTGCGGACCGGGTGCGCGTCGAGGCCGAGGCAGAACTGGCCCGCCTGCTCGCCGAACGTACCCTACCCTTGGAATGGGGCGCTCCCCAACCCGCCGATTAGCCTCGAGCTGCGAGTTCCGAGCCACGAGCTAACCCATTCGGGGCACTCCGAGAGCCGCTCTTTATCGGAAACCCAAAGGGTTTACCAGTCTTGAGATTTTCTCTGCGATCTCGGCGTCTCGGCGGTGGGTGTTGTTCCAAGCACGAAACTCGCGGCTCTCAGCCCGAAACCCCTACACGCTGAGGCCGACTGCGGACGCCACAACCGGCTCACCTACTCCGGTATCGATGGTAGTTTCTTCCCAATACGAGCGGTCGCGCAGGATGCGTGACACCAGAGCCGTATGCATGGCGTGTCCGGCGCGGTCGGCCACAACTGCACCCAGAATCTGCTTGCCGATGAGCGCGAGATCGCCGATCAGATCGAGGACCTTGTGCCTCACAAACTCGTCCGGGAAACGGAGCGGAGGATTCAGCACTTCCTCGCGGTTCAGAACAATCGCGTTTTCCGTGGAGGCTCCCCGGATCAGGCCCTGCTGACGCATGGCGTCAGCTTCATGCAGAAATCCGAAAGTCCGCGCGGCCGCGATCTGCTTCACGTAGCTGCCGTTAGTAAGCGTCACACAGAAGCTCTGCTTGCCAATCAGCGGATGCGGGAAGTTGATGGAATAGGAAACGGAATAGGTTTCGGCAGGGTAGATGGCGATGAACTTGTCGCCCTCGCGCAATTCGATCTCGCGCAGCATCCTCAGATAGGTGCGCGTCTTGCGCTGCCGCTTCAGCCCGGCTTTCTGAATCATCTCGACGAAGGGACGGGCGCTGCCGTCGAGTATGGGCAGTTCGAGGTTGTCGAGTTCGACGATCGCGTTGTCGATACCCGAGCCAACGAACGCCGAAAGCAGGTGCTCGGTCGTAGAAATGAGGACGCCCTTTTTCATCAGGCTCGTGGCATAGCTGACGCGGGCCACGTTGCGCCCGCTGGCTTCGATGGCAAATCCATCGAGATCGGTGCGGTGGAAAACAATGCCGGTGCCGGCGGGGGCCGGAAGGATGCGCAGGTTCACGGGCGCGCCGCTGTGCAGTCCTACCCCGGAGCATTGCACCGCTGCACGAATTGTCTGCTCGTAGGTCAAACGTGGCGTGCCGATCATCTGTGCCGGCAATGAAAAGGCTTTTAAACCCAAGTGATGGGATAGATTACAGGCCGGGTGCCATTGTTGCATGTGGCAGAATTACCACACTTCGTGGCTTGTTGCCGCATGCTCACAGCTAACTCGTTCTGGGCGTGGAGGATTGCCCGGCCTCTAACCGGGCTTTACAAGGCGAATTCCTGCCGATTTCACCGCCCCTTGAGCGGTTTAAAGGGGTCGTACGTCACATTGGCGTCAAATAGCGTGTCGGGAAGGCTGAGATTGTACTTCGCGGAATAGATGAAGCGCTGTTGCGACATTTCTCCATTGAAGTAGCGCGTGATCGAGGTCGGAGTCATGATGCCGTCCTCGGGCTTGTAATGGTCGTAGATCTCGTCCTCGGTATTCTTCTGCTTGTCCTTCGGATCGCGCCACGAGTAACTGATCTTGATGGGATAGTGTGAATTCTGGTCGATCCAGACACTGACCGAATCGTCGTGGCTGTTGAGCAGGGTCACGCCCTCGG
>Ga0187851_10003888_pt1 | contig 12405 bp, 9 predicted proteins | sample June2016WEW_6_10_FD_132997 | JGI IMG/M metagenome (GOLD analysis project Ga0187851, IMG submission 132997) | Peatland microbial communities from SPRUCE experiment site at the Marcell Experimental Forest, Minnesota, USA - June2016WEW_6_10 | ecosystem: Environmental > Terrestrial > Soil > Wetlands... | reverse complement strand
TTCGTCTCGGTGGATTCCGACCCCGCGCAGGAAAGTTCTGCGGAGCCGGGCAGTCCGGCCCAGGCGGTCGCTGATATCGCCTCATCGGTTGCGGCCGAGCCCAAATTCACGGCTCCCGTCAGCGCCGCTGCCGGTTTCGAGGAAATCTATCGCGCGGCTGAAATTCAGCCGCCACCACATGGCTACACCATCATGAAGGTTGCGGAGATGCTGCAGAGCGAGCGCATCCGCACTCTTCCGGCCGAGGTCAAGAAGAGTTCGATCCTGCTCGCGCTCGATGCCGCCGGCGTGAAGATCGAAGAGGTCATCGAAGACGCCGTGAAACGGGACCGCGCTTTGGATGGTTTCGAGCGCGTCCAGCAAAAGGCCTTGGACGATCTGGAGGCCCACAAAGCACAGGATAACCAGCAGATTCAAGCAGAGCTGGACCGCTTGGTCGAAGAGCACAACGCACGTATCCAGGCCAACAAAGATGAAGTGGACAAAGAGCGCGAACGCTTTTACGCCTGGAAGTTGCAGAAACAACAAGAGGAACAAAAAATCGCCGATTCCGTATCTTATTTCGTATCGGAAAACCCAATAACCACCGGCGGCGTCGCGGCTACCGCACGCGGACCCCAGGCACCCAATAAAACATCGGCTCCCAAATCGTGAGTCGATAGCAGAGAGAGGAGGAAGTCTTCATGTTTAGACGCCTTTCGCGTATGTTTCGCTCCTTTTTCGGGTTTTTCATCTCCGTCGCTGAAAACCCCGAGCTCATTCTGGAACAGAACATCCGCGACATGAACGATCAGGTTCCGCGCATGAACGAGAGCATTGCCATGGTGAAGGCAAATGTCACGTTGCTCGAAAGAGAGGAGGCTAAGTACAAGGTCGACATCAACACCCTGACTTCCAGGGTAAAATCGGCCATTCAAGCCGGCCGTGACGATCTGGCGGGTAGCTTCGCAGTGCAACTGGAGCAGGTTCGTAGCGCCATGGCCCGGACCCAAGGCCAGCTCGCTACTGCTAGCGCGGCTTTTGACAAAGCCATGGCGGTGAAAAAGGCGTTCCTATTGGAGAAGGAGCGCAAGACTCGCGAGGCCCTCAATGCCATCTCCGATTATCGCCGCTCCCAATGGCAGAAAAAGGTAGCCGACGTGATGGAGCAGTTTGAAGTCACAGGCATCAGCTCCACTCATGATGAGATGGTGCGCAAGATTGAAGAAACCACCGCGCTCAACGAGGCCCGCATGGAGATGGCGTTAGGCAACGTGGATCAGCAAAAGGTTAAAATTGAAGAAGAAGCCGAAAAGCTACGCGCTAACGAACTGGTGAAACAGTTCAAAGTGGAAATGGGGCTGATCGCTCCGGAGGCCGCTCCTCAAGCGGCCGACAAGACGATCGGAACACGGGAAGCGCAGAAGAGCGTGTAAGGAGGAGAGGCCGGAAGTCAAATCCACTGGCCACTCATAAAAAATCATGTCTGTAAAAATCGAGAAAGGCGGATGGGCTCTTATTTTTCTGATCGGGCTGGGCTTGGTCGGCTACAGCCTCGACAAATATGGCATCGTAAACTTGCGTGGGCGGTTTGCGTCGCGTTCCGATGCAGCCGGCGAAAAGCTGGATCCCACGAAACCTCTGGTTCTGCCGGTAGCCGCGGAGTCCGATTCCAGCTGCGGCAACGTGCGTGTACGCGTGAACATTTGGGTCGGTTGTGCTGCTGGCCTGGTCGCTAATGGAGGCCTGGACACGGCGGCCGGCTCCATCTACGACAAGAAGGGCCTCAAGGTCAGTTTCAAAATCATCGACGATTGGACCGAAGGCTCCACCGCGCTCGCCACCAATAACGTGGACGTCATGCTTACCACCGCCGATGTATGGGCCAAAGACTACGCTCAGTTTCAAGACAAGGGCTTCGGAGCGCATGCCTTCTTCATGGTGGATTGGTCCCGCGGCGCCGATGGTGTGATCGGTAAGCAGGGCATCAACAGCATCGAGGATCTGGCTGGGAAGACAGTAGCTTTCGCGCCCTACACGCCCTCGCATTTCTTGCTGTGGAACGGACTGAAAAGCTCTGGACTCACAACCGATCAGCGACGGGAGATCTTTTCCAAAGCAGTACACACGAAGGACGGCATCGAGCCCGCAACGTTGTTTGCGCAGCAGAAAGTGGATGCCGCCGTGGCCTGGGACCCGGACATGAGCGACGCCGTTACCAAGCGCGCAGGGTCGAAAAAAATCTACGATACCCGAATCGCGAACCGGTTGATCGCCGACATTCTGGTGGTCAGCGATCGCTTTGCATCGCGCTGCCCGCAGGCTGTGGTCAACTTGGCGCAAGGCTGGCTGGAAGGCGTTGAATTCATCAAAGCGCAGCCCAGCCGCGCCTACACTTTGATCGGGACGGTCAAGGATTTCAACATCCCCGAGGACTTGGCCAAGACCATGCTCGGCGGCGTTAAGTTGGCCGACTATGCCGATAACAAGGCTTTCTTCGGCTCGCGCGGCGCCGATTCCGACTACAACAATATCTTCAAGATGGCCCAGGATATGTACCGCGAGGAGCGCATCATAAAACGCAACTCGGAACCTGAATCGAGCGTGGACCGGCGATTCATAGACCAGTTGAGCGGGAAATTCTCCAGCGCGTCTTCCGAACCGCCTATTGAATATAAGGAGCCCGCCAAGGGGGCTCAACCCATCGCCACCCAGCGCCGCTCCATCTACTTCGAGACTGATTCATCCAAGATGGGTCTCGATTCGCGCGCCGTGGTGGACGAGATCGGCAGCTTCATGAAGGCGTACGAGAACACCGTGGTAGACATCGACGGCAACACCGATTCCAGTGGATCGCGCGGGCACAACGTCGAGCTTTCCCGCGAGCGGGCCGAAACGGTGAAGCAGTATCTAGTGGACAAATTCGGTTTCCCGCCCAACCGCATGCACACCGCGGGCAACGGGCCTGACCGGCCAATCAGCGATAACACCACCACCGAGGGCCGCGAAAAGAACCGCCGAACCGATATTAAGGTTTATGCCAACACGTCAGGGTAGGGGCCGCTAGCGCAAGGGAACGGCTCGGAACGACGTTACTGAGCCACGACCGTAAGGGAGTTGGTGCAGCGCTGATATTTTTTACGACAGCGGATTCCCCCAACAAAATGCTTGATCTCCTCGCTATCCGCAAAGACACCTCGCGCCGGACGCGCCTGACGCTGGGCGTGTCAGCCTGGGCCCTCCTGGTCCTGGCCTGGTTCGGCGCCACGCACTGGGATATTCTGCCTCCTTTTTCCCTGCCCAGCCCCCTCGGTGTGATGCGCGCTTTCGCCCGGCTCTGGACCGAGTACGATTTGCTTGGCAATGTCATGCAAAGCTGGTGGCGGATCGCCCAGGCGTTCTTGTGGTGCGCCGTCATGGCCATTCCGCTGGGACTGTTGATGGGCAGCTTCCGATGGGTGCACGACTTCGTGAATCCTGTCGCCGCCCCCATGCGTTCCATGCCCATCACTGCCTTCCTTCCGGCGTTTATAGCGCTGTTCGGAATGGAGGAGTCCATGAAAGTGGCCTTCCTTTGGTTTGGGATGTTTTTCTACCTGCTCGCGGTGGTCGTAGAGGAAGTGAACAAGGTGGACGACAGCTTGCTCGAGACCGCCTGGACCTTGGGCGCCAGGCGGCGCGATATTCTGTGGCTGTTGTTCCGCGCCTCCTTTCCGTCCATCTTCGGCTCCTTCCGCATCCTCTACGATATCGGCTGGACTTACGTGATCCTGGCGGAAATGGTCAACGCGCGCAAAGGCGTGGGCTATATGGTGGAAGCCGCGCGCAAGGTTCTCGATTTTGAGCGCGTGTACGCCGGCATTATTGCCATCGGCATCGCGGCCTTTCTTTTCCGGTTTCTGCTGACGTTCTTGGAAGGCCGCCTGTTCCCCTGGCGCAAGCAGTCGCGTTCCGCCTCGGAACCGGTTGCCGCCGTCGCCACGGGCGCTCCATTGAAAGCTCATCACCATGCCGAACCAGGTTGATATGAACAGGTTGATATGAACAGGTTGATATGAGCCAGGTTAAGATCAGCGTTCACGGCCTCAGCCGCAGCTTTATCGATGCTCAGGGAAACCGTGTCGACGCGTTGCGTGACGTGAGCTTTGAAGTGGAGGATGCCTTCTCTCAAGATGGCCGCGATATCGGGGAGTTTCGCGTGTTGCTGGGACCATCCGGGTGCGGAAAGTCGACGCTGCTGCGCATCATCGCCGGACTCGACCAACCCGACAGCGGCAGCGTGTTGGTGAATGGCAAACCGGTAAATGGTCCCGGCCGCGATCGCGGCATGGTTTTTCAGAAGTATACGTCGTTTCCGTGGTTGACGGTCGCCGATAATATCGGTTATGGTCCCAAGATCAATGGTGTCCCCGCCGCCGAGCGCGCGACTATAGTTCAACACCTGGCTGAAGCTGTTGGACTCTCGGGCTTCGAGAAGTCCTACCCGGATACGCTATCCGGCGGAATGCAGCAGCGCGTCGCCATTGCACGAACACTCGCCAACCGGCCCCAGGTAATCCTGATGGATGAGCCGTTCGGCGCGCTCGACGCTCAGACCCGCGGTGACATGCAACAGTTGTTGCTCAAGGTCTGGGACGAAACCGCCAGCACCATCTTATTTGTGACTCATGATGTCGACGAGGCCATTTACCTTGCCGACCGCATTTTCATTTTGTGCGCCCGGCCCGGTACCATTGTGGAGGATATCCCCGTGCCGTTCGGGCGGCCGCGAGACCCCGCTGTCAGGCAGACGGCGGAGTTTCACGAAATGCAGCAGCACGTACTCGCTTGCTTGCGCCGCGCCCCCGGAAAGGGCCAGGTGAGAGTGAGCATTTGATGCCGCGGGACGAATCGGACAGCTCTCAGATCAATTACCTCAAAGAAGCTGCCAAGCTGCAATACAACTGGATATCGCTCGCCGGCATTACCGGTTTCGCCATCGTCTCCGGCAGCGCTTTGCCTTTGCTGCTCGGCATCGGCCTCGAACTCATGTACCTCAGCATCGTCCCGCAGAACCCCCGCTTTCAGCGCCTGGTCCGGTCTTGGAAGTGTGCGGAGGAGAAGCGCCAGGATGGCCGGCGCCTCCGCAACATGTTTCAGGAGATCCCGCCGGAAATGCGCCTGCGCTATGCCGATCTGGACCGAATCTGCAACGCCATCCGCGAAAACTACAGCAGCCTCTCTTCCACCTCTCAAATCTTTACGCAACAGATCGAAGACCGGCTGCAAGGCCTGCTGGAGGCCTATGTCCGGTTGCTACACGCCGCTTGGCAGCATCGCGAGTACCTTCGAACCACCGATATCCACGTGGTCGAGCGCGATTTGGCTCAGCTCCAGAAGGATCAGGAGTCCGATCTGCCGAAAGTACAGGAGATCAACCGCAAGCGAATAGAGATCCTGAACAAGCGCGTCGAGAAATTCAAGAAAATCCGGGAGAACTGCGAAGTCATCGATGCCCAATGCGCCGCCGTTGAAGACGTGCTTGCTCTAATCCGCGATCAATCCGTTACCATGCGCGATCCGCAACAATTGACCGAACACCTGGACAACCTGGTACGCGACGTAGAGCAAACGGAAGGGACCATCCGCGAAGTGGAAAACATCTTCGAAAATGTTCCGGATATCGGCGGGCTCGCGCCCGGCGGCATCTCCCCGCTTGCTTCCGATTCCTCCGCCTCTGGTAACGATGCATCGGCGCGGAACCGGATCCGGAACTAGCCCATGTCCTCGAACATCACAGCTTCTCCACAGATGCCCGAATGGGCGCAATCGCTTTCTGAAAAATACTACTCCCGCACGCTCTCCCTGTTCGTGCTGTACGGCAATGTGCGCGACCTGGTTCCGCTCAATCGCACCGGATCGGTGGAACACGTTCCTTTGTCCACCTTCCTCAATGAAGCTCTTTTTGGACGGCGTGACTTGGTGCTGACCTACGACCGCGGTGGCGGCTTGAGCTTCGCTAATGCCGCCATGCAGACCGATTTTCGCAACGCGCTTTCCGGCTACGACAGCTTTCACCAAACCAACTATGCACAATCCCTGCCGCGTAATCCGGATGGTGTGCTGAACATTCTGGACAACTATCTCCGCCTGCGCATCGCCGACGGCAAGAAGATTGCCCTGATCATCGATTTCGCCGAGACCATTGCACCCGCTGGCGACGTCTCCGGTATGTCCGCGGACGACCGTAATGCGCTCGTCATTTTGAAACGTTGGGCGCAGAATGCCGCGTTCTTGCGGGCGGACATTACCATATGCCTGATCGCGGAGAATCGCATCGAGCTGAATCAGGGGATCGTTCAGAGCCCCGGAGTTGCCTCCATCCAAATCCCTTTGCCGGACCAGAGTGAGAGGCTGCAGTTCATTCGCGCTCAACTGGCCGCTACGCCGCTGCCGCCGGGCTCTGACGTGACGGATACCACGCTAGCCAGCCTGGGCGCAGGTCTCAAGCGCCTGCAGCTACAGAGCCTCATTTCGCATGCTGTGCAGAATCACCGGCCCCTCACCACGAAATTCCTCACACAACGCAAGAAGGAACTGATCGAGGCCGAATCGGGAGGATTGCTGGAATTTGTTCAAAGCCGCTTCGATCTCTCCATGGTGGCCGGCCTCGATCAGGCCAAGCTAAAGCTGCAAAACGCCGCATTGGCCATCCGGTCCGGCCGAACCGACGTGCTGCCGATGGGCTACGTGATCTGCGGGCCGGTGGGCACCGGCAAGACATTCCTCACTACCTGCTTCGCCGGCGAGGTGGGCATCCCCGTGGTCATGCTCAAGAATTTTCGCAGTATGTGGCAGGGTGTAACGGAAGGCAACCTGGAACGTGTGCTGAACCTGTTGCAGGCCATGTGCCCGATTGTGGTGATGGTGGACGAGGCCGATGCCCAGCTCGGCAATCGCTCCATGTCCGGTGACAGCGGTGTCGGTAATCGCGTCTTTGCGCAGATTGCACAGTTCATGGGGAACACGGAATTGCGTGGCAAGGTGATCTGGTTTCTATTAACCAGCCGCCCCGACTTGTTGCCCGTGGACCTCAAGCGCCAAGGCCGGGCGGAGGAACACATTGCCCTGTTCTATCCCGAAACCAACCAGGAGCGCCTGGCCATGCTGAGGGCCATGCTGAAGAAAACGGCTATCAACCTGGCGTCCGCCGATGGCGAGAACTTTTTCCTCGAGCACTCCGCCGGTCTCTCCGGCGCCGACATTGAAGCGGTGCTGACCCGTGCACGCATGAAGTCAGCGCTGGAACAGGACGCAGCTGTCGACTTGGAGGATTTGAAATCGGCCCTTGAGGATTTCATACCACCCTCCTATCCCACCGAGATTGAAATGCAGAATCTGGTCGCTGTTTTGGAATGCACCAGCCGCAGTTTGCTGCCCGCCAAATATAGGGAGATGGATCGCGCTGAGATTGCCCGCCGCGCCAAGGAGCTAACTCTTCTAAACCGGGAATAAGCCCGCGAGCCAGCCGCGGCCGTAGCGGAGCCTAACCGGTAACACTCGCACGATTCCGATGCAGCGTAGGATCAATCGCCGCCGCCATCTTCCCCACATCCAGCCCACCACCCAAAAACTGATTAACTCTCTCCGCACTCCCCATCGGATCCGAAATAACATCGCTGTGCTGCACTACCAACAACTCCGCGTCCGGACGCCGCACCAGCATCGCCTTCGCGCGGCCCACCATTCGCGCGTACTCTAGCTTCAACATACGCCGCCGCTCTGGAGTCGTGTCCACTGGCTGATTGCGCCGCACCAACATGCGATCCTGCGAATCCAGCACTTCTTCGAGATCTCGTTCACTCAGGATCACCCGGCACGCCAGACCCTCCGGCAGCGCGGCCAACAAAGGCGCCACAATCTTGATCGCTTTTCCCCGCGCCTCCGTCAGCCACTTCGAATCTTTCAATAATCTCTTCACCGGCTCGTACTCGAGATAACCGCGCGGATTATCTTCATCCGCTTCCCTCAGTCCATCCGAGAGGATCTCCACGCCACCCGCAGCCAGCATCTGCATCAGCATGGATGTTCCGGATCGCGGCAAACCCGTCACCACGATGAGCGACTCCTGAAGCGGCGGCATATTGACCGACGGCGTGAAAACCAAGCGCTCTGCATCTTCACTCGCCGCCGGGCTTTTCCCAACACCGGGCTTGCGGCCCCTCATGACACGCGCCAATTCTCGATGCTCACGGGCGCGCTCCACATCGTTTCCAAGGTGTTTTTCCAACAATTCCGCCAACCGAACATGCGCCTCCGGATAATTGGGATTAAAAGAAATAGCCGCCCGGAACGCCTCGGCCGCCCGCCGGTACTCCTTCATTCCCGTCAACGCCTGCCCCAGCATGAAATGGGCCTGTGGATAATGATAAATCCTCTGCAGCGCATCCAGCGCCGATTGCGCGGCGATACCGAATTTCCGTCGCCGCAGCGCCATCCGGCACGTGCCCAGATGCGCATACGCATTATCGGGATCAATCTCGAGCGCCTTTTCATAAACCCGCTGCGCATCGCTCCACCGGCCCAGCCGCAAATACAGATCAGCCGTCTGCAAAAACAACCCCGGGCGCACCAGGTGCGCTTCCGTCACACGTTCCAGCGCCGCCAGCGCTTCAGGATAACGCTTCTCGGCCGTCAATACCTGCGCCTTCAGATAATCGATCACGGGCGGCTGATAGCGCGTCAGATTCCGCCAGTGCCCCAGCTCCGGTCCACCCTCGGCTACCCTCTTCTTCGCCTCTTCGAACAGTTCACGCCGCCGGCCGTCCAGGTCGTCCACAATCCGCCGCATCTGATCATGCATCTTGAGCGCCTGCGCCGAAACAAACAGCCGCACGGCAAATCGCTGCTCATCCGGATCAGCCGCATGCAACTCCGCAAAGATCTCGTGCGCCTCCTTGTGCCGGTCCGCGTCCTGATAAGCCTCGCCCAGGTTATAGCGCAGCTCGCGGATGGTCTTGCGAACCGCGACCTCGCGATTCTTGTCCGGCCGTTCGATATACCCCAGCGCGATCATCTGTTCCAGCGCCTCGTGCGCCGCCACCGGATCCATCCGCATATTCGCCGGATGCTGTCCGTCCGCGCCCGCGACATTTTCCCAGCTCGGAATGCGCCGCACCTCCGGCGTTTCGACAAACGTCTGCGGCAGCACCTTGCCGTCCATATCGTCGCCCACCGGCAATCCATAAATTGTCAGGATAGTCGGCGTAATATCCAGCACCGATGGCCCGTGCAACAATTCATCCTTCTTTATACCCGGCCCGCTGATCGCCAGAATCCCAAAGTCACGATGCTCAATCGCCGGCCCCGCCGGGATATCCGGAATCGACGCCGGCCGCAGATGATCCGGATGGAAGCCGTGATCGGACATCAGAATCACGGTAGTGTCATCGCCCGCTTTCTCAAGCAGCTCCCCCAACATCTGATCGTGGAACTGGTAAGCCATCGAGACAACATTTTGGAATAGCTCGAAATCGCGCTCCCCGATCCAGCTCTGCCGCGGCGGATGGTACCGCATAAACGCGTGGCAGAAATGATCGATCGCGTCAAAGTAAACCGCGAAAAAATCCCACGCGTGATTTTCCTTGAGCCACATTGCCGCCGCCTGCACGCTTATGCACTCCGCCAGTGTCCGCAGAAACCCAGCCAGCCGCTTGTCCAGATCCTGATCAATCTCCGCGGCCAACGGAATAAACGGTTCCACCATCTCCGGCGTCAGAAGATCCGGATGCACGCGCAAACCAGCCAGCGTTTCAGCCAACTCCGGCGGATGAACAGCCTTGGCTCTGAGCGGCCAGCCCTTGTCCAACGGCCCGCTAGCGCGATGATAGAAATCCGAAACCATCACGCCATTGATCGGCTCCGCCGGATGGCTCGGCCACCAACCGATAACGATGCTCTTGAGATTATTCTGATTAAGAATGTTCCACAGCGCTTTCGATTTTCGCGACAGATTCGTTACCGGCTGCACGCCGCGGCCATCCGGAGTCGGCTCAGAAAAGCCGTGGATGCCATGCTTGAACGGCCGCTTTCCAGTGGCGATGGAAGTCCACAGCATCGGCGAGAGCGGCGGATGCAGCGTCGAAATCTGCGCCATCGCGCCGTTTTCCACCAGCCGCTGGACATTCGGCATCTTGCCGGCATCCATCAGCGGATGGATCACCTTCCAATCAGCCGCATCCCACCCCACCAGCATCACCTTCATAATTGAGTTACCGAACCGCGACGCCGTGGCGCACGCACTCCTGCGTGCCGCGTTCACACTCCTGTGAACCCCATGAAAATGATCTTCTTCCTATAGTATTCGGGAGAGTGCGAACACAATAGGCAAAAAGTGCGTGCGCCACGGGCGTCTTCAACGGGTTCGGTGCCTTTCCGCCTCTGCTGGCCGCCGCGCCCCTTTTACTACATCCAACACTATTCGGTCCATCACCTGGATCTTCGGCCTTCTGACCGGCGTCATGTGCCCGAAGCGCCCATCATCAACCCACTCAGGCTGAACTGTCCACATTTCTATATTGGGATGCCCTGGCAGGCGGCCTCAATCATATCTGGATTGGGCCGCTACTCGGAGTGACTATAGGAGGGCTCGGCGCCATGGTCGGAAAATCACTCCGCTCGAATCACCCTATTGCGCCGCCGCAAATTGCTCAACAATAAATACAAAATGCTGCTGCGGCCTCGCCCCAGCCGCCGTCGCGTGCGCGAAGGTTATCTGCTTGGCATCTTCCAACGCCGCTGCGCTGTTCGGATCTGCCGGCTGTAACGAGTGCGCCTCCACCAGTTGTCCAGACGAGGTCACCAACCCAAATACACAAACCGGCTGCACCGTCGCACCCGACGGCACCGCGCCCACCACACGCGAGAGTTTTTGCGCTCCAGACATCGCAACCGATGGACCAGCCGCCTTCATCTCTTCGCTCGGTTGGAACAGACTCGCATCCACGGCTGGAAGCTGCTCGAAACTCACCACCGAGATCTCCGACACTGTTTTGCCGGCTTCGGTCACTGTCACCTTACGAGGCAATACGTAACCATCCAATTCCGGAGCGTTCGAGTAATCGTAAGCGTAGTAGCGCCCGGGCACTTGCGAATGCACCACGAGCAACCCGGATTGCGGATCGATACACTCCTCGGTCTCATCCCAGCTTCGCCCCGGCATGGAAGCAGCGGCGCTCCCGGAACCCGAGATCAAAACGCACGAAAGCTGCTGGCCATTGAACGTCCCGGTGGTCGTTCGAATCAGCGCCCGATTCACGTTCTGCGCCGGCGGAATTGGATCAAGCAACGCCGCGCGGGCTTCCTGCAAGCGCAGCGGAATGATGCTGGAAGTTCCCGCCGCATAATAAACTCCGTTCGAAGAAATCTGCGTCGTCGTATAACCGGCCGCGGCCTTCGCTGTCCAGCGGAATCCTTGCTGCGGATCCGACATGTCCTCCATTTGCCAAGCGCCGTCATATTCTGTTTGCCCGCCGGAATTCACGGTGAACGTTACTTTGAGATCGTAGGCTTCACCGGAACTTCGCAGCGCATATGCGCTCCGCGCACGAGCCAGAAGCTCCAGAGCGGCCGCGCGGCTCGAAGACGCACTCGCCACCTGAACTTGCCCGGTCACCATTTCCAGAGGATCGCTGGGTACGGGCGCTATCCTCGGTGCATTCTTGCCAAAGCTCGCAACGGCAAAAGCTGCCATCATCCACAACATTCGTTTTGACACCCGTTTTGACACCATGGAATAACCCTCCTCAGCAACTTTCTACTTCGGTGGAAATCGAAGCCTGGGTTGATACGCCCTGCCTCCCACTGGCGCGGCCACCGACCCTCCGCCCGACCCACCACCGCCTCCGGTTCCACCACCCGATCCTCCACCACCTCCGGCTCCACCGCCGCCGCCACCGCCGCCGGTACCTCCACCACCACCGCCGCCAGTTCCACCACCACCGCCGCCTGTTCCTCCGCCCGATCCGAACCCTGAACCAAAGCCCGATCCTCCTCCGAACCCGCCGCCTGTTCTGATCACGCCAGTCCCACTGGAACATCCGCCCGTAACCAAATTGCCGCTGGCACAAATCTCAAGCGAAAAACGCACTTGCATTTGCGTCTGAAGACCGCCCGCCACCGCCACAATGGGCACCGCGCCCTGGCCGAGGCCGCTCGGAACGTTCAGATTGATCTGATAAAGACCGGCGCTGGACAATCCGACGAAAGTCGGCGTGACGGAAACATTATTGATGTAAAGGCTGATTGGATCGATAACTGGCGCTGAGCCGGTGAAGGGCTTTCCCGCCGGTACCACGGGAGTAGTCGGTCCTAAACCGACCGCAAAAAGTTCCACGATGTCGCCCGGCCGCGCGGCCACCGTCCGATAACCAAGCTTTGTTCCGGTCG
>Ga0187851_10003886_pt1 | contig 12410 bp, 9 predicted proteins | sample June2016WEW_6_10_FD_132997 | JGI IMG/M metagenome (GOLD analysis project Ga0187851, IMG submission 132997) | Peatland microbial communities from SPRUCE experiment site at the Marcell Experimental Forest, Minnesota, USA - June2016WEW_6_10 | ecosystem: Environmental > Terrestrial > Soil > Wetlands... | reverse complement strand
CAGGCGCCCGAGGAACTCCTCGAACGCCGCCCGGCTGGCGGCGATGGTCGCCACGTTCTGGGCCTTCAACTCGCGGAAGTTGTCGCGAATCGCCTCGACCGAGCCGGCGCGCGTCGACGTCGTGGTCAGCAAGCGTACCAGGGCTTCATCGACCCCTCGCGAAAAGTTCAGCGGCGACTCCGGACCTTCGGCCGCGGGCGCCGCGGGCATCCGGAAGCGATTTCTGAACTCGCTGCGGCTCTGGTTCAGGTCCATCAATCCGAGCACGGCCTCACGCAGGAGCTGTCCGGCGAGCTGCAGCGCGGTGTTGCGCGTCTCGGAGGAGATGTTGCGCGGATCGATGCCGGCGCCGCGGCAGAACGCGGCGAGCCCTAGGTCGAAATCGCCCTCGTACAGTGCCGGATTCTGCGCGCGCGCCGCGGCGCCCGAACCGGAACCGGAAGCGGCGAGCGCCGCAATCTCGGCGGCCGGCCGTCCTTCGACCTTGATCGGCCGCGTAAGCATGTGCCAGGGCGTACCGGAACTCTCGGGATTGATGCTGCCGCCGTCGCGTTCCGTCGCAACCGATTGTCCGTACGCATTGCGCGGGCGCACACCGGAGTCGTTCGACAACCGATCGCTCGGCTCGAGCAGGAGACTCAGATCCAGATCGGCGCCGAGATCGTTGGCGGTCGATTTCTTGACCGCGGAGGAGCCCGCCTGGCCGTCGTAGGCCACGATCGCACTTTCGTCCGGAGGGAAGTCGTTGCTCTTGTCGATGCTGACCAGGAGCTCGTACTCCCCGAGGCGCACGTAATCGCCGTCCTTCAGGGTGTAATCGTGGTACTTGCCGAGCGGAACCTGCGAGCCGTTGACATAGGTTCCTTTGGAGCTCGTGTCCACCAGAACATAGGATCCCGCCCGAAAGTCGACTCGCGCGTGCTTTCCCGAAAGGTAGCGTTCCGGGTCGGGTAGAATCCAGGCATTGTCGGTCCCGCGACCAATGGTTCCGCCGTGAACGCCGAACACCTTGGTGGAGTTCTGTCCAAGCCGGATTCCATGCTCGCTGACTACGCTTAGCCGCAAGGTCATACGTTCTCCCGTGACGGGTCTAAAGGGTTGCGCTAAGTGCCCGTATATTATAATGAAATGTTAGCAACGCCTGGAGACTCCTAAATGGCCGCGAGTCACATTTTTAAAGTTATGTTCGTGAATCAAGGCAAGGTGTACGAGATCTACGCTCGCAAAGTGAGTCACGGAAACCTTTTCGGCTTCATCGAAGTCGAGGAACTGGTGTTCGGAGAGCGATCCTCGGTGGTGGTCGACCCCACCGAAGAGAGAATCAAGGCCGAATTCAACGAGGTCAAGCGTACCTACCTGCCCATGCATTCGGTGCTGCGCATCGATGAGGTCAAAAAGCAGGGCCAAGCCAAGATTGTGGCGCTCGAGGGATCGAACGTATCGCAGTTTCCCGTGCCGATTTATACGCCGGGCGGTGATTCGAACGCGCGCAAGTGAGACGCCGCGCGCCGGCCCTGTGCCGGCCGCAGTCAAAACCCCGCCTTAGCCCGTAAATCTGATAGAATTCAGCATGTTCAGTTTGCTCGGCGCGCCCGCGCTGTCGCAATTCCGGTTAGAGAAGCTGTTGCAGTCGCTCAAGTCCCGCGAGCCCCGGGTGGTCGCGGTATCGTCGCGCCTCATCCATTTCGTCGATGCGGTCCGAACTCTCGACGAATCTCAGCTCGAAGTGCTCGGGAAATTATTGACTTACGGTCCACGTCCGCACGCTCAGGCGGAACGCGGGCTGAAGCTCTTGGTGACCCCTCGCTTGGGCACTGTGTCGCCCTGGTCCAGCAAGGCGACCGACATCGCCCGCGTGTGCGGACTTGCCGACGTGAGGCGGGTGGAGCGGGGCACGCTTTATTTCCTGGAGACCTCATCCCCGCTCGGCCACGATGAGCTCGAGTCGCTCGGCGCGCTGCTGCACGATCGGATGACCGAATCGCTCTGGATGGATACCTTGGAGCCCGATCTGTTCGGCAGCGCGACGCCCCGGCCGCTGCGCGTGGTCGCGCTCGGGTCCGACGGTTGCGCCGCGCTCGCCCGCGCCAATGCCGAATGGGGCCTCGCACTGTCCGCGGAAGAGATCGATTACCTGGTGCGTGCCTTCGGGAAGCTCGGACGCGACCCCACCGATGTCGAGCTCATGATGTTCGCTCAGGCGAATTCCGAGCATTGCCGGCACAAGATCTTCAACGCGGACTTCATCATCGACGGAGCGGCCTGCCCCACGTCGCTGTTCGGGATGATTCGGGCCACCTATGCCGCGAATTCCCGCGGCGTGCTCTCGGCCTACCGGGACAATGCCGCGGTGATCGAGGGTGCCCTCGCCACCCGATTCTTCCCGGACCCGCTGACGCAGCGCTACGCGGCAAGCCAAGAGCCGGTCGACATTCTGATGAAGGTGGAGACCCACAATCACCCCACGGCCATTTCTCCGTTCCCCGGCGCCTCGACCGGTTCCGGCGGCGAGATTCGCGACGAAGGCGCCACCGGCATCGGCGCGAAGCCCAAGGTGGGGTTGACGGGCTTTTCGGTCTCGAATCTGCGCATTCCCGGCATGGTGCAGCCATGGGAGGCCGATCTCGGCAAACCGGAGCGCATCGCCTCTGCCCTCGACATCATGATTGCGGCGCCGCTCGGCGCAGCGGCATTCAACAACGAGTTCGGCCGTCCCGCCACGTGCGGGTATTTCCGCACCTTCGAGCAGACGGCGCGTGACGGCGACGCTTCGTTGGTGCGCGGCTATCACAAGCCGATCATGATCGCGGGCGGCCTCGGCAGCATACGGCGAAGCGATGTCGAGAAATGCGAGGTCGTGGAGGGGGCGCCGCTGGTCGTACTCGGCGGCCCGGCGATGCTGATCGGGCTGGGCGGGGGTGCGGCCTCCTCGGTGGGGAGCGGGCAGAGTTCTTCCGATCTGGACTTTGCGTCCGTGCAGCGCGGCAACCCGGAGATTCAGCGGCGCGCCCAGGAAGTCATCGATCGATGCTGGGCCCAGGGCGCGGGAAATCCCATTCTTCTCATCCACGATGTGGGGGCCGGCGGCCTGTCGAACGCATTGCCGGAGGCCATCGCGCACACCGCCGGCCGCGGCGGCCGAATCGATCTGCGCAAAATTCCAAGTGCCGAGCCCGGGCTCTCGCCCATGGAGATCTGGTGCAACGAGGCGCAGGAGCGCTACGTGCTCGCGCTTCGCCCAAAGAGTCTCGAGCGCTTCGCGGCGTTGTGCGAGCGCGAGCGCTGTCCGTTTGCCGTGGTCGGCGAGATCACCGGCGACGGGCGTATCACCGTGTCCGATCCACTGCTGTCCAGCATGCCGGTCGACATGCCGGTGGAGGTATTGCTCGGCAACGCGCCGCGCATGACCCGCAACGTTGCAAGCGTTGCAAAGCCGCCCGCGCCACTCTCGACCGACGGCCTGACCATTGCCGAATCCCTGGAGCGGCTATTGCGGCTGCCGACGGTGGCGGATAAGTCGTTTCTGATCACGATCGGCGATCGGGCGGTGGGCGGCCTCGTCAGCCGCGACCAGATGGTCGGTCCCTGGCAGGTCCCCGTGGCGGATGTCGCGGTGAGCTTGAGTGATTTCGAAGGCTATTCCGGCGAAGCCATGGCCATGGGCGAACGCGCGCCGGTGGCATTGCTCGATGCACCGGCCTCCGGCCGGCTTGCAGTCGGCGAGGCCGTCACCAACATCATCGCCGCGGACGTGCGGGCGCTCACCGATATCCGGCTCTCCGCGAATTGGATGGCGGCCTGCGGACAGCCGGGCGAGGATGCGGATCTGTTCGCCACCGTCAAGGCGGTGGGCGTCGATCTGTGCGCCAAACTTGGCATCACGATTCCGGTCGGCAAGGATTCGCTTTCGATGCGCACCGAGTGGACCGACGAGCGCGGCAAACGCGCGGTGGTCGCGCCGGTCTCGCTGGTAATCTCCGCCTTTGCGCCGATCTCGGACGCCCGGCTCACGCTCACGCCCGCGCTCGATCTGTCCCGTCCGTCGCGTCTTTTGCTCATCGATCTGGGAGCCGGAAAAAACCGCCTGGGCGGATCGTGCTGGGCACAGGTGTTCGAGCGGCGCGGCGGTCAGGCGCCCGATCTCGACGATCCCGAGCTGCTGCGGGCGCTGTTCGAGGCGATGCGCGAGCTCAAGGACTCGGGGCTGGTGCTCGCCTATCACGACAGGTCCGACGGCGGCGCGCTCGTGGCGTTGATCGAGATGGCGTTTGCAGGGCATTGCGGCCTCGATCTCGCGTTCGATGGCGGGGATCCGGTGGCTCAATGTTTCGCGGAGGAACTCGGCGCGGTCGTGCAAACCCCCGCGGACGCCGCGGCGCAGGCCGCGGCCGTTCTGGAACGTCATGGGCTCAAAGGCTACTGGCGGGACATCGGCGCTCCGTGCGTCGGCGACCAGGTGCGCCTCTCTGTGGCGGGGCGCTCCGTGTATGCGGCCTCGCGCATGGAGCTGCATCGGCAGTGGAGCGAAGTCTCTTATCGCATGCAGACGCTGCGCGACAATCCGGAATGCGCGCGCGAGGAATATTCGCGGCTGCTCGACGAGCAGGATCCGGGACTGCACGCCACCTTAAATTTTGATCCGGGGGAGGACGTCGCCGCCCCCTATATTCTGCGGGGCGCGAGGCCCGCGGTGGCGGTGCTGCGTGAACAGGGCGTCAACAGCCAGACCGAGATGGCGGCCGTGTTCACACGTGCCGGCTTCGACGCCTATGACGTGCACATGACCGACATCTTGAGCCGCCGCGTCCAGCTCGCGCGTTTTCACGGGATGGTAGCCTGTGGAGGTTTCTCCTACGGCGATGTGCTCGGTGCGGGCGAGGGCTGGGCAAAATCCATATTGTTCAATCCGATGGCACGCGATGAGTTCACCGCATTCTTCGAGCGCTCCTCGACCTTCACGCTGGGCGTATGCAACGGATGTCAGATGCTGTCGGCGCTCAAGGACATCATTCCCGGAACCGAGGGGTGGCCTCGCTTCGTGCGCAATCGCTCCGAACAGTACGAAGCGCGCCTGTCCCTGGTCCGTGTGCCGCGATCCCATTCTGTGTTGTTTCGCGGCATGGAGGAGTCGGTGCTGCCGGTGGTGGTGGCGCACGGCGAGGGATTCGCGGAATTCGCCGGCCCCTCGGATCCAGGCAGGCTCCTGGAGCTCGGCCGGATCGCACTGCAATTCGTCGACACTCGAGATGAGCCGACCGAGCGGTATCCCTGCAACCCGAACGGGTCACCGGCGGGCACGGCCGCCGTCTGCTCGGCCGACGGCCGCGTCACCTCCGTCATGCCGCACCCCGAGCGGGTGTTCCGCACGGTGCAGCACTCCTGGGCTCCCCGAGTGTGGGGCGAGGATGGGCCCTGGATGCGGCTGTTCCGCAACGCGCGGGTATTTCTGGGCTGACTCGCGTCCGCGCCTGCAGCGCGCCCGATCAGCTCTGCGCGGCCCTCGCGCAGGCACCCATGTCGGTCGGCGGCATGGTCGCACCCCGACGCAGGTTCACGGCCTGCACCAGCCGCGCCTTGCGCACGAAAGTCTGATAAAGCAGATCGCGCATGACTTCGAGCAATACGCCGGCACTCTCCTGGTCGAGGCGGGGCTGATTCGGCAGTGGGTCCGAGTCCGTGCCGAACAGCACGCCGCGCACGTCGGCGAAGATGTCATCGTCGAGCTCAGCCAGCGTGCGAATTTCCTGCAGGGTATCGAAGAGCTCGAGTTTGCCGCGCTCGCCGAGCTCGCGAAACAGCGATTGAGCCGTGCGCCTGACCATGGATCCGAACGCATCGAAGAAGCCCGCGGCGTAGCAACCCAGCGCCTCCTTGAACAGCCCCTCGGATTCCGCCGGCAGATAGGTCAGCGGGAAATTCTCGGGAGCACGCTCGACCTCGGTGAAGCCCGGGGCGAGCTCGATGCGCAGCGCGGTGTAGCTCCGCGCGGCGAACTTCAAAAACACCGGCTCCGCGCACGCGTCGCAGCGGAACACGATGCCGACTTGCTTGGCTTGCGACGGCTGAGATCGTCGAATTTCGGCACGGCGATCGGCGTCAGGTGCGTCAAGGTGCGGCAATGCGGGCAGGTCAGGGCAATGCCCTCGTGCTCGACATGCAGTTCGTCCTGGGGTGTGATGTAGATGCTCATAGTTCAACCTGTCAGTGGTTTGTAGCGGATCCGATGCGGTTGGGCGGCGTCCTCGCCTTTGCGTCGCCTGAAGTCCTCGATGTATTCCTGATGGTTGCCCTCGAACCAGACCACTTGCGAATCGCCTTCGAAGGCCAGGATGTGGGTCGCGATGCGGTCGAGAAACCAACGGTCGTGCGAGATCACGACGGCGCAGCCGGGGAAGGCGACCAGCGCCTCTTCCAACGCACGCAACGTCTCGATGTCGAGATCGTTCGTGGGCTCATCGAGGAGCAGAACGTTCCCGCCGGATTTCAGCACTTTGGCCAGATGCACCCGGTTGCGCTCGCCGCCCGAGAGATCGCCGATGAATTGTTGTTGCTGCACGCCCTTGAAATTGAACCGTCCGACGTAGCTGCGCGAGGAGGTCTCGTAGTTGCCGACCTTGATCAGATCGAGGCCGCCGGAGATCTCCTGCCACACGGTATTCTTGTCGTTGAGCGCCTGACGCGACTGGTCCACGTAGGCGAGCTTCACGGTGGGGCCCACGCGGATTTCTCCCGCGTCCGGCTTCTCCATGCCGGCGAGCATCCGAAACAGGGTCGTCTTGCCCGCGCCATTCGGTCCGATGATGCCGACGATACCGCCCGCGGGGAGATTGAAGCTCAAGGCCTCGATGAGCAGCCGATCGCCGTAAGCTTTGCGCAATCCCTGAACGTCGATGACTAGGTCGCCGAGCCGATCGCCCGGTGGAATGTAGATCTCGTTGGTCTCATTGCGCTTCTGGAATTCTTGCGACGAGAGTTCCTCGAAACGCTGCAATCGGGCCTTGGATTTCGCCTGCCGCGCCTTGGGATTGGTGCGCACCCACTCGAGCTCGCGCTTCAAGGTCTTGGCGAGCGCGTCCTGTTGGCGCTCTTCCTGCGCGAGGCGCTGCTCCTTTTGTTCGAGCCAGGAGGAGTAGTTGCCCTGCCACGGGATGCCATGACCGCGATCGAGCTCCAGGATCCATTCGGCGACGTTGTCGAGGAAGTAGCGGTCGTGGGTCACGGCAATCACGGTCGAGGGATATTCCTCGAGGAAATGCTCCAGCCATGCGACCGATTCCGCGTCGAGATGATTGGTGGGCTCGTCGAGCAGCAGCATGTCGGGCTTGGAGAGCAACAGCCGGCAAAGCGCGACGCGGCGCCGCTCGCCTCCGGACAGCTTGCCGATGAGGGCGTCCCAGGGCGGCAACCGCAGCGAGTCCGCCGCAATCTCGAGCTTGCGCTCGAGCTCCCAGCCGTCGACCGCGTCGATCCGGTCCTGGAACTTTGCCTGCTCCTCGAGAGCCTTGGTCATCTCGTCATCGGACATCGGCTCCGCGAATCGGTCGCTGATCGCGTTGAACTTGTCGATCAGTCCCTGAACGTCTCCGACGCCTTCGCCCACGACCTGCCGCACCGTCTTGGTCTCGTCGAGCACCGGCTCCTGCGGCAGATATCCGACCTTGATGCCGGCCTGCGCACGGGCCTCGCCCTCGATCTCCTTGTCCTGGCCGGACATGATCTTCAGCAAGGTGGACTTGCCGGAGCCGTTCAAGCCGAGCACGCCGATCTTGGCGCCCGGGAAGAAACTCAAGGAGATGTCGCGCAAGATGATGCGCTTGGGCGGCACGACCTTGCCAACCCGGTTCATGGTGTAAATGAACTGAGCCATGTATTGCCTATGTCGAAAACGTTGCTGCGAGGGGGGGGAACCCCCCAATTATCCCAAAGATTGGGCTCAAAGAGTAATCCTTGCGAGGTGGGCGAAGTGCGGGGCCGCCAAAGGCTCCTGCGCCCGGTCCGGAACGGCCAAAATCGATAACGCTGGTGGGAATTGCCCGGCCCTCGGCTACAATCAACGGCTGTCCAAACCCCGAGGTTGCCCATGTTCGATAAGCAGATGACGATTGCAGGATTCGATCCCGAGTTAGCCAAGGCCATCGCCGGCGAGCGCAAGCGTCAGGAAGACCACATCGAGCTGATCGCATCCGAGAATTACACCAGCCCCCGGGTGCTCGAAGCCCAGGGTTCGGTGCTCACCAACAAGTACGCCGAAGGCTACCCCGGCAAACGCTACTACGGCGGCTGTGAATTCGTTGACGTGGCGGAGACCCTGGCCATCGAGCGCGCCAAGAAGCTGTTCGGGGCCGATTTTGCCAACGTGCAACCGCACTCGGGCTCTCAGGCCAATGCGGCGGTCTACATGGCGCTATTGAGCCCGGGAGACGCCATTTTGGGCATGAGTCTCGATCACGGCGGCCATTTGACGCACGGCGCCAAGGTGAATTTCTCGGGCAAGCTGTACAAGGCCGCGCAGTACGGGATCAAGCCCGACAATGGCGAGATCGACTACGACCAGGTGAACCGCCTGGCGCAGGAGCACAAGCCGAAAATGATCGTGGCAGGGTTTTCCGCCTATTCCCGAGTCATCGACTGGTCGCGGTTTCGCGCCATCGCCGATTCGGTTGGAGCGCTGTTGTTCGTCGACATGGCGCACGTCGCCGGGCTGATCGCGGCCGGCCTGTATCCCAACCCCGTGCCTTTCGCCGACGTGGTGACCACCACTACCCACAAGACGCTGCGCGGGCCGCGCGGCGGACTCATCCTGGCACGCCCGAACGCCGAAATTCACAAAAAGATCAATTCCATGGTATTTCCGGGGATCCAGGGCGGTCCGCTGATGCATGTGATCGCCGCCAAAGCCGTGGCATTCCTGGAAGCGTTGCAGCCGGAGTTCAAGACCTACTCGGCGCAAGTCATCGCCAATGCGCGCGCCATGACCAAGACGCTGCAAGCGCGCGGCTACAGGATCGTCTCGGGTGGAACCGACAATCATCTGTTTCTGCTCGACCTGGTCGACAAGAACATCACCGGCAAGGACGCGGACGCCGCGCTCGGCCGCGCGCACATGACCGTGAACAAGAATGCGGTTCCTAACGATCCGCGCCCGCCCGCCATCTCCAGCGGACTTCGAATCGGTACGCCGGCGGCCACCACCCGCGGCTTCAAGGAGGCGGAAGCAGAGCAGATCTCCAACTGGATTGCGGACATCCTCGATCACATGGGCGATGAGGCGACGGTCGACCGGGTGCGCGGCGAAGTCGCCGCACTGTGCCGACGATTCCCCGTCTATGCGTGAAACCGCGCCTAAGCCTGGCGCCGCCGTGCTAGGTAGGCACCATGTATTGCCCTTTCTGCGGCCATACGGAGACTAAGGTCATCGACTCCCGCCTGGCAGGCGAGGGTCGGCAGATCCGCCGCCGACGCGAGTGTCTCGCCTGTGCCGAACGCTTTACGACCTTCGAGGCCGCGGAACTCCTCATGCCGACGGTGGTGAAGGGCGACCGCAGCCGCGAGCCGTTCGATGAGGGCAAGCTCAAGACGGGGATGCAAAAGGCCCTGGAGAAGCGGCCGGTCGGCGGCCAGGCGATCGAGGCGGCGGTCGCACGGATTTGCCATAAGCTGCGCAGCTTGGGCGAACGCGAAGTGGCCTCCCGGTCCATCGGCGAACTCGTCATGGAGGAACTGCGCCACCTCGACGAGGTGGGGTACGTGCGCTTTGCTTCCGTTTACCGCAGCTTCCAGGACGTGGAAGCCTTTCATACGGAAATCGATTTGTTGCGCCGTCACCGCCGCCGCCGATCGCCCAGCAAGGACCAGCTGCCGCTTCTGCCGGGCGATGAGCCCGGTGACGCCGGCAAATGACCGCGCATCCGGGCGATGAGGTTGATTTGTACATGGAGCGAGCCCTGTCGCTCGCCGCCCGCGGGCTGTACACCACCGATCCCAATCCGCGCGTCGGCTGCGTGCTGGTGAAGGACGGCCAAGTGGTCGGCGAAGGCTGGCATGAGCGTGCCGGACAGGCGCATGCCGAGGTCGCCGCGCTTGGTTCGGCCGGCAGCGCAGCGCGAGGCGCGACCGCGTATGTCACGCTCGAGCCGTGCAGTCATCACGGGCGCACGCCGCCCTGTGCGGACGCCCTGATTGCGGCCGGCATCCGCCGGGTCATTTGTGCCGCCATCGATCCCAATCCCCTGGTGGCCGGTGCCGGCGTGACGCGGCTCGAGGGCGCGCAGATTGCCGTGTCGGTGGGGTGCAATGCCGCAGAGGCGCGGGCACTCAACGTGGGGTTCTTTTCGCGGTTCGAGCGCAGCCGTCCGTGGATACGGCTGAAGCTCGCGATGAGCCTCGATGCGCGCACGGCCCCCGCGGGCGGCGGCCATCTCTGGATCAGCGGCGAGGAATCGCGCGCGGACGTGCAGACGTGGCGCGCCCGAAGCTCTGCCATCCTCACCGGCGCAGGCACGGTGCGGGTGGACGACCCGCGGCTCGACGTGCGGCTCGACTATGGTCCCTGGGTGCGTCAGCCGTTGCGGGTCGTGCTCGATCCGGCCCTGACCTGCCCGCCCACAGCGCGAGTATTCCGCAACGAGCAGGCCCTGGTGTTCGCTGCGCAGGGCGCGGTGCGGCCGGATTCGGAGCGCTCGCTCCATGGCGCAGGCATTGCCGAAGAACGGGTCCCAGCGGTCGGCCGGCATCTCGACCTCGCTGCGGTGGTGGCACGCCTGTCCGCTCTGCAGATCAACGAGCTGCTGGTCGAATGCGGCCCGACGCTCGCCGCCGGATTCTTGAAAGCGCACCTGGTGGATGAGCTGATTTTGTACATCGCACCCATCCTGCTCGGCGCCGACGCGGCGCCGCTCACCGCGCTCACGGGTCTCTCGAGCGCCGATCGGGTGGCGGCTCAATTCGATGTCGTCAGTACCGAACGCCTGGGCACCGACGTGCGCCTGATTTTGCGGCCGCGCGAAGCGGCTGCGCAAAACGGCCGTGGCTGAAGCACAGCCGGAGGTCCGATCAAGCATGTTTACCGGAATCATCATCGCGAGCGGACGGCTGGTCTCGATCGCCGAGCGGGGCGGCGATCTCGAGCTCGGCATCGATGCCACCGGCCTCGACATGTCGCGGATCGCGGTCGGAGACAGCGTGAGCGTCCAGGGCGTGTGCCTGACGGCGACCCGGATCGAGGCCCCGGTGTTTTACGCCGATGTCTCGCGCGAAACATTGGCGAAGACCACCTTGGGCAAACTCAAAGCCGGCGCGCGCGTGAACCTCGAGCCGAGTCTGCGTGCCGGGGACGCGTTGGGCGGCCATCTGGTGAGCGGCCACGTGGATGCCGTCGGCCGATTGGTCGATCTGAAGGAGGACGCACGCTCGCGACGTCTGCAGTTCGAACTGCCCCAGGCGCTGATGCGGTTCGTGGCGCCGAAGGGATCAATCTGCATCGACGGGGTGAGCCTGACCGTGAACCGGGTCGAGGGTCAGCTGTTCGACGTCAATATCATTCCGCACACCAGCGAGGTGACGACGCTCAGCGACCTCGCGAGCGGGGATTGGGTGAATGTCGAGATCGACGTGATCGCCCGATACCTGGATCGATTGATGGCCAGAACATGAACATCAGGAACAACCGATGAACACGATCGATGAGATTCTCGCGGACCTTCGCGCCGGCAAAATGGCGGTCATCATGGATGATGAGGACCGCGAGAACGAGGGCGACCTCATCATGGCCGCCGAGCGTGTGCGGGCCGAGGACGTGAATTTCATGGCGCGCTATGGGCGGGGGCTGATATGCCTCACGCTCACGCAGGAGCGCTGCCGCGAGCTTCGGCTGCCGCTGATGGTGAGCGATACCGACAGGGCGCATCGGACCAATTTCACGTTGTCCATCGAGGCGGCCGAGGGCGTGACCACGGGCATTTCCGCCCACGACCGGGCGCATACGATCCGCACGGCGGTGGACGCGAAGGCGCGGCCGGAGGATCTTCGTCAGCCGGGACACATCTTCCCCCTGATGGCTCAGCCTGGCGGGGTTCTGACACGCGCCGGCCACACCGAGGCGGGATGCGATCTGACGCGGCTCGCGGGCTTCTCGCCGGCGGCCATGATCGTCGAGATCCTGAACGAGGACGGCACGATGGCGCGCCGTCCCGATCTCGAACGCTTCGCCAAGACGCATTCCTTGAAGATCGGCACCATCGCCGATCTGATCCGCTATCGGCTGAAGAACGAGCGCTCGGTGGAGCGCGTCTACGAGCAACAGGTCGACACCGAATACGGAGCGTTCCGGCTATGCTGCTATGAAGATCACGTCAAAAAGAACGTGCACATCGCCTTGGTGAAGGGCGACCTGAACTCCGCGCTTCCGCCCT
>Ga0187851_10003885_pt1 | contig 12414 bp, 7 predicted proteins | sample June2016WEW_6_10_FD_132997 | JGI IMG/M metagenome (GOLD analysis project Ga0187851, IMG submission 132997) | Peatland microbial communities from SPRUCE experiment site at the Marcell Experimental Forest, Minnesota, USA - June2016WEW_6_10 | ecosystem: Environmental > Terrestrial > Soil > Wetlands... | reverse complement strand
ATCTTCCGGCCACGATGATATTCCCATGGAAACGTTCTGCCGGTCTCTGGGTTGCGATAGTCGATGAGCGGCGCAGCGTATTGACTCAGCGTCGGGTTCATCACCATCCCTGCCGGTCGGGCCGCATAGCGAAAACCGTAGAAAGCCCAGAGCACCACTACCGCTAGGACCAGGGTGGCTGCCAATCCGACCAACAGTGTCCCAGCCATCCGCTTGCGCCGTCCCCGCTCTGCACAGGCGATCTCTACCAGCGTCAATCCCAGCAGCATTGGAGCCAACAGAATCCCGCTGTGCTTGGCTGACAGCGTGAGTCCAGCGGCCAAGCCAGTGAGCAACAGACCGATCACAGATGGCTGCCTCGCGTAACGGTAGAAGCAATAGATTGTGGCCAGAAAGAAGCAAGCGACTCCCACATCGGTCGTGACGAGATCACTGTTCGCCAACACATTTGGCTCGAAGACCACTAATAGCAAAGCCAGCAAACCAGCGGACTGGCCAAAGAGCTTGCTCCCTATCAGAAATACGGCCACCGAGAGGCCCGCGGCAAATAAACCCGCCGCTAGGCGCATGCGGAAGAGCAGGCCATGCCGTGGGCCATCGTTCCGCTCCATAAAATCGCGGCCGTCCAGGTACGCCTCACCCTTGAACATTCGCTGTTGCAGCGGAGGCACCCAAAGCTTCTCCTGCAGCAAAGGCAGTGTCGCCACCAGTTTCACAAGCGGCGGATGCTCCGGATTCAGACCATAGTCGCCGCTATGCCACATCATGAAGCCTGCGAAAATATGGTCGCCCTCATCGAAGGTGAGCGACTCGCCATGAACGATGATCGCAACCAGGATCATCTGCAAGATGATCAATCCGCCTGCAAAGATCCAGACGGGCATTTTCAATCTATTCATCGACTCTCCGTGTCCATGACAAGGCAATTTTGTTCTGGAGAAGCCACCGCCCGTTCGTGGGCCAATCTGAGCCAGATTAGTTCCACTCCGAACTCCTGCCTGTTCCCGCTACTGCGTAACTGTGAAATCTGCATGCAGGCTGGCCGTCGAATCTTCTCCGGCCCACACGTCGAATTCCGATGGCTCTACAACCCACTCCCTGGTCTGTGGGTTCCAATACTTCAGTTCTTCCTTCCCGAGCGGAAACGTTAGAGTCCTGGTCTCACCCGGCTTGAGAGAAATGCGCTCGAATCCCTTAAGCTGCCGGACCGGCCGTGATGCCGACCCGTATCGCTGATGGATGTAGACCTGTGCTACAGCATCGCCGGCGATAGAACTGGTATTGGTCACATCCACTCTTACCTCGGTCGCTTCGGCAACATGTACGCTGGTCTTGCTCAATTGCAGGTTGGAGAATTTGAAACTGGAATAGCTGAGCCCATAGCCGAAGGGGTAAAGCGGCTTGGAGTTGAGGTCCCAGTAGCGGGACGTGAATCCAGGCGCATCTTCGGGTTCGTGCGTGCGGGTGTGGTTGTAGTAGAGCGGCTCCGAGCCTGCGGTGCGCGGCCAACTCACAGGCAGTTTCCCACCAGGGTTCACATCTCCAAAGAGCACATCGGCCACAGCATCTCCACCCTCCGTACCCGGATACCACGCTTCTAGAATCGCGGGGACATGCTCCGCGGCCCAGCGAATGTCGAGCGGTCGGCCGGCCTCGAGAACCAACGTCACCGGCTTCCCGGTTGATGCTACGGCTTCCAACATTTGTTCCTGGATACCGGGAAGATCGAGAGTGGATCGTGACGCCGCTTCCCCACTCATGCTTGCCGTTTCTCCCATTACAGCTATGACAACATCGGCGGCTGCAGCCGCGGCCTTCGCCTTCGCGATCCAGTCCGCGATCTCTTCCGGAGTGGGAGGAGGAGCGGGCTTTCTGCCTGAGAAAGCGTCCATGAATCCCGGATACAAGCGGGCAGGCATGGGTCCTGCAACAAGCGTGACCTGCGCGTTCGGGCCGAGTTTGTTCTTGATTCCGGCGAGGACTGTGACGGGATGGCTTTTTCCGCCGCCCGGTGAAAACAGACCCTCCACGGTCCATCCGCCTTCGATTTCCTGTTTTGAGTCAGCCAAGGGGCCGATGACGGCGACTTTCTTCAAACTCTTCGACAGAGGCAGTGTGCTGTTCTCGTTGCGTAGCAGCACCATGGAACGAGCCGCGAGTTTTCGCTCCAGGGCCAGCCCTTCGGGACGGCTCAAGGTCGCATCGACTTTTGACTCGTCCGCGTAGGGATGCTCGAAGAGTCCCAGATCGTACTTGGCTTCCAGAATCGGTAGAACCATCTCGTCAAGATACTTCTCGCTTACCTTTCCGTCCTTAACAAGCTTGGCAAGATTGTGCGAATAGGTCAGGCTCGCCATATCCATGTTCAGGCCGGCTGTGATCGCCTTGTAGGCCGCATCTTCGCCGTCGCGCGCGTAGCCGTGCGTCACCAGGCTGCCTACAGCAAATGCATCCGAGAGGACGAGGCCCTGGAACCCCCATTCTTTCCTCAATACATCCGTGAGCAACCAGTGGTTTCCGGTTGCAGGCACTTCGTTCAGATCCATGTACGCGCTCATAAAGCTGCCTGCGCCCGCTTCCTCTGCCGCATGAAACGGTACGAGGTAGACGTTCTCCATCAACTCTTCAGGCACATAGACGGAATCGTAGTCGCGGCCGCCATCGGCAGCGCCATAGCCGGCAAAATGCTTCACGCAGACCATGACACTGTTTGGTCCGAGCCTCGCGCCCTGGAATCCACGAACCTGAGCGCGCGCCATCGCGGAACCCAGGAAGGGATCTTCTCCAGCCCCCTCCACGATTCGGCCCCAGCGAGCGTCGCGTGCAATATCGACCATGGGAGTGAAGGTCCACTGGATTCCCGCCGCACGCGCATCCTCCGCAGCGACATGTTGCGCCTGTTCCTCGACCGAGGGGTCCCACGAAGACGCCATAGCCAGCGGAACAGGGAATACCGTGCGATATCCATGAATGACATCGAACCCGAAGATGATGGGAATATGCAGCCGGGATTTCTCCATGGCGATGTGCTGGAGCCGGTTAATCTCCTTGACATCCATCTGCCAGAGAATCGAACCGACGCCGCCGTTGGCAATCAGATCGTCAGGCTTTTCGGTCCCTATCCCCGGCATCACTAATCCTGCAGACTCGTTCAACTGGCCAACCTTCTCGTCGAGCGTCATTTGTTTTAAGAGCGCTGCGGCCTTTTGTTTCGCCTGGTTGCTGAACAAGCGGTCTTGAGCACCAGCCGAAGTGATGCTAACGGCCGCTATTGATGCCAATAGCAGGCTAAACGCGTACCACTTTGTCGATTTCATAGCCCCTGTCCTCACAGTTGAATGTAAACGTTTTTGGAAGTGAGTTAATCTCAATGTCCGTTCGATAGCAAGCGATTGGCCTCTCACGGATTCCCTCAGTAGATGACCTTGAGAGACAACTGAATTTGCCGCGATGTGCCGGCCGTTTTGGATATCTCCCCAAAACCGGACCCATTCAGGATGTTTGCCGGCAGGCCCATATTGACGATGTTGAACAGGTTGAAGAATTCACCGCGGAACTGCAGATCCATGCGCTCCGCGCCCGAGGCTCTCCTTCCGAGGGGCGTGTCCTTGATCATTGCGAAGTCGTAGTCGTAGTAGGCAGGCCCGCGGAAGGTGTCGCGTCCAAGCGTGCCAAAGCGTCCCTGGTTCGGTCCCGTACCGCCGGCAATATGAACGGGAATATTGAAATATTTGCTCGCGTTGGCCGTTCCCATGCCAAAGTAGTCTTGGCGGTTCGTGCGCGCCGTGGATAACTTCGGCACGGCAATCTGATCCGGACGGTCGACTCCGTTCGCGCCCGCTCCCGTCTGCTGTATGCCCGAGTAAACAGTGAACGGAGCACCGGACGATATCGAAGAGATGGACAGCAGTTCCCATCCATAGGTAAAGCTCCGCGGAAGCACGCTCAAGAAGTTCGCGCTCTCCATGTGCAGGTCCTGCGCCACACTCAGCCCAAAATTGTGCGTCGCGTCAAAGGCCGAGGGCCCCTTCTCTGCGCGAAGATTGAACGGGTCCTGCGACGCTCCTGAGGTAGTAGCACCTGTTGAACCCGTACCACTCAACACCACCGAAGTAGTGTCAATCGACTTACCCCATGTGTATGAGGCCTGAATGCCGGGCCCGCCGTGACCCACGGTACCGAATAGCGAAGCCTGCAGCGCGTTGTAATTGGAGTGCACATCATTGGTCATCACGTTCATGACTCCAAATCCGCCGGTTACATCGCCCGCGGAGTTGAACTGCGTGTAGGGTGCGAACTCAGGGGTAGCGCCCGGATAGGCGTTCGGAAAAGAGATGCGCGGAAGCTTCTGAGCCGCAGTTCCAACATAGCCCAGGTCCGCAGTCAGGTTGGCGATCTTGCGCTCGAGGCCCAGCGTCCAGGTGTAGAGTGCGCCATTGCCAAACTTGGCATCGATCCCGGAGAGGTTCAGAGCACTCACGGCCCCCGAGGAAGTTACGCTGGCCAAATCCTTCTCGTAGCGGTCCACGTCCATCGGCGTGTTGGCAGGGATATTCTTCGCTCCCTTCGCCAGAATGTCATTGCCGCTCAGATCGTAGGCAATGGGCAACATCGATGGGGTGATGGTGAATCCATACGCAAGTGGAGCGCTCGATGAGGATTGACGCCGCGGGCTGATCGAGAAAGGTGTAGAACCAGTGAGCATGTTGTCCTGCCAGATATTGGGCGGTATTACCGTCACTGCTCCACCTGCGCGCGCGGTAAAGTTCTTCAGCGGCGCCCAGGAGATTTGTACCCTTGGTCCCCATCCATTCCAGGTGGTTGAATATCCGGGCTGAGGGTTGACAACATAGTCCAAGGTTCCATTCAGTGTGCGGAAGGAGCCGGTGCGATGTGCACGCTCGGTGATCGGGGTGTAGTACTCCCAGCGGACACCGTAGTCCAGTGTCAGTTTCGGTGTGACCTTCCAATTGTCTTCGACATAGGCGTTGTAATCGCTACGATTGACGGCAGCCGGGCCAATGTGTGCACCACCTGAAACGCCTGGAGGCGCAATGGCGACGATATAGGCAAATGGCGAACCTGAGAGCAAACCAGAGAGTGTATCCGGTAGAGGATCACCCAGGTTGATGTTGTGCTTGCCACTCGCGGACGCGATCGCTTCCGTTGCATAGGCGGTACCGCCGCCGAAATCGTACTCCCCGTTCGGTGGAATACCGAAATAGGTGGTATCCACATTCTTCCTGACCTCGAAGCCCGCTTTCAGAGTGTGTGGTCCGGCGGTGTAGCCGATGTTCTCTTGCTCCTGGAACAGATTGCCGTAAGCCTGCATCACAGATCCGCCGGCGCTGTTGAAGGCTTCGAAGAGACCGTCTTCAAACTTCACCGCGGGGTCCGTGGAATCGGGGGTAGGAAAGCCAGGGGTGGATCGGGTGATCGAAAGCGAGGACTCGAGCACAAGCTTTGGCGTGAACGTCGTCGTGAGTGTGCCAACCACGTTGCGCTGCCGATCGAGGTACTCGACGGCAAAGGCGGGATCGATCGCTGTCTGATCCGGATTTGTCGTCGGTCCCGTCAGGTTGTCCATCGTAAAACGCGCGAAGAACTGGTTCTTTGTTGAAAGCTTGTGGTCGATGCGCAACGAGAATTGGTCGGCGTTCGTGGTCACCTTCGAAGGGGTCGCGTAGGTGTTCGCACCGAAGGAACCAGTAGGAAGATTCGGCAGTGGATACCGAGCCAGTATCGCGGCGATGGATGCGTCTACCGGCACTGCAAGTGTGTCTGTCGATTTGTCGGCAAAGGTCGTCGAGTCGTATACGACATTTGAGCCTCCTGCGGGCCGTTGCGCGGCGGTAGGTACTGGCATGACCTGAGTAGTGCCCAACACCTGACGAAAGCCCTGGTACTCGGCAAAGTAGAAGGTGCGATTACGCCCGTCATAGAGATGAGGGATATAGACGGGGCCGCCATTTGTGAATCCGAATTCGTTGCGACGGAACGGGGGAATGCGTCCGGGGTATGCAGGCGTCGAATGATCGAAGTAGTTGCGCGCGTCAAAGGCCGAGTTGCGCACAAACTCGAAGAACGAACCGTGGAAACCGCTCGCACCCGAACGCGTGTGGATATTTGTGAAGCCCGCGGCCCCGCGACCAATGTCAGCCGGCATCCAACCCGAGCTTGAGTCGATACCTTCAACCGCGTCCACGTTGAAGTTCGATAAAGTTGCGCCGCCCATCTCCGGGTCGCTAATGTCGGCTCCGTCCATCGCGAAGGTAGCCTCCACGCCGCGCTGCCCGTTGATTGCAAATTGTGCGGTGAAGTTCGTGGCGCCATTCGTGTCGGTCATTGTGCCTGCCGCCAGCAACAGCAAGGACGAGAAGTCGCGCTTGTTGAGCGGCAACTCACTCACTGCTTGGCTCGAAAGGGCGACACCGCCGGTTGCACCTGTCTGCTGCTGTTCCGCAACCTGAATTTCACCGCGGTTCGAGAGCGTTATCAATTCGACTGGCGTGGCAGGCGTCAGGTCAACCGTACGTGCAGAGGTAAGCTTCCGCCCCTCGGCCTCGACGGTTAGCTTGTATTTCCCAAGGGGCAACGCGGGGAGAGTGAAAGCTCCGTCAGGGGCGGTGCTGGCTTCGACAGTGGCTGCACCAGTCAGGCGCACCTTGGCATTCGCGACCGGCGCGCTCGCTGAGTTCCGCAAATAACCGTGCCATACGGTGGTTGTGGGCACCTGCGCGGACAGTGGTATAGCAAACAGCAAACCCAGCAGCAGAGATTGCGTTACAAGATGTATGAGCCTTTCAAATATTCGTGTCATCGTGCTGCTCCTGACTGCTCGGGAAGTGCCGTCGTCCGCTTGATACCGTACAGGCGGGTGAGCCAAGCCCGAACCGGTTCGTCGAAGAACTTCAGGAAGAACCACGCAACAAAAATCGCGAGAGGAAGCACAACGAATATCCAGGAGATGATTTGCCCTGTGCCTGGATGCCGGGTCCACGCATAGCCGGCAAGGATATAAACGAACCCGATGTGCGTGATGTAGAGCGGATACGACAGACGGCCGCTGAACTTGCAGAGGTTAATCATGCCGGCGCCGGCCTTGGAGTGCGCTCCGCAGAGAATGATGCATGGGAAGAGAAGGAGCACGCATGCCGCGTCGTAGATGCCGTTCCAGTCAAGCGCGCCGGCCTTGGAAAACTTCGGCATCTGAAAGCAGACGACGAGAACAATGGAAAGAATGAGAAGGCCTATCTTAGGCAGCCGGACGCGGTCATTGATGCGGTAGAGCGAGAGACCGAGAACGAACGAGACCGTAAGGCGCAGTGGCGCCATCCAGATGTTGGGATAGTCCCAGCCGCCATCGAGCGAGCCCTTTGAGTTGGCTACCCAGATGAGAACAACGCCGGAGATGGCAAAGACAATCCAGAGCGTGAGGGTGCGCAGGCGGCGCAGGATGAGGGCGTAAGCGATGTTGCCGAGATACTCCTGCATGAGGGACCAGGCTGGGCCGTTGAGCGCCTGGGATTCATTGTGGCGGCCGGCGATGGGTGGAGAAGGCAGAAGGAAGAGCGAGGTGAGGTAAGCCAGCATGACCATGGGGAGCGGCCCGCGGTTCATCGCTTTGCTGAATGGATCGAGCATGTAGCCGAGGAGGCCGAGGGTTGCGCCAATGAGCACGAGTGGGTGAAGACGGATGAGGCGGATGCGGAAGAACTGCAGGGTGGACATTCGCGTCCAGCGGTCATCATAGGCGTATGCGACGACGAAGCCCGAGAGCGCGAAGAAGAAATCGACGGCGAGGTAGGCGTGTTTGATAAGCGCCCATGGCCCTTGAAAACCGAACGAATAGTTGAAGAGATGGAAGATCACAATGAGGAACGCTGCGCTTCCTCTTAAGCCATCAAGCACTTCAAAGTGCTCTTTGCCGCTGCTCGTGCGGTCGACAACTACGGGTACATTCATCAGTCAGGTGCTCCAGGACGTACGGTTGGCATGGCATATTGACGCGTTTCGCAACGCCAGGTTCTGAATCTCAGTTATTGACATGGATGGGTCGGCTCAAGTCTCGGCGGCTTCAGCGAACCACAAGAACCGCCAACAAAGGCGTATCGTCCGAGGAGCCACCAACCATCACCTGATATTCGCCCTTCGTCAAATTCCAGATATTCTTTTCTTCGTCGAAGGTCTGAAGAACACGGTCATCGATCGCAATGGCGATCGACTGCGATTCGCCAGGGGCAAGCGTAATTCGCTTCCAACCGACGAGCCGCTTGAAGGATTCGTCTGAACCTTTCGGAAGCCGCCCATAGACCTGAGCAATCTCGGTCCCCGCCCGCTTTCCTGTGTTCTTAACGATGAAGCGCACAGTCTTCGTAGCTGAATCGACGCTGAGGCCGGAGTATGCATAGTTGGTGTAAGACAAACCGAAGCCGAAGGGGAACAGGGGCTTCTTATTCTGTGCTTCATACCACTTGTAGCCAACTTGAGGCCCCTCATCGTAGTGGACAGCGTAACCAGCGTGAGCCGAAGCATTCGCTGAAGGCGCACCGTCGTCGGCAACATCGCCAGCGCCCATCTGGCTCCCGGATGGAATCTTGGGCGCATCAGGATGCGGAAGATCCGCTTCGCTCTTCGGGAAAGACAGCGGGAGCTTGCCTGCGGGATTGACGTCGCCGACGAGCACGTTTGCCAGCGCTTTGTCTCCAGAGCTGCCCGCATACCAGACCTCAACAACACCCGCTACCTTATCGATCCAGGGCATCGTGACGGCGGTGCCGGTTTCGAGCACGACGATGGTGTGAGGATTCGCTGCCGCCACCTGCTCGATCAATGCATCCTGGTTATTCGGGAGCGAAAGGCTCGGCACGTCCATGTCTTCTGCCAGCCACTGCGATGCAAAGACGATCGCAAGATCGGCAGACCTGGCGAGGTTCGCCGCCGCCGCCGGATCGGTTCCCGGATCGAAATTAATCTTTGCGTTCGGAAGCTTCTTCTGGAGCGCCTTCAAAGGAGAGGTTGGAAACCAAACGGGCTTTTGCCAGATCGTCGCGCCTTTGCCGCGAGGCATGATGGCATTGCCGCCGGGAGGATCCACTTGCGCCGAGCCTCCACCGGAGAGCATTCCGACGTCCGCATGTCCGCCGATGATCGCAATCGTATGGACCTTGGAGACATTGATCGGAAGCACTGTCGGGCTATTCTTCAGCAGAACAATGCTTTTCTCTTCGATCGCCTGGGAGACTCCAAGTCCTCTTTCAACGTCGACCACGCCTTTCTGTGGCGGATCGTCGACAATCCCCGTGAGAAATTCCGCATAGAGTATCCTGCGTGCATGTTCGTCAATCTCAGAAAGCGGCACTCGCCCGGATTCCACCGCTTCCTTGAGCTTCGGACCAAAAAAATCCGCCATCGGCTGTTCCTGATCGAGACCTGCCGCGGATGCCTTTTCCGTACTGTGGGTTCCACCCCAGTCGGAGATGACAAAACCCTTGAAACCCCATTCCTTCTCGAGCACGTCGCGCAGCGTGTAGGAGTTCTCACAACCGAAGTCGCCCTTGATCCGGTTGTAGGAACACATCACCGCACCCGGATTCGCGATGGAAATGGCGATGTGAAAGGCGAGCAAATCGGATTCCTGCATCGCCCGCTTCGAGATTACGGAGTTCACAAAGAAACGCCCTGTCTCCTGATCGTTCATCACGTAGTGCTTGATGTCGCCAACCACATGTTGCGCCTGTTCACACTTCATAAGGTTGCCGACGACGGTGCCCGCCAGAAGTGGATCTTCACCCGCATACTCGAAGCTGCGGCCATTTCGTGGCTCGCGCGCCAGGTCAACCCCGCCTCCCAACGTCATGTTGTACCCCTGGGCCCTAAGCTCCTGGCCAATCACTGCGCCAAAGTCGCAAGCGGAGTCCGGGTCCCAACTTGCTGTAGCCCCCAGGCTGGAGGGCATCGCGGTTGAATATCGCCCGTTTGCTCCGCTATCCCTCACACCATAGCCCGCGTCTGTGATCATCAGAGGGGGGATGCCAAGACGCGGAATACCTTCCACGTACCCGGCGCCGCCGTCGGCAAGGTGCGTCAGCGGCATCTGCCATTGACCGGCATGGGCCATTCCGTTTCCATGCAACAATCCCAATTTCTCGTCGAGAGTGAGTTGCTTCAGCACCAGATCAGCGCGTTCTTCCGGAGAAAGACTGGGATTCATCCACGGCCGGTCAGCGGCCTGACCTGCGGCTACCGCGCTTGCGACCATCGTTCCCAAGACTGCGATGACATTGCAAAGAAGGTAAAAACCAAACTTGCGATTCTGCATTTTTCTCGCGACGAGACTCATTTGGATCCTTCTACTCCGTTTTGAAGTATGAATTTGGCATTGCTGGTGTGAAGCTCCTGCAGGTACGAAACTCCGTCCACGACAGATGTGACCACGCCGGTTCGGTCCTGCTTTCCCTCAATCACGCGCGAGGGGATTTTGAATGTCTTTTCGTCTTCCGTCTTGATGGTCAGAGTCACTCGCAATTTCGACGTTGCGCTCCAGGTGACCTCGTATATTCCACGAGGAAGCTGAATGTGCCCCGCGCGGGCGGGGGCGGCAAGATAGAACGTCTGAGAGTTCTGGGCAGCCATCGCAGCAGCCGAAAACAGAATCGACAAAAGGGCGAATCTCAGATTGCGTCTCATGCAACCCTCTTCAATTCCTCGAAGAATCCTGCCGGATCATCTGAAGAAACTCTGGAACACACTCAGACTAGAGATCGTCGATTGTTTTTATAAGCTGCATCGTGCATTAGACGGTGCAGGGGTTGGCATAAGCGTCCTATTTGCAATTACATAAGGAAGGGATGAGGTGCGGTTTTGAGGGATGTATGATACAGCTTTTTCGGTATGGAAGCGTATTACCACGTCTCCACAGCAACAACCGTTGACGTCATTTTCTTTCCTGGGTCCGGCATGGCCGGTTCCCTGCAGGGCAAGTCTAACAGTGGGCCGTGGGGCTCTTTGACTTGGCTATTGCTTATAAATACGCGACTCCCACGGAGCGAGATTGAGGGTTCGGGTGTTGGCCTGTTGGGACGTGGGGATGTCAGAGAGCAGGAGCTTGCCCACTGTGAGACTGTTTGGCAGCGTGTAAGTGACTGAGGTAGAGCTGAAGTTTTCAACCACAAGGTACTTCTCGGCGCCCAGAGTGCGGGTGTAGGCGAACACGTGGGGATGCTGCGGGTCGAGGTCTTCGAAGTCGCCATAGACGAAGGCCAGGGCGTGAGCGCGCAGCGCGATAAGCGCGCGAACGTAGTTGAGGACGGAGGCAGGGTCGGATTCTTCCTGGGCGGCATTGATCTGCTCGTAGTTGGGATTGACGGCGAGCCATGGGTGGGTGCCGGTGGTGAAGCCGGCCTGGGGCGAGCTATCCCACTGCATGGGGGTGCGGGCATTGTCGCGGGTGACCTTCGCCTAGGAGGCAAGGAAATCCTGGGCGGAGATTTTGCCTGTGTCGACGAGTGCTTTATAGGCGTTCTTTACTGCGATGTCGTCATAGTCAGCGAGCGTCTTGAAGGGGAAGTCCGTCATGCCCAGTTCGTCGCCTTCGAAAAGGAAGGGTGTGCCTCGAAGCGTAAGAATCATGGTCTCAAAAAGTTTGGCAGATGGAACGCGCATTGCGGGCGAGTCGTCGCCAAAGGTGGAGACGATCCGTGGATTGTCGTGATTGGACAGGAACACCGTGTCCCAGTCGTGCTTGGTAAGAACCTTGGCATGGCTGTCGTAAATTGCTTTCAGTTCTGGCAGCGACCAGGGGCCAAGCGTGCTTAGACCAAAGTCGGTGCGGCCCAGCTTGATCGCGTCGAAGTTGAAGATCATGTTGAGTTCGTGGCGGCGGTCGTCGACCAGGTTGCCTGTCTGTGCAAGCGTGGTGCCAGTGGCCTCGCCTACCGACATGTCGTCGTATTTCGAAAGAACCTCGCGATCCATCTGCTGAAGGTATTCCGTGAGATGGGGCCCGTTTGCGTAAGCGTTCGGCGGCGCTTTGAGCTGATCAGGCGTGAGGTCGGGCATGCCGGTCGGCTTCGAAACCAATGGGATGACGTCCATGCGGAAGCCGGAGACGCCCTTATCCAGCCAAAAGCGCATCAGCGAGAAAACCTCTTCGCGGACCTTTGGGTTTGCCCAGTTGAGATCGGGCTGCTTAGCGGTAAAGTAGTGAAGGTAGTACTCATCCGTTTTCGGGTCGAGCGTCCAGGCGGATCCGGAAAAGTACGACGGGTAGTTGTTCGGCGGGGTGCGGGTGCCGTCGGGTGCGGTATTGCCTGGCCGCCAGATGTAGAAGTCGCGGTACGGATTTGTCTCGCTCGACCGCGACTCGACGAACCAATTGTTTTCATCGGATGTATGGTTCACGACGAGGTCGAT
>Ga0187851_10003881_pt1 | contig 12419 bp, 9 predicted proteins | sample June2016WEW_6_10_FD_132997 | JGI IMG/M metagenome (GOLD analysis project Ga0187851, IMG submission 132997) | Peatland microbial communities from SPRUCE experiment site at the Marcell Experimental Forest, Minnesota, USA - June2016WEW_6_10 | ecosystem: Environmental > Terrestrial > Soil > Wetlands... | reverse complement strand
CGGCTGGCTTGGCGGCAATCGCGGCGCTGGAGAGGGCGCGGGCTTTGGCGACGTCCCGATTCATGCCCGACACCGTCTTCGAGTAAATGGCGTTTCGCTTTTGCAACTGCGCTATTTCGGCCTGTTGTGCGCGGCTGTTTTGCGTTTCCTGCGCCACCAGTGCCTCAAGTTGTCTGACCGTCTGCTTTTGGGCGGAAATTTGCTGCATCTGCAGCCCAATAATCGCGGCGGCGCCCACGGCGACCGCCACGCTGATTTTTGCCGAGGTCATGATTTGTACGGCTCCTTTCACAAAACTTAAAGTCGAGACAGTCAGGGTTGCTCCTTGAACGACGCCGGCCGCCACCGAAGCGGCCAGGCCCTCCGGGGCGGCCTGAATCGCGTTCCCGGAAATCGCTTCGGCCAGGGCGGCCGCCGGCATGGTAATGCCGCGGCGGAGGAAGAAGTGCCGCAATTTGTCCAGCGCCCGGTTGACCCGCATTTTGGCGGCGTCCTCACTCGCGCCCAAAGAGTCCCCGACTTCCCTCAGGGCTTTGCCCTCAAGGAAACGGAGGATGAGGGCGTTGCGATCCTGCTCGTTCAAGTGAGACATAGCCTCCTCCAGCAGGGGACCGACTCGGCTCCAGGCCTCCGGCTCGGTGGCATTCATGGTGGATTGGATGAGGGCTTGATGCTCGCGATGCTGGCGGCGCAGTTCCGTGCGGATGAAATTGGCGGCGGTGAGACGGGCCGTTTGGTAAAGCCAGCCGGAAAGGACCGTGCCGCGCCCCAAGTCGCGCGATTTCCGGGCCAGCATGACAAAAACCGATTGCGTGATGTCCTCGGCCTGGTGGGGATTGTTGACTGAGCGCATGGCCGCCGAATAAACCAGGTTGACGTGGCGCGAGACGAGCGAGGCGAAGGCCGTTTCGGAACGGCTGCTGGCATATTCCTGGAGCAATTGCATGTCATCTGAATCCTGCATCCACTTAATAATGTCCGCCGCCGGGCCAAAAGGAACACTCTTTTCTCGACTTGGCCGCTGTCCGGTTCAGCCTCAACGGGTTACAACGAACACCATTTTCAAAAATGCAAAATGTTGACGTTTAATTGGAGCAAGAAGTGGCAAGTATTTAGCAAGGATGGTGTGGCGGATGATTGACTGCGGAAGCTAAATTTACTCCAAAGATTATGTCCGCGAAAATATGTGAGATTGAGGACGCGAGGGAAACCCACGCGCACCGGTGCGAAACAGCCTTCGGCTGCCCCCGCAATCTTCTCGGCAACCGCTTTGTCTACGTCGTGACATCGGCCAGGGCGCGGGGGCTCTCTATCGGGCTGAACATGAATCCGGACAAATTCTGCAATTTCGACTGCATCTATTGCGAGGTCAATCGCACCGCTCCCCCTCTTGAGCATGAATTGGACGTCTGCGTTATGGCCGCCGAGTTGGAGAAGACCCTGCTCCTCATCCAGTCGGGAGCCATCCGCCGCGTGGCGGGTTACGGCGCTTTGAGCAATGATTTGCTTCGCTTGCGCCATGTGGCTTTCAGCGGCGATGGCGAACCAACTTTGTGCGGCAAGTTTGCCCAAGCGGTGCAGGCAGTCGTGCATGTGCGCGCGCGCGGTTTGCATCCATTCTTCAAACTGGTCCTCATCACTAACGGCACCTTTTTGGAATCGGATCGTGTCCAGAAGGGCCTGCAATACTTCATCCGCGAGGATGAAATCTGGATCAAGCTCGATGCCGGCACCCAGGAATACATGGACCGCGTGAATCGGAGCGAGGTTCCGCTGGACAAAATCCTGCAAAATGCCTGCACCGTGGGCCGGAAGCATCCCATCGTCATCCAGAGCCTCTTCCCGCTCATCGCGGAACAGGATCCCCCGGAGGAGGAAATCGACCAATACATCCGTCGCCTGCTCGAATTAAAGAATGACGGCGCGATGATTTCCATGGTCCAGATTTACTCCGCCACCCGCCCGACGGCGTTTTCCTCCTGCGGGCACATCCCCTTGCAAAGCCTGGCCCATATCTGCCGTCGAATCAAAGCCGAGACCGGCTTAAAGGCCGAAGTGTTCTGATCCCATTGTTATTTCCCTCGCCCCACGGAGTGGGGAGAGAGGGTTAGGCAGAAGGGATTGTGGTGGCGTGTGAAGCGTTTCCAACTGACTCCTGTTGCAATCGCAGAAACTGAACCCGGACAAGTTGCAGCCGTTTGATCACGACAGCCGCCACGCGTTTCATCAGTTCATGGCCAAAATCCGGGTCCTTCTCCGCCTGGTCGCGCAGACGGGTGCCGTAAAAGAAAATCGCCGACGTCGCCTCGACCGTGCAGGCGTCAAAATGCCAGTAATACGGCGGAAAAAGCCAGGACCACCCCAACACATCGCCTTGGCCGATAAACTGAAGCACCGGGGCTGGATGGACCCCGCTCCTGCATTCCAGCGCGATTTTGCCGTGGCAAATCAGATAAAAGCGGTTTGCAGGCTCGCCCTCCCTGAAGACAACGTGGTCCCGCTCGAACTGTTTGAACATCGCCACTCCCACCAATTTCTTCAGGTGTTCGGGTTTCATGTCTGCGGCAAATGGATGGGCGGCAATGGCCTCCGTTAGCGAAGGCATCGGGCCACATGGCACTTCCGTTGCCTCAATCATAGGTTGAATAAGGAAACACTCCATCTTCAACCATGGCTTTAGCCAACCATTCTTTGGCAATTGCCAGCTATTTATTGGCAAAGACCCATCCGCAAAATCAGTGTCCTTCCTTCAATCCTGAAGGGATTTCGTCATTCAGCCCAGGGTTGGCCCGATTCCGAGAGGGCTACCCTGGGTGGCTTCATTCAATTTCCACAACCCTGAATTGGGTTGAATTTCAAGCCCTTACGATGTGTGCTCAAACATCGCTTTCTATTCCTCTGAAAACGTTGAGGAATATAACAAAAGGCGCAACACAGCCGCAACAGACCCGTTACATACCATGTCCGTCGCATCGACGCGCCCGCCACGCGTAAAAGATCGCGGGATACACCATCAATTCCATGATGGTGGAGGTGACCACCCCGCCAATCATCGGCGTGGCGATGCGTTTCATCACGTCCGCCCCGGCGCCGTGGCTCCAGAGGATGGGCGCAAGCCCGCCGATGATGACGCAAGCTGTCATGGCCTTGGGGCGGACCCGCTTGACGGCGCCGTGATAGATCGCATCGCGCAGGCCGCTCACACTGGTGAGCAAACCTCTCTTTTTCCAATCTTCATAGGCCAGATCGAGATACAGCAGCATGACCACGCCCGTTTCGGCGTCGAGACCGGCCAGGGCAATGATCCCCACCCACACGGCCACACTCAGATTGTAATGCAGCAATGCCAGAATCCCGATGGCGCCTACCAGGGAGAAGGGCACCGCCAGCATCACTATAGCTGTCTTCACTACCGACCGCGTGTTCAGGTAAATGATGAATATGATGATGAGCAGCGTCAGCGGAACAACGATCATCAGGCGTTGCGCGGCGCGCTGCATGTATTCGTATTGACCGCTCCAGAAAATGTTATAGCCGTTGGGCAGGTTGATCCGCCCGCTGGCGACGGCATCGTTGACCGCGCGCATGGCCGTTTGCACATACGTACCGATGTCCACGCCCTTAACATCGACGTAAATCCAGGCATTCGGGACCGCCGCCTCGCTCTTGATCCCCATTGGCGCATGGACCGTCTTGATGCTCGCCAACTGGCCCAGCGGCACCTGGGCTCCGGTCGGTGTGGGAATGACAATATCGCGCAGCTCGCCGAGGTTCTCGCGGAAGTCCCGGCTGTATCGAAGATTAATATCGTAGCGTTCCAACCCTTCCACGGTGGTCGTGAGCGGCATTCCGCCCAGCGCAACCTCCAGCACGTCCTGCACGTCGCCGACCCGCAGGCCATAACGGGCAATGGCATCGCGGTCGATATTGAACTCGATATAGTTGCCGCCCATCGTCCGTTCGGCGAACGCGCTCAACGTTCCCGGCACGCCTTTGACCACCGCTTCGACTTCCGACGCCACTCGCTCCAACTCGGCCAAATCCGGCCCGGCGATTTTGATGCCCACCGGCGTCTTGATCCCCGTCGCGAGCATGTCGATGCGCGTCCTGATGGGCATGGTCCAGGAGTTGTTGAGGCCGGGAATTTGCACCGCGGCGTTCATTGCATCGACCAATTCATCCGGCGTCCGGCGCCGGTGCGCGATGACTTTGCCGTTCTCGTCCTGGATGTCCGCCGCGGGCCATTCCTCCTCGGGTTTGAGCATGATCGTGGTTTCGATCATGTCAAACGGCGCGGGATCAGTGGCCGTCTCGGCGCGACCGATCTTGCCGAAGACCTGCTTCACCTCCGCAAACCGGTGGATGATTCGGTCGGTGGTTTGCAGCACCTCGCGCGCCTTGGTGGGCGATATGCCTGGGAACGTAGTTGGCATGTAGAGCAAATCGCCCTCATAAAGCGGCGGCATGAATTCCGAGCCGAGATTCTGGTAGGGAAAGATTTTTCCCACGCTGAACGCCCATTCTTTGGCCCTCCCGTCCGGCAGCAATCGCGCCGCCAACTTGTTCCAGGGCAGAAACACCCAAACGATAAGCGCGCCCGCAGTAATCATCACCGGCCAGCGCCACTTGATGACGAAGTCGATCACCGGATGGTAAAGCCAGATGAGGAACCGGTTTAGGGGGTTCTTCTCTTCCGATGGAATTTTTCCACGAATGAAAAGGCCCATCAGGACCGGCGCCAGCGTGATCGACAAAAGTGCCGCCGCCCCCATCGAATAAGTTTTCGTAAACGCCAGGGGCTTGAAAAGCCGACCCTCCTGCGATTGCAGCGTAAACACCGGGATGAACGACACCGTAATCACCAGCAGCGAATAAAACAGCGTGGGGCCGACCTCCACCGACGCGTCCCGGATGATCTCCCAATGCGGCTTCTTGCCCTGGTCGCGCTCCATGTGTTTATGGGTGTTCTCGATCATGATAATGACCGCATCCACCATCGCGCCGATGGCAATGGCGATCCCCCCCAGCGACATGATGTTGGAACTGATGCCCTGCAGGAACATCACCAAAAACGAAATCAGCACCGCGATGGGAAGAATGACAATGGCAACAAACGCGCTGCGCAAATGCATGAGAAACGCTATGCAGACCAGCGCCACGACGATGCTCTCCTCGATCAGCTTCTCTTCGAGCGTGCCGACGGCGCGCTCAATCAACGCGCTCCGATCATAGACGACGGTGTACTTCACGTCCGGCGGAAGGGCTTTCATCGCCACATCGAGCTTCTTCTTTACATCGAGTATGACTTGCCGGGCGTTGGCGCCGTAGCGGACCACCACGATGCCCCCCACCGTTTCCCCTTCGCCGTTGAGTTCGGCGATCCCGCGCCGCATATCGGGGCCGAATTCCACGTTGGCAACTTGCCTGAGCAGAATCGGCACCCCCTTGTCGCCCACGCCGACCGCGACCTTTCGCAGGTCGTCCAAATTCTGCACATAGCCTTTGACCCGGATGATAAACTCCTTCTCGGACAACTCGATGGACCGTCCCCCCACCTCGCCATTGCTGCGTTTCACCGCCGTCGCCACATCGGAAATGGATAGGTTGTACGCCCTCAATCTCGCGGGATCCGCCGTCACCTGGTATTGCTTCACATACCCGCCGACCGAGGCCACTTCCGACACGCCCTCAACCGAAGCCAGTTGATAGCGCAGGTACCAATCCTGCATGGAACGCAGTTCCGCCAGGTCCCGGTTGGTGGAATTGATCGAATACATGAAGGCCCAGCCGACGCCGGTCGCGTCCGGGCCGAGGCTGGGCGAGACGCCTTGCGGCAGTCGTCCGCTCAACCCGCTCAGATATTCCAACACCCGGCTGCGCGCCCAATAGGGATCCGTTCCATCCTCAAAAATCACATAGACGAACGAATACCCGTAAAACGAATAGCCCCGCACCACTTTGGCCCTGGGCACCGAGAGCATTTTGGTCGTGATGGGGTAGGTGAGCTGGTCCTGCACAATCTGCGGGGCCTGCCCCGGCCACTCGGTGTAAATAATCACCTGCACATCCGACAAATCAGGGATGGCGTCCAAGGGAATATTTTTGACTGAATAAATGCCGCCGATCAACAGCACGATCGTTCCCAGCAGGACAATGAACTTGTTCTTGAGCGAGAATTCTATGATGCCCTTGAGCATGATCGTTTTCGCGCTCAGGGTTGATGTGGAATGGAGGTCGAACTGGCCGGCTCGGGAATCGGCGGCGCTTCCATGACTGGAATGAGCGTCATCCCGCATTTGGGACATTTGCCGGGCTTGGCTTCGTGGACATCGCTGTGTTCCGGCATGGGGCAAGTGTAATAAAGCACTTTGCCTCCCGGCTGGAGCTTTTGCAGCGCCGCAGTTGTCACAGGCACCAAAGTCATGCCGCAGATCGGGCATTGGCCCGGATGGTCGTACTCAATCGAAACGTGCTCCGGCATGGGGCAGACATATTTTATAATCGTGGATTCAGCCGGCGGCGGGGCAGGGGACGCCCCCTCCTGGTTCGTCTCATGCCCGGTCATTTCGGACGGAGCCGGCCGCGGATTCGACATCTTCTGGATCGCTTCGCGGAGCTGGCTTTCTGAATCCAGCATGAACTGGCCGGAAGTGACCACCCGCTCGCCTTCCTTCAATCCGCTCAGAACCTGATAAGTGTCGTTTTCGCCTTGCGCGCCGAGCACGACCGTGCGGGGATCGAACCGCCCTCCCTCCAACGCAACGAAAACCGTGGTCTTCTCACCGCTCCTCAAGACCGCCATGTCGGGGACGAGCAGCGCTGACGGCGCCAGTTCCGCCGCAAGACGAACGGTGGCAAACATCCCCGGCTTGAGAAAGTAGCCGGGATTATGAAACTCCATCCTGACCTTCGCGGTGTGTGTTTTTTCATCCACACTCGGATAAATATAGGTGACCCGCCCCCGAAACTCCCGGTCCGGCTGATAATCCAGCGTCACGGTCGCTTCCTGTCCCAGCTTGATGCATGGCAAATCCTGTTCGTAAATCTGCGCCTGCACCCAAACCAGTCCCAAATCCCCCAAACGGTATATCGTCGCGCCCACATCAACCATCTGCCCCACCACCGCCGACTTCTCGATCACAAAACCGTCCTGCGGCGCCTGGATGCGCAACGTCTTTTGCGGCTTCCGCGTCCGGTCCAGCTCGGCAATTTGTCCGTCCGAAATATCGTAGAATTTCAACTTGGTCAGGGCCGAGATTCTCAATGGATCATTGCCAGACTCCGCTTTGTTCGATGGATCAGTGGCCAAAAGATATTCGGCTTGGGCGCTATAGAGATCCGGGGAATAAATCTCAAACAACGGTTCGCCTCTCATGACAAGCTGGCCGGTGGCGTTGATGTAGAGTTTCTCGATCCAGCCTTTGAACTTGGTCGTCACATCCGCCAGCGTCGTTTCGTTATACTCGATCACCCCCACCGTCCGTATCGTCCGGCGCAACGGTCCGCGGGTGACAAGCCCCGTCCGGATGTTCATGTTTTGCGCCGTGACGGCATCGATTGCAATGACTTGCGAATCGCCCGCCTGCTTGCGCATGGGGGTGAGCTTCATGCCGCATATCGGGCAGTTGCCGGGGTGGTCCTGCACGACTTGCGGATGCATGCCGCAAGTGTAAAGCGTTTTCCCCTCCGAAGCGGCGGCGGCTTGCTGCGCGCGGCTGGTCTGCGGCGGTAAAAGGCAGGCGATTCCCATGGCAAGGACGAGGACGATTCCGGTCCAGGCAAAATGTTTATTCTTGGCGATCATAAAAGTTTCACCGCAGCACGGGAGCGCCCTCCGGCGCGATTCCGGCGATGGACAAAGACAAATCCGCTAAAATGATTTCCCGCCGCGCGCGCGCCTCCACTTCCTGCAATTGCAGATTCAGCAACGTCCGCTCCGTGTCAATCAAATTGAAAAAATCAGACTGTCCCCCCAGATAACTGGAACGGGCCAGCTCAAGTGACTGCCGGGCTTTGGGAATCAGTTGATTTTGCAACGATGCCAGGTCCCGCGTCACCTCTCGGTAATCATAAGTCTTCATGGCAAATTCGACCGTCAGCTCAATTTCCTCCGCGCTCAGCCGGGCCTCCGCGGCGCGTTTGCCCGCTTGGGCCGCCGCAATTTGCGCGGCGATTTTGTCCCGCCAAATCGGCAGACTCATGCTGCCCTGCGGCCAATAAAACGGGGGTTCGTACACCTCGGCCTGCAATCCGGCCGAAAAATCGGGAATTTTCGCCTTGCGCGCCAGTGCAATCGAGTCTTGCGCCATGCGCACGTCCGACTCCATCGCCTTGAGCCGCGGATTGCGCGCAAAGGCGGTGTCAAGCAACTGCTCGCCGCTCATCTCCAGGCGCGTCCCGTCAAACCGGGTCGGCGGTGGCGGATCGGATTGCTCCCGGGTCAATCCCAGCGCCCCCTTGAACTGCGCCATCAGCGGGCGGCGCGAATCCTCCAAATTGGCGGTGTCGGTGGCCACTTGGTTACTCTCGATTTGCGCCCGGTAGACGTCCTGCAACGTCGCCTTGCCCACCTCGTTTTGGGCGCGCGCAATTCTTTCCAAGCCACCCAGCAGGTTGAGCGTTCCGCGCTGGATGCGGATTTTCTCGTCCAGAAACCAGAGTCGGTAATAGGCCTGCTTGACGTCGAAGGAGGCCTGGAGTGCCGCTGTTTCAAATGCGAAATACTTTGTCCTGCTCTCGTCGCTGGCGACCTTGCCAGCCGCCTTCAACTTGCCGGGACCGGGAAAATCCTGCGCCAATCCGGGCATTAATGACGTGAGAACGTCTGTGATGTAAGCTTGAAACGTCAGTTTTGGATCAGGCAACGACCGTTCGACGGTGATGCGTTCGACCGACGCCGCCCAGTCAAAAAACGCCGCCCGGACCTGCGGCTGCGTCAACATGGCGAATTCTAAATAATTGCTCAACCCCGCGCTTGCATCCAATCGCTGCCCAACCGCGCCGGGCCGGTAGGCCTGCCCAACGGATGCCAGATTGCTTCGTGCCTGATGCTCGTCGGGACGCTCGATTCCTTTGCAGCCACTGAGCAGCAGGCTGGCAAAAGTCACGCTGGCGCCAGTCATCAATGCAATTAATCGTGATTTGCTTCTGTTCATTGAATGCCGCCAGCTTCGCTCATCCCTTGATAATACGCCAGATGGCTGCGAAACCCTTGACTTATTTTGTCACCAACCCCCCTTGGAAATGTCCACTCAGATCGTCTTGAGCAACTGAGCCAGGCTGGCGCGAAGTTGTTGGCGCGCCCGATAGACCCGCACCTCGACCGCTTTGGCGGAGCAGCCAAGAATCCCGCCGATTTCCGCGTGTGATTTTTCCTCATACTCAGCAAGGATCAGCGGAATTCGCAATGCCTCCGGCAGCTCGGCCACGGCGCGGCGCACCGCTTCAGCCCGCTCTTGACTTTGGGCAGCATCTCCGGGCAGGGGATCGGGCGCAGGAAGCGATTCCCCGAAATCATTTCCAGCAGCCTCGTTGGGGGCGTCGAGCGAAACCTGCGGATGCCGCTTGCGCCAGCGATACCGGTCGCGCACCAGATTGCTGGCGATGGCATAAAGCCACGTGGAGAACTTTTGGCGCGGATCAAACTTTGCCCGGTTTTGATAAACCCGGGCAAATGTTTCCTGGGCCAGGTCCGCCGCGTCCTCCTCGTTCTGCAAAGAGCGAACCAGATAGTGAAAAAGCTTCTCTGCATGTCGGTCCATCAAGCTGTTCAGGGCCGCGTCATGCCCGCTTGCCAATTGCGCCATCTCCTGGCCGTCCTGCTCGTCGATAGCATCCGCCGTCATTGCGCAATCGGGTCTTCCACCGTGAATGAATTCCCCCCAACGATTACTTCTTCGCTTTCTTCTCCTCTTCCGCCAACTTCTTGATGAATTTGTCCGGCTCCTTGTTGAAGTCCTTCACGCAATCCGGGCAGCAGAATTTGATTTCCTGGCCCTTATAGATGAGGGAAGTCGGCTTGCCCATCTGGCCGATCTTTTCTCCGGAGACGAGACAATATTTGAGCGGGTAGGGTTTCGCGGCAGCATTGGTTTCCGCCGTTGCGCTTCCCATGCAACAAGACATGTTGCTCATGTCGCCGGCGCGAATCAGCGCCATCGTGCCGGCCCCCAGGGCCAGCGTGGTAATGATTATTAATGTTTTTTTCATATTTTTTCGCTTTTTTTCATTTTCATTTGCCGCTCATCATTCCTTCACCGCACAGAAATGTTCTTTCCTGCACCCAGGCCAGATAACGGCGGCCTTCTTCCGGCGGCATCGTGCGGCTGACTTCATAAAAGTGCCGCAGCATGTTGCGCTGGCACTCGCCGCGCAAGCGGGCGCTTTCCGCCACGGCGGCCTCAATCTCCGGTGTCATTTGATTGGTGCCGGTCAGCAGCGCCTTCACCCGCTGGTTTTGAACCGCAATTTGCCGGCACCTTTCCGCGCATTGAGGAAGGTAAGTGGCGTGTAGTTCGGAAATGCGCTTGAACTCCGCATCGCTCAAGTGGAATTCTTCCTTCAACCAGGCCAGTTCCGGCTGGCTGCTTCGCTCCAAATCCCGAGCAGACGATGTGCAGAAGAAATAGACGCAGCCGTAAGCCGCCGCTGCCAGGGCCAATCCAAGCACGAGAATGAGAACGCCTTTCTTCATCGAATTATTGTCGGGGAGGTTGATAGGGATCAAGCACGCGAATGTAGCGGTCGGCAAGCTCCCCCTTCACCCGCGCCGTTTCCTGCCGGGCTTGCGTCCACCCGGTGGTCACGCCGATCGTGAGCAGGATGGCAACGTACGAGGCGGCCAAGGCCGGCCGTGGCACCAACCTGCCAATCCAGCCGGCGACTACATCCCAATCCGGGGACGCGGCTGGCGTTTGTGCCCGTTCGATGCGCCGCCAAACTCCGTCCTGAAAACGTGCCGGCAACTGTGCGTCTGCGCGCCATTCCTTCAATAGCCCATGAAGAGCCTCGTCGCGCTTGCCCGGTTCATTGGTGTTCATACTATGTCAGCGAAGGCGGGAGGCAGCAGCGCCCGCCGCTCTTCGCAGTTTAATGGTTCAGTAACACAATCGCCACGACTATTTCAACAGCGCAATTTGGATCTCCCCCACGGCATTTAAACGCCAGGCCGTCTCAAAACGTGAATCTTTGGGCGAAAGCTTGGGGCGTGCGGCATGCATATATTCAACATCCTGACTGGCGCTGAGCACCGCCCGGCTGGCTTCCACCAATTGCCGCGCTCTGGGCGGCAGGGAATTCGCCGAGTGATCCAGCATATCGGGCGTTGTTCCCGCAACCTTTTGGCTGGCCCCTGCCTGCGCCTCCCCTTTGGGTGATCCCGCCCGCGCGTTGGCCGCGAGGGCGACAATACCGGCTAATGTGACCGCAAATATAATATTCTTTTTCATGATGTTCATCTTTTTTTGTTTGTGGCGGCCTCTTGCCGCGGTTCGTTCACATCATTGAATACGCCGCTCTGGATGGAATCCCTCAAAAACCGCCGATCAACAAGCCTTGGCCCGCGAACAATTGGCGTTGCTCGCCGCAAATTATGGTGTGAGTTGAACAACAAAAGGCGAGCTTGCTTTTACCAATCAAAGTAGTAGTCATGCAACTGATGAAAGAGGTTTTATTCAACAACACGGTGCTGAGGGATGGCCATCAATCAATGGCCGCCACTCGCATGACGACCGCCCAAATGCTGCCCGCCGCCCCCATTCTCGACGGCATGGGGTTCAATGGCCTGGAAACTTGGGGTGGCGCAACCATCGATTCCTGCCTGCGCTTCCTCAATGAGAATCCTTTTGATCGGTTGCGCACTCTTAAAAAGGCCGCGCCCAAGACCCCGCAACTCATGCTGTTGCGCGGCCAGAACATTGTCCAGTACGCCAGTTTTCCCGACGATGTGGTCGAGACATTCGTGCGGTGCATGTGCCAGGACGGCATGGACATCATCCGGATTTTCGACGCCCTCAATGACGTGCGCAACCTGCAGACGGCGATTCGCGCGGTCAAGCAATGTAAAAAACATGCCCGCGGCGAACTCTGCTACACCATCAGCCCGGTCCATACGGTGGCGAACTTTGTCAAAATGGCCATCGAGTTGGAGAAGATGGGCTGCGATTCACTCGGCATCAAGGACATGTCGGGCATCCTGCAACCCCGCATCGCTTTCGATCTTGTTCAGGAACTGAAACAAAAGATCGGCATTCCCATCACGCTCCACACCCACGACACCGCCGGGTTGGGCGCGGCCAGTTATCTGGCAGCCATTGACGCGGGCGTGGATTGCGTCGAGGTTTCGATTGCCCCCTTTGCCAACGGCACCGCGCAGCCCGATGCGCAACGCATGTTGGCGCTGCTGGAAGGCCATCCGCGCT
>Ga0187851_10003880_pt1 | contig 12419 bp, 14 predicted proteins | sample June2016WEW_6_10_FD_132997 | JGI IMG/M metagenome (GOLD analysis project Ga0187851, IMG submission 132997) | Peatland microbial communities from SPRUCE experiment site at the Marcell Experimental Forest, Minnesota, USA - June2016WEW_6_10 | ecosystem: Environmental > Terrestrial > Soil >... | reverse complement strand
GGGCTGGGAGGAAGCGATTCCTTTCTCCTCCGGGGAGGGGTACCCAGTTTCAGAGTAGCAGGCGGGTTGGGAAGAGCTTTGGGGATGAAGCGGGCAAGTGATTGAAAAGACTACGTAAATTCTGTGAGGGAATGCGGTGAATGAGGTTTGCCCGCTCGCGGAAAGCTGAAAGTGAAGGAAACGTCTCGTCGGTCCCGACTTGCGCGTCCCGACTTGCCCTACCGCGACCCGGCTTGCCCACCGGTTGTCTCCACAGGCCCTGTGTCATAATTGAGTGGACGCGAACCGAAATCACGGAAGACGTGTTGACTTCGGCGAAGTGGTTCGTTACGATCACTACGACAATTCAGTCGATAATTGTTTTAGACGATGCAAGACGCCGCCAGACAGAAGTCGCCGGACTTTGAGCGCCCGCCATTGACGGAAGTCGTTTGCGGAGTGCAGTTTGCCCCGATCGAAGGTTGGCTCACCAGCCACTACGGATTGTTTTGGAACCGGATTAAAGCCGCTTACCCCGGTTCAGAAGATCAGCCGCCGTTGCGCCGCCTCAAGTTGGAGGAATTCCAGACGCCTGATGAATTCAACTTGGCGTTGCTGCCACCTCTTCGGCGGGTCTTCTTTACAACGGTGCCCGCGAACTATCTGGTCCAGTTGCAGAATAACCGCTTCTTGCACAATTGGCGCAAGCTTAACGAGTCGGACGGCTACCCCAGATTTCCGGAAGCGTACTCACGGTTCTCCGAACGGTGGTCGGATTTCAATTCATTCCTTGCGGATTGTGGCCTCCCGGCTTCCGTGCCGCAGGTTTACGAATTGACATATGTGAACATGATCAGCGCGCCTGAAGCGGTGTTCCCCCGCGACGTATGGCGCTTCATGAACTTTTATAGGGAGCTGCCAAGAACTGCTTCGGGTTCAGGTGCGCGCGGTCTCGAATTGCGCTTGAGCTGGCCGCTTGAAGACGACGCCGGAACTCTCAATATGAAACTGAACCACGGGGTTGTCGAGCCCGTCAAGGAAACCGATCCCGTCCTGATGGTCGAATTCACCACGCTCGGAAGCGCCGGGAAAGGTCACGACGACATGGAGCAGTGGTTCAGGACTGCGCACGATGCAATCGTGCATACGTTCGTCGCACTCACTACCGACGAGAGCCACAGGATGTGGGGGAGAACCACATGAGCACGGTGACGATGCCCGCGTTTCTAAATCTGCCGGCTATTTCGTTCTCGGAACCCGAAAGTGCGCCAACAGACCGGCCTCACGCCAACCGGCCGTGCTGGCGTATGCCCGATGCGAGCGCTGCCACCAGGATAGGTGTGACGATTTTCCACCCGGCGCCAGTCGAGAGGGTCTCTCGAATACCTGGCACTGGTGACGGGCTCCAGAGGACGCTGCGCTCAGTGGACGACTTGGTGGCTGAAGCAGAAGAGGACGAATTCGGACCGGCGCGCCCGACCGAATTCGCCCGTGGATTTGCAGTAAATCTACTACGCCGGGCCGCTTCTTTGCTTTCCTCTTTCCCTGCGGGCTCGGCCTGTACGGACGTTGACGCAGGAATTCGTATCACTTGGCGCGAAGGGGCGCGCCAAGTTCGGTTGGTCCTGGCCCCATCGCCCGACGGCCGGAGCTATGCCTACATGCAAGACTCGCGGCGCCATCAAATCACCGACGTGGTAACGTACGATTCGGTCGCCGGTTTGCTTTGGTGGCTGGACCGAGGTTCCGAAGAATAATCCCGCGTGCCCGATTTCCGACTGGAGTGTATAGAAATCGTTTACCGAATCGTGGTCAAGCGAAGTTGGCTTGAAGACGACGGTACGCTCAAGCCGGAAGCGTTCCTCATAATGCGCGAAGCCGATGCCCTGAAAGGGCTATCTGTACAGCGCGCGTGCCTGTGCACGGCGGAGCAATGCAAATCCAAGGTGCGTAGCGGGTTCGGGGTTGATAGTCTGCAAGTGGGCCGCATTGGAAGACTCGATCTTGAAGTCTGGCACCACGAGCCCGACGATGAAGATCATGCCGGCATTATGGGACTTCCGCCCTACTACAGGAAAGCAGATTTGACGCTCTCGGAGATAGCCAGGGCGGAAGACCTCGCGGGCAGGCTTGCAGCCCAAGCCCGCCCTCAACTCCGGCGGAGGTGGCGGGCGGAGTAGCGACCCCTATCTGAGTGGCCGACCGCGCTATCAGATCCGGAACACCTTCAGCACTTCGTCCCCGTAGTGGTTGATGACCTTGACCGCGATTTTCCCGCTGTTCGGGCGGTCGAATGGGCGGCTGGTGGTGGAATACAGCGACGCCCAGGCGGCCTCGTCCACTTCGGCGCGGAGGGCGCGCTTCAGCTTGTCGTAGGGATCGCCGGCACCGGTGAAGTAGGCGTGGCGCACGAAAAAGCTCTCGCCGTTGCAGGCAGTGTCGATGAACCAGCAGGCGATATCGTCCGTGGAGTGGCCGCGAATTTCCTGCGTGGTGGGGCCGTAAGCATCGACGCCGCGGACTTCCACTTGGTCACGGGTAAGCTGGGGCAGAAAACGTCCCGTCTGACCCGGGTTTTCCCGGTCTCCCGACCCGTTTTCCCCAACGGAGTTCAGGCTGGCCCGATTTCGCTCGCGGGATCTTCCGGAAGCGGCGCTGGGTGCGTGTGGCGGCGGCGTATCCGCGCCCCAGGGCGCAAGCGCCGTTTCCCGTTCGCCGATCCGCGCGGCAACGTATCTGAGGAAGCACGCCACATCGAGGCGCTGGTGCTCGGCCCCGAGCGCGCTGGTATGCGAAGAACCGAAACCGAAACCGGGGACGCGAAACCCGAAACCGAAACCGAAACCGAAACCGGGGACGGACGAGACGTTTACGTGTATTTGGCGTCCAGCATTGGGGGAAACGGGTCTGCCTGAACGCAGTGATTTATCAATAGGGATATGAGACGGCGCAAGGACACTGTAGATAATTTTGTAGCTGCCCAAAGCCTCCAACTTCAATAGGGCTCAACAGGCTTCAACAGGTCGGCCGTATCTCATTGAAACGTAAGTAATTGAAAACAAGGCATCTTCGGGAGAGGCCGGAAACCGCCTTGGGCGCGTAACCCCGTCTTCCAATCCTTCCATCCCTTCTTCCTGTCTTCCTTAACTTTCAACAATTTAGGGAATCTGCTTTCGCTCGGTAGATAACCCCTTAGCTGTCAAAACGATAGGGTTTTGGCACAGTTTTGATACAGGAAAACACCATGAACCTTGCACAAATCATCGAAGCGCTCCCGCCACGGGTCTACCTCCGCAGCGGCGAGCTTGTTGTCCACTTCTCAACGCCGGACGACCTAGCTGTCCGGGTAGCGGAGACCGATGCGGCTTTTTCCGCACTGGATCGGATCGACCCAGCACGGCCCGACGCCCGTGGGCGGGGGAAGACCACCGGCCGCACGTCCTCCAGCACCCATGCGGGATCGAGCGGCACGACCGAAATCGAGAACGCCCCCTCCTGTTCCGCTAGAGCCACCGAGGGCAAGGAGGATTGACCCATGCCATCCACAAGAAAGGTAGTCTGTATATCTTACGAAACCGGAAAGAGCGTTACCCGCAATGGCCGTTCGTATCCAGACAGCAGGTTGTTGACCGTTGGCTCCGCGTTCGTGGATGGTGAATCCGGCCGCATAAGAGGGCGGTTCCTCGCAGTTCCCCCTCGCTGGGATGGCGAATTCTTGATCCTTGATCCGCTTCCCAAGCGAGACGATCAGCCCGACGAGGATGTAGCTTCGTAGGCGCGGTAACCACTCGCCGACTGTGAGCGGAGCGGGCGCGGAGGGAGTATATACACTCGCCGCCGTGCCCGCCTCGTTTTATTAGCCGTTATTGAGCATTCTTCTATGGCCAGCTTTTCGAAATTCGTCCGCCCGGAGAACGCACGGCGAGGCCAGATCTCCGACCGCGACCTCGATATCCTCGACGCCGTTCTGCGCTACCGGTTCTGTTCGGCCGCGCAAATAGTGCGACTCGCCGGGGGCAATGAGGATGTTACCCACCGGCGCTTGCGCCGGTTGTGGGAGTGTGGCCTCGTCGCTCGCTGGGCGTTCCCAGGCTTCAGAACGCACAGCGAGTTTTACTACTACCTGGACAACCGCGAGCCGCTCGACCTCCTGGCCGAGCGGCGCCATTTGGAAATCCATCAGCAGATGCTCGAAGAAATTCGGGCTCATCGCGAGAAGGACTACGCCGGGGCGGCGGTCCGTGGCCAGCACATGCAGCTCGGATTTCTGAACCACAGTCTGATGATCTCGCGGATGCACTTCATGATTGAAATGGCATGCAGGAAATCGAACGGTGGTGTAGCCTTTAGCAAGGGAATACTATGCCGCAAAGGCAGCGACGTAACCAAGTCTACGTCGTGAGCCTCGCCGCCTCCAAGAACGTCCCGTACAGTGCCACCGACAAGAAACACTTCAAAGCCACGGTTCCAGATTTCATCGATGACTTCCAAATAGGATGGTCCGGGCGGAATGCGACGTCGGAGGAGCTTCTGGAGCTTCTCGGTTTCCTCGGCGCGCGGGCGTAGAATACACCCCAGTGGCAGATCGCACCACAGCGGTCCGCGGCGCTCCAACGGCGTTTCGAGGCGCAACTCACCAAAGCTGTCAAAATGGATGTCGATGCCTTCGTCCGGGTGCACTATTGGCTTCGCCCCAGGCCCATAGCCGAGGTACGTACCACTCCGTTTAAAAGCCTCGGTATACCACACCACCCTTTCACCTGGCCGCGGTAGCGGACATTCCGGAATTCTGATGTCGGTGGTGGCCAGCACCTGGCGTGGGGCCTGCGCCGCTGTCATGTTCTTACCTCCGACTTCTGTCGAGTCCTCTTAGGCGGAGCTTTTCGTAGCCTCGGCCGGCGGACCCATCTGAATCATTTGGGACTTTGAGTCAGGGTACACATGCCACTTATCGGCCGGTTCGTGCCACGTAGCTGATCATAGCGCAGTTTAGGCCCGCAGCACGCTGCTCCCTGCGACCGCCGGGGGCACCGTGAACTGGGAAGTATCGTCGTCAGCGTACGAGCCCAAAGGTGCCCAAGACCGCAAGGAGGGCGGGAATTCCCCGGATACTTTAGAACCGGCACAAGAAATACGGGTCAGCCATCACGACCGCCCGCAAGGAAATGGGTACTTCGGGTTGTTCCCGACCGAGTAGGCCGGCGCGGGAGTGGCCGATCGGTCTCGAACAGCAATGGGCGTAATGCCTGGTCTTTCCCCAGTCTGGAACACGCAATCTGGGCTATTGCTCTGGGCCACCTGCCGACGAGGCAGGGGCCCTCGCCTGGAGCGTCATGATCTCGTGGCGATGGACCGCACGTCCAGCACCCCGGCTGCTACCGTGTTACCGGTGCCCGGCGCTCCTGCAAACAGCGCCGAAATGCCCGAACCCGTCGCATTCTCGGCTAGCTCCTCGGGCAGAGAGGGGCGCGAAATGCGCTTCCTAGCGACGGGCCAATCCTCTTTGGAAATGTGACCCCTCCTTTAGGCAGGTTCTGGTTCCGGTCCAATGAAGTACGGCTATGGCTGACCATAATCGCCTACAATCTTGGCAATCTCTGGCGGCGACTGGTGCTGCCCCAGAGAATCGGGAACTGGTCCTTGACGAGCCTGCAGCAGCGGCTAGTGAAAACGGGCGGACGGCTGGTCAAACACGCTCGGTATTACTGGTTGCTCTTGGCAGAAGGCCATCTGACCAAACGGCTCTTTGCCAGCATGTTGGGTCGGATCGACCATCTTGCGCTTCTGTCGGGATAGCCGAGGCTATGGCCACGCAAGGAAACGTTTAGTTATATCCCAGGAATGGAAAGGTGTCTAAAAAAACGGGTTCTGGAAGCCCCGGCGACGAGTTTTTGGGGACTATGGAGAGGTTGTTGGCAGCCAGGGTGAGCGCCTGGAAAAATTATGTGCTCGCCTGCGCCCAAATGGGTGTACATTTTCAATCGCCGGAGGGCCAAAACGTTAATTCCGGCTTACAGCTTCGAAAAATCCAGCGTTGCGAAATAGTCGTCCATCGTCTCAGCGCGGCGAATCTGCTGCACCTTGCCGTCCTCACGCAGCAGCAGTTCGGCGCACCGCAGCTTGCCGTTGTACTGGAACCCCATGGAATGGCCGTGCGCGCCGCCATCGTGAATCACGAGGATGTCTCCGATCTCCACCTTCGGCAGCATCCGGTCAATGGCAAACTTGTCATTGTTCTCGCACAGCGAGCCGACGACGTCAACCTTCGTGTCGGCGGGAGCGTGTTCCTTCCCCAGGACCGTAATGTGGTGATAGCCGCTCCGCTTCCCCTCCTGGTAGTACATCCCCGGCCGCATCAGGTTGGCCATGCAGGCATCAACGCCGACGCAGTCCTTGTAGGTGTGCTTCTCGTGAATGGCTCGTGTCACCAGGAACCCGTACGGCCCTGTAATGCCGCGGCCACACTCCATGTACACCCGCAGCGGATGCAACCCTGCCGGCCGGATCCGTTCGTCGTAGAGCTCCTTCACGGCCTGACCCAGCGCCTCCAGGTTGAGGGGCTTCTCGTCCGGCCAGTAGGGAATGCCAATTCCTCCGCCGAGGTTCACAAAGTCCAGCCGCACGCCGGGTTTATCGGCCAGCTCGACGGCCAGATCAAACAGCATGCGCGCTGTCTCGATGAAAAACTCCGGGTTCAGTTCGTTCGAGGCGACCATCGTATGCAACCCGAACCGCTTGCTTCCCTTCTTTCCAGACGACGCATATGACTCGAACAATTGGGGGCGCGTGAGTCCGTACTTGGCCTCCTCCGGGTGGCCGATGATCGCGTTGCCCCTGCGCAGCGGTCCCGAGTTGTAGCGAAAGCAAATCAACTCCGGCAATCCCCCCGCATGCTCCTCGACATACCGCAAATGCGTAATGTCATCGAGGTTGATAATCGCTCCCAGCTCCTTCGCTCGCCGGTACTCCGCGGAAGGCGTGTCGTTCGACGTGAACATGATGTTCTCGCCGGTGATCCCGACCCGCGCGGCCAGCTCCAGCTCCGGCAAACTGGAGCAGTCGGCGCCAAAGCCTTCCTCTTTCGCGATCTTCAGGATGTACGGGTTGGGCGTCGCCTTGACGGCAAAGTATTCCTTGAATCCGTCGCACCATCCAAACGCGGCGTTCAGTCGCCTGGCGTTCTGGCGAATGCCCCGCTCGTCGTAGAGGTAAAACGGCGTGGGATAGTCGCGCGTGATTTCGCGGACACGAGCTTCATCAAACGGGAGTTTCTTGACGTTGTCGATGGTCATCCTGGGTGGTTACGATACGCCTTTCTCTGAGCAATTCGCGGCCTAACGGTGAGTATACCTGATCGTGTAGACTGAGTACTATCATGAGATTAGGCGATCTCCTGGCGAAGCACCCGAGCGTCACAATGCAGCCGGATTCCGCTGAAACAAAAGACCTTTTCATCTTCGGCGTTACGGAGGATTCCAGAGACGTTCGCTACGGCTTCCTTTTTTGCGCTCTGCCCGGAGTGAATGAAGACGGGCTCGCCTACTGCCCTCAAGCCGCCGCCAGAGGGGCACAGGCAATCGCCGTCCCGGAAGGGACGCGCGACGAAGCGCTGGGCCTCAACGAGTACGAGCGCGAGAAAATCGCCGTGCTCCGCGTGCGGGACATTCGCGGGTTCTACGGCCGCCTGGCGGCCGACTTCCACGCCGGCCGTCCCGGGAATCACAGATGGGCCGGCCCGACGGGTCTCGCTCCAGAACGATCTGATAGTCCTCATGGCCCTTTCCGGCGACGAGCAGAACGTCCCCGGGGACGCCCCGTAACGAAGAAGATCCCATTCTCAGACGCGACGATCATCCGTGAGATCGCCGCGTCGCTTTAAGGCTGAACTTGGCAGACTTCTATGATGCCCGCGGCAATACCTACTTTGTCGCTTCACCGGACGAGATTGGCCGGTTCTCCGAACTTCCCCGAACCGCCGCTGAGGCCGCCGCGTCGCGAGGGCGATGGGCGGCGAGCGCGATTGACCGCATCTGCGGCCGGAGGAACGCTTCCGAGGGCAAGAGGTACCTGTCGGATGGATTGCTGGTCGGACCGTTTCCCGAAGAAAACGCTTTTGGCCTGCTGATCGTCAACACCGACGGCACCCTCGCCGAACGCAGCGGGAACGGCCTGACGATTTTCTCGCAGTTCCTGGTGGACACCGGGCGGGCCCATCGCACGGATGCATTCATCGTGCGCATCTATCACGACAATCCTGGGGCGCCGATGGTGGAGGCTCGGGTCGAAGCGGCTGTGCGGGACGGGCGGAAGGGATTTTGGATCGACATGGGCCTGCCAACCTATGGACTCTCCGCGGTGGATGCATCCTCCGAATATGTCGGCGTTTCGGAGTTTGAAGGCCGCCCCACCTTTCGCGTCTTTGCTCTCGAACAGATCGAGGCATCGTGGCAGTGCAGCCAATTTGTAAATGTTGGAAATCCGCATTGCGTGACCTTCCTGAAAACCCCCAGCCTGTTGCCTTCCATGGAGCAAATCGGGTCGCGGAACTGGATGCCCCGTCTGGCCGCCATCGCCAATAGCACCGAAAGCAATGGCGTGCGAGGCAGCGGGCGTCCGTGCAGGAACGGAATCAATCTGCAGTGGGCCTCCCGGGTTGGGTCGGATACCATCGCTGCCAGAGTTTTCGAGCGCGGCGAGGGACCGACATTGTCCTCCGGCTCCAGCGCAACGGCCGTAGCGTGTGCCGCGAGGGCGCTGGGGCTTGTAGATGCGAAGACCGTCAATGTTGCGATGCCGGGAGGCGTTGCGCCGGTTCGATTCGATGAAGATAATGGTATCTTGGAGCGTGTAATGTTGTTTGGCGAGGCTCGAAAATCGAATCCGCAAGAGTAACCCGACAAATCAAATTCCGAACATGACCCAAATCAACGAAAACTATCTCAAGCTGACCGGTGGTTACCTGTTTTCTGAAATTGCCCGCCTCGTGAAAACTTTCCGCGAGGAAAACCCCTCCGCAAATCTGGTCCGACTGGATATAGGGGATGTTACCGAACCGCTGGCCCCCGCGGTGATACAAGCGATGCATGCAGCCGTAGATGAAATGGCCGTGCGGTCATCGTTCCGCGGCTACGGGCCCGAGCAGGGCCACGGCTTCCTGCGCGAAGCCATCGCCAAAAACGACTACCAGTCTCGCGGAGCCGACATAGACGCAAGTGAGATTTTCGTCTCCGACGGATCGAAGTGCGATTCAGGAAATATTCTGGATATCTTCGGGGCGGATAACGTGGTCGCCGTCTTGGACCCCGTTTACCCGGTCTACGTGGATACCAATGTGATGGCCGGCCACACAGGTCCGGCAGACGCCGCCGGCCGCTACGGCGGATTGGTTTATCTTCCGGTTACTGCGGAGAACAATTTCGTTCCCGATCTCCCCGGGCAGCGCGTCGATCTGATTTATTTGTGCTATCCCAATAACCCCACCGGCGTGGTTGCATCGAAGGAAATGCTGCAGCGTTGGGTCGACTACGCGCACCAGAACGGCTCGACCATTCTGTACGACGCGGCCTATGAGGCCTACATCACCGACCCGTCCATTCCCCATTCGATTTTCGAAATTGACGGAGCCAGGGACGTCGCAATCGAGTTCCGCAGTTTCAGCAAGACGGCCGGATTCACCGGTGTTCGGTGCGCCTTCACGGTCATTCCGAAAGGTCTCAAGGGAAAGACGCAGGATGGTCACGAAGCCTCGATTCATTCGCTGTGGAATAGACGCCACAGCACCAAGTTTAATGGGGTCTCTTATCCCGTTCAGCGAGGCGCGGAGGCAATTTACTCGCCGGAAGGCAGGCAGCAGGTTCGGGCAACCATAGAGATTTATCTCACCAACGCCAGGCTGCTGCGTGAAGCGCTGAAGAAGCTGGGAATACAGGCCTACGGCGGCGTGAATGCGCCTTATGTGTGGCTGAAGATTCCCGGCAGCTTGAGCAGTTGGGATTTCTTCAACAAGCTGCTGCGGGAAGCCAACGTAGTGGGAACACCAGGAAGCGGGTTTGGAGCCTGCGGGGAGGGCTATTTCCGTTTGAGCGCCTTCAACAGCCGCGCCAACGTCGAAGAAGCCGGAAAACGTCTTGCCAAAATCATCTAGCCTCATCCAGTCCGGCCACGGATTCGCGTCGCCTCCACCGGCAACGTTGCGAAGCCCCAATAAGTCCTCTGTTCGGGACCCAATTTTCGGGCGACGAACGCCCCGAGATCATGCTATGTTAAATGCCTGCTGAGGTGGCTTCCATGGATCTATTCCAACTTCACGGCTGCGGGACCCCGCTGGTCACGCCGTTCCACACGGACGGCAGCTTGGACGAGCAGGCGATGCGCCGCCTCCACCGGCGCCTCGGCCCCTTGATGCAGGTCCTATTCATCGAAAGCAATCCCATCCCGGTAAAGGCAGCTCTGGCCGCCATGGGCCATATTGATCCCTCCTACCGGCCGCCGCTGGTTCTCCCCCGGCCGGAAAATCAAGCGAAGGTCGAGAAAGTTCTGCAGGAGCTCGGATTGCTGGCCGGCAAGGAAAAGGAATATGTCGCTGGCAGAGAAGATTGAGCGCCTGTACCATCAGCAGACCACGGACTACGGACAAGAGTTCTTCGACGCCTTTAAGGAGCTGAAACAGGGGCTCAATAGCGGCGAGATCCGCGCGGCGGAGCCCGCGCCAGGGGAGTTAACGGGATGGAAGGTGAACGCCTGGGTGAAGATGGGAATCCTTTTGGGGTTCCGCGTCGGGATGCTCGAGGATATGTCGGCCTCAGGCGACGGCGGGGCGTTTACCTCTCACGATAAGAACACCGATTCACTGAAAGACATGGACAGCGAAAGCTGCGTCCGCGACGCGCTAGGGGGCTCGTCCATCCGGGACGGCAGCTACCTGGGCAAGGGCGTGGTCTGCATGCCTCCCATATTCGTCAACGTGGGCGCCTACGTGGATGACGGTGTGATGATGGACTCCCGCGCTCTGGTGGGCTCCTGCGCTCAGGTGGGAAAGCGGGTGCATGTCGGAGCCGCCAGCACGATCGGCGGCGTGTTGGAGCCGGTCGGCGCTCTGCCGGTCATCGTGGAAGATGGCGTCCTGATCGGGGGAAATTGCGGACTCTATGAAGGCGTTATGGTCAAGCAAGGCGCCGTGCTCGCCGCTGGCACCATCCTGACCGGCTCGACGCCCGTCTATGACGTGGTCCGGGGAGAGGTCTATCGCAGGGCCGGTGATTCTCCGCTCGTGATCCCGCGCGACGCCATCGTTGTTCCCGGCTCCCGGGCCGTCACGAGCGGCCCGGGAAAAGAGTGGAACATCTCCATCAACACGCCGGTCATCGTCAAGTACCGCGACTCCAAAACTGACAGTTCGATCCGCCTGGAAGATTTACTTCGCTGAGGTTCCCGCTGGCTCCGTCCGTTCCGTGAGCGGGGGAAGATATTCCCGCTTTTGTTCATCCGCAAGAAGAAGGTAAAACTCTCATTGCGACAAGTCCATCGCATTCCATCGGGTCAAGTCCTTCACAATTGACTCCCCTGGCCCGAGCCATCTGCGCACCCTTAAGTCATTGAAACCAAGTAATTCGTGAGGAAATCTTAGCTACAAAATCATCTACAGGCAATTTTTAGTGGCGCTATGCTTGGAAAGCTTTCATATGAGTTCACGCTTAGTTCCTCCGTAGAGGATGAAGACATGCTCAGCCGGACAGAGTAGCAGACGTTGAGACTTTGCTCTGAGACTTGGTTCATGCCAAAGAAGGGCACTTTGAGATGTTTATCCGCGGAGGTCAGCCTGAATGCCGGGCGGCCAAGCGCTGGCACCTCGCTCGAATAGCCGCAAGTCGGGCAGCACGCCGCTGACCATTTGCCGACGAGGCAGGTGCGCTAGTAAGCAGGCCTCTGCGCATGGATCCTGGTGACAAATCCCCTTCGCACCAGCAAACCTCGGCACGGCCAGTTCTACCTCGCAACACCACGCTGGAGACGTGTCGGTACGCCCTGCCTATTTGCAGCGCTCCTATTGATTTGCTTGATGTCCGCGCGGCCCCGAGGTAAGGTCCAAATGGCTACCGATAATGCCCATTATAAGGACCTAAATGAATGATTTAATTGTGGTTCCACAGACCAACCAATGGCAAAGGCTGAAGATGCTGGTGCTGGACAGCGTTTCCTCCCCGATCACCAAGCGGGTCTATAACCTTGGGTTGGACGAGTTCTTCGCATGGTTTGCCCAGGAACCGCGGCCCGGCTTCACGAAGGCGACGGTGAGCGCCTGGCGCGTTGCGTTGGAGGCTCGCGGCCTCGGGCCCGTCTCCATCAACGTCCGGATTACCGCCGTTCGGAAGCTGGCAGCCGAGGCGGCCGACAACGGGCTGCTGGCGCCGGAATTGGCCGCCGGCATCGCGCGCGTGAAG
>Ga0187851_10003877_pt1 | contig 12422 bp, 9 predicted proteins | sample June2016WEW_6_10_FD_132997 | JGI IMG/M metagenome (GOLD analysis project Ga0187851, IMG submission 132997) | Peatland microbial communities from SPRUCE experiment site at the Marcell Experimental Forest, Minnesota, USA - June2016WEW_6_10 | ecosystem: Environmental > Terrestrial > Soil > Wetlands... | reverse complement strand
CGGCTAAAGGGAGGAACTGGTCCGAGCAATTCTGTAATCAAATCTTCATCTGATCTTCATGAGACCCGGCATGGCGGTCGCAGAGAATCCTCTCTTCTCGGACAGAAGCACTGGATTCAGGGCAGATTTCACCCACCCATGGGAAGAGAGTGTTCGGATTGTACGTAAACAGGATGGCGATGGCGTCGATCCGCGTTTTGCTGTGCGCAGCGGCCGCAGCGGGCATCTCCACGAATTGCGCAAGGGCGCAGAAACCCCAACTGGAGCCTTGCCCTCGTCCCGCCGCCGGCAGCGTGGTCCCCGAACCCGAGGCTCTTCAGAGCCATGATGGAGTTCTGAAGGTTCAGCTTGCCTACCGAAACTACGTCGATGAGCGCGGGCAGATGCGTTATTGCTACGTTGACGCCGGTGGCGGAGAAGCGCCTCTGCTGCGCTTGAAGCCCGGCGATCTCCTGATCCTCAATCTAAAAAATGAACTTACGCTGCCCTTACCCCCCCCGTCCATAATGGGTGGTTCCATGGGCGCTCACACGCACCCGATGCCGGGCGCGTGTGCGGGCGGAGAAATGACTTCCCTTTCCACCAACCTGCATTTCCATGGGCTGACCATTCCGCCGGTCTGCCACCAGGACGACGTGCTAACAACACTCATCCCGCCGCACGATCCGCCCTTTGAGTACCGTTTCCGAATCCCCTCGGAGGAGGCTCCGGGTTTGTATTGGTACCACCCCCACGTTCATGGGTTCACCAGCGCCCAAGTGCTGGGAGGGGCTTCCGGAGCAATGATTGTGGAAGGGATTGAGCGCGCCAATTTGCAACTTGCGGGATTGCCGGAGCGCGTCTTCGTAATCCGCGACCAAGACTTGCTGAACCCGGATGCCCAACCCTTGGGTGCCGCCAACCAACCTCATGCCACGGTTCTGCGTGACAATGAGGGCGACATCCTGAACACGGGCACAGATGGCGGCAAGCCGGCGAAGGACCTCTCGATCAATTTCGTCCCGGTGGCCTTTCCCGAATATGCCCCGGCGGTGATTCCCATCAAGCCGTCGGAGCGGCAACTCTGGCGGGTCTTAAATGCTTCGGCGATCACCTATCTGAACCTGAAAGTGCTGCTGAACACCACCCCTCAACCTCTCGGGGTGGTGTCGCTGGACGGAAGTCCCATCAACGAGCACGGCATGGCCGGCAATCGCATCATTTGGGAAAGCCACATCATGCTGCCTCCCGCCGGCCGCGTGGAATTCATTGTGAAGGGGCCCCCCCCGGGAGGGAGCGCCAGCTTCGTCACCGGGAATTTCGATACTGGGCCGGCCGGCGAAAACGATCCCTCGCGACCTCTGGCAACCCTCGTGGCCACGCCCGATGCGCCTGAACCTTACCGGAGGCTGGAGGCAGCGCCTAAGCACTTACCCCCACCGCATTCCGTGTGGCTGGGCGATGTGAAGCCGGTGGGCGAGAGAAAGTTGTACTTCTCAGAGAAGGCGCAAGATCCCGCGAACCCCGCGAGCCCGACCGTTTTCTACATCACCGTCGACGGGCAAACGCCCGCGCCGTTCGATTCCGGCGCCCCTAATCCCAATATTACGGTGCGCCAGGGAGATGTGGAGGACTGGGTCATTGAGAATCGGACGCGGGAAGTCCATGCCTTCCACATCCATCAGACTCACTTCATTCTGCTGGAATGGAATGGAGTTCCGGTGGATGAACCGTTTCTGCGCGATACCGTCAATGTGACGTATTGGGATGGCAAGAGCCGCCAGTACCCGAGGGTTAAGCTGCGCATGGATTTTCGCGACCCGGATATCGTGGGGACTTTCCTCTATCACTGTCATCTGCTGGAACATGAAGACGGCGGCATGATGGGCACGATTCGCGTTCTCCCCCAAGGGGATCCCGCGCGCCCGCCGGTTGCCGCTGGCGGAGGCTTTTAATCATGAATTAACAGAAGGTTGACGATATCTTAATAGGAATAATATTAGACTAATGTCCTCAGGGCGTACCATTTCTTCTCCCAGCAGCACATCATGCCGTGAAGCGATTCTGTTCGGGGCAGACACGTGGGCGCGCCATGAGAATCCAAAACAAGGAGAATCCATGATCCAAAAGTACCCTCGCCATCTGGTGATGCTGTTTGCGGCTATGGCTCTGGCCGTGGCTTTGCCGAAGACTTATCGGGGGCAGGACGCCTGGAGAGGCAGCCCGACCGCGACACCGATCAAACACGTCGTGGTGTTGTTTCAAGAGAACATTTCGTTCGACCACTACTTTGGGACGTATCCGCACGCGACGAATCCAACGGATGAGCCGGAATTCCATGCCAAACCGGACACGCCTCGGGCCAACAATCTTTTGAGTGGCGGCCTGCTCGACTCCAATCCGAACTCGACCCAGCCGTTTCGATTGGATCGCACTTGCCCTCTCACCACCGATCAAAACCATGATTACACTCCCGAGCAAAAAGCCTTTGATCACGGGCTCATGGACGCGTTTGTCCAGAATACCGGGACCGCGGGAACCAGTTGCACTGACGTAACCACCGGCCCAGGGATTGTGATGGGCTATTACGACGGCAACAGCGTGACCGCCATGTGGAACTGGGCACAGCACTACGCCATGAGCGACAACTTTTATGGCACGATGTTCGGTCCCTCGACCGTCGGGGTGCTGAACCTGGTGGCGGGATCAACCACCAACTTCACGGCTAACACGAGTTCGCTGTCGGGGACCATGGCTGGCGGCTCGAAGACGGGCACCCTCATCGGCGACATCGATGCCGGCTATGACGATTGTGGGTCTGCCACCTCGAACGGAACGACCACCGACCCCAATATTGGGATTCTGCTGAACGCTAAGAACATCACTTGGGGATGGTTCCAAGGAGGATTCAAGCCCACCACTCCATGGAACCCTGCTGTGCCGGGGTCAAGAGCGGCTTGCGCCTCGACGTCCAGTGATCCCGCCACCGGTCTCTCCAACGTTACCGATTACGTTTCGCACCACAACGGCTTCGCCTATAACATCAATACGGCCAACCCGCACCACCTGCCGCCCACCGGTCCAGTTGGCCACACCGACCAAGCCAATCACCAGTACGATCTCAGCCTGTTTCTTTCGGCGATCACCAACGACAACTTGCCTTCCGTCTCCTTCGTGAAGGCCAAGAAGTTCCAAAACGGCCACCCTGGAAACTCGACTCCCCTGGACGAACAGACGTGGCTGGCTACTGCGGTGAACGCGATCCAGAACAGCAAGTACTGGGACGACACCGCGATTATCATCACCTACGACGATTCCGATGGCTGGTACGACCACCAGATGGACACCGTCGTCAACCAGTCCAGCAGTCCCAACGACGACTACCTTAGCGCCCCCGGCGCCTGCGGAACGACTCCTGAAGGTGGCGCCCCCGGCCGCTGCGGTTATGGGCCACGCCTGCCCCTGATTGTGATTTCCAAGTATGCCAAATCCAATTACATCGACCATCGAATGACGGACCAGTCGTCGATTATTCGATTTATCGAGGACAATTGGAAGCTGCCCCCTATCGGTGGAGATTCTAACGATGTGAAGGCGGGATCGCTGTTCGGGTTCTTTGACTTCGACCATCAGGCCCCCAGGATTACGTTGGATACAACGACGGGCCAAGTGGTTACCGAATGGCATGAGTGAGGTCAACGCCAAAGTTGACTGCCATAAATATCGCACGAGTGGCGCATACATCAAAGGGAGGAGTAGGAGGGGAAGCGAGGTGGAAGCCCCACTTCCCCTCCCCTCGTCGAACCGGACGTGCGGATTTCCCGCATCCGACTCTCGCAGAGGCTTTCGCCTTCAGGATGCACCGGTCGAGCCCCGTCCGGCCACAACGCGATCAGGCCCAGTTGTTTCAGACGAAAGGTTGGCGGGTCAATAAGCAGGCTTAATGAAAGGGCACCATCCAAAAAGCAGTGTTTGGACCATCGCAGTAAGACGCGCAAACCATAGGACTCGGCGCTCGAAAAGCATGCAGCAAAAAGTAGTATATGTGCGTCGCGTTAAGGCTCTTGAAGTGGCTTCGAAACGCCCGTTCGGCGTCTTCCTGACCGCCGCCTTCCAGGGCCATCCCGGCGAGTTGCTTCAAGGGCTTCCCTTCGAGTTCCTCACAGGTGCGGCAATCGATAATAATTGCGAGACTTGAATCTTCGGCCATCTTTTTGAACTCGGCTAAATCCGGGCCCTCGCGATTCCCCAATACCGCGCCGACCACCTCGCACCGGCCGCCCGGGACAAGGACTTCCGGCAGCCCGGCCATCAAGCGGCGCACAATCCCCAGCCCGTCGCCGCCGCCGTCCGCAAACCGCGGATACCGCACACCCGGCGGCACCGGCATGAACGGAGGATTACACGAAATCACGTCGAAGCTTCGCCCCGCCACCGGTTCGAGAAGATCGCCGATGATCAGTTCCACCTTGTCCGACAGTCCATTCATGGCGGCATTGACCCAGAACAGCTTTGCGGCCAGCGGCTCGATCTCGACTGCAGTTACCCGCTCCGCGGTCTGGGCGCATATCAATGCCTGCGCCCCGACCCCGGAACACAGATCCAGCACCGTGCCCGTCGCCCCTCCAAGCATGCGGCTGAGCTCTCTCGAGTCATTCCCGTAGTAAAACTTGGCCCAAGGCGACACCGTTTCGCAGAACAGCCAGAGTCCACGGTGGAACACCAGCCGGTACGTAGGCGCGACTCTGTCCCCGGTCCGATTCACCAAGCCGAGCACTTCGATCGTCGAGAACATCTCGTCCGGCACGCACGCTTCGAAGTCGCGCCTCTCGACGTCCTTACCCTCACCGAACAGACGCGCCAGAACCTGGAATCTATCAGCAATCTGCGGGGCTTCACTCCCCGGATCGCGGATCAATATTCGATCCAATCCCGACTCCGCCAAAAGGTCCTTCCATTGGACCAGCACGCGCTCTTGTTCCATTGTGAGCATCTTCAGTTCGGCGCCTATCGTCGTCAACAACCTTTCCGCCGACGACCGTGACCCCCGATTTCAGGCGCTTGACCTCCTTATCCGGCACTTTTTTCGGATCGCAAAAGCGGGTAGCGCACAATCCTGCCAAACCCGCTGTTAAGCCGCAGGGACCTCGCCCCATAACAAATTGGGCCTAACGGTGTGCGCTCTGAGCTCAGCAGATTCTGAAGCCGGAGGGCGGGTTAATTCATATGCGTTATCAGCCCCGCCACGCGTGGCTCGACCCCCGATGTCACAAAACTATTTCCCCTTGGGGAACGGTTTCGTATCCTGTCCGGCCACTTTCCCGGTAACTACAGCGAATGCCGTTACATTCGGCTTTCCGGCGGAAAACGGAATCTGGATCGTCTTCTCAACGGTCATGCAAATTTGACCGCAAATGCCACCTTTGTGCGTGAAGTCAAACGTCAGGTACTCATTTTCAGGTATTCCGACCGTCCCGGACGGCAGTCCCAACTCGAGATCGCCTTGGACGTAACACGAGTCTGTGATCATGACAGACACTTTCGCATTGTAGACATTTCCATGAACCCAGATAAGAGCAAGACTCCCGTTGAGTTTGTGTTCTCCATCGTCAACCATAATCCCCCATCCTTTCCGTGAGCGAGCACAGTGGTCAGGGGGTGTGTTCGTACCGACGGATACATCCCAATTGGATAGGGAATGTATTCCTCTTCGGTTTTTGAAGCAAGTGTAATCTTATAAATCGCCGACTCCTTTAACGGCTTATAGCGGGGGCAGCATTCCGCTGAACTCTTGGAGGGATTGACGGGCCCGGGAGCGGAGGCCACGGTCACTGCGCTCGGGATGGAACCCCCAGCGGGCTTGAATGCGCCGGCCCAACCGGCAAAGCTCGCCTTCCCGGCAGCCCGGACGGTGTCCCTGACCCAATATCCGTCTCTCGGAGATCGAGAGTCGGCACAAGGTAAAATCTTAGACTTTGTCTCCGACGGGCTCCAGCCCCTATCTTGACTCGCTGTCGGCGCCAAGAATAATTCTCCAAAAGAATATCCAAAGAAACAATTGACAACAAAGTTGTTTGATTCTATTGTGTTTGATCGTTGGTTGGTCAACTAACTAAGTACATTTAACGTCGCGCCGCGGAGCCTTGGTTTTATGCCATGAAGGTCCACGTCGAAGGCCTCCACGGTTACGGTGCAGTGCACTGGCATCCAATTGAGTCCGCCGTCTACAACTCGGGAAAGGCTTGTGGAAACAGCGCGGCTCCTTTTTTGGGAACGCGGTTACGAAGCCACCAGCCTGGCGGATGTGGTGGAGAAGTCCGGCGCGCGTAGTGGCAGCCTCTACCATTTCTTCCGCACCAAAGAGGAATTGCTCCTGGCTGTGCTCGACCGCTACGTAGACTTGCTGTGGCCCATCGTGATTGAGCCGGTATTCTCCCGCGTAAAGGATCCGATTGAGAGGATTTTCGGGATCCTCGACGGGTATCGCCAAGGTTTGGTTTATACAGGCTGCACCCAGGGTTGCCCCATCGGGAATCTGGCGCTGGAAGTTTGCGACGAACTGCCGCGCGCGCGGGAAAAAATTGCCAGGAATTTCGAGGGCTGGAGGGCTTGGATCCGGAAGTGTCTGGATGAGGCCAAAGATCGTTTTCCTTCCAATCTCAATCGTGAGCAACTGGCGGTATTCGTTTTGACGGTCATGGAAGGCGCCGTGATGCAAGCGCGTGCCCACCAAAGCCTGGAGCCGTACGACGCGTCAGTGGCGCAGCTTCGCGATTACTTTGATCGATTGCTCGCGGTGGGAGTACGTAAACCCGTACTCCAATAGAATCAGGGTAAACTCAAAATTCAAGAAAGGTGGATCAATCCCATGCGCATTCGCGTTTTGGTCGCTGTGGTGGCAGCTTTGATAGGCTTGGCCGCCCCGCTGAAGTCGGAGACTCAACCTGTGGCTCAGAACCCGCTTGACCAACTGGCCTGGATGATCGGCGGCACATGGACGACCGAAGGCGACAAAGGTCCGGACGGGAAACCCTTTCATGTCGAGTGTACATTGCGCTGGACGGAGAACCATCGTGGGATGAAGTTCACCACCTGGTTTTTGATTGACGGGAAACTAGTGCCGGTTTATGAGGGTTTGTACGCATGGCATCCCGCCAAGAAAAAATTCACCTTCCTTTACACCGACAACGAGGGAAACCTTACCGAAGGCGAAGCCACCATGACCGGCGACCACCTGGAGCAGGAATTCCAGATTGTGGAGGCCGATGGAACCGCGCGCGCGTTTTGTTCCACCATCGTGCGCACCGGACCGGACGATCACGACTGGAATGTCCAGCACCAGAACAAAGACGGTGAGTGGGTTGTCGTGTTCGGGCTGAAGTACCAACGCAAGCCTGCTTGAAGATCGGTTCTCTAAATCGCCATGCGAAAGGTGACGGAACAATGAAACGAGCCATCTTGGCCTTTGTGGTTTCCCTGGTTATTTACACGATGTCGAACTTCGTGATCCATGGGGTGCTTTTGCAACCACTCTATCAGCAAACCCCCCAGCTCGTGCGCACCCCGCAGGATGGCGCCGCGCACATGCCTTTCCTGTTGCTGAGTTTCGTGGTCTTCACCCTGGCGTTCGTTTGGATTTATGCGCGCGGCGTGGAAGCCAAGGCGTGGCTGGGCCAAGGCATTCGATATGGATTGGCCATCTGGCTGATTGCAACGGTTAGCCGCTATCTGACCTACTTCGCCATTCAGCCTTGGTCCCCCACCGTCGTGGCGGCACAAATAGGATTGGAACTGATTACAACGCTGCTGGTGAGCATCGTCCTGGCCGCGCTTTACAGGAAGCCTGCTTAAAGATGCGCCTAAGGGGGCTGAACCACCGAGACACCAAGGCGCCCAGAAAGCCCCTTCCTGAGGAGACTGACGGACTTGCGCCGGAGGTATTCGCTGCTGCATTTGTGGTGCTCTCTGCCCCACTTATAGTAGCGCTGACCTTTAGCCCGGACTTTTCACCAAGGTAGGACACTGCCCGAAGGGCGGGGCTGAAGAGCTTGCGGAAAAACCCTACAATGCTCTCATCCTGCGCGCAGCGAAGGATCTCGCTGCGAGCATTTTCAAGGCAATGCGAGATTCTTCGTCGCCGCTGCTCCTCAGAATGACAGCGCTTTCGAGTTTTTCCGCAGCCTGTTTAGCCCCGCCGTTGCAAGGCTTTCCTGATTATTCCCGTGTCACGCGGCCCCACCAGCTTGCCACCGCAAGCTACGCGAGGTGCGGGACGAACAGAGGGAAAGCCGCGATTTCGGCCGGGCCCAAGCCCCGCCCTTTCGGCAGCCCAATCCAAAGGTGGGGTGAGAATGCGGTTTAAGGTCTTGGCATCCTGAAAAATTTGCGTATCCATACCTGGGCCATAATTTCAAGGTCGGCATTATCCTGAAGGCTATTTCATTTCCTTACGCAAACATCTCGTTACGCAAATATTTCCTTGACATACAATTTATTACTGTTACGATTTGTTTCTAATTGATTGAAAGTTTCAGATGAAAGAGGCGGGGGCCCGATCTCACGAGATAACGCGAGATCTCCCTACGCTGTAGGCTGCTCAACATCGTTTCTTCGGGTATCACACAGCCGTTGCTGCTGCACCCACCGCCATTTGTCCTTACTCGCGTAGGATGATAATAATTCGTAGGGTTTTCGGGTCAGATCACCTAAATTGACAGGAGGCATTAAATGACCGTTCGTGCAGGTTGGTTGCGAGGCTCGCTTTGGGTATTCATTTTCATGCTGGGAATACAGCTTGGCTGGGGCAGCGTAGATGGCAGTATTTCCGGACTGGTCAAAGACCCAACCGGTGCGGTTGTTGTTAGCGCTGAGGTCGTCGCCTTTGACAACGACACCGGGGTTCAGCACAAGGCAAAGACGGATTCCGCAGGGTTCTACTCATTCCCGACCCTTCCCGTCGGACACTATCATCTTGAGATTCGTCAAACCGGATTTAAAACCTACCGGGCGACGGAGTTGGTCATCGACGTCAATACCGCTCTGCACGTTGACGCCACACTCGAATTGGGCTCCGTAACCGAGCAGATTAACGTCTCCGCTTCGGCCGTCCACGTAGAAACCAGCAATACTCAGATGGGCGAGGTCATTGGAACCAACAAAATGGAACTTGTCCCGCTGAACGGGCGGAGTTACACGGACTTGTTGGCGCTTCAGCCCGGGGTCATCCCCGTCTCCTCGGGTGAGTACTCGGGAACTCAAGTCTCAGGAAGCCTGAACCCGGGCAACCTCTCGGTAAGCGGACAACGGGAGGACGCCAATGGGTTTATGGTGAATGGCGGCAACGTCCAAGAGGATGTTCAGATGGGTACCGCGATCATCCCCAACCTTGACTCCATTGCGGAATTCCGCATCCTGACCAACAATGCGGATGCCGAATATGGCAATTTCGCGGGTGGATTGGTGAATGCCATCACCAAATCAGGAACCAACCAATTCCACGGTGACATCTTCGAATTCCTTCGCAACTCGGATTTGGATTCTCGGAACTTTTTTTCCCCGACGCGCGGAACATTACACCAAAACCAATTCGGCGGGACGATTGGCGGACCCATCCTGCACGATAAGGTCTTTTTTTTCTCGGACTACCAGGGAAGCCGCGTGGTCAACGGTGTGGACTCGGGCCTGATACAGGTTCCCACTGCCGCGGCCCGCACGGGAGACCTGGGCGCGGCGGCATTTGGGTCAATTACAACTGTGGATGGGACTCCCGTTTTTACTCCCAATGCTGTCACCGGCGCTGCCTGGGCCAGTACTTTATCTCAAGAACTGGGGTACCCCGTGCAAGTGAAGGAGCCTTACTCCCTCTATAACGCCAGCACGCAGACCAACGCCTGCACGACCTCGGCCCAGTGTGTTTTCCCGAATGGCGTCATTCCCCAAGCTGCCTTCTCCGCCCCCGCGGGGCACCTGATGCAATACATCCCGCTTCCCAACTTGGGTGCCAGCACCTTCACGACATCGGCTTTTGACAATACCTTGCAGGATAATAAAGGCAGCGGCCGGATCGACGCCAACACCCACTTCGGTCTGCTCTCCGGGTACTATTTTTTCGACCAATACTCTGTGGTCAATCCGTATCCTTCTGCCAACGTCCCCGGCTTCAGCGCCGCCAATACCGGCCGTGCGCAGGACATCAATTTTTCCGTGACCAAATCCTTCGGGCCGAGTTCCGTGAATGAGTTTCGCCTCAACTACGTGCGCAATATCAACAGCAGCGATGTTCCGATCGGCGGACTGGGACCGACCCTGAGTTCCCTCGGATTCGTTACCGGCGCGAGCACGCCGGGCATTGTTCCCCTGGCGCCTCAATACATAGGTGTCCCCAGCGTTGGATTTAACAACTTCACTATTGGGACGCCCGGGTACATTGCCGCGCAGACCAACAACACCTATCAGGTGTTGGACAATTTCTCCGTTGTGAGGGGAACTCACACCCTGAAATTCGGTGGCTCCACCCACTATGATTTGGTGACCTACCACCAGGACGGGGCCAATAACGGAAGCTTCGGCTTCAATGGGGAAGAAACCGGCACTGACTTTGCGGACTTCTTGTTGGGAGCGCCGAATTTTTACCAACAGGGTGCGCAAATTCCCTTTCACACACGCTCGCGCTATTACGGCCTCTATGCCCAGGACAGTTGGCGCGCCACCCCCAAGCTCACCATAAACTATGGTTTGCGCTATGAGATCAGCACGCCGTGGTATGAAGCCTTTGGTGAAATGGAGGCGATGGTGTTAGGCGAACAGTCGGTGGTCTTTCCTGGCGCCCCGAAGGGCTGGGTCTTTCCCGGTGACCCGGGGATCCCGAAAACGATTGCCCCGACTCGTTATAACAATTTCGCACCCCGCATCGGTATTGCTTATTCCCCCGACGCCTCGGGTGGATTCTTAGGAAAACTACTGGGAGGGCCCGGAAAGACAAGCATCCGTGCCGCGTATGGAATCTACTACACGGCCTTTGAAGACGCGGCATTCTTCAACGCGCAAGGGGATGCACCCTTTGGATTCTTCTATACGAGCCCCACTCCTCCGCTCTTTGCAACCCCCTTTATTGATCGCCAGACGGGAAATGACGAGGGCCAGCGATTTCCACCCCCACTGCCACCCACCAACGTCAGCGCGGCGCACCCCGACAGCAGTATCAATTGGGCGAATTTTTTACCGATTGGAAGCTCGCCGACGGTTGCCACCAGCAACCGCCTCCCCTATGCTGAACACTACAACCTGTCTCTCCAGCGACAGTTCGGGGCGAGCACTTTGGTTGGCGTGAGTTACGTGGGCACGCAAGGTCATAGACTTCTAGGAGATGTGGAAGCCAATCCCGGTATCCCCTCCCTCTGCTCCAGCTTGAGCCAATCGCAGGATGTCATGCCCAATACACCTACCTGCGGGCCGAACGCTGAAACTCAAGTCTTTTACCCCGCTGCGGGAGGGGTGGTAAACGGCACCCGCGCACCCTTTGGCTTGGCCTTTGCCAGTGACGCCTATTTCGCCACCATGGCCAACTCCAACTACAATTCCCTGGAGACAACCCTCCGCCATACGGTAGGCCGGTTGGAATTCCTCGCCGCTTACACTTACAGCAAGGCCCTTGACAACTCCTCAGGATGGGGCGCCGGAGGTGACCTGATTAATCCCATTGACCCCAAAATCAGCAAGTCCCTGTCGGCCTTCGATCTCACCCATAACTTTGTAATGAGTTACAGCTATCACGTGCCCTTTGACAAAATGTGGCGCCCTAACCGCTTGACCGATGGCTGGATACTCACAGGTATTACGCGATTTACCACCGGCTTGCCCATACTTCTCCAGGAACCTGACGACCACTCCCTCTTGGGGACAGGCTTTTCGGGCCCTTGCGGATGCATGGTTGACGTGCCGAATGTTACGCCGGGGAGTTTGCAGTTCACGAATCCGCGCAAAGGCAATCCCTCCGCCGGCACGGACCCCTATTTCAACACAGCGTTATTCTCCGATGAGACGACTGGCTATCTCGGAGACGCCAACCGGCGCTATTTCCATGGTCCGGGTCTCAACAACTGGGACTTGGCATTGCTCAAAGACCTGCGCTTAACTGAGTCGAAAAGGCTGGAGTTCCGGGCGGAGTTCTTCAATGTTTACAACCACGCCCAATTCGGGATGCCTTCGAGCAGCATCGGCAACATCCTCAATTCCAGTTTCGGCTTTGTAACCAATGCCAATCCCGCGCGCATCGGGCAATTTGCTGTTAAGTTCTACTTCTAACGATTCCGGGAAGTTGAACGGACCGAGGTCAACCGAGAATTTTCACCAGAAACCTCCGTTGGCCTCGGGCAAAGCAAGCGTAGGGCGTCTGTCGTTGAGGTCCGCGGCTCTTCGTAGAGGCGCCCTTCAGGGCGGCAGAT
>Ga0187851_10003872_pt1 | contig 12432 bp, 9 predicted proteins | sample June2016WEW_6_10_FD_132997 | JGI IMG/M metagenome (GOLD analysis project Ga0187851, IMG submission 132997) | Peatland microbial communities from SPRUCE experiment site at the Marcell Experimental Forest, Minnesota, USA - June2016WEW_6_10 | ecosystem: Environmental > Terrestrial > Soil > Wetlands... | reverse complement strand
GGGGCCCGGGCGCGCCGCCGCGCTCGCGCAACTCGATGCGCTGGAGACTACCGGCCGCGCTGGTCTGCTCGAGGCCGTCGAGCCCGCCGCGGCCCTCGCCGAGCGCATCCTGCGCCGCTCGCCGGTCCGCACCGCCGTGCTGTTCCTGACCGACTCGAGCATCTACAACTACCGCGAGGACTACACCAATCCAGTGATCAACCCCAGCGACTCGCGCGACCTCAGCCGCCGCTTTCCCGATGCCCTGATCCGCGAAAAAGCGGCCAAACTCGCCGCGACCCTCAATGCTTTCGACGTGCCGGTGTTCATCCAACACCTGGCCTTCCTGCGCGACCGGCTGAACGAGGCCTATCAGACCGGCCTGCAAGAGCTCGCCGAGGCCACCGGGGGTTCGGCCGCCTTCAGCCGCGCGCCGGGCGACATTCCCGGCGACGTCGGCCAGATGTTAAAAAAAATCGCGAGCCTCTGGGCGGTCGATCTGGAGCTGCCCGCCGGCACGCCGCGAACCTATAGCGTGCAACTCACGGCCGCAGGCCGCGAGATTCAGTACCGGACCCGATTCACACTCGCCGCACGGGGAAAGGAACCCAAGTCATGACTCGCTGGCCTCGTCTCGCCACGTCGGTAGTGCCGCTGGTTGCGGCCTGCCTGTTTCTGATTCTGTGGATCGGCAGCCGCCGCGAGGCGCACCTGGCGAACGCGGACGTCGCGCATGTGCGCAAGGCGTACGCCGACGCCGAGACGCGCGTCCAGACTGTGGAGGCGCAGAACTCGGCCCTGCGCGCGCAGCTTGAATCCAGCGGCCTGCATCCGGCCCTGCCCCCGCCGCCGCCCCGCTCCGCAAGCGCCTCGGCGGGCGTCGAGACGGTGCGCGTGCTGGCGCTCACCCAGCGCCAGTTGAGCGATACGAAGGCCGCCCTGCAGGGCGCCCAGTCGCGCCTGCAGCAGATCGAGGCTTCGCTCGAACAACTGCAGGCGGACAATCAGCGGCTCGAGTCGGCGGCCACTCAGGCGCGCGAGGAAGCCGACGGCCTGCGGCGAGTGAATGAGACCATCGAGGCCGAATTGAAATCCAAGACCGCCCGGGCCGATGCTGCCGACGAGCAGCTCCGCCGCGTGCAGGCCGAATCCGGCGAATCCCGGCAACGATTCAACCAGGCGGCGGCGACGCTGCACGAACTGGACGATCTGGCGCGGCGGCGCGACAACTACCTGAACAACCTGCAGCGCCGCTACCGCGACGTGAATGAACAGTTGCGCGCGATGGCGGCGCGGTTGGATCACTATCGCGACTCTAGCAGCGCCCCCAGCTTCTCCGCCGACCTGCCGCGCCTGCAGAGCGTGATCCAGGCGGCTGAGGAGGATTTGCATCAGGTGCAGAGTCTCAACGCCCAGGCACTCCGGCTAAGCCAGCGGCTGCAGACGAAGTAGCGGCCGCGCGCGGGCCGTCGGGCGTATACTCATCGGCAATCGGGCGCCACGATGGAGGTCCCGGCTTGGAGGTTGAAGACGATGCGGCAAAAAACATTCTTGTGGCTGGTTGTTTCCGCCGGGATGGCGCTGGCGTCAAGCACTGCGATCCGTGCGCAAGCCGCTCGCCCAGCGCCGATCTACCTCGATCCGAAACGGCCGGTCGAGGATCGCGTCGACGACCTGATGAGCCGGATGACGCTCAAGGAAAAAGTCGGACAGCTCAACTTACCGTGTGTGTATGTGGATGAACTGGGCAAAGACATCCCCTCGAAGCTGGAGGCGTGCAGGAAATTCACGGCCGGAACCTACACCTCCGAAATCGGTCCGGCCAGCGGCTTCTTCACGCTCGCCGATCAGATTCTGCACGAAGGCGCGCGCCAACAGGCGCAGTATTTCAACGAGCTGCAAAAAATCGCGCTCACCCGGACGCGCCTGAAAATACCGGTCATGCAGGACGAGGAAGGGACGCATGGCGCCATGTTTTCGGGCGCCACGGTTTTCCCGGAGGGCCTGGCCGTGGGCAGCTCTTTCGACCTGGAACTGGTGCAGGCAATCTACGCGGCGGCGGCCGAGGAGGCACGCGCGGTCGGGATCCACATGCTCTCCACGCTGGTGATGGAAGTGGATCGCGATCCGCGCATGGGACGCAACGAGGAAGCCTACACCGAAGACCCCTACCTCTACATGCGCCTCGGAGAGACCATCGTGCGCGCCACGCAGGGTTCCGACATTTCCGCTCCCGACAAGGTCATCGCGGTGTTGACCGATTTTCCCACGCAAAGCGAACCGGCGAGCGGCCTCGAGCGCGGCGCGATTGAGGTATCGGAGCGTTCCTTGCGCGAGAATTTCATGCCGCCCTGGATCGGCGCCATCACCAAAGCCGGGGGGTTGGGCGTGATGGCCGGTTATCCGGAAGTGGAAGATGTGCCGGCGCACGCCTCGGTGAAGTGGATGAACGACGTTTTGCGGCAGGAGATCGGTTTCAAGGGCGTCGTCGAGAGCGAAGGCGGCGGCTTCTCCACCCTGATTTACGAGCACATCGTGCCCACCCAAAAGGAAGCCGGGCAGTTGGGCTTGAAAGCCGGAGTCGATTTGAATATCACCTACGAGCCGGCCTACATGGGGCCGTTGGTCGAGAGCGTGGAACAGGGCCGTGTCCCCATGGCGCTGGTGGATCGCGCCGTGCGCAGAGTTCTCGAGCTGAAGTTCCGTCTGGGCCTGTTCGAGAATCCCTACGTCGATGTGGAGCGCGCCGTGCGGGTCGTGCACTCGCCGGCGCATCGGGAACTGGCTCTGCGCGCCGGCCGCGAAGGAATCGTGTTGCTGAAGAATGACCAGAACCTGTTGCCTCTCAAAAAGGACTTGAAATCGGTCGCCGTGATCGGCCCAAACGCGGACGATGTGCGCAACCAACTGGGCGACTATTCGCCCCGGGAGATTCCGCAGCACGTCACAACCGTGGTCGAAGGAATCAAAGCCGCGGTCGCGCCACAAACCAAAGTCACCGCGGTGCGCGGCTGCGAAATAACGGGCACGGACCAGAGCGGCTTTGCCGACGCCGTTCGGGCCGCGAAAGGGGCCGACGTCGCGATTGTGGTGGTCGGCGAGCGGCAGCATGAAACGGACGGACTCGGCGGGCCCACCGATGGAGAGGCGCACGATGTGGCCAGCCTGGATCTCTCGGGCCAGCAGGAGGCGCTGATCCAGGCCGTCTTCGAGACCGGCACTCCCACCGTCGTGGTGCTAATCAACGGCCGCCCGCTTTCCACGCGCTGGACCTCCGAACACGTGCCCGCGCTGGTGGAGGCGTGGGAACCGGGCGAGCGCGGCGGCGAAGCCGTGGCCGACGTGCTCTTCGGCAATTACAACCCCACCGGCCGGCTGGCCATCTCGGTGCCGCGGCACTCCGGCCAATTGCCCGTCTACTACAATTACAAGCCTTCCAAGGCCTTCTGGATCAAAGAGGCCTGGAGCGGGCACAAGGGTTACGTGGATATGCCCGGCACGCCGCTATATCCGTTTGGTTATGGGTTGAGCTACACCAATTTCGAGTACGGCAATCTGCGTGTTGAACCGGCGGAGATTCACCCCGGCGGCGAAGCGCGCGTGACCGTGGACGTGAAAAACACCGGCGGCCGCGCGGGCGTGGAAACCGTGCAGCTGTACATTCACGAGCAGTACACTCCCGTCGCAACCCCAGTCAAGCAACTACGCGGCTTTGAGCGCGTGGCGCTGGCGCCTGGCGAAACCAAGACTGTCAGTATGAAGCTCACGCCGGAGGATCTGCAGTTGCTCGATATCGACATGCGCTGGCGGGTCGTGCCGGGCGACTTTGAAATCATGCTGGGAAAATCGTCGGCGGAGATAGCTCTCCAGGCGATCCTGAAGGTGACGCCGTAGAGCGCGGGGCGCGGGAGAAACGCGGAAGTTCGGCCCCAGAGGCTGCGATGTAGCTCGCGTTCCCGGCTACAATCAAGACAGGCCGCCGGTGCAAGCGGGTGTGGGGACGTAGCTCAGTTGGATAGAGCAACCGCCTCCTAAGCGGTAGGTCGGCAGTTCGACTCTGCCCGTCCCTACCACATCCACTGGCGTGGCGGATTCCCCGTATACTGGGCTTCTCTACAGCCCATGCCCGACAAGCCTTTCGTCCACCTGCATTGCCATTCCGATTACTCGCTGCTCGACGGCGCGTGCGAGATCAGCCGGCTGATGGACCTGGTGGAGCGCGAAGGCATGCCGGCGATCGCGCTGACCGACCACGGCAACCTGTTCGGCGCGGTGGAGTTCTACACCAAAGCCAAGGCCAAGGGGATCCACCCGGTGATCGGCTGCGAAGTCTACGTATCGCAACAGGACCGGGCGATCAAGAACGAGACCAACCGCTACAACCACCTGGTGCTGCTAGCCGAGAACCAGGAGGGCTATCGCAATCTGATCAACCTGGTCTCGACCGGCTTTCTGGAAGGCTTCTACTACAAGCCGCGCATCGACAAGGACCTGCTGGCGCGCCACAGTCGCGGGCTGATCGCGCTATCGGCGTGCCTGAAGGGCGAGGTCACGGAGTCGATTCTCAGGGAGCGCTACGACGAGGCGCGGCGCCATGCCTACGAATACCAGGACCTGTTCGGCAAGGGGAACTTCTTCCTCGAAATTCAGGACCACGGATTGAGCGAGGACCGCGTGGCGATGCCGCAGGTGTACCGGCTCTCGGCCGAGACCGGCATTCCGCTGGTGGCGACCAACGACGCGCACTACCTAGAACAGTCCGACGCGCGCGCGCAGGACATCCTGACCTGCATCCAGACCGGCAAGACGGTGAACGACGAGAAGCGGCTGCGCTTCTCGACGCAAGAGCTGTTCGTTAAGAATCGCGATCAGATGATGGTGCTGTTCGGCGAGGTCGAAGACGCGCTCGACAGGACCTGGGAGATCGCCCAGCGCTGTCAGGTGAAGCTGGAACAGATCGCGGAGCCGTTTCCGAAATTCGACGTGCCGGCGGAACACACCATCGACACGTACTTCGCCTGGGTGGCGCGGCAGGGCTTCGAGGTGCGGCGCGCGCGGCTGGAGCAGCAGGCCGCGCGGGGCGGGCTGAAGCATCGTCTGCCGGAGTACGAAGAACGCCTCGAAACGGAGATCACGCTGATCCAGCAGATGCGCTTCTCGGGCTACCTGCTGATCGTGTGGGACTTCATCCGGCATGCCAAATCGATCGGCATTCCGGTAGGCCCGGGGCGCGGCTCGGCGGCCGGCTCGCTGGTGGCCTACGCCATGGGCATCACCAACATCGACCCGCTGCAATACGGGCTGATCTTCGAGCGGTTCCTAAACCCGGAGCGCATCAGCCTGCCGGATATCGACGTGGACTTCTGCACCAACCGGCGCGCAGAAGTGATCCAGTACGTCACTGAGAAATACGGCCGCGAGCAGGTAGCGCAGATCATCACCTTCGGCACGCTGGGGGCCAAGCAGGCGTTGAAGGACGTCGGGCGCGCGCTGGAGATGAGCTATTCCGAGGCCGAGAAGCTCACCAAGCTGATCCCGAATCAACTCAACATCAAGCTGCCCGAGGCGCTGGCGCAGGAGCCGGCGATCAACGCCGCCGCGGCGAATGATCCGCGCGTGCGCGAGATGCTCGATGTCGCGCTGCGGCTGGAGGGCATGGCGCGCAACTGCAGCGTGCACGCGGCCGGCGTCGTGATTTCGCCGCAGCCGCTGAAGGATCTGGTCCCGCTCTATAAAACGAACAAAGACGAAATTGTCACCCAGTACGACATGCAGTGGCTGGAAAAACTCGGCCTGCTGAAGATGGATTTTCTGGGCCTGACGACGCTGACGATCGTCAACGAGGCGCTCAAGCTGATCAAGCAGATGCGCGGCGTCGAGGTAGACCTGGAAGAGCTGCCGCTGGACGACCGGGACACCTACGGCAGAATCTTCTCGCAAGGCCTGACGAGCGGCGTATTCCAATTCGAGTCGACGGGCATGAAGGACGTCCTGCGCCGCTATCAGCCGGAGCGCATCGAGGACCTGATCGCGCTCAACGCCCTATACCGGCCGGGGCCGATCAAGGGCGGCGTGGTCAACGATTTCATCGATCGCAAGCACGGCCGGCGGCAGGTGACCTACGACCTGCCGGAACTGAAGCCGATTCTCGAGGAGACCTACGGCATCATCCTCTACCAGGAGCAAGTGATGCAGATCGCGCAGCGCATCGCCGGCTACCGCCTGGGCGAGGCCGACATCCTGCGCAAGGCGATGGGCAAGAAGAACGCCGCCGAGATGGATAAGCAGCGGCAGCGTTTCATGAGCGGGGCGGGCGAGCTCGGCCACCCGCCGCGGAAGGCCGAGAAGCTGTTCGACCTGATGGCCGAGTTCGCGGGCTACGGGTTCAACAAATCGCACTCGGCGGCGTACGGTTACCTGGCCTACCTGACGGGCTACCTGAAGGCGCATTACGCGGTCGAGTTCATGGCTGCGCTGCTGACGTCGGAAACAGGCAACACGGCCAAGGTCGTGAAGTACATCAACGAGTGCCGCGACCTGGGCATCGCGATTCTGCCGCCCGACGTGAACGCCTCCGACTTGAATTTCACGCCCGCGGCCGCGGCCATCCGCTTCGGCCTGGGGGCGGTGAAGAACGTGGGCGCGGGCGCCGTGCAGACCATCGTCCAGGCGCGCCAGCAGGGCGGAGCGTTCGTCTCCCTGGACGACTTTTCGGAACGTGTGGACCTGGCGGCGGTGAACCGGCGCGTGATTGAGAGCCTGATCAAGGCCGGCGCGATGGACACTCTGCCGGGCGGCCGCGCGCAGAAGATGGCCGTGATCGACGAGTGCATGGAGACCGGGCAGCGGGCGCGCAAGGATCGCGACAGCGGCCAGACGGGATTGTTCGGGGACCTGCTGGAATCGGGCTCCGCCGGCGCGCCGGCGAGAGCGTTTCCGAACGTGCCCGAATGGGACGCGCGGGCCAAATTGAGGGGCGAGAAGGAGACCATCGGATTCTACGTCACGGGCCATCCGCTGGACGAATACCGGTGGAAAATCGGCGAGCTGGCGACGCACTCGAGCGACAGCCTCGAGGGTGTGGAACGAGGGACCGAAGTGACGCTGTGCGGGCTGTTGACCGGCATCGCGCGGCGGCGCAACAAGGAGCAAAAGCAGTGGGCCGTGGCGCAATTGGAAGACTGGACCGGCGCGACCGAGGCGCTGATCTTCGCCGGGCGCTATGCCGTGCTGGAGAAGGAAATCGAGGAAGACCGCGCGGTGCTCGTGCGCGGCAAAGCGATGCCCGAGGAGGATGGGTCGGTCAAGCTGAACGTCCAGGAAATCGTGCCGCTGGAACAGGCGCGGGTGAGCCTGCCGAGCTTGATTGCAATCCGCGTGAGAGTGGGCGGCGGCGCCGCGCGGGCGAGCGAACTGCAGGGACTGTTTCAACGCAAACCGGGCGCGACCGCGGTGCGGTTAAAGCTCGAAAAGACGCGCGACTTCGTGCTGCTGCTGGATGTGGCGGCGCGCGTCCAGCCGGACCGGGAATTCCGCGCCGAGGTCGGGCGCATCTGCGGACCGGAGTCGATTGAAGTGCTAGCCTCGTAGATGGATCCGCGGCTGGCGCCGGCGCCGGGCTGCGGAAATGAGATATGGCAGACGAGTCCAGCACGCCGCGCAGCGAGGAATTGGAGCGCGAACTCTCCGCGCTCGATCCGGAGAGCGCCCTGGAAAGCGTCGAGGATCTATCCCCGCTGGCGCAATTGCAGGCCGAACCGGAGCAGTCCGGCGGCGCGGAGCCCGCCAATCCGGCCTGGCTGCGGGTGAAGCTGGCGCGCCATCCCAAGCGCCCGCATGCGCTCGATTACTTCCAGCGTTTGGCACCGGATTTCACGGAAATCCACGGCGACCGATGCTTCGGCGACGACGCGGCGATCGTCTGCGGCTACGGCCATGTGGACGGCCGCGCGGTGATGTTCGTAGGGCAGCAAAAGGGCCGCAACACCAAGCAGAAGCTGTTGCGGAATTTCGGCATGCCCAAGCCCGAAGGGTACCGCAAGGCCATGCGCGTGATGGAACTGGCGGCCAAGTTCAGCCGCCCGGTGATCACCTTCCTGGATACGCCGGGGGCCTATCCGGGCATCGATGCCGAGGAGCGCGGGCAGGCCGAGGCGATCGCCTGGAATCTGCGTGAAATGGCCCGGCTGGAGACGCCGATCGTGGTCGTGGTGATCGGAGAAGGCGGCAGCGGCGGGGCGCTGGCGCTGGGCATCGGCAACCGGGTGCTCATGCTGGAGAACTCGATTTACAGCGTGATTTCTCCGGAGAGCTGCGCGGCGATCATTTACCGGGATGCCTCGAAAGGCGCGCTGGCGGCCGAGGCGCTACGCCTCACCGCCCCCGATCTCAGCCGGCTCGCTCTGATCGACGGCATCATCCCCGAACCGCCGGGCGGGGCGCAGGAAAACGCCGATGGAGCCGCCGAGAATCTGCGCCTGGCGCTGATCCGGACTCTGGATGAGCTGAATGGGTTGTCGCCCCAGCAGTTGGTCCAGGATCGCTACGCGCGCTTCCGGCGCCTTGGCAACTTCTTCACGGAGTGAAAGCGGACGCGCGCGAGTCTGGCCGCGCCCTAATCGGGGGATTCCTCTTCCACCGAGATTTTCAGCGCGCGCAGAAACTTCTGGTCCTGCGTGGTGAACTTCAGGCGGATCCCGGTCTCCCCGCGGCGCATCCGATGCGGCTGCTCATCCGTGATCTCATCGGTGATTTCGATGCGCGGTTCGGCCTGCTCGTCTTCTGCGGCATCGCCCTCAGAGGTCCGCTTGTTAAACCCGATGGTGGCCTCAAGAATCAGGAAGACATCGAAGCCGGCCTTCCGGATCTCACCAATCGCTTCGGCGATGCGATCCGAATCGGAAAGCGAGTCGTTGATGGCGTTGCCTAACTCCTGCATCAACTGCTTGAGACGGTCGTCCAAGGAAATTCCCCTTCCGCCACACCTTCAGAATACCATCGCCCCGAACCCGTTTCGGGTGGAATTCTGCCGCCCGGACGGATCGCGGCTGTGCACTCCTACCATCGGACGACGCAGCCGGACCATTAGGGGTTCCCTGAGCTTGCTACCATAAAATGCCGGCTATTTCATGTCCAACGCGATCCACTCCAAGCAATCCGTATCCCGCGTGGCCAAAGCCTTTGTCGCCTCCTTCATGCCCGGGGTCATCAAGCCGTTGCATGCCCTTTGGAACGAGGTTCTGGCCTTCGTTTTCTTCCTCTTAGCGATGTTCGTAGCGCTGGGGCCAGTGCGCCGGGGCTACCGCGAACTGGATGGGGACCCGGCGAACTTCATCAAGTTTGTCCTGGCCGCGGTACTGGCCGGCCTGATGCTCGGCTTCGCGGTTTATTCTTTTCTCCGCGCCCGCAAAATCTCCCGCTCCTGAGAGCCGGCTCGACCGGGCTTGCTGCACATTCGACGTAACCCAGACGTCAACAAACGCGTTCATAGGTATAGACGAGGGAAGCATAGGAATCCTCTCGGGCGGGTTTAGGGTGACCTCCCCTCCGCCCGCGGATTCCACTGAAACGGCCCCGCGGCCGTTTCGGACATTCGGGGCTTGCGGACCGTGCCGGCCGCAAGCCCTGCTTTTTGTCCCGGCCCGGCTTTGACGGACCGGGAATGAATGCGATACCCTAGGATCTGCATCAGTTTGGGTTAAGGTGTGTAACGACTAACAATGGCGAACCATTTTGCATCGTTGAAACGGATCCGCATCACCGAGCGGCGGACACTAGTGAACCGTATGCGCCGCAGCCGGATGCGTCTGGCAGTCCGGAATCTGCGCAAAGCTTTTGAAAAGAAAGACGTTCAGGCGGCGGCCACGCTCGTGCCGGCAACGTTTTCCATCATCGACCGCGCGGCCAAGTGGGGCATTATCAAGGACAATACCGCGGCGCGCTACAAGGCCCGCATCCACCAGCGCCTGAAGTCCTTGTCGGCCACTCCCGCGGCTGCGTAAGACCTTACGTTTCAGCGTCTTGTATCAAGTAAGACGCAGCACGAAGTCTTCCATCACAATCCGGTCGTCGGGGCGGCTGCCCTTCATATCGCGGTCTGCCCGGAAAACCAGCGATATGGCTGTTTCCAGCTTCTCCTTGGGGAATTTCAGGCTGGCATTGTAAACCTGCTCGGCCCGCGCCCGCCACATTGCAATCCCCTGCCGTTGGAAGTAGCTTTGCACGTCCTGGGCGGAGTGCAGTTGCTGCTCGCGCGCCGCCAGCGCCATGCGCAACAGACTGCCCAGGAAGGTCAATGCCAGCGGCAGGTACTCGCCCTCGCGGATCAGCGTATCCAAGAGCCGCAGCGACTCCAGCCGGTCGCGCCGGGCCAGCGCGTTGACCAGCGCAAAAATCGTCGTTTCCGAAAGGTTCGGCACCAGCGCCGCGATGTCCTGTTCGGTGATCTCGCCACCTTCCGGCGGGGCGTAGACCGCCAGCTTGTCGAGTTCATTCACCAGCCGCGCCAGGTCGCCGGCGGTCGCCTCCACCAGCCGGTCGAGCTGCGGCGAAGCGATCTTCAGGCCCAGTTCTGATGCCCGCTTCTGCGCAAAAACCCGCGCCTCGAGCGCCGTGGTGCGATGGAATTCGACGATTTCTGGCACGGCGGCGTAGAACTTGGCGACGCGTTCGCACCGCGCCTTGTCCTCGCCCTCAAAATCGTAGCGCGAGCAGTCGAAGATCAGGACCACGCCGGGCGTCGCGTCGCCACAATATGCCGCCAGCAAGGAGGGATCGCCTTTGGAATTCCAGCCCGAGCCCGCGCCGTCCTCGGCGACTTCCGCGGCGGCGCTTTTCCCCCGCGGCACGGCCGCTTCCGCTGCGCCCGCCCAGATCACCCGGTTGCCCGCGAACAGCGACATCGAGCGGGCGTCGTCCAGCACCTCGCTGAGCGCCGTCGAGTCCAGATCGTGGCGCGTCAGCCCGCTCTCGCGCTCCTCCGCCGTGAGCACTTTGCCGAGCAGCGCCCCGCGGCACTGCCGCCGCCGGTGCATCTCCGGGCCGAGAAACAGGTACACCGGCTTGGGCGGCTGCAGCTCCAGCGCGCGGATGAATTGCTCCGGCGTCACGGCGTTCCTACCACGCCTCCAGAATCGAACTCACCACCTGTTGCGCCACGCTGCGGCTCATCCGCTCGAGCGCCGCGTCGCTTTCGTCGATGTACGAACGCTGGTCGGCCGTGATCTCGTACCGTTCCCGCACTTCCATTCGGTAGCGCGTCCACAGCACCTTGTTGGTTGCGCGCTCGCGCAACGTCATGGTCAGCCAGATGCTGACCAGCACGCCCGAAGAACGACCGGTGGCCGGGTCGTAAACCGTCGGCGCGGCGTAATAACCCGCAATCACGCCTTCCAGCACCGCGTCCGCGTTCTTCGGATCGGCCACCACCTTGTAACTCGTCCGGGCCGTGAACTCGCGCCCGATCTCCTGCGGCAGCAGGCCGGTCAGCTTGTATTTCGTCGTGGCGTTAGAAAACGCGGGGCAGGCGATCGTATGCAGCGTCTTCGGCAGCAGGTCGCCCTTGCCGCCCACGTGGTAGCCGCAGCCGGCCAGGCTCGCGAACAGCACACCCAGCGCCGCGGAAACGATCCACGCCCGGCCTGCCCGCCTCACTTCCGCACCTCCCGGCTCAGCAGCGCCGCGGTCAGCAGCACATTGTCGGCGCGCGCCCGCAGGTTGTCAAACGCCAGCCATAGCCAGAAGGCGTGCGCGTGGTTGCGGTCCCGCGTCAGGTCGCTGGCCGTCATACCGCTCTGCCCGGCACTGCCCGAGTTCGAGCCCGGCTCCACGTCGGATTCGCGCACCTCAAAGCCCGCCGCGGCCAGCGCCCGGGTCACTTCTTCCGGCGTCGGCAGGTCGTTGAATTCCAGCCACACGTTCAGTGTGTAACTGTGGAACACCGGCGCGTGAATCAGCCGCAGCGAGGGCAGCGTCAGGCCCCGCGGTCCCAGCAACGACGCCAGGTGATTCTGGATCCGGCGCTCCACCGCCGCCAGTTCCAGCGTGGCATCCTCGCCATACCGCGGCAGCAGGTTGAAGGCCACCTGGGCGTCGAAGATCTCTTTGGGCAGAGGCTGAAAGCTGAACAGGTTGATCGTCTGCTGGTGCAGTTCGTTGAGACCCGCGCGTCCGCGCTCGCTGGCCGGCTCGAACACCGTCACCACGGCCCGCGCCACCACCCGCGGCTTCTCGAACGCCGCCACGAGCCGCGCCAGCGCCACGGCCACCGGATGGGCCGGCACGTGGATGAACTCCGCGCCGCCCGCCGGCATGCGCTGGAGCACCGGCGCGCACACTCGCGCCTCCGGCAATTCCTCCAGCGCGCCGGTCGCATCCACCAGCGCCGGCCGCTCCTGGGCCGCTTGAGCCAGGCGCCGCGCCTCGGCGTGCGTCTCCGCCGCTCCGGCCAGAATC